>Ga0299912_10000032_pt1 | contig 171014 bp, 146 predicted proteins | sample RVTome_2_FD_207667 | JGI IMG/M metagenome (GOLD analysis project Ga0299912, IMG submission 207667) | Soil microbial communities from uranium-contaminated site in the Upper Colorado River Basin, Wyoming, United States - RVT95D214 (version 2) ... | reverse complement strand
GATTAGATGACAATACTTGTCTAACGGGGCAGGCAAATTCGTTCGGAGCGTTGAGATCGTTTCACTGTTTTTCATTCAAATTCCTAAAGGTACAAACAGTACACATAAGTCGGTGCACTGGTTTTCATTCAAATTCCTAAAGGTACAAACAGTACACATAAGTCGGTGCATCGTTTTTCATTCAAATTCCTAAAGGTACAAACAGTACACATAAGTCGGTGCACTGGTTTTCATTCAAATTCCTAAAGGTACAAACAGTACACATAAGTCGGTGCACTGGTTTTCATCATAATTCTTATAGGTGCAACCGGTACTCAAAAGTCAGAGAGTGCGTTAATAGTGTTAAGATCGTCATTATCGTTAATCATTAGATCCTTCGTATAGTTTACCATGAACCGCTTCCTGAGATTCTTCGCCTGCCAAGAACCATGGCGGACTCAGAATGACAGAACGATAAAAGCATTGCGAATTTCGAATTTATGACTAAAAGTCATCGATTACAGAGATATAAGATATGATTACAGTGATGGAAGTACGCTAACGACATTTTTGATTGCGCTTTGCAGTTTTGCCGAAAGCCGTGAAAATTGCGAGCAGCTCACCGGATTCTTTAGCACTTTTTTAGCAATTCAAAGTATTGCTCACGGATCATACCCACGGTCTTCATATTTATCCGTATGATAGAAACTGGTATCTCATCGTATTTCGGTATAATTACGGGTCGCCTGGCACTGGGGTGGCTATAAACCATATGGTCACCTTTTTGCCGTTCGAATTTACACCCGAAGAGCTCAAAAATCTTACTTAATAGACGCCAGTTTATAGGGTTTATTTTTGGCAAAGTTATTCCTCTTTGTCTTTAATTGAGAATTGGGTAATGACTTCGGATTTATGTATTTGTATTACTTGCTCTTTATCGGCAAAGACAGCGTTTCGAATTCGACAATTTCGCATCGGCGAATCAGAATCGCATCCTTTGCTGCCGGGTCATACCCGGCTTCTTCCAACAGGTCATTCAAAGTACCCAACTTTGATGTTTCTTCAAAAAATATTTCCAGTGCTTCACGCAGATTTTTCTGTGCTTGAGCTACGGTTTTACCGCAACTGGCAACTTCCAGTTCAGGACAATAGGCAGTATACATCTTTCCTTCTTTCCAAATTTGTTCGGACACAATTATTCTTTTCTTCGTCTTCATAATTTTATCATAATCTTTTTTACTCATAAGTCAAGACTCTTAAACACAGCATTCCGAATTGCACCGCTTTATGGAATAACCATATATTGTAGAAGCGGTACACAAAAGTCAGAGAGAGTGTTAATAGCGTTCATTTTCACTCCACCAGCCTTAGCCGACGGCCTTTCTTAATCGCTTTTATCATCTCGCGCTTTTCAATACAATCGCCGTGTTTGGGGCCTGCAAGTCCGCCAATAATAAGTCCAGCAACCATAAGGCTATTAGAAGTAATCGATTCAGTAACACTTAGTCCCGTGGTCATAAAACCGTCTGAACTGAAACCTATTATACATCCAGTTGCGTATAATAAGCACCCAGAAACACAACCGATTCCTGCATATCGATTAAAATTTGAGTTTTTTTTGAATTTTAAAACCTCTCGCGCGGTAATGGGAAGCCCTAAGCAATCATCGTATTCCACGATTTGCCGTTCTGCTTCAAGCGGATCTTTAATTTTTTCAAAAACAGGCTCTCTGTCTTTAAAATACAACACTTTACGCAGTTTTATTAGGCTGTCCCTTTTTGCACTATATGTTTCGTAATTATCAACCATATCAGTGAGAATCCGTGATCCATAATTATCGTGATATACAGCACGGAATTTATTATTGTCAGTCGTTATGATCTCAACTACATAGCCCGCTTCTTTAGCAGTAGTATCGCTAAATATCGTATAGATCTTTGCGGATGAAAAATTTACCGCTTTAGGTAAGAGGTGGTACTGATTTCTTTCCAGAGAATCTATGGTATCCCCTACTTTATTGCTTATGGTAATGAGCTTAAGGTTGGCGTCCGGCACATTATCATAGTCAGGCAGCGTGTATTTGACAGAACACGCGATAAAGAGCAGGATACCTAATAACGATCGATTCACCGTTTTTAATAAAGATCTTTTACGAACAAACGGTATGCACACTTCAGCACATGATACACGATTCATGGTTATTCAACCAATTTTTATTTTCGGTCTTTTTTGATCGCTTTGATACATATACGAATAGCACGACCCGGCACTTTCACTGATAACTTTCATTACGGCTGCCTTTATATGTATATGCATACCAATTAAGAAAGTGCTGAATTCATGGAGAGAATACTGGATTCCCGCTTTCGCGGGAATGACAAGGATCTGTCATAAAACTCAGATTCTTCACTGCGTTCAGGATGACAAATTATACTACTTGTTGTTTTGCTCCAACATCCGTATCATCTCCTTATAGCGGTTTTCTTCAGACGCGTGGCGGAATTTGAAGCCGCCGGCCTTGCCCATGCGCTCAAGCTGGGCCTTCGTGACCACCAGGAATTCGTCGTCCAAAGAACGACCGGCCAGTCCGCCGGTCTTGAGCTGTTCCACGGGCATGAGGACCCTGGTGATCTCGGCGGATTGATCTTTGCGCGCGCCGGTCACTGTCCAATGGACTTCGGCGCCTGGCTTGCCGCCGATGATAAAGCCATTATCTTTCACGTTCTGCGCGATGAATACTTCATAAGTCCCGACGCCGGTCAACTGAATCTGGGGGTTTTCATTGAGCGCGTCATAATAATCCGGAAGGTGGACCGCGCAGCGGCCATCATCACCGATCACGGCGATACCCCGGTAAATATTTACCATCTCCGGCGATTCCACGAAGTAGTGGTTCAGTATCTTGTTTTCCGGATCCAGAGGATGGTCGATCGTGAACGTGCCCGAGTTTTTGGCTAAGATGCCGACCCGGGTCTGACCCGCCGCAGTAGTAGTCTGGCCATTGAACGCAGCGGAATTGTCGTCTCCGGATGGAACAGTAGAGTTTAAGCCGACAGTAAAACTGTAAAGCGCCATGGAACTGTCATTTTGCCCGCCAGCCACGGTTGCACAATAACCGAGCGCTTTGTTGATCACTCCACCGCTTACGGTTGCATAATAACCGCTGGCAGTATTGCCATAACCCCCGCCTACGGTCGCATGTTCATAGTTGGCCATGTTGCTATCTCCACCAGCCACGGTCGTATAGTAGGAATTAGCTACGTTCTTCAAGCCGCCGCCAACATAGGAATATTTGCTGTTTGCATGGTTATTCAAGCCGCCAGCTACGGTGGCAGCGGTGTCACTGATATCCGTACCAGCACGGTTGCGGTAACCTGAAAGGGCGCCGCTATAATACGCTCTAGCGGTATCGCATAATCCGCCACCCACGGTCGCGTAGTTGCCGCTGGCCAGGTTGTCATAGCCTCCATCTACGGTCGCATATGTCGCGCTGGCAGTGTTATTTCGCCCCCCGCCCACGGTCGCATAGCCGCCACTGGCGGTATTTTGTACGCCTCCGCCCACGACCGAGTAAGCCCCGCTGGCAGTGTCCTGATATCCGCCGCAAACGGTCGAATAGGAACTGGTGGCGGTATTTTCAAACCCTCCGCTTACGGTCGATGAGTAACCGCCGGCGACGCCGTGATATCCGCCGCCTACGACCGCATAGGATCCAACGGCCGTATCAGCAAACCCTCCGCCCACGACCGCATAGTAATTGGTGGCGTGGTTGTTTCTCCCGCCTCCAATAAAAGAATATTTACCTGTCGTAGTGTTCCCGTATCCACCCGTGATCACATTCGCTGTATCGGACGGATCGTTGCCCACCTGGTTATCGTACCCGAAACCGATACCTGAATAATAACCATAAGCCAGGTTGCTTTCTCCGCTGACGATCGCGGTAAAGGGATCGTTCGCGGTATTCAGATATCCGTTCACAACCGCGGTGGTGAAACCATAGGCCGCGTTCTGCTGCCCGCTCCCTACAAAGGAATGCCCGCCGTATATCATGTTCCCGTAGCCTCCGGCGACGACTGAACAAGTATCAAATTCGTCGTTGCCGGCTAAATTACTATACCCGCTGAACACGCCGCATTGTACGCCATAGACATAGTTGTTTTGGCCCCCACCGACGACCGATTGTTCAGCGTACACGCTGTTATTATAACCACCCAGGATCGCCGCGTGATTACCATCGGACAGATTGCCGTATCCGCCTACTACCGTGCCGTAATTTCCATATACCGTATCCATGGTTCCGCCGCATATGATCCCGTTAACGTCCAGGGAATAACGGGGAGTTATGTTCCTTATCCCAACGCTGTCGGTCGCATTAAATGTGTACACCTTGCCGCCAGACCGGGTCCAGTCGTTGTCCGGGGCCGAATTCCGCGCAAATTGCGCTGTGTCTGAATAAGTCGAAGTATAGGCATATGCCGAAGATACGATCCGAGTGCGCGGCGACAGCACTTGCCCGGCAACGGTCAATTGCAGATAACGGCTGGTGCTGTTAACAAAAACGCTGTCCGGGACCGGCGTCACGCCGCCTAAAAGAACGTTGAATATTCCTTTATCGATAGCGACAGAAGCTTGATTTTCCGACCATTTCTGGTTACCTGCTGATGCCGCGTCGAAGATCGCGAAGGTCATGGATACCGATGGATTGGTGATCGGATTACCCTGGGTATCGGTGAGATAGCCCTGGTAGTTGAGTAACCTTGGAGATAAGCGGATGTCGTTCACCTTGATGGTTTGACCGAAGGCCGTGACGGCCAGCAGGCAAACAATACATACGCATAAAGTGATTTTTGATTTCATTATGGCTCCTTTCAAGTTGGTCTTTCTAGTCTTTTTAGTCTTTTTAGTCTATTTGGTCTGTCTGGTCTTTTTGGTTTCATACATTAACGAACATTAACGAAGAGAACGAATGATAGCGAATCATACGAATGGAAAGCGTTGAGATCGTTAATATCGCTAGTATCGTTGAGAGCGTTTGGAGCGTAAGAATGGTTAAGAACGTTCATTTTACTCCACCGGCTTTAAGCGACGACCAGCTTTGATGGCCTTGACTATTTCAGCTCTGTCAAATCTCTTGCCATAACTAAAACCAGCAAAAGTCGATATACCTATTCCGGTGACAATACCCATTGAGGCATACGCTGCTTCATTATCTTTTGTCAAAGCGTCGTTGTTGAAAATATTTATAATCGCCAATGATCCGGTTATACAAGAAATACCGCAACATGCCAATCCATAAAATGTCGCATTGTAATTGTGACCGTACATATAACCATCTATTTCATCATTTGTTATCGGTAAACCAAGAGCATCGTCGTAGTCCACGATATGCCATATTTTTTCATATTGTTTTAGCACTGGTGCAATCTTTTCATAATCATCAACATATTTGCGTAGGAATTTAACATGAGTATAATCACTGCCGTATGTACGGTATTTTTTGCCATCGGTTGTTGTGACTTCAACGATATAACCTATTGTATCTTTCCAATTACAGAAGCTTGAATAACAGAATCTTTCCACTCCGTAAAAAATGGCAGATTCGCAACCTTTCATTTTAGAAAAGAGTTTAAATTGCTGCATTTCATTATAATCTATCGTATCCCCCACCCGCTCGCTGATGGTTATGAATCTAAGGGAATCATAGGGGGGCCATATTTTATCATAATACGGTAACGTATATTTTGCAGCACTGCAAGCAATACATAGGAATACCATCGGACACATAATACAAGATACACGATTCATGGAATGACAAATACTCCTGATTTATTGGTGCGCATGGAACGAATACTGGATTCCCGCTTTCGCGGGAATGACAAAAGGGACGGAAATGACAGTGATTCTATTGTCATTCAGAGGACGGTAAGTAAGTTTACCCTGAGTTTCTTTTTGAGATTCTTCCCCTTCAGGCTGTTCGGGGTCAGGATGACACACATAAAAACTATATAGCTTATTTATTTTTCGCTCAGTTTTGCGATCTGGGCTTTCAGCTGTTCGATCTCGGCCTGCTGCGCCTTGTTCTGCTTAATGAGTTCCTGGATCGCGGCCAGGGCAATGCCGTCGGCGTCGATGGTCGTGATGTGCTTGTCGTCCTCGCCCACGCCGAATTTTGAAAAATCCTGCGCCATGGGACCGATGTGACGGATCGAAGGATCCTGGCTCTTATAGTTCCAGGTCGTGATCGGCAGCTGCTCGATATTGTTGAGGATCTCATCGCCGTCCACGGGCTGGAAGTTCTCTTTCATGTTCCGGTCACTGACCGCGGACCAGGAGTTGCCGCCGGCGGCGACGTATACGCCGCTGGTCAAGCCGCTGTTAGTATAGAAATAAACTCCACCGCTGCAGCGCGCGATCCAGCGGTTATCCACGCTGGCAGATACATCCGCGTCGGTCGCGTCGCCCCAGACAAAACAACCCTGGTTGTAAGATTTAGCGCGGCGTCCCGCCGCGAATGAATATGCGCCGTCGGCATTATTCAAACGCCCCCCAGGTACCGTGGCAAATGATCCAGCAGCGGAATTTTGCTCTCCACCGCCCGCCACACTTGAACCGCCGCCGGCCGTATTCGCTAAGCCACCGCCGATAAATGTGTATGAACCGGAGGCATCGTTGGCTTGGCCGCCACCTATTGTCGCGCACCAGTCGGTGGCATTATTGCTCTGTCCGCCACTGATTGTTGCATAATAACTGGTGGCACAGTTGACAGCTCCGCCACTCACGCTCGAAGCTTCTCCGCTAGTCAGATTATCATATCCGCCGCCCACGGTCGTATAATTGCCATTTGCAGCATTTGAATATCCTCCGCCCACGGTCGCGTGCGTGCTGCAAGCGGCGTTGTTATCTCCCCCGCCCACAAATGCATATTTGGCGCTCGCTGAGTTATCATATCCCCCGGCCACCACGGCGCCGGTATCCTCGGCTGCATCGCCGACGAGGTTGCCATATCCGGATAGCACGCCGCCGTATACCGCCTTTACAGTATCCTCGCTTCCCCCGCCCACGACCGCGAAATTACCGGTAACATTGTTAAACCATCCGCCGGTGACGACCGAGTAATCACCGTAAGCATAATTGCTTCGTCCACCGCCTATGAATGACGCCATACTATCAGCGTTATTTGAATAACCTCCACCCACGAATGAACCAGCATTATTTGCCCAGTTATTTAAGCCTCCGCAAACAGTCGCGTACGTTTTAGCGGCGAAACAGGATCTCCCTCCGCCGACGAATGAATATTTCCCGGTCGCGTTATTATCATACCCGCCGCAGACTACGGCCGCGGTATCTGAGGGACCTACTCCAGCCCTGTTACTGTAACCGCCCAGTATCGAGCCGTAAACCGCTTTTGCTGAATCATACACGCCACCCGCTACAATGGCACAATCACCGCCAGCTTCATTCAAAGCCCCGCCGCACACGGCAGCGTCCATTCCGCCGGCTTTGTTGTTTTCACCGCCGCCCACGGTCGATCCATATCCATTCGCCATATTATCGTCACCGCCGCCTGCGAATGCGTAAGTTCCGCCAGCCGTGTTACAATTCCCGCCGCTGACGGCTGCATGATCACCGCCGGCACTATTCATTTCACCACCACCCACGGATGACCTGTTTCCGTCAGCCTGATTGGACAATCCGCCGCCGATAGCTGCGTATGCGCCATAGATATTGTTCCCATATCCACCGGCGATCACGCAGGTATTGCCGCGGGCCACATTCATCGTCCCGCCCCCGACTGCGGCATTTATTGAGTCAGCGGCATTGCTTACCCCGCCGGCCACGACCGCGTACCTGCCTCCGGCTATATTGCTGTATCCACCGCCGGCAAACGCATACCGGCCGGTAACGGAATTATTATAACCTCCGGCCACGACGGCGCCGGTATCTTCGGCCGCGTCGCCGGAGATATTATTCCGTCCGCCGCCTACAGCCGCATAATGGCCGTTGGCCTGGTTTGTACGGCCCCCGCCGATGGCCGAGCCGTCGTTCGCGGCGCTATTGTCGCAGCCGCCGGCGATGGTCGTGCACCAGCCGTCGGCAAAGTTGTCTTCACCGCCGCCCACTGCCGCGAAACCACCGATGGCTTTGTTGATCCAGCCGCCAGCCACGGTGGCGTACCAGCCGCTCGACGCGTTGCCGTCGCCGCCGCTGACTACGCAGTATTTGTTGTCCAGACCGGCTGCTCCGGTTGTGCACGCGACGCCGAAATTAACGTGTGTGCTGTCGGCATTGCCCCATAGCATGTTCCCGGCGCGCGCCAAACCCCATGTGCCTGTCATCTGGAGCGTGGTATCCGCGGTATCGGTGACACGAAATGCCCAGTCGTTATCAGCCGCAGAATTGCGCGCGAACAATGCGGTATCCGAATAGGTCGCGGTATAAGCGTAAGGCGCGGACACAATCTGCGTGCGGGGCGCGAGAGTCTGGCTGTTAAACCTCAGTTCCAGCCACCGGTTCGCTCCTTTGGTGAACACGGAATCCGGTATCGTGCTCACGCTGCCCAACAGAACGTTAAAGATCCCTTTCAGGATCGGCACTTCCATCTGCGTTTCGGACCAAAGCAGGTTGCCGGACGTCGACGCATCGTAGACCCGGAATAATATGTCAAATGAATCGTTTATCGGGTTGCTTAGATCATCGGTCAGATAGCCCTGGTAGTTTAAAAGGCGCGGCGAGAGACGGATATCGCCGGACTTATAAACCGTCTGGCTAAATGCTAGAGTGATGAACAGGGCCAAAATAAGGGTGGCATGTATAGATCTCATTTTTCTCCTTTCGTTTCGGTTATTAAATCCTAAATTCTAAACTCTAAATCCCGCTTCGTGTCGAAACTCAGCATGAGACATAAACAATATCAAAATTCTAAATTCTAAACAAGAACTGGATTCCTGTTGGAGTTCACCCCTTTGGATTCCCGCCTTCGCGGGAATGACAAAAGGCGCGGGAATGACCCCATTAGAAATTGCATTTCTAACGGGGCAGGCAGAAAAAGATGAGATTGCTTCGCACGCGGCATACTCGCAATGACATCTCCCCTCACCCTTACCCTCTCTCCCACAGGGACACCTTTCATTGTAACTCCTTTATTTTTTCCACGTTGCCACAAGGGGAGAGGAAAAAACGTGTAATGCTGCACACACAAAGCGCTCGCAATGACGGGCAAAGAGGCAGGTCTTTGAGACCCTGCATTATGTTCAAGATGATAACACCGCATAGCTGTTTTTGTCGAGCGAGACCAGAATCCTGGTTAATTTTACCAGTTCCATGCAGACGCTGCCCGCGATCATCGTTGTTATTTGCGTCATATCAACGTAAACTTGCGCGAGCGCCTCACGGAAGCGCAGGAGTTCAAAACGAAGGGTTCCGGAAACACCTTCCACAGTCAGGTCGACAAGCTCGAACGCGCGCTGTATCGCGTTGACAGCTTCGACCGGATCGTTTGAGTCCTGCAAGAGATTTTTTGCCCGGTTTAGTTCGTTGGCGATCATAAGCAGCCGTTGATCCTGCGTAAATCTATGCCAGCGCTGGGCAAGACCGGGATGATATTTTAAGGGATACATTTACTGCGAATGGATCGAATGATAGCGCATGTAACGAATAACAGCTGAGATTGCCCCACGGGGACACCGGTTATCCCTCACCGCTGCCCCCGTATCATGTACGGGGCAGGCTCTCTCTCCCACAGGGACACCAGTTATTTTTGATGTTCAATATTTTGATGTTGCCTTTAAAGGAGAGGAATAAGGTGAGGGTTGAGTCTTTAAGGTTGCGCACAAAGAACACTCGCAATGACAGAAACCCAGCACTTTCATAGATAATCATAGTTATGTATACCCGATATAGAGCCATTGTTTATCTCTTTTCAAACTTTTTAATATGTAAACGTAGTACATCTTCGTTTAAGAAAGTGCTGGGTCATTCCTGGATCAGCTTTTCGACGATGGCGCGGACCTTAGCCCTCATACCCGGATCTTCGACTTCCATGGAACGGTTGTTCATTGACGGACGGATGTTGATCAGGGCGGTGAACTCGATCCACTCCTCTTTGGGCTTGTCCAGGAAGAGGTTTACGCCCCAGAGATCTTTCTGATCGCTGTTCCTTTCAGATAAAAGCATGTTCTCCAGATCAGCATGCAGTTCGGCATCGATCGCCAATAATTCACGTTCCACGTCAACCACCGCCTTGATCATGCTTTTGAAAAACTGGCCGTGCAAGGCTTGTATTACTTCCTTTTTTTCCGGATAGGTGATGATTTTCATCGGTTATTGTTTTTTGAGATCCCTTTTTGCCATTCTTAGGGTTTGGCAGTAAGTTTACCCTGAGCGTGAGTCGAAGGGAAGAATCTGAGATCCTTCACCTTCGCGTTGTTCAGGGTCAGGATAACAGAAAAATGCGTTCAGGATGACAAACATTTGGTTTTTGTGGGCTTTTGGTTTTAACTAAATAGACGAAAAAGACCAGAGAAACTAAAAAGATGATTATTTTCTATGGTTATTCTATTGCGTCCGGTTCGGCTTCGACCCGGCTGACCGTGATCTCTTCGTTGCGTCTTACCTTTTGAAAGACGTCGGGATTGCCGGAGATCTTGCCGATAACGTTGACCACGCTATAAGCCCTGATCTCCTTGCCCTTGCTCATCGGTGTCTTGCCGAAGAAAATACAGAATGAAGGATTTTCGATCCAGATGGCGATCTCGCCTTTTTTCACGACTTCCCTGGCATTTTCCGCTTTTATTTCTTTAACGGGCAAGGGGAAGTAGATCTCTTCGCCCCAGACATAGGTCCTGCCCGATAGCGGCAGGGCGTCGTAAAATTCCTTTGCCGTTTTGGGATTTTCATCGGATAATACGGCGCGGATCTTGCCGATAGATTTGCATTTTATAATTATTTTCATGTTATTGTGTTATTATACATATATTTAAGGCGGAATCAAGCATTGTTTTCGTTTGGATCGTTAGGTTCGTTTCGCCGGTTTTCATTATAATTCTTATAGGTGCAACCGGCACTCAAAAGTCAGAGAGAGCGTTTGTATCGTCCCATTCAGGATAATTATTTTATTGCCGGCGTCTTTCCTTGATACGGGCTCTGATCCGCGTGAGCATTTCAAGGTCCGCCTTATCCTGCAATCGGTTAGACGCTTTTTTATTTTTGATCAATGAATTCAACCCGATAAAATATGCCCGCTGCCGGCCGTAAGTGCCTGTTTTCTTACTGCGCCACACTTCATTGAATTCGCAGCCATCAATGGACGTTAGGATATCGACCCGTACTGGTTCATAGCCCAGCTGTACGATCCTGCCTTTATGCATAAAGTCCCTGGCTTGTAGTTTCAGACAGCTAAATCCGAAATCGTTCAATGCCTTGACAACCTTAGCGGCATTCACTGGATCTGACCCGACCATGATATCCAGGTCTTTCGTGAAACGCGGCCGCGCATAAAAGGCCAACGCGTAGGCGCCAACGATACAGTACTTAACGCCATGGCGGTTTAAAAGTTTTAATAGATCTTCATAATCTTTTTGAAATTTTGCCTTTCCTCGTTTTATTTTTTTGTAGTCCGAAAAAACATCTCTTAAAAACCGCATGGTCGCCAACCTTTCGCGGCTGCCCATATTGGAATAGTAGGTATCGTTCGTGCTTTCCGAATCAGAGACCGAACATATCTTAATCCATATTTTTTTCATAAAATGCGGTAATTAATGGAACGAATAAAACGAATCACAGCAAATGATTTTCGTCACTCCCGTGTAAACAGGAGTCCAGGAATACAAGCTGGATTCCCGCCGCAGTTTACCCCTTTGGATTCCCGCTGTCGCGGGAATGACAAAAGGGACGGGAATGACCCCGATTTCCTTGTCATTCGGAGGACGCTGAGAATGGCGGAGCGGACGAAGAATCTCCGATCCTTCGCAACCCTGCGGGTTACTCAGGATGACAGAGGAGGGCGGGTTACCCAGGATGACAAAAACAAAGATTGCTCGCAATGACATTCTACGCAACAATCATAGGATGATGAGCTTAAATACCGCCTGCCGGGGCGAACTGGATCCATGGTTTTCAATAGTCTGGTATTTAAACAATAGGAAATAAATTCCGGGCGCGAGCCATGCCGGCATTGACAGATTCTGAACGCATTTGTTTGATCCGAACGGTTCCAGATCAGTCACGCAACGACCGTCAGCGGAATATAATACGGCGCTTAACGAATGAACGGACGAATGCAATTCGAATGATAAATGCGAATTAGGGCGAATGATAGAAGACGAATAAAAGCGAATAACGGAATTCAGATCACGGACCGCGGTTTGCGCTTCGTTCTCAGCGATTTGGGTGGAACGCACGACGATATCGAATTTATACTGGGCGCAAAGACGAGGGTTATTATATGCCCGGAAAACCACGCGGTAATGACCCGTGTCAGCGTAGCTATGCGTAATATTTGCCTGCCCTGACGCGCTGCTGTCGCCGAAATCCCAGGCGTACGATAAAGAGCGCCAGTCCGGAAAATTGAAAGAATCGACAAGGCAGTCGAAATACGCCGTCTCCCCTGCCTGCAGGGTTTCGGGATCGACGGACGCGCCGACGATATTGACCATGGGCACCGTGTCCAGGGGGCTTTGCAGCCAGACCGTAAAGGTTTCGATGCCGTTTGAAAAAACCTTGACCACCCGGTACCCGCACAAACCGATGTTCGTTTCGCAGGTCGCGAGGCCGGTCTGGAGCAGCGACGGACCGTATAAAAACTGGAGATCGCCGTGTAAATGGCCGGCAAAGACCGCGGAAAAATCGTAATCAACAAGATCGAACAACAAGGTGTCGCGCCGCGGCCGGTCCACTGACGAATGGCTGTTCCCCTCGCCGGGCGATGACACGTACAGGGGAAAGTGATGGAAGAAAAAGAGGTGTTTGTATTTTTGGGGCGACCCGGCGACCGCCGCAAGGTCGGCACGCAGAAAGGAATCCTGCTCGAGCGAATATGGGTCATAGCACGCGTGACCCGAATAGGTATCGAGCAGCGTGGAGTTTAAGGCGATGAAATGGCACGAATCGGCGCTATTATTGTCGAAAGAATAATAATCGGGCCCCCAAAACCCGCGATATAATAAAAGCTGGCCCGGCGTCCAGCATCCCTCATCCTCGTAACCGACATCATTGTTACCCGGCGCGTAATATTTTCCCACCGGTACCGGCAGGAGATCGAACAGCGAATCGCAGGTATGCCACTGCTGCTGGACCAGGGTTTGGTTCTCGGGGTTGTTCGCCATATCACCGCAGACGATCACGAACCCGGGTAAAGGCGACATCGCACTGATCTGGGCTATTGCCAGGGAACAATGCGGCACAGCATAGGCATTGCGCCCGATCTGCGGGTCAGAGTAGTGGATGAAATAGAAGGAATCAAAAGTCAGTAAGAATAAAATAAACATAGTCTTTTGGTCTTTTAGTCTTTTTAGTCTTTTTAGCTTAAACCAGAGAAAGGAAAAACACTGGAGAAACCAGAGAAGCATCACCCCCACCTTTCTCCTCCCCCCTCGAGGGGGAGGGTAAGGGAGAGGGGGTTATTTCAAAATTATGAAATCGACGCGGCGGTTTTTCGCGCGGTCCGCTTCGGTATCGTTGCCAGCAACGGGCTTTGATTCGCCGCGGCCCCGCGCGATCATCCGCACCGGCTCGATCATGTGAATATCGATGAGGTAATCCCGCACCGCCTCGGCTCTTTTCTGCGACAATTCAAGGTTGTATGTTTCCGACCCCACGTTATCGGTATGCCCCTGGATCTCCACCTCGAGTTCGGGGTGGTTGGTCAGCAGCGCGGCCGCCTCGTCCAGCGCCGGCACGGTCTTTGACTCGGGATCGAGCTTGAGCCGGGCGCTGCCGAATTCGAATTCCACGCCGTACAGGGTGATCGTCGTGTTGATCTTGAGCATGCGCATCATGACCTCTGAATCTTTGTTCGGTTCGACTACAACCTCGGACACGCTGGGCGTGTAATCAATAGTTTCGAACTTAAGCAGATAAATGCCCGGTTCCAGGTCGTTGAATTCGAAATAACCCAAAGAATCGTCGGATGCCGCGCGGACGGGCTCAGTGCCCTTGAGGAAAGAAATGTCGACGACCAGCGGTGCATTCGTCATATAGTCGGCAACGATCCCAGATATTTTTCCCCGCGCCGATTCCTCGTTTTTCAACATCACACGCTGCTCGAACTTCTTACCGCCTTCGATATTTACTTTGACGTTAAAAGGCGCGTATCCGGCTTTGGTTATAAGCAGAGTGTATGATCCCGGTTCAATATCAGCGACCTGAAAGTATCCGGCGCGGTTAGTATAACATGAGTATTGCTGAGCGATATCCCCAGCGATCCGAACCTCGGCGTTTTCAACCGGATCATAACTTTCATTGGTCACGAACCCGTAAACCGATCCGACTTCGACCAAACCGGAAGTGGAGCGGGAAAAGACAGCGCAGGACGAAAACAACAGCAGTGCCGATATTATTACAGTGAAAAGATCTTTTGTCATGGTGTTACCCTCCTCCTTTAACAGCATTTATGTGATTAAGCTATTAGGTAATTGAGTAATTGATGTTATTAACGGATAGCGAAATTTATTAAGTATTTTTTTTCTTTTCTGCCAACCACATCTTTATCTTAACCCTCACCCCGACCCTCTCCCTGCCTAGGGAGAGGAAAAAGCGAGGGATATTTTTTTGCAGAGCAAGTTCTGGCCGCTACGGTCTTCACTTCATCCCTTCAGCTCTGCATCTCTGCTTGTTTCACTGTACTAACTCCGACGGTTTGCTCAGCATGCCCGAGATTTTCTCGATCAGTTCATCGTAGGATTTCGATATGGTGAGGGCTGTTTCCGGTTTTATATATTTGGCATCGACCGCCGCTTGTATCCGTTTCTGAGTTTCCGCCGCATCGAGGGACGCGGAATTGAGCTTATCCATGAACACCGGATGGTTCGTGCGGTTCTGCCAGGCATCGAGCATGTTATGGCAGACCAAGCTTGAATAATAAATCATTTCCTCGGTGATGCGGCGGGGATCGTTATGGGGCAAATGCGGCGTGAGCTCAAAGACCTTCATCGCGACATTCATCGCCGTGGTGTAAACGTTGTGAGCCTCGAGAAGCTTGACGGCGGAAAGCATGATTATTCCTTCGGAAATAAAGATATTCCTACGGAATGGAAGTTAACCACGGAAGGTTGGAAGCTAATGCTTCGCATTGGAAGTGATCGCTGCACGATGGAATCGAACCAAAGGATTAATCTATACCGCTTGAGTATCATTTTTATCCCGTGCTTTACGAACATTTGTCATCATTCTATTTAACAAATATCCGATTTCTTGCATCTTTATTTTGAAATGCCGGTGTTGTTTTATATCTATGTACTTATGAGCTAATGCATCACCAAAGTGATTGCGCAATTCACCAAGAGAAGCACGTGCACGTTCATAGAATGTAAGTTTATCATTAAAATGAAATCTGTAGAAACCTTCGCTAATCTCAGACGGCACACTGCGAGCTGAACGGTGCATTTGACTCGCGAGATCATACTTCTCATTACCTGGAAAAGTCTTAACGAGCTGCGATACCTCCAGCGACAGTTTGTTTGCTAATTGCCAGACTTTAAGATCTTCGAACTTTTTTACATTCATATAATTTTCTGTTTTCAAAAGAACATTATCATTGTGCATAGATTCCATGTTTTGTACATAACTTCCATCACGTTAGAATAACATGATCACTTCCATGATGGAATCATAAATTCCATCTCGACAGAGATCGTATTTTCTTTTTGCTTTTTCCGCAAAAAGGAAAAAGGCTACCGCCCTTGTCAGGACGGCGTACGCATGCAAGTTGATATTGCGCCGCCCGCCACTGACCATTACTTTAGTGCCTCTCTTTTCGATCCACAACAGTACATATTAGTTAGTCAGCGCAAAATACTCCAGTATAGATTATATATATTGAAGCGGAATTGTCAAGGAATAAAAGCACATTCCGTTGGAATGGAAGTAAGCCATTTAGGCTGGAAGTGAATGCTACGCATTGGAATTGAGCGTTTCCCCTAACTGGAACAACCCATTATCAAATATATTCTTAATGATGCACGCTGGAACTCTGTAAAATTCCACGCGAAGCGTATATTATATTCCAGTGCGAAGCACTAACTTCTATGGCGAAGCCATAACTTCCAGACGGAGTCTCGCTTCCATTCCGAAGGAATTACTTGCAGCGCTACGCTTCTTTTCTATAGTACTTACTATAGTATTTGTAATAACTTTGGTAGTAATACGAGCCCGGGGACAAGGGTACGCCGTTCAGCACCATGCCGATGACGTTCGCCCGGGCATTGGTCAGAATGTCTTTCGTGTCCTGCAGTTCCTTTAGAACCGTCCTGCCGTACCGCGCGGTCAACAGCACCGCGTCCGCGCTGCGCGCCGAGTATGTCGCGTCAGCAAAAAGAAGCATGGGCAGGCCGTCAATGATGACGTAATCGTAATGTTTTCTGAGTTCATCCAGCACCTGGTTCATTTTGACCGATTCTAAAAAGACAAAGGGATTGGGCGGCACACTACCCACGGGGAGCAAGGATAGACTGCTCGTTACGGCAGATTTATCGTTGGGATCGTGATTAACGTTTTTATCGTATTCCGGCTTGTAGGCGACGACCGCATCCTTTATCGTTGATTTCCCCTGCAGGACATCGAACAGGCCGATTTCTTTTTTCATTTTTACGACGTCGGTGAGGTGCCCTCTTTTTTTTCTGAAATCCGTGTCCACGACCACGACCTTCTTCCCCACCGCGCTCATGGTCACGCCCAGGTTAAGCGATACGTAGGTTTTGCCTTCTTCAGGGCCGGCAGAAGTTACGTACACGACTTGATAGTGTTTGTCAGGATGGGCGAATTCGATATTCAATGACAGCTTGCGGAAACTCTCGAATTCAGCCGATGAATCGTAGCTGACGGTCCGTACGTGATAATAACCGGATTTGCGCTGAGGCCGCGGAAGGACCACGGAGAACGCGGAACGGAAAAACCTTACGCCTTTCTTGGCAAGGTTATAATCCCGCGGCGCCGGATCATGACCTTGCTTTACGTGATCATTTTTTGTATCTCCACCCCGCCTTTTTCCTCCCCCTCGATGGAGGTTAGAGGTGGGGCCGTCATCGCCGTTTGATTCGACCAGCGGTATAGAAGCGAAGATCGAAAGACCAAGCTTGGTCTTTATGACCTCGAGGTCTTTGACAGTATTGTCGAAATATTCGGCGATAAAGATCCCGGCGCCGCCCACGAGTATGCTTATAACCAGAGCCAGGATAAAACTGGTCAGGCGGCCGCGGGAATTGACCGGCGTGCCAGACACTAAAGGCGGGTTTATTATTTTAAGATCCGAGGTAACGCCGGCTTCCTGGACCCTCGTTTCCTCAAGCTTTTCCGCAAAAAACGTATACAGTTTTTCCGCGGTTTCACGGTCACGCTCAAGTCTTGCCAGACTTAATTCGTCAACCGGCACATTCTCCAGTTTGTCCTGGAGCAGTGATATTTGCCTTTCTACGCTCGCGATCTCAGTGCTGATAGTCGACATACGCCGGCTTATTTCTTCCTTCATTTGACCTTTAATGCCATCTAATTTAGCTCTTATTTCAAGCACTTTAGGGTGTTCGTTAGAGTATTCCTTAAGCTTCCCTTTGAGCTCGGCTTCAGCCTGGAAAAACTGATTATAGAGGTTTTGCAATGCCGGCGATGACAGCAAGGTCGCGGCGAAATTGGGCAGGGTATCAGCCACCGCGTATTCGACACTGGAAACCAGATACCGGTTAAGACTTCGGATTATCTGTTCTTCGACCTGGATCTGGTTTTTGCGCGATTCCAGAGCCGAAACCTGAGAGATCAATGCCTGGGTTGACGCTTGAAGATCCACGATCTTTTTTGTTTCCTTAAATATCTTTATATTGTCTTCAAGCTCGGTAAGCTTGTTCTGATACAGGGCAAGCTGAGATTCAATAAAGGTACGGGACTGGATATAGGCCAGGGATTTTTCGCCTATGTCTTCCTTGATGATCTGCGCCGAGAGCGCACGCGCGATCTTGAGCGCCTCCTGGGGATTTCCCCAGTACAGGTTGATCCTCAGGATGCCGATAAGGTTCATACCGGGGAAAAGGGTCTTTGCCGTCACCAGTTTCTTGGATACGCCTTCGCCCGAACCAGGGATCTCGCCGGAACCAATACCCTTGTCAATGCGGTCGGCTTCCAGCACGTTTATCGAGGTCGAATTCCGCAGGGCTAATGCCATGCGGTCGCGGGGATAGAACACTACCGTGTAGGTATGGTCACGCGTGATCTTCTTGAGCGCCGTCACTGAAAAAGTAAGGGCGCCACTGCCCAGGTCAACCTCGTGTTCCGTACCGTACCGCGTGAGCGGGACAATCGTATAGCTATTCTGATGGAGTGAATAGCCGTTCGCGGTCACCCGCAGTTTATAGGGCCCCAGCTGGTTTTGGAAATCGCTCTTCATCCGGGTCCTGATGTCTATGTCAGAGATCGTTTTACCGCCGTTCTTGATATTAGCGCACAAGGACAGCGTGTCCACGACCTTGCTCGTGAAATTGACGCTCAGGAGCGTGGAGATAACGCGCTGGGTAATGGAACCGATCTGGGTCGTGGGTGTTTCCGAAAATTGGTTGAAGAACCCTTCCACCGGCTGTTCCTTGGAAACGCCAAGGTCAAAGGTCGCCATGTAGGCGGGATTGTACGGCCGGGTAACGCGGTACACGATAATGCCCAGGAAAACGGGGATCGCGAGATAGAAGAACAGCCGGCGCCGGCGCAGGAAAATACCGTACAGGTCGCGGAGATGGAGAGAAGACTCCTCATCGCCGTTTCCGTTGTTGATGCGCGGTTGATCGTTCATGGAAACACCTTAGCACGCTGCGCTGTAGACACATTCGGCACTGAAGCCGAATTGCAGTCACACTTCGTTGAAGTCACGCTGCGCTGCCTTAGAATTACAATATCTTTTCGGATACGGGTAATGAGATTTGTCAGTTTTACTGAGATTATATGTACGTTCTTTTGAAACCTGGCATGATCAACTGCATTTAGGTATCCAACATTGAAGGCTTCTATTAAATGATTGGCACATTCTTCAGCTGATCCGCTAGCTATATTATAAAATGAAATCTTTTCTTTCGGAAAACGTCTTCCCCATCCTTCGGAAATATTCGCAGGTATAGATCGTGCAGCTCTCAACAGATCATCAGTAAGGCTATATTTTTCTTTTGTTGGAAATTTTTTTGTTAATTCATAAACATCTTTGGAAAACTGTGAGGCTAATTGCCAAACGATCAGATCCTTAAAGCTTTTCAATTTCGTTTTCATATTATTCAGCCAAAGGCATGAATGCAGGCGCGCAGCGCCGTGTCTGCAGGCATGTAATGCCATATCTACAGCGTAGCATGTTTTTCATAGCCTTTGTATCGTAATGTACAGCGTCACGACTGACACGGCAAGGGACAGGGTGTTGATGACGATACCCCATTCGATCGTGAAGCGCTTGTTAATGTACACCCAGTCGCCGGATTTAAGCTCGAAATTCTGATCCTGCCTGCCTTTTTTTAGTATTTCGTCGACGTTAACCGTGAGCACAACCGCTTTCTGATCCACGAACCGCACGGCCTTGACCTTTTTAAGATTGGCGCGGTTTGTAGGTCCGCCGGCCAGCGCGATGTAGTCGGTCACGCGCAATCCCCGCTGGTATTCAACCGAACCGGGACGCAAGACCTCGCCGAAAACCGAAACATGCGGTAAAGTCGGGCTTTTCAAGATGACGGAAATGACAGCGTGTGTGAAATAGGTTTTGAGCTTCTCGCTTAACAGGCGGGCGATCTCCTCGGTCGTCAATCCGACAACCCCGACCTCGCCGATCAGCGGGAAGGATATGGTGCCGTTATGCATAACCATGAGGGTGCGGGTCAGTTCTTCCTCGCCCAGGATTACGATCTCCAGAACGTCGCCGGCTTCGATCTTGTAGGGCGCGGATGGATTTAATTCACCCTCACCCTTACCCTCTCCCCCTAACGGGACACCAGTTATTATTGCCGGTTCATCCTTCAATGCTGCCATCAAGGGAGAGGAATTTTTTTCTATGGTATCCGGTGCCGCGGAGGACGCGTGAAATAATAATATAGCGGATAAAAGCACAGTTATCAACATTAAATTCATTATATGGAACGACATGGAAAAGTCAAGATGCATACATTGCGAATGTGACGAATCAAGAATACGAATGAAACGAATTCTGGATTCCCATTTTCATGGGAATGACAGATTAAAAGATGAGATTGCTTCCCTTCGTTCCTCGGGACACCGGTTATCCCTCACCCCTGCCCTCTCCCTTTCAAAGGGAGAGGAATAAGGTGAGGGTTGAGTCTTTAAGGTTGCGCACCCAGAACGCTCGCAATGACGAAAAAAAAGCGTCCCCCACCCTACCCCCGTATCATGTACGGGGCAGGCTCTCTCTCCCACAGGGACACCAGTTATTTTTGATGTTCAATATTTTGATGTTGCCTTTAAGGGAGAGGAATAAGGTGAGGGTTGAGTCTTTAAGGTTGCGCACCCAGAACGCTCGCAATGACGAAAAAAAAGCGTCCCCCACCCTGCCCTCCCCCTTGGCGGGGGAGGATTAAGGTGGGGGTGATATACGCCCGGCTGTCCGCGTCTGTCATTCCTGCGAAAGCAGGAATCCCGCAATATATGGATCCCCGTTTTCACGGGGATGACAGCAGCGGCTGCCTTGCGCTATTTCATCAGTATCAGCTTGCCCGTTTTCTTTACGAGCGGCGTTTCGATCGAGAAGAAGTAAATGCCGTTCGGCAAAGCCGTGCCGTCGTTATCCCGACCGTCCCAATACATCACCTGCTCGCCGGTCTTTCTCGGCTCGTCGAGCACCGTCCTCACGAGCTTGCCCGCGATATCGTACACATTGACCTTGACGTTCCCGGAGACGCGCAGGTTGAATACCAGACGCGTTTTTTCGCAAAACGGGTTCGGATAGGACTGGATAAAATCACGGTCGAACGGACTGATGATCGCGTTATCCTCGCTGATGCCGTAGAACAAGCTGTCGTAGATCGCCTGCGCCGAATCCGCATCCTCGATGAGCGTTGGCAGCGTGGTACCGCCGACGAAAGCGAATGCAACATGCTTCACTTCGCCCCCGCCGAGGTTGTACGGACCTGCCGACACGACGACGGAAAGATCGGTATCGACCGGCGATGCCAGGAATTCCAGCGTGCCGTTGAGGAATTTCCACAGGGTTGTGTCGTTCCAGATATTGGTCGCGCCGTTGTAAACGTAGTTCGTATTATCGAGCGACGTGACGTTCGCCGCGGTGTAGGGATCCAGCAGCTTGACGCCGACATAGCGGTTCGGCGCACCGGGTTCCCACTCGTATGAAAGACGCCGGAGCGTATCGGTGGCCCCGCGGTTGACGTAGGCATTACCCATATCGAAATCAGCGATCACGCCGGTATAGATATTATTGATCGCGGCGCCGCTGTTGTTCTTTACGTCGCACAATACGATGACAAAATCATCGTAACCAGCCGCGCGCCAGGCGTAACCATGCTGGGTAACGACGATACCCTTGGGCGCCGAATTGCCGGAATCAGCATACATCGACCATGATTCCTGGTCGGAGACCGCGGGCGCGATGCTGTCGATCCAGCATTGACCGTTAGGCACTGTCGTACAGCGCCAGTCAGTGTTGTTCGGGTTGGCACCGGTATTAGGATAGAACCGGTCCAGTACCCAGTTATTGGCGTTAGCGAGAGCGAGTGACGAGTGGTACAGCTCATTCGTTCCGGATTTGGGATAAATGAACCCGCTGCCGCCGGAGTTGACATCGAGGAAGCCGATGCTTCCCTGTTTAGTGACGGTCAGCACGCAGTTCCCGACATTATGGTCGACATAATCGTAACGCGGCGCACCAACAACGATCTGGAAGTTGCAGTTGGTCGTGTATCCGCCATCCGCGGTCACGTACACCGTGAATGCCACGGTCGTGCCCTGCGGAGTTGAAGCCGAAGCCGTGAACTGGAAAATACCGTTGGCGGTTCCGCCGCCGCCGGTTATCGTCCCGTAGGTCGCGGTCGAATCCAGCAGGGTAATGTAAGCGGAAGCGGTCCTCAGCGTTCCATTGGTATTCGTCGCGTTCGTTGAGCCGTCGTTCCTCAAGGTGACGGTCATGTTCACGGTCTCACCCGGATCGACCTTGCCATTGTTGTTGCCGCCGGCATCATCGATGGTATTCGTTTCATAGACAATGCTGGGCTGCGACGCGGTACCGAGATCCCCGGTCACCACGATCGCGAAAGGCTGCGGGCCGTTGGGTACATGCGAAGCGTCAACCCTGATGGTCCAGTTGCCAGCCGTCGGACTATTGCGCCGCACGCACTCTTCAACATTGACCGTATCAGCGCTGCCGCCGGTCGCGGACTGCCCGCCAGAGTAAACATTGCCCAGATAGACGACATTGTTCGGATCCGTGACCGTCAGGTGCAGGTCGTTGATGATGTTATGAGCACCACCAGCAGCACCCGGATAGTCGGTCCAGACAAGCGCCACACGGAGCGGCACCGAGCCGGACAGCACGTTGTAATCATACTCGACAAACTGGCCGGTAGAAAGACCGGTAGCTTCATCGACGATCGCCAACTTTTTAGCATCGCCGGTGAAATACAGCACGCTGTCGAGATCGACGCGGCCCCAGCCGATGTTATTATCCGGGACCGTGTAACCGCTCATGGAATTGTCGGCGCCATTAACGAGCACCGCTTTCATGAGCGCGGCCGAAGGCGCGATCGAATCAGAGGAATTTGCCGCGCCCGTCGGATAGAATCCATCGGTGAAGTATTGCCTTACCAGAACTCCTGCTCCCATGGCTCCGGGCGAAGACATACTTGTTCCCTGCATACCGGTGTAGCCGGCGTCGCCGCCGCCGTTTACCGAATACACGGTATTGCCCGGCGTGAGAATAGTCGGTTTGCGCCGACCGTCATCGCAGGGCCCGCGGCTGGAGAAACTGCTCAGCGTCGCGTAACCGGTAGAGTTGTTGCATGAACCGACCGAGACCACGTTCTTCGCGGTGGCGGGCGAGCCGACGGTACCGCTGCCCGGTCCGTTATTGCCGTTAGAGAAAAACAGCAGGAAGTCCTTGTGATCCCACATGAACTGGTCGCACTGCGCCGAATTTGACGTGTACGAGCCATTGGCATTCGAACCCCATGAGTTCGAGCACAGCTTCACGCTGCCCGCGGCATTGCCATTGTAAGGGATCGCCCATAGCGTGTTCAGGTTCGGGTACAGGTACACCGCGCCGTTGGAACCGCCGCCATCCAGGAAATAAAGCCTTCCCTTGATCGCCAAGCCGTCGCGCGTATCAGCGGCGTTGAGCGTATCGTCGCCGCTGCAGGTACCGGCCGTATGGCTGCCGTGGTAATAGTTCACGGCTTCATCGCCGAAATCGGCATAGCCGGCGCCCATGGTGTTGGCGGGCTGGTAGCCGATGATCTTGCGGTCGTTCGGGTAATTACCCCAGGTCGTGATCCACGATGAAGAAGTGCTCCGGAACGCGTAATGCGATGTCCTGACCCCGGTATCGCAGGTCGACATCAATTCGCCGTTGCCCCGGATGCCCATGTCCCATACGTGGCGGTTGCCGTTTATGCAAGTCTGAAGGACCCACTGGACGCTGTTGTTGTCCAGTTCCATTTTGTGCCAGGGTTCGATCCAGCTGACTTCATCGAATTTCGCCAGTTCGGGAACGAGCGCGAGGTTGATCTCGGCATTGATCAGTTTGTCCCATTTTGATTCCGCCACGTCCTTGATAACGGCCTTGTTCGAACGCAGGTAATTCATCACATTCTCAGCCCCCGCGTCGGCATACAGCAGGATCGTGACAACGTGCGTGCCGCTCAAGCTCTTGAATTCATCCTGGCTGGACAGCTTGTACGACGGCTGGTAGATACCGACCCAGTCGATGAAATCGCACGCCGCGACCTTGGCCTGTGCAATATCGTCCATCCTGACGATGAAAGCGTAGTTCGGCAGATATGAATATATCTGAGCGCCGGCCGCTTCCAGCTGGTCCTTGGACTGCTGGTATATCGGACTATTGAAATGGACAATATAATATTCCGACTTTTCAATCGTGTACTCAAGTGCCGGTTCGCCGGTCTTCACATCGATCGTTATCCCGTTGGAAAAACAGATAAGATCGGCGTTACCGAAACGCGCGGGCGCGAACTGATGGATCGTACCGCTGCCCGGCATTTGATACACATCCGCGTTCGAAGCAGCGAATCCCATTGCCAGCATTGCCGCCGCGAACATTATCATTTTTTTCATTGATCTAGCTCCTTTCATTTTTGCGAATTTCACGAATTAACGGACGCGAATAGTACGAATAACAAAACACGAATGGTACGAACAAAAAAAGACGCCCACCTCCTTTCTTCGTTTTAAAAATTCTCATAGAGACTATGTCCACTGTGTACGGTTTCGTATGTATTTATGATAATATTACCTACCTTATTGCTTAGCATAATCCTGATAGATTATAATACAGGACAGCGGGAAAGTCAAGAAGGAGATGCGTTAAGAACGTTAAAAGCGTTAGTATCGTTAGTATCGTCAGTATCGTTTAGATCATTAATATCACTTAGTGCGTTAGTTAAAACCCTAAATCCGAAGCACTAAATTCCGCTTCGTGTCGAATACTCAGCATGAGACATAAACAATATCAAAGCCCCAATTTTCTAAATCTCAAACGGTTTGGAACATTAAAATTTTGAATTTAGGATTTGCCTGCCCCGTTAGACAATAAACGCCTAATGGAGGTTGGGATTTCGATATTAGGATTTCGTGCTTCAAAAATGTATTGACTTTAGGCCGGTGATTGAATAGAATGAAACGATAATGGTCTAAGTAATTATGTTATTAAGTTATTGTGTAATTACGTGATTACTAATCACTATCCTAAGGAATGGAGGTAAAGAACATGAATATTTCGCTTTTCACCATTCTTATCGTGCTTACTGCCCAGACCGGCACCAATTCCGCGCCTGCGGTCTCGTTGTCGTACGACAAACCCGTCATCAGCGTCAGCGGTCAGGGAACGTCCACGACCACGTTCACCACATCGGAGTACCAGATAACTTTGTACGCTGATACAGCGGCAGGCACCGAGGCTGAAGCAAAGGCCCTTGCCGAAACGATGCGGCAGGACATTATCAAAGCGGTAAAAGAAATGGGTGGTAAGGAAAGCGACGTGGTGTTATCAAATATCAATAACGTGCCGCCTTATGAAACCGATCCTCTATATCGCATAAATCAAGACCTGTACGTAACCCTAAGGAATGTCAAAGACATAAACAAAGTACGCGAAAAATTTTTACTGACCACAACGGCGCAGATCGGAAGCGTCATGCCGGTCGCCGAGGGAAAGATCGATTATGGCCCGGCGGTCGCGGAAGCACGGACTGCAGCCATGAAGAATGCGCGCGATGAAGCCTCAAGCCTTGCCCAGGCGGCAAACGTGATCCTGGGCGAACCGCTGTACATCAGCGAGCAGATCACCTATCCTTATTACTACAATAGCAGCGAATACGGCGATTATGGCGGCTCTTACGGGACCGACAGCACGGTGACAGTGCAGGTGACGGTATATTACCTGATGATATATAAAAAATAAAGCATCTTTGAGAATGATGCGAATGGTAGGATGCGAATCCGACGAGCAAAGATGAGATTGCCGCGCCCCTTCGGGGCTCGCAATGACAAAGCACCATATAGTATTCATATCTTTTCTAATTACCAATTACTGTCGTATTGATTGGAGGATCTATGAACTCGTTTTTTGACAGATTGTTCAAGCTTAAAGAATACCATACCAGCATAAAAGTCGAGGTGCTGGCGGGCGTGACGACATTCATGACCATGGCTTATATCATCGCCGCCAATCCATTGATCCTGGCCGCGGCCGGCATGGACAAGGGTGCCGTGGTGCTGGCAACATGCCTCGTCAGCGGGATCATAACGATCGTTATGGGGTTGCTCGCGAATTACCCGATCGCGCTCGCGCCGGGCATGGGCATCAACGCATTTTTTGCCTTCGCGATCTGCTCGGGCATGGGCATTGACTGGCGGATCGGTCTTGGGTTCTTTTTCATCGAGGGCGTGATCATCGTCATCATCACGTTGACCAAGCTGCGGGAAACCGTGATCAACTCGATACCGATGCCGCTCAAGTGCGCAGTGTCGGTGGGCATCGGCCTGTTCCTGGCATTCATCGGTTTCGAGAATGCCGGGCTCATCGCCAGCCACCCGGTCACGTTCATCACGATCTCGCAGATCGCCAACCCGGCGATCTTTCCAAAGATCATCCTGGCGTCGGTCATTCTGATCGTCACGACGATCCTGCTGGTGAAAAAAGTGCGGGGCGCGATACTGATCGGCATCGTCGTGGGTACGCTCCTGAGCTTGATTCCGGTTTTCCGCGCTCGCGGCGAAGCCCTGCAATTGCTGCAGCCCTCCCTGGCGCCAACTTTTTTCAAGCTCAATATCATCGGCGCGCTCAAGTGGTCGTTCATACCCCTCATCTTCACGCTCCTGTTCGTGGATTTTTTCGACACCGCAGGCACGGTCATTGGACTATCAGTCAAAGCCAAATACATCGATAAGAACGGAAAAATCCCGCGGATCGGCCGAATATTATTCGCTGACTCGCTCGGTCCCGTTATCGCGGCGCTTTTCGGCACTTCGACCGTGACCTCCTATATCGAAAGCGCGGCCGGCATTGAAGAAGGCGGCCGTACGGGCCTGACCGCGGTCGTGACCGGCATCCTATTCATGATCGCGCTGCTGGCCGCGCCACTGGTTGGGTATATCCCTTCGGTCGCCGTGGCACCGGCGCTGATAATCGTCGGGATCATGATGATGGAAGCCGTTACGCGGATCGATTTCAACGATTATTCAGAAGCGGTCCCGGCGTTCATCACGATCACCAGCATGCCGTTCACCTACAGCATTTCCAACGGCATCTCGCTGGGGTTTTTATCTTACGTGTTGATCAAGCTGTTAAGCGGCAAGCCCAAGGAAGTATCGGTGATAATGTACATTCTCGCGGCGTTCTTCCTGGTATTCTTTATTACGAGTCCGGTGTTCAAATAGAATTGATTCACTGCGCGAATAGAAGTTAGCTTTTCAAGCTGGAAGTTATCCTTTCAGGATGGAAGTTACGCTTCGCGTGGAATTTTACAAATTTCCAGCGTAAAACGCTCAATTCCAATGCGTAGCATTCACTTCCAGCGGCTTTTTGCTTACTTCCATTCCGAAGGAATAATTAATACTTCGATCAACGGTCTACGGTTCGCGGTCCTTTATTGTATTTTAAATGATATCGTGAATCTATTCGACATTCCCAGTTTCCCATACGGCGCGTAAGCATAATCGATCCCGAAACCCTTGATCAATAACCCCACACCGGCCCGCAATCCCGACAGCCCTTCATAATTCGCGCCGGTGCGGTACCCAAGCCTGAGCGCGAGGACTTCAGCGATCCAGTATTCAGCTCCTGCCCCGATGCCAAGATCATCCGCGTTGGAGAAAATGAAATCCTGGGTGATGGCGAGTCCCGGTCCGGGCAGTGAATATCTCCAGCCAAGCCTTACCAGCATGGGCAGGGAATAGGCAAGGCTGTCCACTTTCAGCTGCGTGCCGAGATTGGCGAGCGAGAATCCCATCTGCAGTCCCTTAAGCGGGGTGTCGTACATCGCTCCCAGGTCAAAACCGAAACAGCTACCGCCTAAGCTGTCGTTCATCTCGCTAATGTATTTAAAACCGCCCCCGATATAGAACTTGCCGATGTCTTTGCCATATCCGAGATTAGCGGTCCAGTCCGAGGCAGAAAAATCACCAATGGTGTCGCCACGGATCGTGATCCTCGGGATCGTACCTGAACCCCAGTAATTGAACGACAGTCCGAAACTGCCGACCTGCTTGATCTTGAATCCAACGGCGCCATATTCATGGTACATGCCGAGCAGCCACATGTTATGCATGAAGGTGAAATCAGCCTTCTGGATCCTTGCCAGACCGGCGGGATTATAGTAAAGCGCAGACGCATTATCCACATAAGCAGCGCTGGCATCGCCAAGGGCGACAACGCGTGAATCAACCGGGATCTTTAAAAATGTGGCGCTGGCATCGCCGGCACCGGCGTTTAGAGTACCAAAGAATGTCAGTAGCAGGATCAGTAATGCAGATATCCTGCTAAATCCTAATACCGAAGTTCGAAATCCTAAACAATCTAGAAACACAGCCCCCCCTCCCTTACCCTCCCCCTCGAGGGGGGAGGAAATAGGTGGGGGTGATTGTTTGAAATTTGATATTTGTTTGGTATTTGAAATTTGATATTTGGAATTTATCTTCATGTTCTCCTCCTACCGTATCACCGAAAGCTTGCCTTTTCTATGATCGCCGTCAGGTGCCGTTACGAGGTAGATATAGATGCCGCTTGCGACGTTAGCCTCCCATGAGATGTGGCCGTCAGCCGCATCATCCGTGCCTGAATTCGAATCCCAGACCAGGGCGCCGGCGAGATCGTAAACGCGAACCCGGGCGCCGCTGACCAATCCCTGGAAGTGGATGGCGTCATGCGTCGGATCGCGGCCGGGCTTATAAGGGATCGGCACGACCTCTAAAGAATCCAGGCTGCCCCGCGGTTGTGGACCCTGGTAGCGCAGGACGAATGTCTCCTCGGCCGGCGCGCCAACCGAATCAACGCCCGAGATTAGCACCGTTCCAAGGAATGAACCAGGGGTCGTGCCGACCGGTATCGCGACCGCCAAAGTGCAGACATTCACCTGACCCACGGTCATGGACGCGGGCAGGCCAAGGACGAACACGCTATCCAGCGAACAGGAGGCGGTGATCGAATCGACACGCGAAATACTGGGTCCATCAAAGGAATCCGGGTTGTAAGCGTCGCTGGTGTTCGCCAGGATAAAAGCGCCTTTGGCAAAAGGTGAATACGCCGGTCCGGCAGGCTGGGCGCGAAGATCGAGGGTGTCATTGTGCACGTCCAACGAATCGTTATCCACATCCAAATCGGCCAGCACTTCTACAACCCGTCCCCGGACCGAGTAAATATTGCCGCCTGTAGTGTCCTCGTAAAAATCCTGCCAGACAAGAAAAAAGTCTGTGGTTGTGTCTGTCGCCGTTATGAATTCAGTCACAAAAAGCGAAGGAGCGTAGAAATTATTACCCTGTGGTCCAGCCGTTGTACCGGTAAAAGTATGAAGGAGCGTCTGGCTATTCGAAAACCGAGTTATTGTATCGTTGTAAGCGGCCATATGGATCCCATAAGAAGCCGCATCCGTGGGATTACTGTGCCAAGCAGCAACCATAATGCCATTGGGGTCCATTCTGATAATGGATCGGTAATTATCACACATTAAAGTCGTATCAAGTCCCCACCAGTTAACCCGCTGATCGGGCATGAAACTCAAACTGTCGCGATGCATGCGAGTAAACCAGATATCGGGATTAGCATTACCGCTGGCGCGCCGCGAGTCTTCCCAGGAAACAAGAACATTGCCGTTTGCGGCGTTATATGCCAAGGTCGGGTTGCCGCGATAAAAACTGACAGCGGTATCGTTTGCGATTATGTCGCTGGCGAGAAAAGTGCTGCCGCGGTCCGAAGAGCGGTTGTATCCGATCCACGGATGAGGATCATTACTGCTTCCACTCGTACCTCTTCCCCATGCGCAATGAACCGGGCCGCTATCATCCACGATAATGAACGGATGACGGTTGACCCTGCCGTTATTCTTGTCAACAATTCCGAGATCGGTAAATGATTGGCCAAAGTCAATTGAACGCGCCAGTCTGATCCTCAGATCTCCGGTTCCCTCATCTGACCATACCAGATAAATGAAGGTCGTATCGGGACTGCTTTTGCTGTCTGACACGATTTTTGGCTGGGGGCCGTAATTAATTGTAGAATTGTCCGAGTTATCAATGAAGATCCCGGGTACTGTATCGGATGCAGTCCAGGTCGTCCCGCCGTCGTTGCTTTTTGTCAGGAAAACTTTCCAGGCACCGGCACGCCAAGACTGCCAGACGACATAAAGGTTGAGCGAATCAACGCAGAGCCATGGATAATCATCGTTGATAGTCGGCGTCTGGCTAAGGTCAATGTTCGGGCGTGTCCAGGTACTCGCTGTATCAACGGACTTCGCAAAATAGATATCATATATAAGGTCGTTGTCGCGGTCATCTTGCCAGACGGAATAGATCACCATGCCCTTATCATCGAATATTGCCTGAGGGTGGTTGGCGTTATGAATAGAAGGTCCTGGCGCATCATCGACTCTTACCAACGTATCGAATACGATAACACCTTTCCAGGGCAGTGAGTCCTGGGCATACGCCATGTTCGGGAGGGTCGTGGCCAGCGCGACGATGCCGAGCATCGCGGTCAACATTATCTTGATACTTTTTCTATTCACTTTTATGCCAATGTCATTCATAAAACCTCCTTAGCACATATCTTTAGATTATAAGACTAAAAAGAAAATTGTCAAGACTTAAGTATTTATTGGTTCAGTTCCTTTGGATCGTTTTGATAGTTATTATCGTTATTTCAAACTTTGTTAACGCTTTAAACGCTACTAACGATAATAACGATCTTAACGTCTTTATTTCCCTATACAGAATTCCTCGAATATCTTGTCGAGGATCTCTTTTCGCATGATCCGCTGGCCGGTTAGTTCTCCGATTATCTCAAGCGCGGAATGCAGCTCAAAGGCAACCGTATCCGGGGTGTTGTTCTCGATCACTCCGAGCAGGCACTTTTTGACTTCTTTCAGCGCCCGGATATGCCGGTGCCTGGTCAGCATCAGATCCTTGCGCAATCCCGGTCCAGCGTTTCTGTCTGCGCTCAAGTGTTTCCTGATCGCATCCCGTAATTGGTCCAGATTATCCCCGGTTTTAGCGGATAATTTAACCGAATCCGTAAGTATGTCGCCTTCGCGAAGCTTGATATTGAGATCGATTTTGTTGATCACCATGATCTTCGACCGGTCTTTGACTAGATTGTATAGCTGGATATCATGTTCGTTCAGAGGCTCTGAGCCGTCAAACACCATCAGTACGAGATCGGCCTGATCCAGGACCTGCAGGGTCCGGTCAATGCCCAGTTTATCAACGTCCGGCATATCCACCACGTTCATGACGCCCGCGGTATCGGTTAAACGCAGGAACAACCCTCTGATCTCGACGCCTTCTTCAATGTAGTCGCGCGTCGTGCCAGGAGTCTGGTGAACTATCGCCCGCTCATAACCGAGCAGTTTATTAAATAACGTGGATTTGCCGACATTCACCCTTCCCGCGATCGCGACCCGGTAACCCTCTTTGATCTTAACACCCGTCTTTGCAGAGGTGAGTAGAACGTCGATCTCGGTCAGCAGTTTTTGAACCTGAAAATTGACCTGTTTTTGTTCGTATACTACGTCCTCTTCATCCGGAAAATCGATGTGTGCTTCGACCATGATCAGCAGATCGGTTACTACGGACCGCCATTCACGCACTCTCTGGGACAAAACCCCTTCATACTGGACGATCGCCAGCCGGCGGGCATCATCGCACGGCGCGTGGACCATGTCCAATACGGCCTCGGCCTGGATAAGATCGAGTTTGCCGTTGAGCAGCGCGCGCCGCGTAAATTCACCCGGCTCGGCGGGCCGGGCGCCCTGGCTTACCGCGATTGAAATGATACGGTCGACTATCAGGGGATTTCCGTGGCAGGATACTTCCACCGCGTCTTCTCCGGTATAGGAGTGCGGGGTGATAAAAAACGTCGCGAGCGACCAGTCAATGACTCTCTTTTCCGGATCCCGGGGATCGATGATCCGGCCGTAGTAGGCATGATTTGATTCTACCGACTTTGAAGCATCTGCAAAGAGGAAAAAATGCGTGGCAATGAATACCGCATCCGGTCCGCTCAGCCGGATCACGGCAAGGCCTGAATACCCTGTCGGTGTCGCGCATGCAACGATCGTATCGCGGGCTATCATGAGCAATTGGTTAAATGGTTAATTGGTTAAATGGTTAAATGACCGCATAACGAATCGGTTATATGGTTAAATATTTAAATTGTTAAATGGTCAAACACAAAGACCATCAAATAAGATCCCGGCGTTAATGGTCCAGATCCTCTTCGTCATGCTCTTTCTCGATCTGCTTAATGTCCGCCTCCGTCACCCCTGATTCACCTGGTTCGCCGCCTGAAGGCGCGATGACGATATTGCGGTTGACGCCTTTGCCAATCGAATAGATCTTGATGCCCTTGAGCTCGACAAGCCTCATCATCACGATCTTTTCCTCACGCTTGGTCATCGCATCAAGTGCCATTTCGCGACCTGTTTCCAGAACGATGTGCGCCACCGCCTCGGCTTTTTTCTTAAGGAAGTTATTGCGCCGGATACGGTAGCCATTGACATCGATCAGGATCCTGATGTTGGAATAGAACCGTTTCGCCAAACGCGATATCAGGTACTGCAGCGACCATAGCGTCTCCCCTTTTTTGCCGATGAGCAACGAATCGGCATGCCGGGTTTTGATATTGACGTAAAATCCCTGGTCATCCTTGGTTACTGTGATCAAGGTCTTGAATCCACATGCGGTGAGGACATAATTTGTTAAGGCAGTCAGATACTGACGAGGCTCTTTGATGGTCAGCTTGACCTTGGTCTCTTCCCCGGTCTGGGATATGACCTCCTGGTCAACCTCATCCCGGATAGAACCAAGCATTTTTAATCCGTTAGCGATCGCCTCTTCCTGTGTTTTCCCGGTTGCCTCAACCACTTTCATTTTATGCCTCCTTTCTTCGTAATATAATTTTCCAGAAGCGTTAAAATATTATATGCGAACCAATATAATTGTAATCCCGAGGGGAGATTTAAAAAGATAAAGATCATGAATACCGGCATGAGAAACACGAGTAAACGCTGCCGTGGATCGACCGTAGTCATCAGCGACTGGATAAGCATCATGACCCCCATGCCAATGGGCAATACATAATAAGGATCTTTTACAGAAAGATCGGTGAGCCATAGCATGAACGGCGCCTGGCGGAATTCGATCGATGTCCCCAGAGTCTGATAAAGAGCGAAAAAGACCGGCATCTGAATAATGAGCGGCAGGCAGCCGGAAAACGGGTTCACCTTATAAACCTTGTAAAGATGCATCATCTCCTGGTTCAGCGCCTGCGGGTCGTTCTTGTACTTTGCCTGGACCTTTTTCATTTCCGGCTGGAGCATCTGCATCTTGTGCTGCGATATGATCATCTGCCGCGACAGCGGGAAGAAGATAGCCTTGAGCAGAATGGCAAAGACAATGATCGCGACGCCATAATTCCTGAAGAGCCTGTACATGAGATTAAAGAACAATAGGATCACGCGCGCGATCGGACCCCATATGCCTCCACCGAGAACGTGTTCGAAACCCTGACCGTATCTCGCCAGGTCTGCCTGTCGAAGCGGCAGGAGGATAACGCAAAGGTCAAAACCGCGGCGGCTTACCAGCTGAGCACCGTAAACGCTGGCCGCGGCTGACATGAAAGCGCAGCCAAAACCAGCGGTGGTCTTTTTTACCACTGCCGGCGCAGGCAATTTGAAAAACGTGGTCTGCTCCATCGTTCCCAGGTTCCTGATCGCGAGCAAAAAGTATTTGTTTCGAAAAGCCAGCCATTCCCAAGCACCGGCGTAGTCGAGTTCGTCCTTGATCTCTTTGGTGATATTCACAACCTTGCTGGTTTTGGCATAGACACCGAAATATCGAAGATCATCACCGCGATTTTGCAGCTCGGTGATCCTGAGCCCAGCCCTGAGGTCCATGACGGCAGCCACCGAGTCCATGTCGATCGACGCGCCGGTCTTTTTGTCGAACGCGGTCATGGCCAAGCTGAAGCCGTCGGGTTTATCAAAATGGTAGACCTTCCTGACGGCAACCTTACCCGCGTCATGCGTGAATACGACTGAATCATCCGTCACCAAAGGCGTAAAGACGACCGCTTTGCCGTCTTTTAAATTTTCGCTAACGAACAGACAGCTGTTATCGGGAACGATGTTGACCTTGTATTTTTTAAGGTAAAATCCCTGAACTGAAGCGCCGGCCGAGGTCAGGATCAGCCGGTAGGCGTCGCGTTCAACAGTGATCGTATCCTGGGGGATGACTGATGCGGCGGAACCAGGAAGGACTGGCCTGGCGGTGTCACCAGGTACGGTCGAGGTTTGATCCGTCGGCGCCGGCATTGATTTCCTGGCGGGAGGCTTTGACAGCATCGTCCAGAGGAACATAACGACAACAATGGCGGCGAATGCAAAAATAAGGCGGCGCTGCTCCGGGTTCATGACTTCGACCTCGCAAGAACGTTTAGATCGTTGTGTTCGTTAATATCGTTTGGATGGTTTGGATCGTTTGGATCGTTAATATCGTTATTCATAATCATCCTATCCTCTTAACTTCATAACTTCATGCCTTTCCGGCACCGGGTCGTGACCGCCCTCGCACCACGGATTGCAGCGCATGATCCGCCAGGCAGCAAGGCCTGAACCCCGGAAAATACCATGTTCACGGATCGCTTCGATCGAATACTGGGAACAGGTTGGCTCATACCGGCAGACCCGCGGTATCAGCATGCCGATAGTATGCTGGTATATCCGAATGAGCAAAATAAGGGTATGTTCTATCATCTTCGTCGCTGTCATCACTGCCGCCATCATGATGATGCCTGGGTTTTGAACCTTTCGAACGCCTGCAGGATGCATGTCTTATCAACGGCACCGAGAGCATAGAACAGCACCTTCCAACCTTCGAATATTTCTTTGCGCATGCGATATGCCTCCCTTAATAGTCTTTTCACCCTGTTCCGCATTACCGCGCCGCCAATCTTCTTGGAGGCAATAAAACCAACTCGAGTATCGGATGAAGGTAAATATATCAAAAGCAATGAGCCTGATTTTATTCTTTTACCCATGGAAAACAGCTCTGAAAACTGCCGTTTTCCCCTGACAACACTAGCTTTTGCCAGACTAAACCGTTTGCTCACACAACAAGTCTTTTTCTGCCTTTTCGTCGCCGCCGGTTCAGCACTTTTCTGCCGCCTTTGGCTTTCATGCGGCTGCGAAAACCATGGGTTTTCTTGCGCTTCCTGCGGCTTGGCTGATAAGTTCTTTTCATAGCTACTATTATAAGTAAAAATATCGAGAAGTCAATGATGGTTTATGATCGTTAAGTTCGTCAATATCGTTGAGATCGTTATTATGGTTAAGCTTGTTCCTTTAAATTCGAAATTCTAAGCACTAAATTCCGCTTCGTGTCGAATACTCAGCATGAGACATAAACAATTTCAAAGCACCAATTTTCTAAATCTAAAACTATTTTGAACATTTGAATTTTAAATTTAGGATTTGTTTAGGATTTAGGACTTCGTATTTAGGATTTGACAAGTCTATCTTGTTGACACATTTGTTATTTTTTATATACTTTCATTGCGTATGGAAGAAAGGGCGAACGAGCTTGTTATGCAGATGATCAAGACCATAAAAGCGCTCCAGATGTACGGCAAGTCACATCCCTCATACCGCTCTTTTTTCGCGCCCTTTTTCCAAAAGATTTCCGAGTTTTTGAAAGAATACAGCGAGTTCAGCCTTAAAGTAGACCGGTTCACGATGGCTTACGCCGATAAGGTTATATACGACGAAGCCGAAAAGGATACCAGCATTTCTTTCCGGCTATTCCGTGACGGGATCAGGAACATCACGTTCTACGAAGGGCTGACCGAAGAGGAATTGATGTTGTTCACCGAAACGATAAGCCAGCCGGCAAAAGAACAGGACATCGCCCTGATCCTCTGGGAATGCGATTTCGCCCATATCACTTTTTTTGTTGTGGAAGAAGAAGAAGAACCGATGAGTTATGTGCTGCCTGACACTCCGCCCGTCGACATTGACTATGACGCTTTTATCCGGGATATCTTGAACCGTGAAAAAATCGACATCAACGTGAACCTTAACCCCATTCTTGTTTACAATGAGCTGGAGGAACTGAAACAGGAGATCGAGACCGAAGAAAGCCGGCCGCAGCTGCCAAAAGCGATAAATATCCTCATTGATTTTTTAAACACCGAAAAGGCCCAGGAGATCATTGACAGCCTTATCGGCCTGCTCGAACTCTGTATTAACAATAACGATTTCTATAACGCCCGGAGGATCGTGCACAAACTGCAGACTTATCCCGAGATCAAGCCGCTCGAGCGGTTCGAGAACGAAACGACCGTAACCGGTTTCAGCCGCCTGTGCGATCCGCTGGATGACAAGTCATTCAACGAATTTGTCGCGTTTATCGGATTTTTTTCGCAAAAGACGATCCCCTATTTTATCCGGATACTGACGCTGGTAAAACGAAAAGAACGACTCGAATCGTTGATGCAACGCATTGCTTATATGTGCCAGAATGACCTGGCTCCGGTCATCGATTTTTTAGCCGGCGGGAACGTCTACGAGGTAATCAACGCCATCGGCATCGCCGGCATCATGAAAAACAGAGCTGTTATCAAACACCTGAACGCACTGGCCGTACATCCGGACGCGCGCGTGCGCTCCGCGCTTGCCCAAACATACGCCGAACTCGGAGAACTAAAAAAGGTTGCGGCACTGACCGACGATCACGACCCGGACGTGCGGATCAAAGCGCTGCAGATGCTTACCCTCAACCAGTATACGCGGATCTACCCGGAACTGCTGCGCCGGACCAGGCAAAAGGATTTTAAGCTCCTTGACTATACGGAGCAAAAAGAGATCTTCAGCTGCATGGTGGCGAACGGCGATAAAAAACTCACCCGCCTCCTGGAAAAAATGCTGTTCAAACGCAAGCTGTTCGGCGCCAAGGCATACCGGAACATGAGACGGCTTGCCGCCATGGGATTGTCACAGATCGGTACCGAGGAAGCGATGAAGACATTACAGGCGGGTTTGAATAAAAAGAACAAGGATATCAAAATGGCATGTGAAATGGTGGTAAGAGGATAGCAAGATACCCATGACTACGGCAGTGAATATCCAAAATTCGGCCCGGGAGCTTATTACGCTGTTCTACAGCCTGGCCAAGTCGATGCAGGTCTATGACGTCAACAATGACGTCGTGCAGAATGCCGCCAAAAAACTCAGCCTGCACGTAACCGAGCTGTTCCGTACCCTGCCCATGGCCGAGATCGTCCTGTACCGCGATTATATATTTTTCAACAAACAGCGCCTGCGGTATGATGTGGAGGGATATGTCAGCCTGCAATTCCTAGAAGAAAGCATGAAGCGGCTCCGGATCAAAAATTTGACCTTTATGCCGGGGATCGCGGTTTTGGAACTCATCCGGTTCGCCGGGATATTCAAGGGTTCAAAAAACACGTTTCTTAAAGCCTATGCCCTGGAGAAATTAAAGTCCATCGCTATCGACTTCATGACCACCGAGGACGATCTGCCCGAATTTTTCAAAGACAGCGAACGCGTGAAAAAAACCTATTTTAAAGCGCTGAAAGTAACAAAAAATCTGATCCAGAACCTGTGGTCGCGCCAACCGATCGACTCCAAGGGATTCCGGCGCGTCGTCTATGCGCTCGTCGATAACCTTTCACGAGACGAGTTCGGACTGGTATCGCTCACCGCGATCAAGAACTTTGACGAATATACCTTCAACCACTCGCTCAACGTCGGCATCTTGTCGCTGGCTGTAGGCCAGCGAACGAATTTGAGCAAGAAAGGATTGGTCAAACTTGGCACTGCCGGCCTTCTCCATGATATCGGCAAGGTCGACATACCAAAAGAACTGCTTTACAAGCCCAGCAAACCGACACCCGAAGAATGGGAGACGATCAAGCTGCATTCCGCATATGGCGTAAAACAGATCATAAAAACGCGGGGACTGGACGAGATCGGCGTCAGCGCGCTGATCGGTGCGTACCAGCACCATTGGAATTACGACGGCACCGGTTATCCGGGCGAACCCAAGACCGGCCGGGAAACGAGCCTGATCGCGCGCATTATCCGGATCTGCGACGCTTATGACGCAATGACCACGCCGCGGCCGTATCAGCCTATCCCCTATCTGCCGTCCATCGCCATCAGGGTATTATGGGCGCGTCATGGTTTTTATTTCGATCCGCTCCTGCTCAAGGTATTTATCCAGGTGCTGGGCATGTATCCGACCGGATCCTGCCTGGAACTGAACACCGGCGAGACCGCGATCGTGATAAGACAAAATTTTGGCTACCTTGATCTACCTATCATACAGGTCATACTGGACAAAAACAAAGAAAGGATAAAGGGATCCATTGTTGACTTGACGACACGAACCGATATCAAGATCGTCACACCGGTCTACGCCCAGAAATACGGGATCAACCCATCGACGTACTTCGTGTGATGAACAAAGTTCATCATCGATTACAGCGATAATAACGGTATTAACGATTTTAACGATACTAACGCTATTAACGAACCTAACGAATCATTGACTTCCCTTTGAAATCTAATTATAATCAGCCGTGATACGAAGATTGATCGCGGCCCGGACTGAACACATTATCCGGGAATTGACCGAGATAAAGATCGACGAAAACGCGCTGGTTTTTTTCATTGGAAAAAGCCGGTGCGAGATCCTGCGCTTTGACCGGCTCTCGGCTGCGCAAGCGAATGTCCTGAAACAAACCGCGTTGGTCTGCGGTGCCGACCTCGCGATCCCTAAAAACGCCTACCGCGGGTCTGCCCACAAGAATTTTTCCGCGATCCTCTTCGCCAATCGGCGCGAGATCGGGAAAATCGTTTTGCGTCTCGATGAACAAAAGTGGATGACGCGGATCGCCGACGAGCTCCGGATAGTACTGCAGCCGGAGCCATCGCTAAATTTGGATGTCGGCACGAACCGATATTCGATCGACCGCACCTTTATCATGGGTATCATAAACCTGACCACAGATTCTTTCTACAGCGGCAGCCGGTACGTTTCCGCTGAAATAGTCAAAAAAGCGGCGCGGGAAATGGAACGGGAAGGCGCTGATTTCATCGATATCGGCGCGGAGTCGACCAGACCCGGAGCCATGCCGACCGACGAGAAGGAAGAGATCATGCGCTTGAAGACATTCCTGCCGGCGGTCGTTAAATCGGTCAAAATACCCGTATCCGTGGATACCTACAAGTCCCGCATTGCTGAATTCGCCATCGATCACGGTGCATCGATGATCAATGATATCTCGGGGCTCGGCTTTGACCGCGCCAACCGTTCCCGAACAATGGCGAGGATAGTGGCGCACGGAAAAGCCGGACTGGTCATCATGCACATAAAAGGCAAACCAAGGACGATGCAGGTGCAGCCTGAATATAACAACCTGATGGCCGAGATCCATGCGTATTTTACCGAACGGCTGCAATGCGCGACTGATGCCGGTATCAACCCCAGCCGGATCATTATTGATCCGGGACTCGGTTTCGGCAAACAGCTCCATCACAACTATGAGATCATTCTGCGGCTCAAGGAATTCGGCGTTTTCAGGCGACCGATCATGGTCGGCCACTCCCGTAAATCGTTCATCGGCGCTCCATTTAACCTCGCGCCCGAGCAGCGCCTGGAGGGAACCCTGGGCAGCACGGCACTCCTCATCCAGAACGGCGCTTCGATCCTGAGGGTCCACGACGTGCAGGAAATAAAAAGGGTAGCGATGCTAGTGGATAGAATGCTTGCCCCCGGGGATGCGGGGCAGCGGGATTGGGAGTTAACTCGCAAGAGTTTTATAAAAGCCTCACGGCTGAAATCCAAAAAACGAAGAAAGGGAGTGGTAAAATGACACGGGGATATGGGGTTATGGGGATATTAAAAAGATGAAGGTGAGAGGGTAAGAAGTTGGGATGGTAAGAACAGGGATAAAAATATAAAGATGAAGTTATTCGGGTTCATCCCTCTGCAGGCGGTCGACGTCATCGACATCATTATCGTCGCATTCCTGCTATACCAGTTCTTCCGGTTTGTCAAAGGCACCAAGGCGACGCCCATCCTGGTTGGACTCTTTCTCTTTTTCCTTGTCTCCTTTGTCGCGCGCTGGTTCGGTCTTAAAGCGCTCTCATGGATCATTGGTTCCATTCTCGCGGTTTGGGTCGTTGCTTTCGTCATTCTGTTCCAACCCGAGATCCGGAATGCCCTGGCACGGATCGGTCGCCAGCGGCCGTTAAAATTTTTCCTGAGAGTCCAGGCGAGTTCCATGGTCGATGAGATCATCGACGCGGTGAAGAAACTATCCGAGAAAAAATTTGGAGCACTGATCGTGATCCAGAAAAACATCGGATTGAAGGACATCATCGAGACCGGGATCCCGATCGACGCCGTGGTGACCTCAACGTTGCTGCAAACCATATTCTTTCCCGACGCCCCCCTGCACGACGGCGCCTGCATCGTTCATGGCGACAAGATCTGCGCGGCTGGCTGCATTCTGCCGCTCAGCGATGATCCGATGCTAAGCGGCCAGTTCGGTCTTCGCCACCGCGCGGCGCTGGGCATTGCCGAACATAGCGACGCGATATGCATCGTGGTATCCGAAGAAACGGGCAAGGTCTCGTTCGCGTACCAGGGAAAACTGGTCACGAAGGTCGAGATCAGGACGCTTACCCGGTCGTTAAAAAGCCTGTTAAAGGAAATATAAGGAAATCCCTCGATGCACTTACAGTGCAAAAACCTCGGGACGCTGAATTTTTCAGCTGAATCATACATGAGATTCAGGAAAAATTCGCGGAAGCCCCTGACGGGACATCCAGCTATCCCCCCCACCCTAACCCTCCCCCTCGAGGGGGGAGGAATAAGGAGAGGGTGAAATCAGGAAATTAATGAAGCCCCTGACGGGACATCCAGCTTTTGTTATCGCTTCGCGATCATGAGATCAATGAAGCCCCTGACGGGACATCCAGCTATCCCCCCCACCCTAACCCTCCCCCTCGAGGGGGGAGGAATAAGGAGAGGGTGAAATCAGGAAATTAATGAAGATAAAACCCATCTATGTCGTATTCATAGTTATCGGCGCGATCGCCATTATTGGCATCAGCTTGGTCATCGCGCTCAGCATAAAAAGCTCGCCTTACAGCTATGGGAGCATCGGCGTTATCGAGATCAATGATGTCATCGTATCGTCAAAGACCGTGGTCAAGGATCTGAAGAATTTTTGTGACGACCGGTCCATCGCCGCGATCCTGGTGCGGGTCGATTCACCGGGCGGCGGTGTCGCTGCGTCCCAGGAGATCTACGAGCAGTTGAAGAAAACACGCGAGCAAAAAAAGATCGTGGTTTCCATGGGCGCACTGGCGGCTTCGGGCGGATACTATGTCTCGCTCCCGGCCGATGTGATCGTCGCCAACCCCGGCACGATCACCGGTTCAATCGGCGTCATTATGGAGTTCATGGTGATCAGTGATCTGCTGAAAAAGATCGGCGTCGATTTCGAAGTGGTAAAATCGCGCGAGTTCAAGGATACTGGTTCGCCCTACCGCAAAATGAGCGATAGGGAAAAAGGACTGCTCAAGGATATGGTTCTTGACGTTTATGACCAGTTTGTGACCGCAACCTGCGAAAGCCGCGAACTGGACCGGGATACCGTCCTCAAGTATGCCGATGGCAGGGTCATGACCGGTCGTCAAGCGAAAACGATAGGGTTCGTGGATACCCTGGGCACCTTTGAGGACGCGGTCAAGATCTGCGGCGACCTGATCGGCATTGAAAAACCGGTGCTTGTATACCCTCCCCGCCGCCTGAGCATCATCGAATATTTTACCGAACCTATCGAGGAAATGTTCAAACCGAAACTGCAGTATCTTTGGAAATAAAAGGCGGAATTTAGAAATTAGTATGTAGCATGTAACATGATGATCTTAGTGGCGCTAATAATGAAAAATCGACCCAAATTACTCATTTTATTCCTTTCTGTCCTCGCCTTAACGATCTGCAGCCAAAATTATAACCCTAAACTGCCCGCTTATTTGAAGGCGGAAAAAGAATTAAGGTCGAGGGTCACGCCGGAACAGGGTCTCAAGGACTCCATTGATATGCTTGCGGCTAAATTTAATATCAACCCGGAGCGAGAGGTCGTCCGCTTTAAAAGCAGTCCGCAGTCGTGGGTGCGGCTTCTCAACGATATTCAAGGGCGCAAGACAAACAACAAGACTGATACGACGAAGACAAAAAATGAAAAAAAATAAGCATTTCGGTGTGATCGAAGGTTTTTACCGTAAACCTTACTCTTTCACCCAACGGCGTGACCTTCTCAAGTTCCTGGCAGATATTGGTCTGAACACTTATGTATATGCGCCAAAGGCTGATATTTTTCACCGTCGGCATTATGAACGGTCATATCCGGCGATAATGCTTAAAGAATTCGGTGAATTATGCGAAATTGCGGGAAAAAACGGCATTATGTTCAATTATGCTTTATCACCGGGCAAAAGTCCCAATATCAAGATCATAGCAAAAAAAATGATGTCTCTTTATGATTCCGGCATCCATCATTTTAGTATATTATTCGATGATATCAATGTTCCAATGGATGAACGAACCGCCAGAAAACAAGCCGATACGGCAAACCGTTTGTTTGAAACATTGAAGAATAAAGATCCTAAAACTGCTCTTTTTTTCTGCCCAACACAATACCGGGGTTTTAAGCAAACCGGTTATATAAGCACGATCGGCGCCAGTCTGAACAAAAACATCAAAATTTTCTGGACTGGTCCCCGGATCATATCGCTGCGCATAACCGTCAAACAAATCGAAAAGATCACCAAAATTCTTAAGAGGCCGCCTTTGATCTGGGACAATCTGTTTGCCAACGATTATATTCCTCCCGGGACGATATTGCGGTTTCCCTACAAAGGGAGGAATCCGGGTATCGTTGACGGGGTTGCGGGGATAATGCTTAACCCAATGAATGAATACAAGGAATCAAAGCCGCTTATCTATACCGCGTCAAGGTTTTTCAAAGATCCGTGGCATTACAAACCGCGCGCGGCGTGGAAAGAAGCAAGCCGGATCTACAGTTTACACACATAACGCCAGAAGCGTTCGTTTAAATCCGAAATTCGAAGCACTAAATTCCGCTTCGTGTCGAATACTCAGCATGAGACATAAACAATATCAAAGCACTAATTTTCTAAATCCAAAACTGTTTAGAACATTTGAATTTGGGATTTTGGATTTATCTAGGATTTCGATATTGGGATTTCGTGCTTGATCAATGTTTTTTGCTGCCTACAAACCACGGAATACGGTCCACCGTCTTTATTCGGCCGTAATAATCACGGTTTTTTTCGTAACCGTTGTACCGCCCGCCTTTAGTTCGACAAAGTAAATTCCTGATGATAAATGTCTCTCCGAGCGGTCCGTTAATGGCCAGGTAAACTTACGGGGGCCGGTCTGAACCGTGCTCGGTACGTGAAAATATTTCACCAGTCTGCCAGTTACATCAAAGACCGAAAGCCCGCCCGTAGTGCTTTTGTCCAAATCAACAATGATATTTAACTTATGCTTTACGGGATTTGGATAGACCGCGAGATACGGATTAGCTGGAAGTTCTTGTTTCATCACCGGGTTCTCATCGATGCCGGTCATGCCGAACCAGCGCAGTATCTCGTCGAGAACATCTTTGCGCGATAGATAACCGGCCCAGGGAGCTTTATTTATCGATTCGAAACCAAACGCGAAATAAACCACCTTGTACAGGTACGCCCCGTTGTTGTACCAGATGCCGGCACAACTGGTCAACACGGAATCATAATAAACGAATTCACGCGCGAAACTGTCGGCGGCAATGACATCGCGCGAGTACTGGTTGTTTGCTCCGTTGGAACCCACGGATTGGAACTTACCCAGTCGCGCGCCCAGTGAATCTGAAGGGTTGGGGAAGATCTTGTACGCGAGGATAGAATCGCTGATCAGCCGGGCGTGCAAGTAATCCTGGTAGAACGGCGACGACCCGATCTCTTCGCCGATATTCTGCCCGGTAATGAGCAGTTTGCCGCTGCCGTCGAGAAACAGCATGAGGCTCTCCTGTTCCGCCGGGTTAACGGTACCGCTTTCCGTGCGACCGGTAAACCAGATGATAATATCGTTGGTGAATTCGGGCATGCGGCTAACCGGGAATAGGCCCTGCTGAGAAGGCACCCAGATCTTATATGAAACGCCCAGCGAATCCAGGATGAAAGAGTAGTACGCATTGTAACGCGCCAGATCGTCGCGGTTTATGATCGCCAGATCTGCGGCTGATGTCAAGAACGAAAGGTCAGTAACGGAATCAGGCGTTACGTAAATGCACGGCTCGGCAAGGTCAGGGTACGGGATCCTGGTCTTGACTTCGACCCGGTACAGTGAATCGATAAGGTCGGCAGTGAACGCACCGGTCAATGAATCGACAAGCGCGGTGTCAAAATAACAATGAGTGGTGTCGTCAATGAATTCAAAGTAAACGCGTGCCGCAATACCGCTTCCCTGGACCGAATCGGATACGCTGCCCTGAACTACTCGCACCGGCCTGACAAATAGCGTATTGTCTATGGTATCATTGAACGGCCGCTCATCGCCGGCATAATGGCAGAATGAAACGAAGCCGTAATATCCGGTATCAACCGGGATCCAGGGAAACGCGAACTTAACCGTATCTTCCTGTCCCATTTGCAGGCTGATCACGGTATCGGCCGAAAAGACGCCCGATATGCTGACACCCACCGTATTCAGCGGCATCCATCCGCAATTGACAGCGGTCGTCCACATATAGATCGAATCCCCGGTCAGCAAGAAGTCACGGGGACCGCGACCGCCCGTACCGGTCACACCGGCATCGTAGATCCTGATCGAATCCATTAAACCCTCAAAACCCATGAACACCATGTAGTTTGAGACCCAGGTATGGTCCTGGTTCTGGTTCCATCCCCTGGTCGGCGGCACGCCGCCATCATCGTCATAATCCTGGACGAGCATGCTGTCGGTCAAGGAATGATGGTAAGCAAGGTAGTTCTGGTTATTGCAGATACGACCGGAAAAATTATAGGCATTGGCGTACCAGATATTCCAGGAATTGTTCCAATTCCCGGCGGGCTGAAAATACTTCATTAAAGGAAGATAGGTATTGAGCCATGCGATGCCGGCGCTGGTATCGGCGTCAAAGATGGAACGGCACAAACCCCAGACCGCCGTGCCTCCGGACATCGCCCAGATCTCGTCATTGATATTGACGGCCGGGTCTTGTTCGATCCACAGCCGCACGCGTTCGCCGTACAGAAGAGCCGTGTCCTTGAAGGCCTGATTGTTCAAGTCTTTTCCATATAGGTAGAGCATCCCGGCAGCCAGCGACGTGGTCTTCGGATGAAGCCGCCGGTAGTACTGATCGCCCACGACAAATGAAAGTGGGTGCGCCATCATATAGCTGATGCAGGTATCCGCGTACCATATATAACTCGAGTCGCCGAACACCCACCGGAATTTGCTTTCGGCAAACAGAGCGAGGCCGCAGTTCCACACGCGGTAATACTCGCTTCCCGAATTTTCTTCATTGTAGGCAGGATGATTCATGACGTAGAACCAGGCACGCCGCAGGTTCACGGCATAGGCGGTATCGCCGGTGATTTCGCAATACCGGGACCAGACCCAGATCGCCTGCTGGGTATTGTCGGTCTCTACGACACTCAGTTGGTCTTCGCCTTCGATTATGCCGCCGAATTCAGGATCGATAGAATCGCTCACCTGCATGCGGGCGACGAAAGCCGCCGTCTGGAATAGCTCATGGATATAGCTCCAGCGCTGCCATTCGCCACGGGCAAGCGTGAACTCATGCTGCATGACCGGCGCCGGTCGGGACATTCTTTCCGCTCTTTGAAAATCGTCGTGCTCCCAGAATGGTGTGCCCGACGCAAAAACCACTAATAAGACGAATACGGCAACGATCAATTTAATCTTCATGATTATGAAACGTTATACACGGATAGAGAAGAATGTCAAGTATGAAATAGTTCGTTTTTTTGGCATCGCTGCCCGTATCGTCCATCGTTGATCGTCTGTCGTCACAAGCATTCCATTGCCGAATAGCCACGCCGTATAACGAATGACGTTTGAGCTGAACATGTAATATATCGGCCGCGCTTGACATCAGAAGCGCGGTAAATACAATGTATTCAATAAGGAGGACGGCATGATCTTTGACGATATGGAAGATACCAATAAAGGACCTTTTTGCAAACCATTTGGCCAGTTATATTATGACAACCTTGAAATGATGCCTTCATTCCAGGTTATTCAGGCTTACCTTTCGTGCCTGCTCGATGCGCAGGACAAGATACAAAAGGCGATCGCGATCCTCGAGGGCGCTTTGAAAAAAGGTTCAGACCGGCTCAAGGAAGTCAACGCGCCGGCCGATGTCCAGTTCTTTTTCGGCAAGATCATCGGCCTGCGGGGTCTGATCGAAGAAGAGATCGAAAGGCTGACAAAAAGCCGCCGGCTCATTGACGAACTGATCGCCGGTTATTCGGAAAAAGGCGTGTTCTGCGTAAGTTTGAAAGAATTCATGACCGCTTTCGACGCCGAGTTCAACGTCAAGGTGGAAAAAAAGAATGCCGATACCGATGAACTCTACTACGCGGATATCAAAGCCACTGACCTTGCCGGCAGCACGGGTTTTGATCACCTGAACAAGATCATGACGGGATACCTGCTGAAAAAGCTGATAAATAAAGGAGAAGACACTAAACACTAAACGGTTAAAACATATATCAAGCACGAAATCCTAATATCGAAATCCCGCTTCGTGTCGAATACTCAGCATGAGACATAAACAAATCCTAAATCCTAAATCCTAAATTCAAATATTCTAAACGTTTTGGATTTGGAGAATTCGTGCTTTGCTATTGTTTAGTATTTAGGATTTCGGATTTAGAATTTTATATGTTATCGCTGCGCGATCTCGAAATCAATCCCCTCGATGCACCTGTCGGTGCAAAATCCTCGGGACGCTGAATTTTTCAGCTGAATCAAATAAGATTCAGGGAAAATTCGCGGAAGCCCCTGACGGGACAACCAGCTATCCCCCCCACCCTAACCCTCCCCCTCGAGGGGGGAGGAATAAGGAGAGGGTGAAATCAGGAAATCAATCCCCTCGATGCACCTGTCGGTGCAAAATCCTCGGGACGCTGAATTTTTCAGCTGAATCAAATAAGATTCAGGGAAAATTCGCGGAAGCCCCTGAAGGGACAACCAGCTTTTATTATCGCTGCGCGATCAGGAGATTAATGAAGCCCCTGAAGAGTTACCTGATTATTTCTGTCGTTCAATATCAAAATCGATGAAATCACAATGGTGGATCAGGATCGCTTCGGCGGAACGCGTGACCTTCTCCCCTTCATCCGAATGAGCCGCAGCGATATGCGCAACTGCTAGCGGTAAACCAGCTTCCAGTGCCAGTCCATAACCTGATACCGGATGGCGCACGAGCCTCCCGTACTCGCTTTTACGGTAAGCACGGTTTGAATATTCGTACTCCAGAAGCTTACCGACATCGTGGATCAGGCCGCCCGCGATCACAATGTCAAAATCGAGGTCTTTTCGGACCCCCGCTACCGCCATTGCCATTTTAGTCACTGACCGGGTGTGCTGGATCAATGTTTTTTTCGTGTTAGTAAGCAGCGTGAACGGGACCTTCCTTATATTATTGGCGTTCCACTTACCTTTCTTTGCGGCCAGGATCCAGGCTTCGATGACCCCGGCACGAAGCTTTTTACTTTTTATCAACACGATTTCCGGAAAAATCTTATTGAAAAATTTTTTATTCATGGATTGGTCCTCCTCATTTCCTAACCCCTTGATCCCCTGATCCCCTAATCCCCATATCCCCTTTACTTTTCAGGTATTTCAGCAGACCACCGACACTGATTATTTCCCTTTCCAATTCTGGCATTGGCTCGGTCTTGAGGACCATACCCTGGGTTTCATTTTTTATCTCTCCGCGCGCAATATCGATCTCCAGCATGTCGCCGTCATGGATTTTCCGCGCACCCGCAGATTCCAGCGCAGGCAGCGCAGTGTTAACACAATTGCGGTGAAAGATGCGCGCCAGGGAAACGGCGATCACCACGCTGATACCAGCGCCATGAATCGCGATCGCCGCGTGTTCGCGTGATGAACCGCAGCCAAAATTCCGGCCCGCGACAAGGATATCGCCTGGCTTGACGCTTTTAAGGAACTCAGCCCCGCGCTCCGTGCCTTCCATGGCATGACGCGCCATTTCGCTTTTATCGGTTAACGGAAGGTATTTACCGGGATAGATCTGGTCGGTATCAATATCATCGCCGAACAGCCAGGCCCGACCGCGGATCAACGCGGGCGGCGACGCGGACTGACGCGCACGTTTCATCGGCGGCGTCATTCGATCTCCCTGGGATCGGTGATCTTGCCGGTCAGGGCGGTTGCTGCCGCCACGGTCGGAGAAGCGAGATAGACTTCCGCGCCTTTGCCGAGCTTGCCGATAAAATTCCGGTTTGAGGTCGAGACCATGGTCTCACCGGGCGCAAGGATGCCCGGATGTCCGGTCGTGCACAGTGCACAACTGGGGTTCGTAACGACCGCGCCGCTTTCGAGAAAAATGTCGTACAGACCGGCTTTGAGCGCTTCCCGGGCAACTTCCATGGTTGCGGGCACGATGATCAAACGCATACTCTTTTCCACGCGCTTACCTTCGAGGATCCGCGCAGCCAGCTGAAGATCTTCAAGCCGGCCATTGGTGCATGAACCGATGAAGACCTGGTCGACAGCGGTCCCGGCGACCTCGCCGACGGGTTTGACGTTATCCGGTGAATGTGGGCACGCGACCAGCGGTCCGAGTCCGTCGACGTCGAACTCGACTGTTTTCTCAAATTTTTCGCCTGAGTCCGAGCTGATCGATCCAATCTTGCCAGGCACCCTGTCTTGGATAAATTTAAGGACTGCGGCAGAGGGTTCGATAAAACCTATATCACCCGACATTTCGGTCACCATGCTGCAAAGCGTGATCCGCTGAGCCAGCGACAGTGAATCGACCAGAGGACCGGTGAATTCGAGGGCGCGGTTAAGCGCACCATCGGTGCCCATTTTTTTTATTATTAAAAGTATTACATCCTTAGCGGTGACATATTCACCAAGTTTACCCTTGATCACGATCCTTACCGTTGACGGCACCTTGAACCACAGCCGGCCGCAGTACATGCCGGCGGCAATGTCGGTCGTGCCCATGCCAAAACCTGCCGCGCCAAGCGCGCCGAGCAAGTTCATATGGCTGTCCGTGCCTACTATGATATCGCCGGGTTTGACCAGACCGTTTTCGAATAGGATGTGCTGACCCACGCCGGTATTAATATCAAAGAGCCGGATGCCCTGGGTACTCGCGAAATCACGCAGCCGCCGTTGGTTCTGGGCGACTTTTTCATCGCGTGCCGGGATATGGAGATCGAAGGTGATCGCAACGCGGTCCGGATCGAACACGGGAGAGGAGCCAAAGCTGTTCTGGTATTCTCCAACGACATTGGGTCCGCCAAAATCGCGCATCGCTACGAGATCAAGATCGACCCAGATCAGATCGCCCGGCTTCACGGGTCTACCCGAGGCACGGGAGAATATTTTCTCAATGATGGTCATTTGATGCATAAATCCTAAACACTAAGCTCTAAAACCTAAATAATATCAAAGCACTAATTTTTCCCCCCCCGCCCTTGCCCTCCCCCTCGAGGGGGGAGGATTTAGGTGGGGGTGAACACTTGAATTTTGAATTTTGAATTTGTTTATGTCTCATGCTGAGGATTCGACACGAAGCGGGATTTAGCATTTCGGATTTAGAATTTATCTGTTATCGCTTTCGCCATTTCCAGGGTCGTTGCCTTGCCGCCCATGTCGTAAGTCCGGACATTGCCTTCTTTAATAACCCGCACGATACCGTTCTCAAGGCGGCGCGCCCGCTCATCGTCTCCTAGCCACTCGAGCATCATCCGCGCCGCGAGGATCGTGGCGATCGGATTGACCTTGTACTGACCGGCATATTTGGGTGCGGAACCGTGGGTCGGTTCGAATACCGCATAATCCACGCCGATATTCCCGCTGGCACCGAACCCCAGTCCGCCCACCATCTGCGCACAGAGGTCGGAAATTATATCACCGTAGAGATTGGGTGCCACCAGGGTGTCATAATTAAATGGGTTCTTGAGCAGCCACATCGTAAGCGCGTCGATGTTGGCGTCATCCACATTTATCCCCTTGAATTCTTTCGCAATGTCATAGAATGTTTCCAGAAAAAGACCGTCGGTCATGCGGACCACGTTCGCTTTATGGACGCAGGTGATCTTTTTGCGCTTGTGCCCGGACGCGTATTCGAACGCGGCGCGGATTATCCGCTCGCATCCTTTGCGGGTATTGATCTTCATGGAAATGGCGGCGTCGCGCGGCACCTTTTCCATGCCCTTTATCCGGAACATTTCGTCGGGTACCGGGAAGAATTCCACGCCCGAATACAGGTCCTCGGTGTTTTCCCGGAAAACCATGAGATCGATGCCTTCCCGGTAATTGAGCGGATTCCCGGCATATGCTTTGCACGGCCTTTTGCATATGTAAAGATCGAACACCTGGCGCATCCGCACGATCGGGCTGCGGTACACGAACCCTTTGTTCTGCACCGCCGGCGCCAGCTCCTTGTCCGCCACGCCTCTTGGTTTGGACGTGATCGCTCCGAACATGGCGGAATCGGTCGTTTTCATCATATCGATCGTCCGCTGGGGCAGCGGGTCGCCTTCGCGGCGCCAGAACTCCCAGCCGATATCGCCGGGTATGTATTCAGCGTCGAACTTGAGCGCGTCCAGCACGATCCTGGTCGCTTCCAGCACGTCATTGCCTATGCCGTCGCCCGGCAGCCACGCGATCTTGTATTTTGCCATTATCGGCCTCCGTTGGTTATCAGCAGTCGGTTATTGGTGATTGTCGATCGCCGTCGGCCATAAGCCATTAGCCGCTGACGACTTTGCAGCCGTAAATGCGGTATTTTTTATAGATCTTTCCACCCACCTTAAGGATCGTATTGTTTATCAGGTAATTATCTTCCAGGGTCCAGGATAGTTCGCCACCGGTGATGCCCATGCGCTGACAGTTCCGGATCGTATCCAGCATCATGCACGCTTCGATCCCGAGCTTCTGGTACTGCCGGCGCACGCCCATGATCATCAGGCGAGCCTCCTTTATTTTTTTGCGGTAATAAAGGAATTTCAGCATTTCGACCGGACCGAGCCGGCCATTGAGTTTTTTCAAAATGAAATTGTAATCCGGCACCGTCAGTGAAACCGCGGCCGGCTCGCCGTTTATCTCGGCCAGAATAACGAGCTCGGGCACAATAAGGTCCTTGAGGTTTTTTGCCAAAAGGTTGAACTCAGCGTCAGTCATCGGCACGAAACCCCAGTTGCGGCTCCACGCGTCATTGTATATTACCTTGATCCTTTTCACTTCATTGGAAAAATCCGCCATGCTGACCGGCCGGACCTTCAGGTCCTGCACGCGTTTGCGTACGATCGAACACATCCGTTCCAGGTACTCAAGAGGCCGCCCCTGGGCTTCGATATAAAAAGCGTAGTAGTCCTTTGCCTTTGTCAGGCCGGCGGCCTGGGCAAGCTTATGGTAGTACTCAGGCGTATAGGTCATCATGATCATCGGCGGTGAAAAATATCCGTCCAGCAAGAACCCTATCTCCTCGTTGGTCGAGGGGTTCAAGGGGCCGATGAATCTATCCATGCCCTTTTCATAATGGTAACGCTTTGTTTCCTCGAAAAGGGCGCGGGCTGCGTCCTCATCATTGTCACATTCGAAAAAGCCGAAATACCCGGTCTTTTCCTTCCAGAAATCAATAAAGTTGTGATCGATAATCGCGCATATCCTGCCGGCGAGGTTCTTGCCGCGGTATGCCAGGAACATCTCGCGCTCCGAGTGTTCCCAGAAAGGATTGTGTTTTTTGTCCAGCAGATTCTTGACTTCGCGTTTGAGCGGCGGCACCCAATAACGGTTATTTTTGTATAATGAATAAGGAAGATCTATGAAATCGTTCAGTTGTTGGTCGGTAGTTACCGGTACGACCTTTATCATGTTCTGTCAGGATATCATACCGAACGAACGGCCGCAATCTTTGAATCTTTCAAGTACGATCTTGATATCCTCGTCCGTGTGCGTCGTCATGTAACTCGTCCGGATCAAAGCACGGCCGGGCGGCGTCGCCGGAGACCTCACGGGGTTAACAAAGATCCCGTTCTCAAAAAGTGCCTTCCAGAACGCAAAGCACTTGTCATCATCACCGATGATCACCGGGATCACGGGCGTTGCACTGTTACCCGTGTCAAATCCCATTTTTTTAAAACCTTCTCGCACGCGCTCCGTGATCTCCCAGAGCCGCTTGCGTCTTTCCGGTTCGTTCTTTATAATGTTCAGCGCGGTCTGCGCGCAGATAACCGACGCGGGCGTCATGCTGGCCGAGAAAATGTTCGACCGAGCGGTGTGACGAATATGGGTTATCGCGTCTTTTTCCGCGGCTACAAAACCGCCCAGGGACGCAAAGGATTTGCTGAACGTACCCATGATCAGATCGACGTCATCCAGGACCCCGAAATACTCGCTGGCGCCTCTCCCGTGTTTGCCCATCACGCCTATGCCGTGCGCCTCGTCGACCATGAGACGGCAATGGTATTTCTTTTTGAGCCGCACGATGTCTGACAGCGGCGCCAGATCGCCCTCCATGCTGAAGACGCCGTCCACGACAATGAATTTTCCCTTGTTCGCGGGGAGCCCCTTGAGCAGCCTTTCCAGGTCATCGACATCATTGTGGCGGTACTTTTTCACCTCGGCGAACGACAAACGGCAGCCGTCGATGATGGAAGCATGGTCCTGGCGGTCAATGATAATGATGTCATCCTTGCCCGCGATCGCGGAAATGATCCCCAAATTTGTCTGGAAACCGGTGGAAAAGGTTATGGCGCCGTCCTTGTCGAAGAAACGGGCCAGGCTATCCTCGAGACGCACGTGGATGTCGAGCGTGCCGTTCAAAAAGCGCGATCCCGAACAAGTCACGCCGTATTTTTTTATGGCGTGGATGGCGGCATCCTTCAAACGCGGATCGTTCGCCAATCCCAGGTAACCGTTGGAACCGATCATGATGAATTCCCGGTTACCGATCTTAACATGGTGATCCTGGGCCGATTCGATAGGCGTGAAATACGGGTAGATCTGAAGCTCGTGTGCGCGGTTGACCGCGTCAACCGTCGCTTTGCATTTTTTATAAAGGTCCATAACTCAGTATAGCGAATTTTTCGTTTTAGTCAATCCTTTAAAAGCATTTATCATGGCGCGGTAAGGCCGTTAGCTTGGTTTGGGGATAATTGGCAATTGGTGAATGGTTAAATATTCAACCATATGACCTTTTAACATTTTAACCATTTAACCAATATTTATGCTTTCACGTGATATTCCGCAAAAACCAGTTCAAATCGAAAACGCGTTTCAGGTCGGCGGGTTTCAGCAAAACCCCGACCCTGCGGTCAGCGGCCGCAACCTCGGCCAGGCTTTTTTGTGCTTCGATCGCTTTAAATGACAAGGCCTGAACGAGATCGTATGAATCCCTGCGGCTCATCCCCTTTTCGATAAGACGGTTCATTAGCTGCTGCGAGGCGTATACACTGCGGCTGTTAGCTATGTTAGTTGCCATGGCTTCAGGGAATACGTTCAAATTTTTAAGCACCCAGCATGCCTTGATCGTGATATAGTGGACAAGATAAAAGGTATCGCCGATGACGATCCGCTCGACCGAGGAATTCGTGAGATCACGCTCATGCCACATGTTAATGTTCTCATAAACGGGAACCAGATAACCCCGGATAACTTTAACCAGACCGCAGATACGTTCGCAGGTGATGGGATTCTGCTTGTGAGGCATTGCCGAACTGCCTTTTTGACCTTTGGCGAAAGGCTCGGATACCTCGCCGATCTCGGAACGCGACAGATTCCTGATCTCGGTCGCGATCCTTTCGATGCCGCACGCATACAAAGCCAGGACCGAGATGAAATAAGCAAGGCGGTCACGGGGGATCACCTGCGTGGATACGGGTTCGGCTTTGAGACCGAGTTCGGTCATGACCAGTTTTTCCACGCGAGGCGAAAGGATCGTGTAACTGCCGACCGCGCCCGACAGTTTGCCGTATGCGATTTCCCCGCGCGCGCGCACGATGCGCGAACGGGCACGGAGCATTTCCTGCCGCCAGGAAGCAACCTTGTAACCGAAGGTTATTGGCTGGGCGAATATGCCATGGGTCCTGCCCATCTGGGGCGTGCGCCGGTATTTTTTTTCAAGCACGCCGAGAATATCCAGCAGCGGTTCCATTTCCCCGACGATCACGTCGGTCGCTTCCAGGATCAGGAGTGCGAGCGCGGTATCGACCAGGTCGTAGGAGGTCATGCCGAAGTGAAGCCATTTTGCCTCTTTGCCCAGTTTTTCACGCGCCGCCTCCAGGAACGCGATCACGTCGTGGTTGGTCACGCGTTCGATCTCGTTGATCCTTTTTTCAGTGACCGTCACGGCAGCCAGCCGGCGGCCAAGACCGCGCGGAATCAGTCCCATCCTTTCCTGAACCCCTGCGACCGTCGCTTCTACCTTCAGCCAGGTCTTGAATTTATGATCTTCGCTGAAAACCTTAGCCATTTCTTTGGTCTTGTACCTTGCGATCATTCGTCACCTCCCGTTGCCATGGACCGTTTTCATGCGCCCACGTAAACCTGAACAATAAGACCGCCGCGATCGACGATGAAATAAGTCGCCGGCATGGTTTTCATCGCTTCCTTGAAATCTTCACGCTTATTTATCCGCCTGCCGCCGACTTTAAGGATCACGTCGCCGGGCATTAGCCCGAGTTTCTCACCCAGTGTTCCCTTGTCGACCCGCACAACCACAATCCCGCTGGGGTAACCGAGTCCAAAACGGCGCGCGAGATCGGCCGTTATATTTTCCACGTGGATACCCTGATAGGCACTTCCTGCTTCTTCGTCCCGATACTCCTTGACCTGGATCGCAACGTCAAGGGAATCATCGGTTCTCAGGATCGCGATATCAAGAGTATCGCCGACGAAAACATCGGCGATCATCCGCTGCCAGTCGTGCATCGTGCTTACGCCTGTGCGATTGACGGCGATTATCCGGTCGCCCTCGTGAATGCCGGCCTGGTCTGCCGGGCTGTTCGCTTCGACCGTGCTGATCAGCAAACCCCGGTTATCCTTGATCGGCATGGCGGTCGCGAGGTTATCATCAATATTCTGGACGTAGAGGCCGATCCACGGGGTCCGCACCATGCCGTATTTCTTGGCTTCTTCGATGAATTTCTTAACGACCGCTACCGGCCGCGCGAAACCGATACCCTCGGAACCGCCGCCCGAAGTGAAAATGAATGTATTGATACCCACGATGCGGCCTACGATATTGATCAATGGACCGCCCGAGTTACCGGGATTGATGGCGGCATCGGTCTGGATCATATTTTTATAAACCCGCTCCTCGTATGTTGATTTTATGGAACGACCCAGGGCAGAAACGACGCCAACGGTCACGGACGGTCTCGTGTCCTCCAGCATGAAACCGAAAGGATTGCCCAGGGCGATCACCCATTCACCGATCATCAGATCGTCACTCTCCCCTAATTCCGCATACGGCAGGTCTCCGGCTTCGATCTTGAGCAGTGACAGGTCGTTGGTCCGGTCGCCGGCGATGATACGAGCATCGTACTGCTGACCCGAAGGCATGGTCACGCGGATCTTGGTCGCATTGGCGACCACGTGTTCATTGGTCAGAACATAACCGTCTGATGAAATCAATACGCCCGATCCCAGACTTTTGACTTCCTGTTGATATTTTTGTTCCGGGAAGAAATCACGGAAAAAATCCCTGAAAAATTCATCATTAAAAGGAGAAATCGAAACGACCCTGGTCTGGGTGACCGTGATCGACACCACGGCGGGGCCGACGCGGTTGGCAGCAAGAACGATGGCATTAAGGCGCTGCTTGGAAATTTCATCGTTGAGTTCCACGAGTTTGAGATTATCGGGAAAGAAGCCGGCCGTCCGGTTACGGATGGCATTGATGGCGAAAAAAACAACGACGCATAACAGCACACCAATGCACGCCATGATCAGATCGCGCAACTTCATTGAACTCCCGATCGCAAAGCGATATTAAATGCTGGTTGTCCCGTTCCTTGAAATCCTAAATACGAAATACTAAATTCCGCTTCGTGTCGAATACTCAGCATGAGACATAAACAATATCTAAGCACGAATTTTCTAAATTCAAGACTGTTTAGAACATTTGGATTTGGAATTTTGGATTTATTTGGGATTTCGATATTAGGATTTAGTGCTTTCGGTATGCTGTTCTGCGTCCCGAGGCTTATGCACTGATACGTGCATCGAGGGGATCGGTCTCCTGATCGCGACGGTGTTGCTCTCATCGGCTCTGCCAATCCTTCAAAAAGCGCTCGATACCGGTATCAGTCAGAGCATGGCGCACCAGTTGGTTGAATACCTTGTACGGGATGGTGGCGATGTGACAGCCGCAGAGTGCCGCCTGCCGGACATGCTCGGGATGACGGACCGAAGCGAAGATGACCCGGGATGCTAACCCGTAGGTCTCGAGTATCGACAAGATATCCTGCACCACGTCGATTCCTGGATTACCAATGTCGTCAAGCCTGCCGACGAACGGACTGATGTATGAAGCGCCGGCTTTTGCGGCCAAAAGCGCCTGGTTGGCGGAAAAAACAAGGGTCATGTTGACGTGGATGCCCTCGGCTTCCAGCGCCCTGGTGGTTTTCAACCCCTCCACGGTGCAGGGGACCTTGACCACAATGTACTCGCTAAGACCCGCGATATCCTTTGCCTCCCGGATCATGGCTTCGCTCTTCAGACTGAGCACCTCGCCGCTGACCGGCCCTTTTACGATATCACAAATGGTCTTGAGGATAGACCGGTAATCGCCCTTTTCTTTTGCCATGAGCGACGGATTGGTCGTAACCCCGTCAAGAATGCCCCATCCCGCGATCTCCCGCACCTCTTCCACATTGGCGGTATCAAGAAATAATTTCATAAACCTCCCTTATAAAAATCGTTGAACGTTAGTAGGCATCGCCGCCCGTAAAGACCATGACTTATTACCATACCAGCAGCCATGCCGTACAACGACAAACCATCAGTATATTACTTCCATCAAGCACAATCCGTGGGGCGGCGCGAAATAAAGGTCGGTTATCTGCCCTTGAAAAACCTTTTCCGTATCCGCGACCGAGTAATGACCCCGGCTTACATCGACCGCAAAACCGATGATGCCGCGGATCATTTTCCGCAGAAAACGGTCGGCTTTGATTTTTATTATAATCCCGGAATCATGTTCTGTCAAGTTCAGTTCGTTCAGCACGCATACCGTGCCGGTATCATCACCGTTATGCACTGAAAGATGCACAAAATCATGCTTTCCCTGCAATCTTTTGAAAACCCGGTCCATGGCCGGCAGTTCCAGCGAATACGTGACATGCCATGCATACCTTGCCAGGAATGGGGACGGCTTAAAAATAATATGGTATTGATAGACCTTACCGACCGCTGAAAAGCGGCTATGAAAATCCGGGCTGACCTCGGCGATATCGGCGATAACGATGCTTTTGCCGACGAGCGCGTTTAGGGCACGGCAAAGATCTGACACGGGCATACTGCTGTTGGTCTTGAAGTTTGCGATCTGGCCCTGGGCATGGACCCCCTGGTCAGTGCGGCCGGCGCCGTGCAATTTTGCCGGCTCGCCGGTCACACGCAGCAGAGCGGCTTCGACCTCGCCCTGAATGGTCCGCGCGTTCGGCTGGTACTGCCATCCATGAAAATCCGTCCCGTCGTAGGTGATCACAAGCTTAAGGTTTCTCATCATCCCATCGCAGCTGATCATGCAAGCGGCAGCATCACCCTGAATGTCGTGCCCTCCCCGATCACACTGGTTACTTCGATCTTTCCGTCATGCGCTTCGATAATGCGCTGCGATATTGAAAGCCCCAGACCCGTGCCGCCTTTTTTTGTGGTGAAAAACGGCATGAATATCTTCGGCAGATCTTTTTTGGCGATACCGTGTCCCTCGTCACCAATCGCGATAACACCCCATTTTTCCTCGCTCGATGTCTTTATCGTAACGACCGATCCAACGCCGCTGGCTTCGTATGCGTTGCTCAGGATATTGACGAGGGCGGCTTTCATGCGGTCGGGGTCGGTCATTATGCTAAAATCCCGGTCTTCCCTGACCACGCTGATATTTTTGCCGGCGAAACGCGACGCTGCTTCAAGCACCGCCTCGCTGATTATGTCGCCAATGACGACGCGGTTGAGACGATTGGGCGCGAATTGCGCGAAATTCAAGAAATCGGTCACGATAACATTCAGACGGGTCGATTCCTTCAAAGCCATGGCGACGAAAGGCCGGATCGTCCGGTTGGCGGATTTTGATATCACCTCGAGTGAACCTTTGATCGAAGCCAGGGGGTTTCGTATCTCATGAGCCAGCGATCCGCCCAGTTCAGCCAGCATCTTCGTCTGTTTGGAGATACGCGATGATTCTTCGAGCCGCTTTATGTCGGTAAGGTCCTGCAGCACGCCGAGCGCGCCTTGAGCATCGGGGATCCGGGCGCAGGACAGAAAATAATACCGTTCCTTGATGACCAGTTCCCGGGCGACGACGGTTTCCGGGTCTTTGAGAAATTTTGCGATCTGGAGATGCGCGTGCGAACGTACGGTTTCATCCTTTATGTTCGTAAAGACGATATCCCCTCCCTGATCGATCGTGATGATCCCGGACGGCAGGTGGCGGATGATTTCTTCGGTGGTAAGCTTAAGCTTCACCACTTCTTCGGTCCGAATGCGGTAACGTTCGGACAGGCTGCCGCTCAGGATGGCGGTGAACAGGAAGAGGAGTGAGAACATGTAGAATCGCTGCATGACCAGCCCGGTTGGGACTTCGGTCCTGAAGATATCGACGATGATAAGTCCCAGGAAGAAAATCACGGTGGCCATGCTGATGATATAAGCCCCGGTGCGGTACAGCTGGCTCGCGGTCGCGATGATCAATATGATATAGAGCAACGGGAACATGCTTTCGATGCCCCGGCTGAAATACACGACCGCTCCGATAAGGGGCACATCTGAAAGAAAGATAATATATTGAAGGACCTTTTCCCCGATCCGTATTTGCAGGAGCAAAAAGATCATGGCCAGAATAAAGGACGAAAGAATAATGAACCAGAATTGGGTCGGTATCTGATAATGAATGGGATACGAGGTCGTCAACAGCACGAACGTTATGGTTAACGGATGGAGGAGAATAATGCCGGTGACCGGATTTATTCTGTCAGTATACGCCACTGGAGAGTACCGGTGATCCAGTCCGCGAACCGGTGCGTATTAAACTTTAATGACCCCTATTCACTGATCGTTCCTGCCAGCTGGAATATCGGCAGGTACATCGAGATGACCAGGAAGCCGACGATCCCGCCCAGGAAGACCATGATGATGGGTTCGAGAGCGTTGGTCAGGTTTTCCACGGCCTGATCGACTTCCGCATCGTAGAAGTCGGCGACTTTAGCGAGCATATCGTCGAGACCGCCGGATGCTTCGCCGATCGCGATCATCTGGGTCACCATCGGCGGGAAGATATTGGTCTTGGCCAGCGGATCCGCGATATTCTCACCGCCCTTGATCGAAACCCGCGCTTTCAGGATCGCATCCTCAATGACCCAATTACCGGCGCTCTTGGCCGTGATCTCAAGGGCATCGATGATCGGCACGCCGCTTCCCAGCAGGGTCGACAGCGTCCTTGAGAAACGGGCGATCGATTGTTTCTTGTTCAGGTCGCCGAAGACCGGCACTCTCAGGAACAATGGGTCCATTGCCTTGGCTCCTGATTCGGTCTTATGCCAGCGGCGCAGGATCGTGAACAGCGCGATCCCGCCGATAATGACCGGCAGAATACCGACCTTGGCAAAATTAGACAGCGCCATGACTAAACGCGTCATTGCCGGCAGCTCGGCGCCCATGCCCGAGAACATGCGCGCGAAGATCGGGATCACGAACAGCAACATGACCGAGATCGCGCCGACCGCGACGAGACTGATGATGGCAGGGTAGATCATGGCGCCTTTGATCTTACGCGCCAGGGCTGCCGATTTCTCGAGGTATGTCGCAAGGCGGGCGAGAATGACGTCGAGTGCACCGCCGGTTTCGCCCGATTCGACCATGTTGACGTACAGGTTATCGAACACCTTCGTCTGGCGCCTTAAAGCATCGGCGAGCGATAGACCGCCTTCAACATCGCCGCGGACCTCGTTCAGGACACGCTTCAGGCTCTGGCTGTCGGTCTGTTTAGCCAGAATCTCAAGACAGGTCAAAAGCGGCAGACCGGCATTGAGCATGGTCGAGAACTGCCTGGTGAAAACGGCGAGAGCGCGTCTCGAGACGCGTCCGCCGAAAAGCGAGAACCCTTTTTTCTCTTCTTTGATCTTAATCGATGTCGGGATTATTTTTTTCTGGCGCAATGCAGCGACAATATCGGTCTGCGACGCAGCGGTCAATTCACCGCTGGCGGCGGCTCCGGTCGCGCTTCTTCCCTTCCAGACAAATACCGGCATATTACCTCCCTTTCCTTACTGAAAAAAGCGAAGTTTTGAAGGTGTGAAGATTTGAAGTTATGATTCTTTTTCTGTCTGTTTTCATCATATCTTCCTAGCTTCCCAACCTCTTATCTTCAATCCTTACTGCAGCACCGGTGATTTCTGTTCCACCATGTGCTCAAATTCCTCAATATTCGGCGAATAGTCGAACGCGGTTTCAAGCGTTATCAGCCGTTTGGCATACAGATTGTACAAAGCCTGGTTCATCGTTTGCATGCCATATTTCTGACCGGCCTGGATATGCGAATATATCTGGTGTTCTTTTTCATCGCGGATCAACGCCCGCACCGCGGGCGTGGCGATCAGAACCTCGGCGGCCAGCACACGTCCACCACCGATCTTTGGCAACAGTTGCTGCGTGATCACACCTTCGACCACGAACGCCAGCTGCGACCGCACCTGTCCCTGCTGGTGCGACGGGAAAATATCGATGATCCGGTGGATCGATTCCGCCGCCGAGTTCGTGTGCAGCGTGGCCAGGGTCAAGTGACCCGTCTCCGCGATCGTCAAGGTCATGCCGATCGTTTCCAGATCTCTCATCTCGCCGACCATAACCACATCGGGGTCTTCCCGCAACACGTACTTCAACGCGTTGGCAAACGACTTCGTATCGCTGCCAACCTGCCGCTGGTTAACGATCGCCTTTTTATGACGGAACAGGTATTCAATGGGGTCTTCGACAGTCATGATATGGCAGTGACGGTCGCTGTTGACCTTGTCAATGACCGCCGCCAGGGTCGTGGACTTGCCGCAGCCAGTCGGACCGGTCAAAAGGATAAGACCCTTGGGCCGCGAGGCCAGTTCCTGTACCACCTGCGGGATCCCCAGTTCCTTGAAACCGCGGATCTCGAACGGAATCGTGCGGATGGCGGCCGCGATACTGCCGCGCTGCTGAAAACAGTTACCGCGGAAACGGCTCAGGCCGGCAATGCCGAATGAAAAATCGAGTTCCCATTCCATCTCGAATTTCTTCTTCTGCTGGTCGTTGAGCACGCTGTAGGCTAGCTGCTGGATCAACTCCGGGGTCAGGATCTCATAGTTCGTCGGCACGAGCTCGCCGTCAATGCGCAGCATCGGCGGAGCGCCGGTGGTGAGATGAAGATCGGTCGAGTTCCTCTGTACCATTTCTTCCAAGAGCTGCTTCATTGTAACCGCCATTAAACCTCCTTAGGTGTGGCTAATAGCTGATCGCTAATAGCTGATCGTAAACATAATAAAATTTTATTTTCGTAATTCATGCTCGTCAAAACGACGCCGTTTCCCTCATGAGCTCCTCGACGGTCGTGACGCCCTTGATGATCTTGTCAATGCCGTCGTCCCGGAGGGTTTTCATGCCTTCAAGCCTCGACTGCTTCGCCACTTCATCCGATGATGCGCCCTTAAGGATCATGTTTCTCATATCCGGTGATATCGGCATCACCTCGTAGAGCCCGACCCGGCCTCTATATCCAGATTGCCCGCAGTTGGAGCAGCCGGCGCCCTTGAAAACGAGATTATCCGGGAATGTACCTTCCGGAATGCCTGCTTCCTCGAGCAGCTTGGGACTTACTTTTATCTGTTCTTTGCACTTGGGGCATATGCGCCGCACGAGCCGCTGAGCCTGGATAAGGAGCAGCGCGCTTGCTACCAGGTACGCCGGTATGCCCATGTCCACCAGACGGTTGATCGTTGTTGGCGCGTCATTGGTATGGATCGTGGAGAAAACAAGATGACCGGTAAGCGCCGCCCTGATCCCGATCTCGGCCGTTTCCGTGTCGCGCATCTCGCCGACAAGGATAATGTTGGGCGCCTGGCGCAGGAAGGCACGCAGCGCCGCGGAAAACGTCAGGCCGATCTCTTCGTGGACCTGAATCTGGTTGATGCCATGGATGTTGTACTCGACCGGGTCCTCAATGGTCATGATCTGCCGGTCGGGTTTGTTCAGACGCGAAAGGGTTGAGTACAGCGTCGTGGTCTTGCCGCTGCCCGTGGGACCGGTGACCAGAACGATGCCATAGGGGCTCTCGATCACTTTCAGGAATTTTTTCAACGCTTCCTCGGAAAATCCCAGCTTGGTCAGGTCAAGCATGAGCGAGCCACGGTCCAGGATCCTCATGACCACCTTCTCGCCAAAAAGCGTCGGAATAACGGATACCCGCAGGTCGATCGTCTTCTCCCCGACCACGATGTTGATGCGGCCGTCCTGACACAGACGATGCTCCGCGATGTCCATTTTGGACATCAATTTTAAACGGGTTACGATACCGGCTTTCAAATTAAGCGGCGGGGACTGCTGCTCTTTCAGTACGCCGTCGATCCTAAAACGCACCCTTGTATTCCTTTCAAAATGTTCGACGTGAATATCCGACGCGCCTTTGGTAACGGCGTCGGCAATGTAGAAATTGACAAGCCTGATGACCGGTCCGCCCTCGGCATCGGCGCGCAGTTTCGACTCTTCAACCTCTTCATCGATCCCGGTCTCTAAAAGCTCCATATCCTCGACCCCTAGTTCCTTGGGCCCGGACTCGACTTTGACTTCGGCCATGCCCTTGGTCATTTCATAGTAAGTATCGAGTGCCTGCCGGATGCTCGACTCGGAAGCCAGCACCGGCGTTATCTCCATGCCGGTGATGAACCTTAGATCCTCGATCGCGCTGATATCGGTCGGGTCGATCATGGCAACGGTGATGTACCGGCCTTTGCGGTCAATGGGTAGAACTTCATAGTGATATGCCTTTTCAGCCGGTATCAGCTTCAGTACGGTCTCTTCGGGTATGATATAGTCGAGGTCAACGACTTCCATTTGATAGAGATTGCTCAATTGCGCGAGCAGTTTCTGTTCATCGACGAATTCCAGCCTGGTCAGCACGCTTACCAGCCGCTGTCCGGTCTCCTTTTTCTCCTGGATCGCCGTCCTGAGCTGGTCTTCGTTGATGAGCCCGTTCTTTACGAGATATGTTCCCAGTCTTTCTTCCATTTAACGCTCCAAGCGGGCCTGCCTATTGCTCCACCATTGTTTCGCGGATCACTTCTTCGACGGTCGTCACTCCCTGGCGCAGCTTTGCCAGGGCCGATTGCCGTAGGGTCATCATGCCTTCCTGGACCGCTGCCCGTTCGATTTCGGCCGTCGGTACGCGCTGCAGGATCATATCACGGATCTTAGCGGTCACGACCATGTTCTCAAAAACGCCGATCCGGCCCTTGTAACCCGTGCCCCGGCACTCCTGACAACCTTCGCCCTTGAAAAGGGGATGATCTATCTTTTTCGGATCGATACCCGCGTCGATCATGACCTCAGGGGCGTATTTCGTTTCTATGCGACATTTCGTACACAATTTTCTAAGCAGACGCTGCGATATCACGGCCAGGATCGTGGAGGCAATAAGGAACGGTTCGATTTCCATGTTGACTAACCTGGTGATCGTCGCCGCGGCAGAGTTAGTATGAACGGTCGACAGCACCAAATGGCCGGTCAAAGACGCACGGATCGCGATCTCCGCGGTCTCGAGGTCACGGATCTCACCCACCATGATGATATTAGGGTCCTGACGCAGGTAGGAACGAAGCGCCGAAGCGAAGGTCAGACCGATCTTCTCATTGACCTGCAGCTGATTGATGCCGGTCAGCGAGTACTCGATCGGATCTTCGGCAGTCGTGATATTGGTGCTGATGTCGTTGAGTTCGACAAGCCCCGAATACAGCGTCGTGGTCTTACCGGAACCGGTTGGGCCGGTGATCAGCACGATGCCATATGGCGTCTTGATCGCCCGGCGCAGCGTTTTCAGCGTCGATTCTTCAACTCCCAGCAGGTCGAGGTTCAGCTGGATCGCCGAGCGGTCGAGGATACGCAGCGCGATCTTCTCGCCGAACAGTGTGGGCACCGTGGAAACGCGGATGTCAATGATCTTATTGTGCACGCGCGCCTTGATGCGGCCGTCCTGCGGCAAACGTTTTTCTTCGACCTTCAGTTTTGACATAACCTTGATCACCGTAGCCAGGGCGCGGTTGAGCTTCCGCGGCGGCTTCATGACCTCATGCAGGATGCCGTCGATGCGATAACGGATCCTCATGTCATTCTCGTACGGCTCAATGTGAATGTCGGAAACGTTCAGGTCGACCGCGTCGGTGATGATCTTAGATGCGAGCTTCAGCGCCGGACCGCTGTCGCTGTCGTCAGCGACGTTGGAAAGGTCTTCCTGTTCCTTGGCTTCCGTAACATTCACGTTGTCGATTGATTTAGCCGAAGCATCACCACCGGTTTCGGCGGTCTCGATCTCGTACATGACATCAGAAAGCATTTGTTGAACGTGGTAATGCTCGTTAATGATCTTTATTATGATATCCTCGGATGAAACGACGGGTTCGATATCAAATCCAGTCGCGAATTTAATGTCCTCGATCGCGGCGACATCGCCCGGGTTCACCATGGCAATGGTCAGAGCCCGGCCAAACCGCCGCACGGGCACGACCAGGTATTTAGCTGCAAGATCGGCAGGAATGAGCTTGAGCACCGAATCATCCAGTTTTGCCGCCCTTAGATCCATCGATTTAACACCGAAATGCTTGGATAGCGCGACCAGCAAATCCTCTTCTTTAAGCAAACCCAGTTTGATCAGGGTCGCGCCCAGCCGTGTTCCGTCTTTCTTTTGCTCGTCTAAGGCCCTGGTGAGCATGTCCTCGGAAATCGTTCCCTGGCGGACAAGTATCTCCCCTAGTTTCATATTGTATTATAATATAATTAAAATTCACGACTTGTCAAGAGCATGTTATAGTTTATCAGGTTATCCCACAGGGACACCATTCATTAGCAGGGCAAGGTCATGATCCCGCACCGCGGGGCTTCAGCCTTGCTAATGAAGTCAGGATATCAGAGGGAAAGAAACCAGAGTATCAGGCTGTCAGGCTTTTGCTTTCCTGATTTCCTGATGACCTGATATCCACTCCCTGATCTCCTGATGGCCTGATAACCTGAACTATTGACTTAATTTCCATATGCCATATATTTATCGGTGCGCTTGGGCATTGATATCCTGCAGAAAAACGGCTTTAAAGAACTGAAAGGCATGAAAATCGGATTATGCACAAACTACCAAACAACTGATAGATTTTTGCGGCCAACGATCGAATTGTTCAATGATCACCTAAAATCCCGCCTCAAGGTCATTTTTACTCCAGAGCACGGACTATACAGTGCCCTACAAGATCAAATCAGCGATCATGATACCCGCTTTGGCAAAGTTCCGGTCATCAGTTTGTACGGCAGAAAATTATCGCCGTCAGAGTGTGACATGGCAAGCATTGATGCGATGGTCATCGACCTCATTGATATCGGCACCAGGTACTACACTTTTACTCAAACCGCGATTTTGTGCATGAAAGCATCTGCCCGGTCGCGTAAACCAGTTTTCGTGCTGGACCGCCCAAATCCCCTTGACGGAATAAAGGTTGAAGGACCAGTGCTGGAATCAAGTTTCAGTTCCTTTGTCGGCCTGTACCCCTTGCCGGTACGGCACGGCATGACGATCGCCGAGATCTGCAGTCTTGTGAATGCCGAATATCATATCGGGTGCGATCTTCGCATTATCCGGATCAAGGGGTGGAAACGCGCATGGTCCCATATTGACACGGGATTGTCCTGGACCATGCCGTCACCTAATATGCCATCACCGGAAACGGCTCTTGTCTATCCGGGCATGTGCCTGCTTGAAGGCACTAATGTTTCAGAAGGGCGGGGTACGACCAGGCCATTCGAGATCTTCGGCGCGCCCTGGGTCAATCCCTCCGGCTTGGTTTTGGAACTCAACAAAGTTGTAAAACAGGAAAGGCTTGCTGGCGTCCGGTTCCGTCCTGCTTTTTTCAGTCCCACGTTCAGCAAATTCGCGAACAAGGTCTGCGGTGGCGCTCAAATCAGTGTCACGGACCCGCATCGGTTCAGGTCGTTCCTGACCGGGCTCGCGGTCATCAAGACCCTGTTCAAACGGCATTCAAGCTGGTTTGCCTGGCGTTTGCCGCCTTATGAATATGAAAAAAAGAAACTGCCCTTTGATATCCTGACCGGCAACTCCTGGATCAGGAAATCTATTGAGCACGGCGAACCACTCAGAGTGATCGAACGGAAATGGCAGAAGGGCATCATTAATTTCCTTGCATTAAGGCAAGGATACCTGCTATATAAATAATAAAGACATGAACGCGATAATACTTGCTGCCGGCCTTGGAGCGCGGCTCAACCCTTTAACAGATACAACACCAAAACCATTATTGCCCTTGATGAATAAACCGATAATCGGCACGATCATTGATAAGCTGGTCCATACGGGTTGCGCAAAAATCGGAGTTAATGTATATTATCAACATAACATTATTGCCGATTTTTTATTGAGATATTCCTCATTGATTAAGATTTCCCTTGAAGATGAACTTGCAGGCACCGGAGGAGCTTTTCTAGGCTTTAAAGACCTGCTGGATGACATGATTTTGGTCCATAACTGTGATGTCGTGTCGGAGATCGATATCAATGAATTGTTCACTATCCACCGGTCTAAAAACCCGCTGGCTACCATTGCCCTTACAAGGAATGCCACAACAGACCTTGTCGCTGTCGATGGCGACCGCGTAAAACAGTTCAACAAAACCGCCGGTGCTAATAATTACACGTACACGGGCATCGCGGTCCTTTCCCCCAGGATCACGGATTATTTCCCATCCGGCCAGCAGCGTTTCAGCCTGGTCGATCATGTGTTCAAGAATGCTTTAGCCAATAATGAATATATCCTGGGGCACGCGGTCAAGGGAAAATGGATCGACATCGGCACTCCCGGATCGTACTGGAGAACCCACAAACTCCTGGCTGAAAAAACAATGACGGTTCCGGAGATTCACTGCCCCGATCCAGTCTGCATCCATGAAACGAGTTCAGTGAAAACAAAGGATGTCAGGGGCTTTTTGATCGTCGGACCAAATTCGTCGATCGGCAGAAATGTCGTGATAGAAAATACGGTGGTCTTCGCGGGCAGCCGAATAATGGAGGGAACTTACAGGAATTGCCTGTTGTCAGGAAGTTTCTGCATACGGGACCTTGATAATGAAGGGAACGATAGCCGATAAGATTACCCGCCTTGGCTATTCGATAACTGAAATGATCGATACCGGCGGCTCGCCGCGCTTGTTTTTCCGGTGCCGGGAAGGATCAAAAAGCTACATCGCGGTCTTTGATCGCCAGCACGGCCGCGAATATCTAAAACTGCAGAAACATCTTTTAAAAGCTGAAGTCGCGGTACCGAAGATCTATCGCGTGCATAGCGATCTGCTGATCACCGAAGACCTGGGCCGGCGATCATTATTGCGGCTAGCCGCCGAAAGTCCCAGGCGTGCAGTACCGTACTATAAAAAGGCGATTGGGGAACTGATAAAATTTCAGATCAAAGCTCGGCCCGGTGCGCCCGTCAAGGTTTACTACGACACGAGGCACATTGGATGGGAGCAAAGTTACTTTAAAAAATTTTTTTTGCGCCAGTACATGAAGCTCCCGCAACAATCGATCAAAGAACTGGACCCGGTTTTCTTAAAACTCAAACTGGATGTAAATAATGCCATAAAACCGGTCACCGGATTCCTGATGCACCGGGACTTTCAGTCATCGAACATCATGATCAAGGATTCCAAGGTCCGGATCATTGATTTTCAATCCGCCCGCATCGGACCGCTGACCTACGACCTGGCCGCGTTGCTGCGAGACCCGTACGTGAACATCCCGGCGAGAACCGAACACGTGCTCGTTGATTACTACTTGCGGGCGGTCCGGGTGGCGGCCAGCTGGCTGGACATCGATGAAAACCGGTTCCTGCAGGCTTACCGGCTTTGCGCGGTTCAGCGCCTGCTCCAGGCTCTGGGCGCTTTCGCGAACCTTTCGCTGAATCGGGGCAAACCGCATTTTGGAAAACATATCAGCCGGGGTATTGAATTTCTAACGCGGTCTTTACGCGGCACTGATTACGAAAAGATCCTGACCGTCATGGAAAGTCATGGCTAAAGACACCAGCGACCTCGACGCAGTGATGAAAGAGAACGTGAATTGCAGGTGTTTTCCATCCGGCGCAGTGATCTGGATCGGCCTGAAGGGGAAAACGTTTTTTCAGGGAAGTTATGGCTTCTTGCAGGTCGTACCCAGGCGGGAGAAAATGCACTTCCATACGATCTTTGATCTTGCCTCGCTCACCAAACCGCTGGCTACCGCCATGGCGGTCATGGTGTTACACCAGGAAAAAGTTCTGAAACTGGGTGATCCGGTAAGCAGGTATCTACCTGAATTCCGCGGCCAGCCAAACGGCGCAGCATCGCTTGAGGAATTACTAACGCATACCGCCGGGTTGCCGTCCTGGTATCCGCTGTATCTGCTGGGCGGTAATTGCCGGACCGGATATCTGAGCCGCGCCCATATCCGGGATAAAGCGGTCAATTACTCCTGCCTTGGTTATGTTATTTTAGGCGAAATAATCGCTGAGGTAACCGACATGCGGCTTGACCGGTTCTGCCATTCAAGGATATTTAAAAAAGCGCGCCTGAACAATACCTTGTTCTGCCCCGGGGCAAAACCCAGCATCGCTGCCACCGAATTCGGCAACGAACATGAAAAACAAAAGGTCCGCCGGTACCAGAATAACAAAAACTCTGCCCGGCGGGTTCAGTGGAGAAACTATGTGCTGCGCGGCGAAGTGCACGACGGCAACTGCTATTATGCATACCGCGGCGTTTCGGGTAATGCCGGTCTTTTCTCCAATGCGACCGACCTTGCGAAATTCTTAAACGCCTACATCAACGGCGATGTCGTTAGTATGCAGTCGGTGGCGAACATGACGCGAAACCACACGGGCCGCATGGGTTCCGAGCGCTTCGGTCTGGGCTGGAAAGTCGATATGTACCCCGGTGCTTTGTCCACGCGGTCATTCGGTCATACCGGGTTCACCGGCACCATGATCTGCGTTGACCCGGCGCGCGAACTCGTGGTCGTGTTCCTTGCCAATAGCGTCCATCCCCGCGTGCGGCTGGGCATCATGCCCTTGATCAGGAAAAAAATAATCGAATCAGTGGTTAAGGCGATCTGAGTTGACCTGGAATAATTGGCCAAAAAAAACGCAGGGACACAGCCCTGCGGTTTTACAACTGATCACCTTCTGCGATCAGTATTGGTGCATAAAGATGAAATACCCCGCGGCGATGCCGGCCGCGTCCCAGAAAAGGTCTTTTACGGAAAAATGTCTGCCTTTGATCAGATCATAAGTCTCCTTGCCCAATCCGATCAACCCGGTGACTGACACCGAATATATCGTACCTTCTCCAACATCACGGTCAAAATGGTATTTAAAAAGGTAAAACGAACTGCCGCAAATACCGGCCGATGCGTAAAAGTGCATGAGCTTATCCTGACCAAACCACGGATCTGACAACGCGTTCTCGCGACCGATGGCAGCCGGTTCGACGGCGCCGGTATCAAAAATGGAATCGGCTTGCGTGTCGCCGGGTTCGTTAAGAAAAGCGCATATCAGAAACGTGGCGAGCAAACTCATGATCGATAGTCTTTCGTGCTGACATCGGGATAACTGATATTGAACCTTTTACGGTAATAGAGCCGCAGAAATAATAACACGAGTAAACAAACGATGAAAAAATAAGGGAACAGCACACCGGTCATCAAGATCAACAATGGACCACCGATGCGGATCGAACGAGCGACCGAATCGAGATCGCGTTTGACCGCGGCAATGATGAATAAAGGCAGCGCTAACACCGACGGGATCAGGCATATCAGGTCCCGGGTGACTGCCGATGAAACGATACAACAGGATATGAGGGACGTACTTAGTATCAGCGCCTTATTCTTGCCCAAAAAGATCCCGGTCGTGCAATAACCGCTTTTGATATCGCCGTCGATGTCCTGAATGGTGGTATTGATGAAAATAGCACCAACCGCGAATACGTAAGGCAGCGAAAAGATAAAGGTATCGATGGAGAACGGCCGGTGCGTCAACCATCCCAGCGAAAAATTGAAAAATCCGTAACCGATCGCGTTGACCGTAAAATCGACGATCGGACGCGCTTTTAATTTTACCGGGGGAAGCGAATAAAGCGTTCCGCATAGCAGGGAGAATAAAAAGAACATGATCATAAGCATGGGCAGCCGCAGCATCATGACCAATGCGACGGCGAGCATGACGAAAGCGCAAAGATAAGCTCCCTTTTTCGGCAAGAGTCCTTCCGCAATAACGAGGTGCTTTCTATTGATCGCGTCTGATTGTACATCAAAGATCTGATTCAAGATATAAAGCGCGGCAAGCAACAGGGAATAACACGCCAACGTGTAAACAAAGTAGCCGCTGACAAAGAACCGGGGTCCGCCGGAGCGATAATAGCCAAGCAATAAAAAACCCCAGACCGGCACCAGCAGGATCGGCCGGGTTACGAAAACATAATCCCAGATATTTGTTTTATTTCGCAGGGTACCGGTCAAAGTGGGTTATCTTAAAAAAGGTCTAACTGGTTTTCTTATTGAGAAAGATTGATAATATCGATCTGCACTTTAGCATACGGCGCGGTTTTCCGCTCGCCCTGGATATTATGATAGTTCGAATGCCATGTCGCACCCGCCGAACAGTCGACCGCCAGCTGGCGGCGGAAGTTGTACCGAAGGCCAAACCCCACGCTGATTGACCGCTGGACAATACCTGATAAAAAGTTCCGTGCCGGAAATCTTGTGCCCGGAACCCTGGGAATTTCAGGGATGGGCCATAAGCTATCGATCGTCACCGAACCTTTACGCAGGAGCTCGCCGGTCCCGTAGAAATCGAGATCAGCGGTCATGTGGTACAACGGCTGTACGAAGACGTTATCACAATCGGGACCATAAGGATAACCAATGGGGATATTATAGAATTGATAGCGTTGGTAGGGATAAAAATGGCAATAGGCATAGCGGGAAATAATGGTATACTCGCACAACACGAACGTCTTCGCTACAAATAGATCCGTGAATTCAACGCCGGTATTGAAGCCAAAATGGTTTGGCTCATCGTTGGGATCCGCGTCCAGCTGGAAATCATCGACCAGCAGCGCACTATAGAAAGCGATGTTCTTCAACACGACCTTCGCGTCGAGATGGAAAAAAATATTCGCATCATTCCCGTAATTGTACTGGTTTGTGTGGATCAGTTCCAGCGGTGATAGATAGTAGAACGAAAGGTCCAGATCCTCGCCGCCCACCAGCGCCGCTTCGGAAAAACTAAAATTCAGCCGATCGCACGGCGTGAAATCAAGTCGGCGGATCGTGATGAACCGTTTCGCGGTAATAGTTTGGGTAATGGTATCACCGACGTACTCGATCGGTTTGCAGGTCATGTTGTCCAACCGGCTTAAGAAGATCGATAACCGAACCTTGCTTGTTTGGAAATAATAGCTCAGCCAATCAGCCGGGACAGAAGAAGAAGATAACAGCAGGTTATATCTTGGGGAAGGACCGATCGAGAAACGTTCGCGTCCCACGAAAGCCCCAAAATTCCGGTTATCATACCGCACCAAGGCGCGTTCATTGTCGCCAGCGAACAAATCCGCGAACTTGTTGAAAGGCGGGATACTGTCATTGCCGAATTTAACCACCGGCCGGATCATCAGTGAAAAATCGGACCAGTCGAAATACAATGCTGGACGAAGACGGACGGTTTTCACTGTATCATAGGACATGGCCATCGAAATACCGGGCATCCATAACTGACGCTGCAATTGCCGGGTGAAATCTTCCACAACCTGGGGAAGCGTGTCAAACCGCGGCCGTTCTCCATGAGGAAGATTATACGGCCGCAGGCCGGGGACGCCGGTCATATGAACTCCCCGAACCTGGATCTCGTCAATCAGCATATTTTGCCAGGAATCCACGGGATAGAAGATTGATAACAGGAACAATATTGTCATATTAGATCTAAAATAATTGGTTAAATCGTTAAATGGTTAAATATTTAACCATTCACCAATCACCATTTAACATCCGCTAGTAGGCTCCCTTGCCCAGCAGCACGGCCGGTATCGTCTTCAGCATCAGTTTGATGTCAAGCGAAAGCGACCGGTTGATCACGTAAATAAGGTCCAAAAAGATCGATGAATCGCAGGGCATATTGCCCCGGCCGTATATCTGCCATAAACCGCTGATCCCCGGTTTGATCAACAGCCGGTCTTTATGCCATTTTTTGTAATGCTTGACCTCGTATGGTATCGGCGGGCGGGGACCGATCAGACTCATATCGCCTTTCAGGACATTGATGAACTGGGGCAGTTCATCGCATGACGTTTTGCGCAGGATCCTGCCGACACGAGTGATATCGTGCCGGTTAATGACCTTGCCTTTGGGCAGCTGGTGTTCGATATAATGCTTGAACTCCTCTTCCCTTTTTTCATCCTTACGGTCCCGCTCGAACATGGATCGGAATTTATAAAAGGTAAATTCTTTTCCATCCCGACCGCACCTCTTTTGTTTGTAAATGACCGGTCCGGGCGAATCCATCTTTATGGCGCAGGCGATAACTGCGAAAAGCGGCAGCAGGAGCCCTAAGACGGCAAGCGAGACAACGATATCCAAACAACGGCGCACGATGTCACGCAGCCTTTGATTTGCCATTCGGTCGAACGTATATATCGGAGCGTTGTCAAAATAACCCCATTCCCAGTTAAGCTTCAGATCGCCGAATAACGGAGAAACGATATGCAGCGGCGAGGAGGAATCGGTATTGGACGTGATCTCACAGTATAGCGTATCAAAATCCCGCGCTTCGCTGAAGACAAAAGTATCGTGCCCGTTGAGCGGCTGCTTACCATGCTTTTCCGCCAGGAAAGTGCACAGTCCGGAGACCGCATTCTCACTAAGGAAGCCGTTTATCACCTTGAAATGGTTTAGGGGACCGATATATTTGCAGAATCGCCGGTTACGTTCATTCAAATAATATTGCGCAAGGATCTGGGGAACAATAACGACACGGACAACGAAGAAAAACAAGAACAGTATGCTGTGGAGGAAAAAAATAAACGCCCGGCTTTCGATCAAGAAATAGAATTTAGTGACAAAGCCAACGATGACGTACAACAGCAGCACCGCCATCACGATCTTCACGATCGTAAAGAACAACCGGACGCGTTGGACAAACAGCAGGCGGTTATAGGCACCGTAGAAATACAATAACATGGGGAAAACCACGAGGAGAAAAACGTAGGTCCCCCATTGGTTCCATACCACATTTTGTATGCCCTGAAACCTTAAAAGAAGAGAGATCACATAAGCTCCACTGATGACTAACAAGTCGCTGATCAAAAGCATTGACTTAAGCATCGTTTTTATCCTCTTCTCTTCTTGCCTTTCTGCCTTATTGCTTTCTTACCATCTTTTTTCCAATCAGCTTCCCGTCGTCTGGCCGCTCTGATTGGACCACTCTTTGATCATGCCGCATACATATTCGATCTCCTGCTTGGTCAATTCGGGAAACATCGGCAACGAAACGATCTGGTCTGCCAGTTTTTCGGAACAGGGGAATGTCCCGGCCTTGTAGTTCAACGGTTTGTACGCTTCCTGCAAGTGCAGCGGTATCGGATAGTGGATCGCGGTACCGATCCCGGCATTATGAAGGAACGACTGAAAATGTTCGCGGTCGGCGACCCGCACGACATACAGGTGATACATGTGCTTACGGTCCGCCTTCTCCACGGGCGTTTGAATTCCCGGCACTTCTTTGAGCAGCATATTGTAGTAGGCAGCGTTCTGCCGGCGGTCTTCGTTCCAGTCGTTCAAGTATTCAAGTTTCGCGTTAAGGATCGAAGCCTGTAATCCATCCATTTTGAAATTCCATCCCTCGAAAACGTGGTGGTAACGTTCTTTCTGGCCGTGGTCAATGAGCATCCTCACTTTTTCCGCTATTGCATCGTCGTTGGTCGTTACCATGCCGCCCTGACCATAAGCGCCGAGGTTTTTGCTGGGATAGAAACTAAAGGCGCCGCAATGGCCGATCGAACCCGACATTTTACCCTTGTAAGTCGCACCGTGCGCCTGGGCAGAGTCCTCGATCACCGCTAAGCCATATTTCTGGGCGATCTTGTTTATTTCATCCATGTCCGCAATCTGACCATACAGATGCACGGGCAGGATCGCTTTGATCCGCACTTTGCGTTCCTTGTCAACCAGACTTTTCTTTTTTTCACTCCATTCACATTCCTTCTTAAAATACTCTTCTATTCGAGCGGGCAGGATCGTATACGATGCTTCATCGATATCCACGAAGATCGGTTTGGCGCCGCTCAGTGAAACCGCTTCCACCGTGGCAATGAACGTATAGGGCACGGTGACGACCGCATCATGCCGCCCGATATCCAGGGCTTTGAGGGCTACGTAAATGGCGCTGGTGCCGCTGGAAATGCCGACGGCGTGTTTCACCCCGCAAAAAGCGGCAAAATTCTGTTCAAATTCCTTTACCCGCTCCCCGGCGACGAAAGCGCAGGAATCGAGCGTTTTTTTTATCGCTATGTCGATATCATCCTTGATCAATTCGTATTGTCGCTTGAGATCCATGAACGGTACTTCCATTATTTATTCTCCTTTCCGGTAAAGATCACGAATTTATGCAAATAACGCATCGAATTTTACGAATTATGGCAAATCACAAATAAAATTCGCTGACGGCAGGTTTGGTCAACGTTTTTTAATGACCCGGGCAGGGACACCCGCCACGACCGCACTGGCGGGCACATCTTTTGTGACCACACTGCCGGCGCCCACTATTGCATTTTCACCGATCGTCACGCCACACATTATGGTCGCGCTCGACCCGATGGACGCACCCTTCTTGACCAGCGTCGGGATCACTTTCCAATCAGACTCCGTCTGTAGGACACCGTCTCGGGCCGTCGCCTGCGGATATTTGTCGTTGATGAAAGTGACGTTATGCCCAATAAAAACATTGTCTTCGACCGTGACCCCTTCGCAAATGAAAGTATGGGTCGAGATCTTGCAGTTATTGCCGATATACGCGTTTTTCTGTATCTCCACGAAATTTCCGATCTTCGTGTTATCCCCGATCGCGCAGCCGTACAGGTTGACAAATCCTAATATCTTTACGCCCTTGCCGAGCTTCACGTCTTTCAGGATCTGGTGCGGGTCGCTGGCCACGGCTCAGATCCCGTTCAGGTCTACGATGCACCCATTGTTCTTGAGCGATTTCTCGGCCGCTTCCAGGAGTTTTATCATCCTTATCCCTTCGGCGCCATCGGTCAACGGATCGCTTCGTTTCCGGATCGATCCTGTGAACTCGCTTGCGACCGATTCCAGGGACTCGGTCGTGTCGAACTTGGGAGCATACATGTCGCCGGTCCGATACTGAATCAGGGTCTGATAGATCCCTTCCTGAGTCTTAGCGGAAACACCCTTGTCGTATACCCTGATCTTTTCCACCGGTTCAACGTCGTCAAAAACGATCATCTTTTTGTCGCCGCCGATCAGGATCCGGCGGATCTTCACCGGCGCCAGCCAGTTCACGTTGATATGTCCGATACAGTTATTTTTAAAGAACAAGGTCAGGTACGAGATGTTTTCGATCCGGTTATCGTAGTGTCCGATGCCGACGGCCGAGACCGCGACCGGCTTTTCGGGCAATAAGAAGTCCATGATCGACAGATCATGGATCGCGAGGTCCCAGATCACGTTCACATCGTGCTGGAACAGACCGAGATTGATGCGCACGGCATCATAGTACATGATATTGCCGATCTCGCCGGTTTTTATCAGCTCCTTGATCTTGCGGATCGCTCCATTGTATACGAAAATATGGTCCACCATGAGGACCAGGCTCTTTTCCTTGGCAAGTTCATAAAGTGTCTTGGCGTCCCGGCTGTTTGAGGTCATCGGTTTTTCGATCAGAACATGCTTTCCATGCTCAAGCGCCGATTTCGCCATTGGATAGTGAGTGCTTACCGGGGTCGAAATGACCACCGCATCAACGTCAGCGTTATCCAGCACCCGTTCGAATGACGTTTCGGTCTCGACGTTGGGGTGTTGTTTCAGGATAAAATCCAGCCGGTTGCGGTCCGTATCGATACAAACAACACCGCTGACATGATCATTTTTAAGGAAATTTCTAACCAGGTTTGGACCCCAGTACCCGATACCGACGACAGCAATTTTCAATTTTTCACTCATATAGTTATACCGATAAACCTTTCAATATATTAAATTATATTTAAATAGTTCTAAATGTCAATGAACCAGTGCTCGGAACCAGTTTTCTCCGATCCGGGACCAGGCTCCGATTGACGCGCGGACCGACGCTGGACCATCAACTACGAGACTCCCTCCCCTGTTCACGAGACTGCTCCGGTCACGTTCTTTCCACCATCGGCAGATCTCACGAGGTGTTACTGACCATAATCGTTCTTGGGAGCGAAGGTATTCCAAAAATTGCCGGTAGACGCGCAGCCGGCCATGTTCAAATACATAATCGGGGTGAACGATCAGGTTCACCAAACCGCCCAGTCGGAAAATGTAAGCGAACTTTTCTTTCCAGATCGCATCATCCTTTTCTTCAAGGACCTCAAACAGGGTATGGTCCTGCATCATGGTCACGGGAAGCTCGATCGTTTGCGGCGATAAAAAAAAGGGGAACACGGTACGGCATCCGCCGGGCTGCGGTCCGAAAGGATCCCAGTCGGGGATCGATGAATCCCACGCAAAAGGCAACGACCGCAGGCTAATGATATCACGGAGAAGCGATGGTGATCTAAACCCGACGGCCTGCCATTCATGAGCATAATGTGCCATGATCCCCAGGCGCTTTTTAAAGACCTTTTCTGACGAAAAGAGTTTTCCGTCATGTCTGACGCCATGGAGGCCGATCTCAAAACCGCGGCTCTTCAGTTCTTTGATAACACCACCATCAACCGGATATTTTTCGCAAACAAAATTGAACGCCGATCTGAAACCATGACGCTCATCGATCTCGGCCAGCCTGAGGACCTGCTGAAAACCGTGCGTAGATTCTACATCATGCGTGATAACGCAAGCCAGGTTATGCGACCCAGGCCAGAACCATATGAAGGAAAAATCAAGTCCGGAAGAACGAACATATTCAATGACCGGTTTGCACAGCAGGGTCTCGATACCGGGTTTGATGGAACGGTCGATCCCTTGAGCTTTTTTCTTTCGAAAGTATATCTGCAGGCGGCGCGGTATGAGCGGCTTTACTGCATAGAACAAACGTTTAGTTGCGGATGGCTGGCCCCATACTCGGCGTTCAAAGATTATGTTTTGGACCTGCTGGTCATGGTCGGTATCCAGCTGGAAGGTCCCTTCCCTGCCTTTCCAATATTCCTTGATCATGCGAGGTAACGGTACACCCTGCCGCCGACGAATGTCGTGGCGGACATTGGCAGACGCCGGATGATCCAGGTGGCGATCCGGTATTTGGCGCTCTCTTCATTGACACTGCTCGTGCCCTGCCTTCCGGGGATATAGCAGTATGGTATTCCGATAGCCTTCGCGCCCCAATTCGTTTTGAAACGGATGAGACCGTGGTTGGTATTCACGGTCCGGCCAAAATCATAGAAGCGCATGCCGCGGTCCAGGGCATATTTCATTATCATCCAGACCAGAAAATGGTTCCCGCGCAGGTGATCGAAACGGAGATCGGTCCCGGTATATTTATGGTAGACAGTATTTCGATGCATAAAATACAAACCGCTGGCAACTGCACGCCCGCGGTAACGGGCGGTGGCAACAAAACCAAGACCGGCAGCCATCACATGCCGGTGGATCGCCCGAAAAAAATGGAAGGATTGGGGGAAAACACCCAGTTTGTGCCTGGTAAGCAGGTTCAATCGATAGAACGCGTGCATATCATCTTCAGATGAACCGATAGTGATACTTAGGTTCGGTTCACAGACGTTTCGAAGGTAACGTTTGAAGCGACGGCTTATCCGATCTTCGAATCCGCCGTCCAGCGGGATCACGAAGTCAACATAATCATTGGTCACGGCGCAGTTCTCCGGTACACCCGGCAATTGACCCCGAATCTCGATGCCGTTTATCCCATGATCGCGCGCGTACTTAATGATGGTACTGACCAGCATCGCCCAATGCCCGGGAAGGCTGCACAAGGGCGGGCAGAAATCGGAAAATGGCAAGGAAACCAGGCGCCGTTTTAACGGGAAGTTGTCGACAACGAAGAAGGAACAACCAGCGGTGATCCGGTCGTGATCATCGATTACGACACAGTAGGCGGGCTGATATCCGTAGGCCGTCTTGATAACGCTGGCCCATGCGCCCGAGTGGAAAAAATTAGAATCCGGGTGTTCGTCGACGAAAGCATCCCACTTCCCGTCCTGTGCGGGATCAATGAAGTTTATGCGCATTGCTCTAATCATTCGAGATAATCCTCAATATATTTTATTATGAAATCCCTGCCCCCTGAATTTGGCACCGGTATCGTTCCCTTCCTTTTTACGAAATTTATCTTTCGCAGATCTTCTTCGCCGGTTATTTTCGTCAACCGGCCGCTGGCTACCAGATGATCATCGACGCTTCCCCATTGCCCGGCAAAAAAACTGAATGCCGGGATGTTAAGGCAAGCGGCTTCCCTGAGCATAGTGCCGCCGCCGCCAATCACAAGATCCGCCGCGCTGACGATCTCAAAACCATACCTTTCAGGATCAGGGACTATGCAGCCCACATTAATTCTCTCCAATATGGCGCAGATTTCTTTTTCTTGCTTTTTATTCCGGGGCAACAGCACGACCTCGATCATCCGGTTATAGCTGCCCAAATAATTGAGAAAGGAGTGCAGCAATCGACTGGATTTACGGTCGTAATAATGGCTGGAGACGGTCTCCGGTCGCAGCAATACAACAACCTTGTCTTCATCCACACCCAGACGGGATCGGATCTTGCGATCAAAATCAAATCCGTCCATGTAGATATTCTCTTTCAGACCCGGGTAATGAACGATCCGATCCTGGAACCTTCCCCAGTTCGACTTACTGATGATCGCCGGCACCAGCGTCCGGGCAGTAAACCGCACCAGGAACTGGTCGGACTTTTCATAGTCATCCATGGAAATGACCGGGATTCCGAGAAGACGGGATGCGATTATCTGGCTCCTGGAACCATGTCCAATGGCGATGTCTATTTTTCGGTTACGATACAACCAAACGAGCCGCGCCGCGCGTACCAGCAGGTTGATGATCTTGGCCGCCTTATTACTGGTTTCACGCGCCGGTTGGATCTCGGCCTCGATCCCGGCCGATCTCAGGAGCCGTATTGTATATGAAAAATCACGAGCTGAACAATAACATGAATACCCGTTGCCCGTAAAATAGGTGAGCAGTGGTTTTAAGACCCAGACATGCGGCGCATTCTCAAAATCAAACCACATGCGCGCCCTGATTTCATTATGCATGACCACGCTCGTTTAAAAATTTCAATTAAAAAAAGTCCTGTACCATTGTTCCATGGATAACAGCAGGAACAGGTTGCGCTTGTAATCCTTTTTGCCACGCTTGTGCAGGTCGTATATATTTTTCACGTACTCGATATTGAAATATTGCCGTGTGAAAGAATCGCGGCCGCTGATCAAATTCAGAAAATACTTTTCCAGATCATGAGTCAGCCATTCGCTCATGGGATTTGTGAAACCGATCTTTTTTCTTTTCAAGATATAACCGGGCAGCCAGCGACGGGCGATCTGTTTGTGAATATGCTTGAACTGGAAGCGCCTGAGTTTCAATTCTGACGGGATCTTTTCCGCCAATCTCACGTATTCAATATCCAGGAACGGTACCCTGGCCTCGACACTTGCCGCCATCGCCATTTTGTCCTCGGCGAGCAGCAGATTATCGGGCAAGGAGAACCTGAGGTCAATGTAAAGCATTTTGTCCAATGATGAATGATTCGTGAACCGGCGGAAGAACGGTTCGATGCACGCTCTTCCCCGGTCAAGCGCAAACCGGCGGCAGAGGTCTTTGTTATAGAGTTTCATTTTCTCTTCCGGAAGAAAAACCGAGTAGATCAGGTAAAACCGGTCGATTTCATCATTTTCACTCAGCGTGTACAACGAGCGCTTTAACCTTTCGTTCCTGACCAGGCGGCTGGCCGGCTTAGTCAGGAACCGTGGTGCAATGTTCATTATCCGGCGGTACCGCTCGCCCAGATGCCGGTGGTAACCGCCGAACAGTTCATCAGCGCCCTGGCCGTTCAACAACACTTTTATGCCGTTGTCCCGGGCCAGTTTCGCGACAAAATAATAGGCCAACGCCGACTCGTTACCCAATGGTTCTTCCAGATCCCGCATATACTTATTGAACATATCCTGATAATCACGGGGGCTCAAGGTCATGGTCTTTAGGTCGCCGTTGAAATATTCAGCCGATGCCCGAGCCAGCGCGATCTCATCATACTGTTCATTGTCCGCAAAACCAATGGTAAAACAATTGACTTTCGTTTTTGAATGCCTGCTGAGGACCGCCAGCAATAGATTGGAATCCACGCCGCCGCTCAGTGACAGGCTGATCGGGACGTCGCTCATCATCTGGCGTTTCACGGCTTTTTCGACGGCGGCGTTCATTTCGTTCAGCCTATCCCCTTCGTTCTTGGCATGATCGATCGGCAGGGCATCAGCCCAGAAGTATTTGATCTTTCCGGCACCTTTAGAATTCACCTTCAGAAAAGAGCCGGCCGGCATTTTATAAATGCCCTGGAATAAAGTCTGCGGTGCGGGCGTTTGCCGGAAGGTGATGTGCAGGTCCACGGCGTCCGTATTCACACCTTTTGAGTATTCGGGATGCAGGAGCAGGGATTTGATCTCGGAACCAAACACCAGACTCTTCCCCGTGTCATGGTAATACAGCGGCTTAACCCCGAGGTGATCGCGCGCCATAAAAAGTTCCTTTTTCAAAGAATCCCAAATGGCAAAAGCGAAAATTCCGTTCAGCATATCCAGCATGCCGGTCCCGTATTCCCGGTACGCATGAACCAATGCCTCGGTATCCGAACCGGTCCTGAATCGATAACCCCTGGAGATCAAATCATTTTTAATCTCCCGGTAATTGTATATTTCGCCATTGTACGTTATCCACACCGCCTTGTTCTCATCGCTCATGGGCTGTTGACCGGTCACGAGGTCAATTATTGCCAGACGCCGGTGACCGAAACCGATTCCATTTCTATCATCATAATAGGAACCTTCGCCATCGGGTCCGCGGTGGCTGAGAATGTCGGTCATCCGCTTCAATAAAGCACGGTCCACCGGCTCTTTATTCGCATAATTATAGATGCCGGCTATCCCGCACACTGTTTCTCCAGCGAATCCATCACACCAGCCATTGTTTTGATCTTAAGTTTATTTTCTTTTCTTTTCTGTGCACAATAGTCCATGACGGGGAACAACACTTCGTCTATCCGTTCCTGACTGATCGAAGGGTGAAACCAGAAGTGACACAGTGCCTTTTTCTTGATCGCTTTATCCACGCATTTTTTCAGGCGCCATAAGATATATCTCGAATTCCATTCATCGTCGGGGACGATATTTGATGCCACGGGAAAAGCCCAGAGACCGTGATTCGTCCTGAATGGCATGGATATTTCGGCGTCATCATCCGGGAAATACCGCATGCACTTGTATCCGTATTCGGTCAGCAAAGAAAAGTGGCCGGCTTCATCGCCAGGGAACACCATAGTGACGGGCTTCAATCCCCATCCCGCCATAATATCGGCACACTGTTTTAATTCTGCGCGGGCAAGCTCGGCTGGACAATAATTTTCTTTAAAACCGATATGCGAAAAGGAATGACACGCAATTTCATGCTTAACCCTGGTATTGATAATGCTTTTTATTAAGTCCGGAGCATACCATTCTGGACCGTGCGCAGCGTCTGAACATGGATCGCCATCATACCAATCGCCGGACATAAAGCTCCATAAGTTATTCTTAAAAAAATTCGGTCTGGGCATCTCGCGATGGGCTTTGTTATTTACCTTTTCACAATGATCCAGGAATAAGTGGCCTACTATTGCCCAGGTCATAGGAATCCTTAAGGTCTCCAGTTTTTCAAGGATCAAGGAAATATTCTCCCTTTCCGCACTGCAAAGGTCGATCATCTTGTGTTTTGGGTCACGGTCAAACCGCCACGCCCACGCCAATTCAAAATCAGCCGTAAAAATAACCGTTCCCAATTCCAGATCCCTGATGCCATTCTTGGCTGCGTTCACGTGATAAACCGGTCTTCGGCGCAGTCGATAAACGGCCCGAGACAGCAGCATCCTCAATGAAGAAGGAAGGCGGGAGCGGACAGATCCGTAGATCGATCGATATCTGTTATGGTCGTCCATTAACCAAGTAGTTGTTCATATATGCGTTCAAGATCTAAAATTCTTTTCCTCGCATCGAGCTCGCCGATCGCCTTTCCAGCTGCGGCTTTGCCCATCTTTTCGCGCAGATACCGGTTTTCGAGCAGTGCGGTCAGCGCATCGATAAGTCCTTGGTGATCTTTTTCTTGAACCAAGATCCCATGAACGCCGTTTTCGATTATTTCCGGAATGCCGGCATGATAGGAGGAAATCACGGGCAGACCTGCGGCCATGGCTTCTACGATAGTGCCCGGTATTCCTTCTTTGTCGCCTTTAACGGTTATGCTGGGCAGGGCGAAAATATCGGCATTTCTGAATTCTTCGATCAGCACATCGCTGTCATAAGGAATATGACCGCAAAACCTCACCCTTTTCTGCCAGCCGTATCGCTCGACCATATTCACCAGGTTCGACCTCATCGGGCCGTCGCCGACAAAGGTGATCTGAAAACGCACTTTTGCTGCTTTTCGTTCTTCGATCTCATGCAGCGCAGCGAGGACCAGGTGCTGCGCCTTTTTTATTTCCAGCGTTCCGCACATAAGAATATTCAAAATATCTTTTTGCCGGTATTCCCGTTTTGGATTTGCGAAACGATCGCATTCCACGCCGTAATAATGGACGATGATCTTGTCTTCAGGACAGCCCAGGGCGACCAGGTCTTTCTTCATATCATTGGACATCGCGATAAAGCGGTCGATCGATACGAAGATCGGCTTGAGATAATCCAATCCCAATCCAAAATAGAGACGGGGAAACAGGGAAACGTCATAACCGTAGAGTGAAACCAGCGATGGAAGTCTTATCCTTTTCTTAAGGCCGAGAAAATACCGGGCATCGACCGCATAGTGGAAATGCAGCAGTTTAGCTTTGACATCATTGATGACGTCTTCCATCAGACCGATCTCGACGGCAGGAAGATACCTCAGCAGCTGGTAGGCAAATCTTGCCCACGTTTTTGGAAATCCCGCCGTGTGAGCGACGGCGCTGAACACATTATAATCAGCCGGCGGCTCGACACCGTTTCGCAGTCTATGGCATATTACAAAAGGGCGATACGCTCCTAAAAACGCCATCTGGTAATGGATGAAAGTTTCCGTAGGCCCGAGATATTGACGCATGAGATGAGCGACGACCGGATTGCTGTTCCTCATGGGGCACGGTCCATAATCTCGCGGTAAATGGCAATGTGCCGGCGGGCGATATCGCGGCACCGGTAGTTGTCCATTGCGTGCTGCCGCGCATTCCTGCGTATTCGATCAGCCAGTTCCTTATCCACGAGCAGTGTCTTTATGCATGCCGCCAGTTCATCGGCATCGCCGGCGCTGAACAGCAGACCGGTCCGGCCGTGCTCGATCATGTATGGAATGCCACCCACACGAGAGGCGACCACGGGTACGCCGGCTGCCATTGCCTCGGCGATCGTCATCGGGCTGTTTTCCTGGATCGATGGCAATATAAAAACTGCCGCCGTTGCCAGGAGATCTTTGATCCCGGATGACGGCAGATCATGGAAAAAACTGACGTGGGCATGAACGCTCGCGTGGATCGCGTTCATTAGATTCTGATAATATTCCATGTCATCTTTGCGGCCGCAGACATTCAACCGGATATCATGAAATTCCCGTTTCAATTTGGCATAAGCATCAATCAAAACATGCACTTGTTTCAGGTGGATGATCGCACCGATGAACAGGATCTCGTTCGCAGCATGAACGGCTGCCGGATCGCCGGCAAAAAATTGTTCGGAAATGGGGTTAGGCAAAATGAAAACCCGCTTCCGACGGCTAAGCAAGTTTGCCACATAAGGCGAAGCGCCGATAAAATAGCGGTAATTTCTGTGCACGAACCACTCAATGACCCTGTCCAGCTGGTGGCTCCAGTACGTGTTCCCAATCCAGAGCTTGGCTTCGGTCCTGCGGATCCCGTGCACGGTGAATATTCTCGGATATCCGCCGATCACAGCGGCAAGCGCCAGCGCGACATTGTCTTGGCAGTGAACAAGGTCCGGCTTTATTTTTTTGAGCAATAGTACGCACCGGGCGATGTTGTACGGCGTATGAGGTTTCAACAATGGATTGGCCGACACCGCAAGAAAGTGAAATCGAAAACCGTTCTTGACAAGATGCTGATCGCTCTTGATCGTTCTTGATAGACTGACAATATGGAATTCGATTTCAGGATAGTGGCCATCCAGTCCCTCCAGGAGATAGGAGGTCACGGTTTCCACTCCGCCGCTGAAACCGGTAAAATCAGAAGGGTAGTTCGTGAGGACGGCGATCCTATGAACAGATTTCATAAGCTATTGAGGATCTTCAGATACAATGACAGAGAAACCGCCTGAGCGAATTTCATCCGGTCGCCTGACCACTTATTATCGGTATAATCGGCTTTCAACCGGTTCGAAAACATAGGTAGCACCAGGTCTGAGGGCGATATATGACCGCGATAAAAGTCAGCGCTCCACTCTTCGATCTTGAATTCCCGGTAGTTGGTAAATATCCGTCTTGCCTTTTTCAGGGCCAGACCCGGCATCATTTTGAACAAAGCCGCCCGGGAAAGCAAATACCGCGGCGGGTATCCGTGGTCGGTCGTGAATTTCAGCAACTGCGGTCTGTATCGCTTGATGAGCCGGGCATAGAAATGCTGTGACTCGAACCTTTGCCTGATCGAAGGCTTGAGCGGGTCGGTATATACGCCGGCAAAGGGTGACTTAAAAATGAACTCCACGAATTCATCATCCAGAAAAGGAAACCGGTTCTCGGCATATATCCGTTCCATATGCACCTCCGCCCCGAAGTACTTCCTCATGCCTTCTTTAAGCATGAACAGGTAGAAGCGTTCCTGATCGTCTTGCGTCGGATAATCAGCAAGGCATGTCTGGTGTATATGCTCGACGAGCTCGTCGCGGTTTTTGAAATTATCAGCATGGAAATATGAACCGGCACGGGCGCGGTCGATCACCGCGTTGATCGCTTCCTTTTTGTCGCGCGCAAAATTGATCAAGACGTAATTATCGTTGACCATATAACCGAGCGCCACGTTCTGGAACGTCCGCAGCAACTCGCTTCCAAATATCCCGGATATAACGACACCTGAAAAAGGACGCAATTTCCTGAAGGCATAAGGATAGTTGGCCCGCTCAATGGACGACAGACAATCCGAGAAAAATACCGCCTGGCCGGCGCAATCGCCAAAGGCGCGTTCATAATCATGCTCCAGGTACACCGGCAGAAATTGCAGGCCATTTTCAGCGCACATTTGACGCGGTATTTTTACATTAAGGCTTTGATCAATGCCAAACGAATAACACAGCAGATCCTGCGGGTCCTTGTCCAGTACCGCGAGGATCGTCCGGCTGTCAAAGCCGCCGGTCAGCGACAGGCATATTTTCCCCGGTTCTGCCGCGCAGGCGTTGACCGTATCCTTGAACAATTTGCCGCCGATCTCGCCCGCTTCGGCATGCGAATACAACGGCTGGTGCAGCATGCTGGCGCAGTTCCAGTAGATCCCGCTTGTGAATGAATCCTCCGAGACTTGTAGCCGCGCGGCCGGGGGCAAGCGCTTGATCTTTTTGAAAAAAGTCAGGTCGCCTAACGGATAGCCGAAGATCGCATACTCGGCTAGAGCCAGGGTATCGATATCCTGGTCATTACCGGTAAATTTCGCGATCATCGCCAGGTTGTTTGAAAATAAAAGCTTTTTATCCTGCCATGAAAAATAGCACGGCGAGATCCCGAACCGGCTGTTCAAAATGATGAATTCCCTTCGCGGCTTGTTCAGGATGATCAACTGGAAATCGCCCTTTATATGATCGCTGAAGTTCTTGCCGGTCGCACGGTACAAACTCAGCAAATCGGCCGGTTTCAATTTTACACGCCCGGCATTTGACTTTCCGCGTCCGGCAGCATTCAGATACACTTCACCGATAGCCAGGGCCATGAGATCATCATCATCCGCGCAATATTCCCGCGGATCGCTGCGTGACGTGAATGCAAGCTGCAGATCCGCGAAGACGAACTCGTGTTCCTCGCAACCGCTGTCGTCGCCGATCAGCTTGCGGCTCGCCAACAGCCATGATCGAATGGGCGAAAGAGATACCGGCCGCCTCATGGGATCAAAAATACCCAGGATATCAATGATCATTTCGACGGATGATCAGCGACCATTCCACTCGCCCTCGAGGACCCTGCCGGACATAAACTCTCTAATGTTCGAAACGAACCGGGTCATTATCGCCTTGCGAAAGGAAAAAATATTGCCGGCGACGTGCGGCGTGATGATAAGGTTCGGACAGTTCCACAAGGGGCTGAAAAAATGGAGGGGTTCGGCGGCAGTGACGTCGATCCCGGCGCCGGCGATCACTCCTTGACGCAGGACATTAACCAGAGCTTTTTCATCCATGACCTGTCCCCGGCCGATATTTATCAGGTAAGCGCTTTTTTTCATCCGCTTGAGCTCTTTCTCGTTTATCATCCGGCTGGTTGCGTCGTTCAAAGGTACGCATAGGATGACAAAGTCGGACCGGGTCAGCAGTTCTTCCAAGCTGCCGCACCGCTCAGCGACATTGCATTTCACATCAAGCCGCGTGTCATAATAGACCACGGTCATCTGCATGCTGGATAACACAGAAGCAACGGCGCGGCCGATGTTGCCCATTCCGATGACACCTGCCGTCCGCCCGCCAAGACCGCGGATACCGGGCAGGATGCGGTCCTGCTTCCATTGCCTTCGATCCTGCTGCCTGACCGCCAGGTCTAACCTGCGGTCCAGGGCAAGCATCAGCAGTAATATGTGCTCAGCCACACCCCGCGCAGACAGACCCGCGGCGGTAGTGATCATGATCTTTTTGCCGGCGTTGAGTTCATCCAAAAACTCGGTACCGGTGGTAATCAACTGAACCAGTTTCAACTTCGGCGAACGTGCCAATAATTCGCCGGAGAACCAGGTGCCGATCAGAACATCAGCTCCTGGCAGATACTTGTCGCGAACCGCGAAGTTCTTGAAAAATCTCACATCGCAGCGTTCCTGCCACGCCGGGTAGATACTACCCAGCGTAAGGTACCATTCTTTTTCCGAATACTCAGGAACGCATTCGATCAGGATGTGAAGCCGATCATTCAGCCATTCGATCCAATCATGAGATCTCATCAATACCGGCGCGACTATCCTCTTTAAGGCGTTCTTAAACTTCATTCCAATCCTGCCTTCTTCATGCTCTTTTTCATGATATATAGCGGCGCCTTGATGATCTTCCACCCGTATTCAATGCTCTTTAACATTGGTCCCGGATCGTTCAATGACCACGATGAAAATGCCCTGGTGCCGCGGAGAGAGCTCAGCCACTTCCCGAACGACAACCGTCCGTTGCGGCGATGGTCCAGAAATGACTGGAAATCGGACATCGGGTCCAGCCATTTAACGCCGGTCCGGTAATGCAGTTGTGGGACCGGATCCTGCCCGGTCAGGTCCGCGTATTGGATCAATGGGAAATCGATCCCGCATGCCAACGCGTGGTCGTTCTGCTGCCAGTACCTTGGGTTCAGTTCGATCAATTTGAACTTGCCATCGCGTTCGTCCTTCTTGAACTCTATGGAACCGATCCCCCGGTATCCGATATCGTCAAAGAACTGCATGCCCAGCCTGATGAGTTCATCGGATCTGACGCTTTCGACGCAGGTGCCGACGCCGAATTCAACCGGATATTGCCGGATCTTCTGCAGGACAAATAAAGCCAGCGTTTTCCCCTGTCCATTTATATAAGCGCACACCTTGTAATGATTGGTATTTGCACCAGGTATTATTGACTGGACTAAGACCTTAATTCGGAAAGGCAGGAGTTCCTTGATCTTCTTTTCCAGTTCGCGAGGATCGTGAACCTTGAACCCCTTGATCTGCGGAAACTTCGCCTGCCATTGATATGAATAGCAGCCCTTAACGATCGCCGGATAATCGATTTTGTTCTTGAATAATTCAACATCGCTTGCCGACTCCGGGAAAAAGGCCCGAGGACAGGGCACGTCGCTTTTTTTTGCGAGTTCGTATTGCCTGCGCTTGTCAGCAATGGACTCGACAATATCACTGGCCGGGAGGTTGAATCGAAAATATTCTTTCAGGGCATCCCGATAACGCGACACAAATAAGACAAAGGCATCCGTCGTGGGCAAAAGGATGCCGTGGTCGGCGCGCTTCTTTCCTTCGTGCAAAAGGAAATCAAGCGTCTCTTCGGGCTTATGGATAGGATTGGGGAAAAGCCTGGCAGTGCAGTAACGGGATCTAAAACCGGGCATTTTCGGATCATAATCTAAACCGGTGACCGGTATCCCGTATTTACCCAGGCTTCTGATAACGGCCAGCCCGGTATCGAAAAGTCCCAGCACAAATGCTTGATGAGTCAACCGAAGTTTAGAATTATTTTTTCCCGACATAATAGACCGCCGATAGAATATCCGGGTTTTGATCCAGCAGAAAAAGATCGAAAAATTTAAATGGAAACAGCATGAAAGAAAGCAGGATATCGATGAGCTTGCGGATATAACGATTGCGAAACCAGCTCTGGAAATAAGCGATGATCATCGCATTCATCGCCGAAGCCGGTCCGATGAGCGCTCCGGACCTGATCTCCCTGAACCCGTGTTGGCGGGCAAACAGCCTTAAGCCTTCCAGGGTCCATCGCCAGTAGTCCTGGGGGTCCTTATGGTAAGGCTGCAGGAACGGGACTTCAATATGCACGATCCCATTGGGCTTCATGATCCGGCGAAATTCCTTTAATGCCGGGCCCGGATTCTCAATATGCTCAAGAACACCCGTACAAAAAACACAATCCTGACTGTCATTCCTTAACGGTAACGAACCGATATCGGCAACGATATCGGTATTAGGCAGACTTACCGCATCAATGCAGATCACGCGATCGGCAATCTTACGACCGCCGGCGCCGACATCGATGATCGCGGCTCCTTTAGCCAGTGACATGAGTGTCTTTTTTACCTGTGGAATCGGCTGGGTTATGACAGATGGAATGAACTTGTTGACGCCGGATCTCAACCATGGCATAGATCACCCGGAACAGTTCGATACTTGGTTCCGCAATCCTTGAGAATTGCGTCTGTATCCAGATCCAGACTATTGATCTGGCGCTTCCGGAACCCCCATAACTGGCGGAACTCTATTCTGCAGAATATGTGCCTCATGCCGAGTTTTTTATGGGTCCTGAAGGAAACATAATTATCAGGCATGATCCACATCCAAGCCGACGTGTAACCTTCATCGACGCATGTATTCACGGCTGCCTGAAAAACAGCGGCGTACAAGCGTTTACCGCGATACGCGTTCAATGTGTAAACATCGTAAAAGCCAACTGTCTTGTCAGGGATGTTCAACGTATAGTCGACGGGACTCAAATAGCATGGTCCCCGGCTTACAAAGACCACGGAAGCAGGTTTACGGTTATATTCGACGCAGAAACACCAATCCCCGTCTTCGAACCGCCGTTTTATTTCGTCCGCATAAGCACCCTGCGACCAATCCCGGTCTTCCCGTTCACGATCACGGATAAAAGACAGCAGCGATTCCGGCGCGGTAATGCGACGCACCCGCACATCGCGGTCTGCAGGATGACTAACCAGCCGCATATCTAGAATATAGATCATATTTTTGGCGACTCGCCACCTTTGACCTAACTCGCGTGCCAGGAATCGACCATACGCACTGAAAAGCCAGGGATGGGTAAAATAGTGAAGCAAACCCTTTTGCTTTACCCTTGCCCCTACGCGGTGGAATTCCGTTACCATTATCGGCTTGTCTTACCTATCCCGTTTTGATATCATGGCGTGATCTCTGATTGAGCCATGCCTTTTGATAGACATCAACAACCTGCCCGGCGATCTGCCGCCATGAAAACTCCTTTTCTACCCTTGATCTTATATTGTTCCTCATTTTTTTCCGGAGATCATAATCCTTTAATACAGTGGTTATCGCCTGCGCCAGTGAAAACTCGTTCCGGGGTGGAACAATAAAGCCGGTCTCACCGTGTTCAACAACCTCGGGCAATCCACCCACGTCAGTGACAACGACCGGCTTACCAAAGGCATAAGCTGTCATTATTACTCCGCTCTGCGTGGCATCGATATAAGGAAGCACCACGCAGCTTGCCCTTTGAAAGAACTTAGCTGCGAGATCATTGGTGATATAATGATTATAGATCTCATAACGGCTGCGGTTACGTATCATATTTTCATAAATCAAAAAATCACCGTCTCCCGCGATAATCACCTTAAGGTTTTTCACTTTCTCAGAAATAAGTGGCTCCGCTTTTATAAGGTACTCCAGACCTTTATAAGGGGAAATGCGACCGAAAAAAAGAACCGTGGATTCCTCCTCACCGACGTCACGGGCAACCCATTTCGCGTAGGTATTCAACGCACCGAAGGGAATCGCAGCCAATCGGTTTAAAGGAATATGATAATAGCGGGCGAATTGCCGGCTTTGATAGGCGCAACCGGTGATTAGCGGATACCTCAATTTGGCAATAAGGCGATTAAAAAAAGTGCATTGCCAGGCTTCTTCCCCGCTATGGGGAATATAATCATGAACGGTAAATATTTTTTTGTATTTTCCCAAAAACGGCAGGAGGAATAAGAAATGCAGATTAACGCCATGAACATGAATGACATCGGGATCTAGACTGTTAATCATACGGATTATCTTAGGGATTAACTGAAGATTTTGCGGATTTTTTATCCGGATCGACGGGTAATTGATTATATATACCTGGACCTTTGCGTCGAGCAGCGATCGGATTCTTTCCCCAGCGATCAGTTTAAACTGCGCGTCAGTTCTGGAAAAAACGCCCGGTTGTTGCAGAATATTCAGCTCCAGCACGCTTTCGGTCTTGCCGCACACCCATTTCTCGGTCTGGATTACCAGGGTGATGTCATTGCCTGACGCAAGATGATTTATCAGTTCAAATGTCACATCAAAATGGCCCCTGGTCCAGGCGAGTATTTTCATGGTAATGCTTTTACGACATTGACATATAAAAATCCACCATACTGCCCAGGGAATTGGCGAGTGAAATTTCGGGCCGCCAGCTAGTCGCGGTCGTGATTTTACGGTTATCACCGACGCTCATAGGAACAGCCGTTTTACCCGTACCGCCTTGATCCAGCTTGACATCAACTTTCATATTGACCATATTGCGAAAAGCATCAACTATATCCCGGATCGGAGTTCCTTTGCTGCAGCAAACATTATAGATCTCTCCCACGGTCCCGGTGCTCACGATCGCCCAGTATGCTTTAACGACATCCCTTATGTCGACAAAGTCCCGGATACTATCCTGATTTTTAATACGGATCACGGGATCTTGTTCTTTTTTATTTATCGCAGCTACCTGGCGGGCGAGCGAAGAACACACAAGACGAGCTGGTGCGCCAGGGCCGATTATGTTGAAGGATCGCGCAATATAAACCTGACAATCATGAATAAAATGATATCTGCGGCAAATTAATGTCTGGCACACCTTGCTTATGCCGTAGAACGACACGGGGCGCAGCGTCATTTCTTCGTTAACCGGCTGCTTTTCAACGGCAACAACGCCATACTCAGCAGCCGAGCCGGGGCTCAGGACCCTGGTCGTCAACCCCTGAACTGCGTCCAGGATGTTCTTTGTTCCCTGAACATTGACATCAAGCAATTCCTCAAAATTATCGCTTCCGATCAGACCAGCCAGATGAAACAGATAGTCCGGCCTTACTGTTCGAATGATTTCTTGGATGAACTTTTTATCCCTTACATCGCCAGAGTAAAACAGATCCAAATTTTCCACTCGGCCGTGATCAACAGTTTTTGGCAGCACCGTGTCCAAACCATGAATTTCCAATCCCATCGTTTTAAGATATCGGGCAAGATGAACCCCGGTAAAACCGCTCACACCACTGATCAACACCCGTGTCATAATTTTTAACGGTTCATTTTAGAGCAAAAACTTGGATGGATCTCTATTGAAAAGCTCGGTGGCGGCATTGAAATCCTCGATTCGTCCGATATCATGCCAGTAGCCGGTATGCCGATAGCCCAGCACCCTGTGATTGCCCCGGACCAGCAGCTTGATCAAGTCAGGCATATCAAGTCTTAGCCCCTTCTTCAGGTACTTCAGTACCTCAATTTCAAACATATATATCCCCATGCTTACTTCATATGTCATCGACGGCTTTTCGATGTAATTGCTGACCCGGCCTTCTTCATCCGCTTCAATGATGCCCAGGTCAACCTCTTGTTTCTTCTGACACAGACCGATCGTCGCCGTGGCCTTGTTTTGCTTGTGAAATTCAATGAAAGCGCTGTAGTCCAGATCGGTTAAGATATCGCCGTTCATGACCAGAAACGTATCCGGCAGGTTCTCGATCAATAGTAAAGGCGCGGCGGTTCCTAATGGCGCCAGTTCTTCCGAATATTCGATCGCGACACCCAGGCTCTTTCCATCCTGGAACAGAGTTCTTATCAGTTCTCCTTGGTATCCGATCGCTAAAGTGATTTTCCTGAAACCATAGTGCTTGAGCTGCCTGATCACGATCTCCAGTATGGATTTTTCACCCACGGGCATCAGGGGTTTGGGTAAAATAGTCGTATAGGGCGCTAGACGGCTCCCCTTTCCACCAGCCAGGATAACTGCTCTCATGGTCGTCAGATATTATAGATGCCGAGACGATACCGATCAAGATGAGAGCCAATCCAGTCGATAGTCGTGCGCAGGCCGTCAGCGAATGATACTCCGGGATTCCAGCTGATGAGTTTTTTTGCCTGGCTGATGTCCGCGCACAACCTTTCCACCTCACTTTCCTGGGGCCGTACGCGCCCGGGATCTACCACCACTTCCAGGTCTTTATCCATTAAAGTAAGGATCTTCTTTGTCAGCTCTCCGATTGAGATCTCAAACCCGCTTCCCAGATTGGTCACGACACCGTCGCAAGCCCGAGAATGCGCGATCTTGAAGAACCCATCGATTACGTCAGTAACATAAGTGAAATCCCGCGTCGGTGGCAAAGCACCTAAATATATCCGATCGCTGGTGAGCGCCTGGGTAATGATCACCGGGATTATCGCCCGCGCTGACTGACGCGGTCCATAGACATTGAACGGTTTTGCGATCTTCACTCCGACACCAAAACTTTTGTAGTAAGTCAGCGCCAGCTGTTCAGCCGCACTTTTGGTCGCAGCATAAGGGGATTGAGGGACGACAGGATGTTTTTCATCCATTGGTATATATTGCGCCGTCCCATAGGTTTCACTCGTCGAAACGATTACAACATCATTCGTACGCAGGCTCCGTGCGCATTCCAGAACATTGTATGTCCCTTCGATATTGGTACGGATGTATGCCAGCGGGGAAACATAAGAATATGGGATGCCAATCAACGCCGCAAGGTGGAAGACCATATTGCAATCGTGCATTGCTTTGTACACGGAATCAAAATCCCTGACATCGCCCGCATAAAATTCGACATCATTCTGTAATGGGGAATCGGTCAGATTGCCCAGGCTATTACGGGAATTATAATGAATGAATGCTTTGACCTTATGACCTTTTGATACCAGTTCCTCGGTCAGATGAGAACCGACAAATCCACTGGCACCGGTTACCAGGATTTTACCCATGATCACTTCCTTTCGCTTGGCCACTGGACCATAACACTTTTTGTTCGGGCATTGATCACCGCTGCTTTAATTCTGTCTTTCAACAACAACTACCGATCGCTGCGATTTCCATGCGTGATCCAGCGGTTTTTTCGCATTATCTTACGACAACGACCTTTTCATTAATGATCTCGGCATCGACCTCTAGCTTGAGAAAATAGAGACCCTGGCTGAACCTGGACAGGTCAAGATCGAATGAATATTGCCCCGCCTCGACCGCGCCATCAACGATTAAAGCTGCTTCCCTCCCGGCAACATCATAGAGCGCGAGCTTGATATGTCGATGTTCCGGGACCGTATATCGCAGTTTCGTAGTGCCGGTGGTTATACTTGGCAGTACTTCAAGGTTGAAAAATCTGCGACGACCGATCGCCTTGTATTCTTCGGGTCCTGGCCAGATCTTCTGATAAGCCTTTTTGCACAACAGATATTCGATGTAACCTGCATAACCACCACTGCCTCTTATCACGAGGCTGTCGGTCTTGCACAATCCCTTCAAAATAATGAATTCATCGTCGTCTCCCTGCAGCGTGAGCAGACATCCATATTCGGCGGTTATCCCCGGAACATAGTAAGCAACACGAAACGCGCTGGGCCGGTCTATGTAGACCATATCCGCGAACCGGTCACCTTGAGCTACGATATATTTGACGTACAGACTTTCCGTCTGGATCGCCTTGAGCCGGATCTCGGTGCCGTTGTGGATCGTGTATGCACCGGTGCGGTCAATATCAAATTTAACCGTATCCAGAACCTGTCCCCTGACGAATTTACCGTATCCGCTTCCCGGCGCTCCGTAAGCACCAAAAAGAGTGTCGAACTGTATATTAAGGATAATAACTGAGTCGCAATAATAACCCATGTTGGCATAGTTTGGATTTAATTCCAAAAATTTGGTCAGTCCGTATCCGTAGCCACACCGGTCGCCGTGCAGTCGGAAAGGAAATCTTTCGAACATACTGGGCAGGCCGCAGTTGAACTGTTCTCTGAATTGAACCATATAATCACCGCTTTGGTCGCCGGGCATCTTCAATCCCAGGTTAATGGCCCGCCGGGAATAAAAATTTATGTCCTTATTGTAAGCGGACGTACCCTCCATGGAAATCTGAAATTCATCCGGGGCTATCCCCAGGGACACGTACGCCGTGCTGTCCGCACCGCCTTCCCAGCATTTTGGGAAATGCCAGTACATGGTCGACGATCTAGTCTCGATCTTTATCCCTCCCGAATCGTCATAAGCGTCAATGCTCTTGCGCGGGAAAACGACGCTCGAATCGCCATCGTATATCCCCATTATCTGCCGCGTTCCCAGGAACATCGTATCGCAGACATCGCTTCTAAAGAATTTATCACCGGATTGATAACCGCCGGAATTCCATAGATATCTTGCGGAATCCGATTGTCCGAAGACAACCGATGCCAGGCCGAAGAAAAACAGGAATGATCTTCGTGAAATAAAAGTCATTTCAGCCTCCTTTATCCTAATGCTTGGCGATCGATGCCGTAATGATCAGTGAATGAGAGAACCTGAGGACCGGATTATTCGTATCGAACATCAGATCTCCGAAAACGGCATTGAAAACCTTTGATTTAAGGGTCAGCTGTGGAACATTTCCTTTGATGACCATTATATGAAAACCGACAACTTTGAAAAATTCTTTCAGAAAAGGCAGATACAGAATATTCTGCCGATCGAGTAGAGCAGCATCATAGCCGGCCAGCAACCCGGATCTCAGGAAATTAAACCGGCTGACCAGACTATGGATATATGGTATGGAAAGGATCAATCGCCCGCCGTTCTTCAATACCCTCGCGGTTTCTTTAATGAAGTGTTCGGAACCCTCAAGACATTCCAACCCTTCGCTGTTTATTACGACGTCGAATGAATCGTCTTCGTAAGGAAATTCATGGTTTAGATCGACCCGCTTGAAATCTATCCGTTTATCCGCGGAAAAACAATCCAGGATATCGCATGCCGATACTTTATGCCCTTTGAATAACAGAATCTGAGAAATGATCCCTCTTCCGCATGCCGCGTCAAGTACCCGCGCCGGTTCTACGCCAACGCTTTTTATCGCTTCGGACCACGAGTAAAATAGTGCGTACTTCACGGGTCTTTTCATAAAGGGGATCCCGACAAGTCTTGCGATATCAGCCAGGGGAGGTTCGGGAGGAATATCGGGACCGGACACATATCTGGTATTCCACGGGATCTGCTTTAATTGCTTCAGCGTGAGGCTGTCCATGCCTACCTCCTCAATTGACCGGTTAATTTAAAGGGAACATCGGGATGCAGTCTTTTGATCGAAATCCTTCCTTCTTTTTGTTCGAGGTTATCGTGTTCAGACACTAACAACACGTCCGGCGGGTAAATATCAAGACCCAGATCAACAATGACCGATGCCGTCTTATTGACAACCACCACATCATAATCTTTCCCATTGCGCACGGTGACGTTCAGATCACATGCTTTTACCTTCTTGAAATGATCCCAGATCTGCGAGATCGTCGCCAGCCAGATCTCACCCCCATTGCTTCGATTAATCAAAGACTGAATGAGCGCTTCAAAATTGCCGATATTATTTTTTGCCAAGATATCAGATGGATGCAACCAGATATTGACTGCCGACTTATTCTCTACGATCTTTTTCAACGTCCCGCTTAGCGAACCAAGCACATCAAAACAATCATAAAAATTTATGTCCGACATGTAGTATAATTCCGAATCGTTATATTTGGAAAAATTCTTGATCTTACCGATTTTACTGCCGCATCTTGTGATCAGATCGAACCCATTGCTCATCATGATATTAATAATATCATTCGGCAAATAGACCAGATCGTATTTCTGGCCGGCGATTTCTTTACCGAGCGCGGTGAGTAAGTTCAAATCATAATAATTTCGGTAAGCATCGCCGCAAAACGGAAGCGACAATATATTCGCCCTTTTAAAACCGTTCTTTACCGCTGCGTTTTGCCAATCTTCAAGATCAATTGCTACGTTTTTATGTTCTTCCAAAACTATATATGGATGGGAAAATGTGTGGCATTGAATATCCTCGCCCATTTCTTTCAAAATTTCCGCTTGATCTCCAAAATACCAGTAAGGGAATTTTTTATAATCGCTGTTTGGTGCATAAAAAAACGTGGGACGGTTTTTTCGCCAGGTGACGATATCAGTAAAACCCGCCTCATAAATGGCATACGGCAGGATTTGATTGATACGATAAGCTTTCCCATCATTATTATCTTTTAATAACGCGTGCCCATTGGCAAACCACGTAGCATGGATTCCGTATTTATTAAATATCTTGATTATTTTCTCCGTACCTTTTCGCATTGCATAGCCCATGCCGTAATAAAATGAAAGGTCTCTTTGACGATGGAACACTTTATTCGTGATAGCGTATATTCTGCCGCGAACCCGGCTGCTGAAATTGGCGATGTTCCCGTAGGGAGCCGAAGTCTCGTAATCGAATGATAGAGCAACGGCTGAGCGGCAAAACCTTTTGAACGTAGATAAGGTGATACGGGCCTTCGAGCTCATTTGTATTCTCCAGTCAGCGATATATCGCTCATCATCGATCCCCGGCGAGCCGGTTCAGCAGGCGGTATCCTGCGCCTTTTTTGGATATACAGTAGAAAGGAACCACCCGGTCAGAAAAACCGGATTTGAAGCGGGCAATATTGGGAAGCCGCTCCGGCTCCAGCACGCATAGATCGTAGAAACGTGAACGGTTTTCTTTCGCCCATTTTATCGCTGCCCATTGCAGAAGCTCACCCTGGCCCAGATTATCAACGTTTTTTCTGCTTGCCCCAAGCCAGTAATGACAGGCGAATTTATTCCTCAAGGCGACCAATCCAGAGACGAAATTGGCTCCGACCTTGGCCAGGAACACGGATGCCTTATTCGCCCCGATATAGGTCTTCAGTACATTGACATAATATTCAATGGGTTTGAGCATCAACTCGGCCGCGCCGTAGGTTTCGATCATCATGTTATAATATTCCCCGAACCGTGCATGGTCTATCATCTCTACCGTAACCTTGTTTTTCTCTGCTTTCCTGATCATATTCCTTCTCTTTGAATTGATGGAATTATTCCAGATATCATCTTCGCTTTGATCGAGATCGATGACCGCGGTCTGGAACCTGTTCTTTTTCTCCATTTCCGAATAATCATCATGTTCGATTTGGGGCATAGACCAATATACTATCCCTTCGTTTGCAGCCGGTTGCATGGCAGACATGAGTTCTTTGATTCTCGTCTCCTCCCGGTCATACACCCATCCACCATAAGGTATTTCAAACTTCGTTGGATTGGACTGCGTGAAAATAGTGAAGCCGTTTTTTTTTGAATGGCACGGGCACAAGGCTACCAGCTTGCCGTTATCATTATATGCACAAAGGTAATAACATCGAGTCCTGAAATTCTTTTCGACAATTTGGTTGAATTCAGGTTCATGAAAGATCGTGCTGAAATTCGCGTTCAAAAACGACTTTATTTCGCCGATTTCGGACGACCGGTCGACGATATTTCTTTTTATGATCTTCACGCTTTTCGATCCGGAATTATTTCACGACCTCGGCCCATTATCGCGTTCGATGATCTCATCGATGATGAACTGGGGACGATTGCGGGAAGCATCCAGGGTCCGCCAGATATATTCGCCGATCACCCCCAAAATGACCAGTTGAACCCCGCCCAGAAGCAGGACGATGGTCATCAACGACGCCCATCCGACGATCGCATAACCATAGAGCATCTTTCTTATGACGACAAAGCAGATGCCAGCGAGCCCGAATAACGCTATTATCAACCCGAGCGCGGAACAGAAACGGATCGGGAAATAGGAAAAAGCGACAAAAGAATCGATGAAATACTTCATCTTTTTTGTAAACGTCCAGCGCGATCTATCGGCCGGTCTTTTCTGACGGTCATAATGGATCACGCTCCGGTTGAAACCGGTCCAGAGGATCAACCCCATCAACGATGTGTTCTTCTCGTCCATCTTTTTTATGACCTCAATCACCGCGCGGTCCAACAACACAAAGTCAAATCCGCCGATGGGCATGTCGGCAATAGCGAAAGCCCTTATTAAGGTATAATACAGTCGGGCCGGAAGCTTTATGAACCATGGCTCTTCGCGTTTTCTTCTTATTGCGAGGACTACCTTGCTGCCGGTCAGCCATTTTTCCACCAATTCGGGGATCAATTCCGGCGGATCCTGAAGATCGGCGGAAATCGTAACTGCACACTCCCCGCGCGCGCAGCATAACCCCGCCAGGATCGCGGAGAACGAACCGAAATTCCTCGATAGTTTCACGATCCTGACACGTTTGTCCTTCTCCGCCATCTCGGACAGAACTTTATACGAGTCGTCACCCGAACCGTCCTCAACGAAAATGAATTCGAATATGGCTTTGGGAAATCCGTCTGCAACCTTATCCAAACGCGACAGCAGCGTCCGCAAAGTGCCCGCATTGTAAAACACGGGGACGATCACGGATATAAAAGGCCTATTGTCTTTTTTCAAATCTGGTCCTTTGCAGTGAATTTATATTCTCCGCGATGTACTCGATCTCCCGAGCCGTCAGCTCGGGAGACATGGGCAGTGAAAGGATCTCTTGTGCGCATCTTTCAGTTACCGGAAAATCCTGACGCTTATAACCCAGCCATTGATATGCTTTTTGCAGGTGCACCGGGATCGGATAATGGATCAACGTATCAACGCCGTGCTGGCGCAATGCGACCTGCAGCCATTCCCTCTTTTTCACGCGAACTACATATAGATGATACCCATGTCTGCCATCGGGGCTTTCAAAAGGTTTGATGCAGCGGTCATCGGAGAGCATACGGTCGTAAACGTCGGCGTTCTTTCTCCGCCTCTCGTTCCAGGCATCAAGGCGTTTGAGCTTCACGCGCAGGACGGCCGCCTGCAGCTCATCGAGCCGGCTGTTAATGCCTTGAATCTCATGCCGGTACCGATCGCGCTGCCCGTAGTTCCTCAGCATCATCAGTCTCTTATACAATCCGCGGTCATTGGTAGTTATCATGCCGCCATCGCCGTAACATCCCAAGTTTTTTGTTGGATAGAAGCTAAAACAGCCCATATCACCCCAGGCACCAGCCTTTCTACCCAGGAATTCGCTGCCATGCGCTTGACAGGCGTCTTCGATCACAAAAAGACCGCGCGCGCGGGCAATTCTGTTGATCACATCCATCCGGGTCGTCTGACCATATAAATGCACCGGAATAATGGCCCTGGTTCTCGAAGTTGCCGCTTTTGCTATCTTATCCGCATCCATCAGGTACGTTCTCTCATCGATGTCGACAAAAACGGGCCTTGCATCGACCATGGAGATCGCAGAAACCGTAGGCATGGCGGTATTAGGCACCGTAATGACCTCATCTCCCCGACCGACGCCGCATGCCATGAGCGCGAGAGCCAAAGCTTCTGTTCCGGATGCGACACCAACGGCGTATTCGGTCCCGATATACCGGGCGAATCCTTTTTCAAAACCAGCAACCTCTTTACCTAAAATGAACCGGCCGCTGGTCAGCACCTTCGCAACGGCTCGGTCGATCTCCGGTTTTATCGCCCGGTACTGCTTCTGCAGATCATTAAACAAGATTTTTTTCATGAGACGCCCTGGACAATGCCGTTCTTCTTGATATACACCATTCCGCACACGCATTTTGCCATCGGTTTTTCGAAGGTGATCTTTTTCGAGCACATACAGACATAACCATGCACCTTTGCCGGATTACCGTAAGCCAGGGCATAGTCGGGGATATCGCGGGTGATGACCGCGCCGGCGCCGATCAACGCGTACTTGCCGATCGTTATCCCGCATAAGACCGTGCAGTTGGCGCCGATGCTGGCGCCCTGTTTGATCAGCGTGGGAACGAATTTTTCGGGATAGGCTTTGCTCCGGGGACGAAGATCGTTCGTGAATGCGACGCACGGTCCGACAAAAACGTTGTCTTCGATCCTGACGCCGTTCCAGAGATACACGCCGCTTTTAATGGTAGCATTATTGCCGATGATCACGTCGGACTCGATGAAAGTATGATCGCATACATTGCAGTTGCTGCCGATGACCGCGCCTTTAAGAATGTGAGCGAACGCCCAGATCCTCGTGCCCTCGCCGATCGACTCGTTCTCCACAAGGGCTTTTTTATGAATCATAACGGTTGGATGGATCATGGTTTACCAGTAGAATTCTTTATACTGCCGATAATACGCGAGCGTTCTTGTTATTCCATCCCTTAGCGATGTGCTGGGTTTCCAGCCCGCGATCTTCCTTATTTTTTCAATGTCCGAATAAAAATCTCCCGGTTCCTGCGCTTTTCTTTCCGGCGAATAGGGAGCGAATTCCCAGCTGCCTTTGCCGGCGATCTCAACGATAGTTTTGATCAACTCCAGAAAACTTGTCGGCTTGTCAATGCCGACATTCAGCACTTCGCCAAATCCCTTCTCGCTTGCAGCGCACGCCAGGATCGCATCCACGCAATCGTCCACGTACAGGAAATCTCTCACGATCTTGCCGTCGCCAAAAACCTTCAGTGCCTCGCCATCGATCGCCTGGCGGATGAACCAGTTGACAACGCCGTAATGTGAATGTTTCATCTGCGCCCTCGGTCCGTATATGTTGGTCAACCGCAAAAGCACTGACTTGATGCCGTGAATATCATTGTACACTTTCACAATCTTTTCCGCGGTCAGATTGGCGATTTCATGGATGCCCTTGGGGTAGGTCGGCGCGTTCTCATCGACCGGCAACCGCACGGATGAACCATAAACCCCTCTTGTCCCGGTATAAACCACGGTTGCGTGCTGGTTATGTTTTTTCAGCGCTTCCATAAGGATAGCGGTGCCCTTGATGTTGATGTCAATATCGGGATAGGGATTGGACAGGCTTAATACGTGCGAAACCTGGCCCGCCAGGTGAAAGACCAGGTCCTTCCCCTGAACGAGGTAATTCATGACGCTCTCGCTCAAGATATCGCCAAAATTGATGTTCACCTTATCCTTTATCGGCTCGATGTTGAACAGATTGCCGCCGTGTTCCGGCAGCATGTTATCGATGATCGTGACCCGTGCGCCGAGTTCAACAAGCCTGATCGAAAGATTGCTGCCGATAAAACCAAGACCACCGGTTACTAGCACATCTTTGCCTGAAAATCCAGCTGTTTTCATTGCCACCTCGATGGGTCATTCGACCGCGTAGATCATGACCTGCCCGTCATTGAACACATTCCTGAAAAAAGCGAGTTCGCTGATCTTCCGCTGGAATTTCCAAAAACCGAGAGCACTGTCGCCGCTACCTTCAATGGGGCCGTAGACCAGGTAATCCACGCGGTATTTTTTTAACATGGAACGCACGTCCTCGCATTGCAGTTCCCGGTACCGGGTCAGCACCGAGTCGATATCATCGTCCGTATAGCATTTAAGAAACCTATCGCGGTCCATCATAACCCTGTTCTTCTCACCGTACGGCCGCCAATAGAACAAGATCGATTTTACCTCTTCGCTGTAGTCTGCCGAGTTTGCTTTCAGCGCCGACCGCAAGCGGTCAGGGCTCAATCCGATAAAACCGAAGAGCCGCAGTGCCCGGTCATGGAAGATCTCCGGTCGTGTAAACATTGCGTAGTCCGCAAAATACACGTTGTTATGCGTATAAACAACGGTAAAATCAGCGGTCAGGGGATTACAGAGCACGACGCTTTCTCCTGCCGCATAACCGTTCAACCAGGCAAACGCCGGACCATAATCCTGCATGACCGTGGCAAATCCTTTTCTTGTACCCGCATAGCTTGAGATCTGGGTCAGCAATCCTATAATCAATACCGCCGACAGGCCTAGAGAATAACGTAACTGCCTCCTTCGGCCTTTAGAAATCCCCAAACCGAGCACTGCTAAACCGATCACCCAGGTTATTAATTTTTTGTCGATCATCCATGCAAGACGACCGGCTTTGCCGAGAATGCCACCGGTTCCCGGCGCTGGAAAGCGCAGGACAAGGATTGCGCCGGCAGTCAAGGCGATCAGCACTATCGCGGCGAGATAGATATAATATCTCTTATTACCCGCCGACGACAAACGTTTGCACCTTTCCTTCACATAGGCTTTGAAATCGTCGTTATTCAGACGGGAGAAAACGACCGCGATGATTATGGTGAAAATCACGGGGGCAACGAAAATCTCGAAATGGTGCAACTCGAGGCTGATACCGGTGATCACTTGTTGATTCATGCAGATAATGTGGGCTGTTGCCAGTGCGGTCAGAACGGCGAATTCCGTTTTACCAAACCACCCTTTCCGGTAAAACCAGAAACAGGCGAATATCACTATAACAACAAGAACCTGGAACAACGTGATCGCCGGAGCATGAGGCAAAGCCACCCCGAAAGTATGGCTCGTCCAGATGTTGGACTGGCCGGCTGTCTGGATCAACCGGACCCAAGCATATGCCGATAGCACCGCCGAACCGAGAAGCATGATCAGAGTATGCCTTAACCAGACGCGATTTTTAAATACCACCGCGACCAAGGCAAAAACGGTCAGAGCAGCATAAAGATAAGTCCAGTAGAACAAATAACTGTATACGGTCGCGCTGAGACTAAATGCTCCCAGAATCGCGGCCCATGCTTTGTTGTTCTTGATTGAAATGACCCAAAAAACCAGGGAAAGCGCCCAGAAAAGCGCCGCCACCTGTATCCCGGGCCGTAAGAAGACCAGATGGAAATCCCAATAAACGGACCAATTGAAGATCACAAAATCCCTGGTCCAGATCACCGGCATAAGAAGGGCGGCGAGGGCGCCGAGAACGGCTGTCGCACGATCCCTTACCAGATTTAATACCAGAATGTATATGAAAATAAAAAGCAGCGCCGGGAACAGAAATTTAATGATTATAACCAGAATATCCATGGGTATTGACAGAATCTCAGCCGGTATGCCGACGAGCCAGTAGGGCAAGAACTGGGAACTCATGTAGGATGCAGGCTCACCCGGCTGTTTTTGTTCCCAAAAATACCAGTTTTTTAGCGAAAAGTTGCCATCCATTACCTCGCGGATCATTCCGAGGTAGCTCCACTCATCCTGTGCATTTGTAAGCGCGATACCCCGGTACTCTTTACCCATTTCAATCCGGTAGACAAGATTGGGAGCGACATATATGACACCCACAATCATGCCCATGGCCGCAGCCAGGATAATGGAATAGTTCTTGAGGTTCTTCATCACCGGAGATATCAGTTGCTATCGAAGAGTACCTTTGAATAGACTTTTTTCAATTTACCGGCCACGGCTGCAAGCTCACACACCTGCATGCGCTTTTCAGCGAGCGCCCAGTTTGCCCGGAATTCATGATTTAACGCTTGAAGCAGAGCCCTGTGCAGCACGGCGGGATCCGACGGCGGCACCATTATGCCGACACCGTCCGAAAGTAGTTCATGAATCCCTCCCACGTTTGAAGCGATCACGACTTTTTTACAGCTCAGAGCTTCCTGGATGACTGCAGGCAAACCCTCGTAGCGGGATGGCAGAACGAACAGCTCGGAAACACCAAAATACAACGGGAGCCGGTCATGAGGTATAAAACCGGTAAAGATCACGCGGTCGGACAGACCGAGCCTTGAAGCCTGTTCCTGCAGGGTATTCATGAACCCTCCTTCACCGACGACTACCAGTGCGATATCTTCAGCGAGATCGGGCAGAACAGATATGATATCCTGGATACCTTTAAACTCTTCAATCCGGCAGATCGTAAGCATGAAACGTTTGGTTGCATCATAGCCAAGGCGTGTGGCGCATTCTTGTTTGGGCATGGGTCGGAAAATTTTTAGATCTAAAGGATTCTCCACTTTCTCCACCCGGCGTGGATCGACTTTGATGAACCTATAATAACCGGGATGCGCCGGGTTGGTCAACCGCTCAACTTCATCCTGATTGCAACTTACAATCCAAGCGGCGCTCTGTATGGCGATTTTTTTTATCAAATGACGACCGGCGTGCTGGCGGTCAAGCTTTGAACCATGGAAATGGGCGACAAAGGGAATATGCAGGCTTTTGAGATAAAAAGCCAATAAATCATACATATCGGGGATCCGATCGTTGAAGTTATAGCCGTGGATATGCACCAGATCGGGCTTATCCTTTTTTATCATTGCACAGAGCGCCAGGCTGTATTCCCAACCGATCTTTCCTTTGATAAATGTCACGGGCAGGCACTTCATGACATAACCATATTTATGCGTGAACATAGCAGGCCTTTTAGCGTACTGCGAGAAAAAATAGACGATCGCATTAAAACCCGACACCACGGTCGCCCTGGCGAGTTGGGCAGTGAATCCTTCGTGCTGAGCAACCACCACGCGGTTAAAATCTTCAAGCGATCCGCCGTTCTGGAAAAAATAAGGATAAGCAAATTCAGACGAATGGAGTATCACGTGAGCTATCGATGATTTCATCAAGGCTGAAAACTCTCTATTTGCTTCAGCGGTCGTTTCATTTCACGGTTTGCGGGCGGCGACAAAAAGCATATGAGCAAAAATCTGCGGATATCGCTTCGTTAAATGCAGGATAAACCCGCCCAATCTCGTTACTCCGGCATATGCGCCATTCTTGCTCACCTTGCGAAGTTTATCGAACGGGAATTCGTTCGTAAGACCAAATCCGGGCGAATTATAGCCAACGACCTCAGGCAGAAAACCGTTTGATCTAAGCATTTTTATAAAAAACGCCCGGTCGAATTTATGCTCGAAAAATTCTTTTTTTAGATCCACCCTACCAAGGGAGACGCGGGCGAGATCCTTCAGCATCCGATATGGTCTTTTGATGGACCGAATCCAATTCTGGACCGGAACCGTCACGCATAGCCAGCCTGACGGCTTGAGTACCCGGTACGCTTCGCGGATAGCCGACTGCGTTAAAGTCAGATCATAAAAATGCTCGATCACACCCCAAGATAAAACAACGGAAAAAGACCGATCGGCGAAAGGCATGCTCAGGACATCGCCACCGACCAGAAGGAAAGACGGTCGCAACCGACGAAGTCGGGATAATGCCTGCTCGGCATAATCCAACCCGACCGCCGGACGTTCATGATTGTTGCCAAGCCATTCGAGCCACCCGCCCTGACCGCATCCTGCCTCCAATATCAGTCCCGGGGTTGTACTCAAGATCCTCTTTACATGAGGCAGGTAATCGCAATTTTCAATCCCGGTGTATGGATCGAACAGCAAATCATGGAAACTCGCCGTGTCTTTCGCCCAGATCTCTTCCCAGATTTCACTTTTCATCGTTTGAATTCATTTTTTATATACTCTTTCATGGACCGAACATCGAAGATCCGGAGTGCGAAGTTGATATCTTCCTTATTTGCCATTTTCAGGAGGTAGTACGCCAGGTAAGTAATACCAAAATAAACGACTGGGAATATGAACTCGAGATAATTCACCCTTACTGCAATATATTTTAAGAACAAGAAAAATAGCGCCACGTTGAGAATTCCAAAAAGCCAGTATTTTATGTTTCGCAGGATGGTCACTTCTTTTATCAATTGCCAGACATATATTCGGAAAAACACGCCAAGGAACAGGTAGTTGATCGACCAGGCAAGTGCGGATCCGATTGCCTTCAGGTGGAGCATTTGCGGAGCCACGAAAAATAAGTTCAAAAGTACGAAAAATATCAAAGAGTACAATGACAAACGAGCGCTTTTATTTATATAACCGGCTCCCAGAAGCAAATTACCATAGTGCTGGTTAGCCACGAAGACGAATGCACCAAGGAATATCACTACAAGAACGGGGCCTGATGATATAAAATCCTTCCCGAGAAGTATTTTTATCAGAACCTGAGAATAAAGTATCAAAAAAATCACGATGGGCATAAGAAAAACATAAATAAACCGCTCGTATTTATCGATCGTACGGTTGATGTAATCGTAATCCTTCTTTACCACTGAAGACGAAAATGTCGGAAAAAAGATCTGCCCGACCGCCAAACCCACGATCTGAATAAGACTGCCGATGCTGAACGCCACCGCGTAATATCCCACCTGCTCGGAATTGGAAAAATACTGCAGTAAAAATTTATCAAAATAGCCAATGAACGTCCCATGAAGGACCATGATGATCATCGGCGCCGCGATCTTGACATAATCCCGGGCAAGGTTTTTGTCGAAATGACCGATCTTGAAATCTTTAAAGAGATACAGATACAGGGGTAAGACTAAAATGACACCAAGCAAATTGGCGAAACTCAGCGCGATCGCGCTGGCTGCGATCAACACGGCCACGATCTTCAGGACCTGCGTCAAAACGATCTGGAGCAGATTCGGTACATCCTGCCGCGCCTGCTGGGTCAGAGCCATGAAGGTGATAATAGGAATGTACAAGAACTGGGAGATCGTAATGGCAACCAGCCAGATGATGATGACATAGAAATGTGTCCTGCTTTCGTATTGGATATGAAATACATATTCCTTGACAACGAGATAGAGTATCACCAGGACAATGAACAGGATGATCAAAATGCTTTTCAGAACGGAAAAGGTTTTTATGCAATCGCCCAGGTTCCGGCCTTCGGAAACGATCTTTATATGGGCATTGCCGATCCCCAGGTCCGCGAAAAATGTGAACATCGAAACCAGCGACATGCCGAAAGCGACCGTCCCGACCACGGTTGGACCGGCGACCCTTGCCACGACGATGCCGGCGATCATGGCGATCATCTGGGCCACGATCCGCGACGAATATCCTAAAATGAGTTTTTGAGCCAGCATGGTATTTTAAACGAAATGTCCGAAAGACAGTTTCCGGTTCTTAGAGCCCCAGGCGATACTGGAGAAGAAACCCTGCCATTTTGCCAGAATAATGGATATTTTTCCTTTTTTCAGCGCGATCAGCGAGCTTTTTAGTATACCCTGGATGAAGTGATGCCAGAAATACCGTCGGAAAAAAGTCCGCGATCTATGGAGCAGGATCACGAGCGTCGGGTTCCTGGCATCATAGAACGCCTTCCGAGAAGAGTCCCGGCCGATGGTCATGCTGTCTTTATGCCAGAGCTTTGCCCGGGGCGCGTACATGATCCTGAAACCTGCTTTTTTCGCCCTCGCCTGCCAATCAAACTCCTCGGACTGGAGATGAAAAACCGGATCATAGCCGCCGACCGCATCATACACGTTTTTATTCACCAAAGTAAAGATATCGTCCATGAAGACTCTTTCGCTGATCTCTTCATACTGTCCCTGGTCCTTCTCGCGGTTGCCGATATGCTCCCCGTTCCATCTTACCGGATCTTCTTTCTTCCCGACGGTCTGAAAAGTATCAGCGTGGTCATAATAATAGACCTTTCCGCTGACGAAGCCTATCTTCCCGTTGGTCTCGGCGACTTTAATCAGTTCCGAGATAACGTTTTTATCGACCTTCACATCATTGTTGGAGATCAGTGCATATCGGGCGTGCTCGCTTTCGAACGCATACTCAAGACCGACGTTAAACCCTCGAGAATAGCCGTAATTCCTATCCAGCCTTATGGTTTTGACGCCAGGGAACCTTTTTTCGACGTACGCACACGTGCCGTCGTGAGAGCCGTTATCTATGACCGCGACCTTGAAATTGGGATAATCATTTTCGAGGTAAGAAAAAACCGCTTCATCCAGCAAATACCGGCCGTTATAGGTCAGGATCAATACGACAACTTTTGGATGGGCCACGTTATTTGTTCCTTTTCCGCCAGACCGGTTTTACGTATTCGTTCGAAAGCAGGATGTTTATCCCCGGAATTCTAAGACAGCCCGGGCAGGCTTTTTTTGAAAATCCGAAATCTTCAAAAATAACATCGGTCATGTATGCTTTGCCGCAGAATTCACAAGTTTCCCGCGACGGCGGTTTAAGGGGCGGATCCATGAGATAGGGTAATTTTAACTTCGGCTTGCGTTTCTTCAAATAATGTTCGGCGAGACCGTTTTTTTCGCAGGCATCGCAGATCGGCAGGTCATACTTCGATAAAGAAAAATATCGGGCGCTCTTCCGACCGCAGAGAAAACAATGCATGACTTCCGCCGCTTTTACTGAGATCGTAACCGCCTGAGCGCCAATCGCATTTACCGGCGTGTTCTCAAAAGTATTTGAACACCAGATGGCAAATGACCCCTTCCTGAGGTTTTCGCCGGTAAAATTCCTCATCTCGCAAAAAGCGTACATGATATCGGCGCTGCCTGAGTTGACGATTTTCATCCCGGCAGCTTTTACCATGTTTCGCAATCGGCGCGGACGATACCAATACTGAAAAAAAGGCGCCGGTTCTATTTTATGACCGATGATCCGCTTCACGATATTCTTGAGGGTTTCTTTTTGATGTCTCATCAAAACATTGAACGAAACCGATGGCGTAGAAATTATCGCTATGCCGCCGGGTCTGAGTATCCGGTACGCTTCTGCCAGGGCTGGACCAGGGCCATTGATAAAATGTTCAATCACGCCCAGCGAGATATATCCGCTCAGGGTTTCATTTGGATAAGGAAGATCCGTTATGTTACCAGCAAGGAAATTTTCTTTAAAACCATTATCGCTTTTCCATTTTTTCACCAGACCGATGAGCGGTTCGCAGAAATCGACGCCATCGATATCCAGGGCTAACCGCCCCAAGTAAAAAACATAGCGACCATATCCGCATCCCGCCTCGACGATCTTGCCGTACCTGGGCGCGTACTTCAGGATCCATTGTCTCAGACCATAAAAATCCCACATTCGGATTTCCGAAAGGGGATCACTATCTTTCCAGGAATCATTCCAAACCGCAATATTCTGTCCAATATCATTATCCATCAGCACGATTGATTAAATTCCGGGGAATTTGCGGATTGCTTCGATCACGGATTTTGCTTCATCATCGGTAAGGTCCGGGAACAAGGGCAGCGTTAAAAGCTTTTTCCAGACAGCGTCCGATACCGGGGTATCCCCCCGGCAATCATGGTACATTTCATAGTGATTGCTGGGCACATAGTGAACGCCGGTAGATATACCCAGCTTCTTGAGATAATCGTTGAGTTCGTCCCGCCTCTCACCTTTGATGACATAATTATGATTGGCGGGCTTCGTCATGTAATCCTTCCTGACCGGACGTTCGATCCAATCGCAGTCCTTCAAGCCTCCGTTGTAAAGAGCGACGATCTCCTCGCGGCGTTTGTTCGTCCGTTCAAGCTTAGCCAGCTGAACAAGACCCAGGGCGGCCTGGATATCGTTCATGTGGTATTTGTAGCCGATCTCTTCAACATTGTAGTACCATGAATACGCCTGGCTGTCCTTTTCCTCGCGCGAAAAGGTGTCCTTGCTAATGCCCAACCAGCGCAGTTTTTTCAGCCTTTCATATACCTGGGCGTTATTGGTTGTTATCATACCTCCATCACCCGTCGCGAGGTTCTTCACGGCATGGAAGCTGAATACGCCGAGATCGCCGATCGAACCGAGTTTTTGACCATTATATTCACCACCGCAACCATGGGCAGTGTCTTCGATGACTTTGAGATCATGCTTACGGGCGACCGCGTTGATCGGATCCATATCACAGGCATAGCCGCCGTAATGAACGACGATGATCGCTTTTGTTCCATTCGTGATCAGCGGCTCTATCTTCCCGGCATTGATATTAAGCGTATCGGGCTCGATGTCGCAAAAAACCGGTTCCGCGTTATTGTACAAAATGGCATGATTGGTCGACACGAAGGTCATGGGAGTGGTAATGACCTCTCCCCCTTTTACTTCCATGACCATTAGCGCCAGATGTAACGCCGCGGTGGCGGAATTAAGACCGACCGCGTACTTAACGCCGATATATTTTGCGAATTTCTCCTCGAACTCGGCAGTCCTGGGTCCCAGACCGATCCATCCGGACTTAATGACCTCTGCCACGGCGTTGATCTCATCGTTGCCCATTGAAGGTCTGAATACCGGAATCACGTTCATCCTCCCTTTTCCGCTTTTTCAAAATCATCCACGCCTTCGGTGCCGTTTCGTTGCTGAGTGTTTATCCTCGAAATAATGGCAGGAAATGCCCATATGAAAGCGATCAATGATATCCAGTGGTGTTCCAGCACCAGTACCGGTTTCACCCATACCGCCGGAAGCAATGCCACGAAGACCACCAGAAAACCCAGGATTATACTGCGGTAATACTTGTCTTCGATCGCCTGATAAACCTTTATTGATTGGACCACATAACAGATAAAGATCATGGCAAAGATCGCCAGACCGATCAATCCGAGCTGAAAAACGATCGCCATGTACCCGTTGTGGGCAATGCTGACATTCGCCTGGTACATGGGGTGGTAATATGTAGCACCAATCCCGTTGCCAAGGATCGGCGATTTTGTTATTGCGCCCATAATCGTTTTGGTCTCCACCGTACGCCACACCATCGTCTCAATATCATTAGGGGATCTTACCGTTTCGCTTTGCCGGCTCACAACCTGTTCCCACCAATTCGGGACTTTGATCACGCCGAAATAAACCGGCAGATATGTTACCAGCAGCACGAAGAACGCAACAGTGATCACATTGCGGGTGATAGCCCTCCTGATCTTTCCTCTGAAGGTCATCCAGATCAGGAACAGACCCAGGATCACCGAATAGTAGACATTGCGCGTAAAAGAAACGAACATTGATATTATTGCCAGGATAATGAAAAGCCGGTACCCCCAGTTATTTTTTAAACCCCCATTGGTGACACCCGCAAGCACCGGGAAGAAAAACATGTAGATCAAAGAGATCGAAGCCGGCATGACCCTTGCCAGTGTCAGATCTTCGCCTTCGGGTACTACCCGGCTAATTGTCCACGCCGCCCACGGGAGGATCCTGTTTTCCGGACCAGCGATGTATTGGATAAATGACAGCAGCGCGCAGATAAAGGCTATCACGGTCAGGCTTTTCATGACAAACCGCATCTTTTCATCAGAATCAATATAATAAAGCGCCAGGAAAAAGTTCAGATAATATATGTAGCTTCGTCCGGTCAGCACGGCGTTGATCAACGTAGCCCGCTGCAGCAATAAGGCGTTTAGAACAGAGAATGCCAGCCACAAAAAGAGCGCGATCATGGGCAATGTTATCGGCGAGGCCTCTTTATGGAGGTCTTTTCTTATTGCCCCAATAAACAACATCCGAACTGTCAGAAAAATGCACAACGCCTCGGGCAGATAAAGGCCGACGTCGCCGGTCGCGATCACCTGGGGAAAGGTATCAAGACTGAACACGGTCGAAGTAGATACGATCAAAAGGACCAGGGCTATCAAAGGGCGACTGAGTATCAACGCGATCATTATAATGTAGAGTGGCAATATGGTCAAAATATTCGGCTGCGTGGGCAGGAATATGATGAACACAAACGCCAGGATGGGCACTATGATACTAATAATGAACGGCCATTTGTTTCGCATACGTCTCCAAAAAAAATTAAAGATACCCCGATCCGCCCTGGCTCTGAGGTCACCGTAAGCAAGGTTCATATTGCCACTGGCGTTGCTGCTATTTCTACGCCGACTCTTGAGGTATCAAGAATATTTCAATAAACCGCTGCGCGCCGACTTCGATCCGGTTGACCATGGCCTGGACCTGGACCTGGCTGTCGTTTTTCCCGCGCACAATGGTTTTTAATGATCCGTTGCCATGGCCTTCGGTCAGCATTTTGATTATGCCGCTCATGGTTGCCTCGCGGACATCCGCCGTAAAGATATTCTCCAGATCCACGTTCACGATATGCTCGGGGTCCCGGCCGAAGAGCTCGATCGCTCTCTGGTTGGCGTCCATGACCTTGTAATCCTCCAGGTCGACGACCAGAATAGGAATGCTGGCGTCATCGAAAAGCCGCTCGTATTTTGCCATTGCCTCGGCCTGTTGTTCAGAAGTTCCCGCGGGTTCGCGCAGGTAATGTACCAATCCCCCGCCGCCGGCGAACACCTGCGGGTACACGCTGCAGGTCAGTCTTTGTTTCAGGCCCTTGAAGAACATCGTACCAGTATCGGGTTCGCCGCTGTCTCGCGCTTTTTTGCCGGGGCAGTCATCGGGCGGGGTATCGGAACAATGCAGGATCTTGTAACACTTGTGGCCGATGACTTCACTTACACCCTTGCCCAGTTTGCGGAATGTCGCCAGGTTACCCCTTAAGATGGTATAATCGAAATCCGTAACGAATATCGGGTCTTCGATCGCGTCCACGGTCGCTTCCCACTCTTTTTTCGCCGCCGTGACGGTCAGCAGCAGCCTTCGGTTTTCTTTAACTAATTGATTCTGGTGCAGCACACGGCTCACTATACCCTTCACCTTGGTTCCGGTGATCGGAAGGATCAGAAAACTGATGATATCCTGAACCTCGGCTTTTGCCATGGCTTCGGGGAACGCGTAACCGGTGATCACGATGATCTCGGTATCAGGGCACTGTTTTTTGATCTCTGGTATAACGTTGGTATAAGGCAGGGCGGCGGCATGTGCATCAATGAAGATCAGATTATATTGTCCTGACTTACCATTATCAAGACACGCTTCAGCACTGTTCACCGAGCTTATCTTGTGCCCTTCGTCCTGTAATATATCGCTTAACTGTTTGACTATTTCAAGATCCTGACTGGCGATCAATATCTTTGCTTTCATAAATTACCTCCGGTGATCATTGGTTAAATGTAAATGGTCAAGTATATTTCCTCACAAGCCAATCTCTGTTTTCTATTGCTTGAACGTATCCGCTATTGGCGGTTAAGCTACCGCTATTGTCAGTTACACTAACTGACCGTATATGATGAAAAATGGATATATTTTTACAATATTATTATATAGATATTATAATATATGTCAACTGGTTTCTATCGTTATAAGCGTTATAAGCGTATAATCGTTTGGATCGTTAAGATCGTTATAATCATTTAAAGCATCATCAAGCCTATCAGAATATCAGGTTATCAGGCATGTCCTGTTCCCCTGGTCTCCTGACTTCATTAGCAAGTCTAAAGCCCCGCTATGCGGGATCATGACCTTGCCCTACTAATAAATGGCATCCCTGTGGGATATCCACTTCCTGATCCCCTGATATCCTGATACCCTCTTCTTGATACCCTGATGCCCTGATCCGCTTCATGCTGATCTGCTGATGTCCTGATACGCTTTTTCCGGGGCTTGCGGTTTACGGACTACCGATATATCAGCGATTATTTTTCTCTTGATTTTATCCTATTATTGTGTATAATTTAAGCCATGAGAATAGAGCCGAACCCTCATTTACAAAGAATCCAAACATACAAACCCGGAAGACCCATTGAAGAGGTCATCAGGGAACTGAACCTGAAAGGCGAAGTAATAAAACTTGCTTCCAATGAAAATCCTCTCGGCACATCTCCCCTTGCACTTGAAGCGATGAAACGAACCATGGAAGAATCCGCGCTGTATCCCGATGATAACTGTTTTTACGTAAAGGAAATCATTGCTAAAAAATTTAACGTTGATATCAGTCAACTGTTCATTGGCAATGGTTCAGTCGAGATCATGCCATATCTTACGCTCACCTACCTGAGCGCTAAGGATAGCGCGGTTGTAAGCCAGAGCGCTTTTATCTGGTATAAGATTGCGGTTAATATTGCCGGTGGCGAATTGATCGAAGCGCCGATGAAAGATCACACCCACGACCTGAAAGCCATGCTCAAAGCCATTAAATCCAATACGAAGTTGCTGTTCATTGCCAACCCCAATAATCCAACGGGTACGATCGTAACGAAAGAAGAATTTGATGTCTTCCTTGAGGAAGTTCCCGACCACGTCATCGTCGTTCTTGACGAAGCTTACAAAGAATACATCAGCGATCCGGTCTATCCGAACTCAGCAAAATACTTCGGTAAGAAAAAGAACCTGGTCATCCTGCGCACTATGTCAAAGATGTACGGACTGGCAGGCATGCGCCTTGGCTTTATGCTGGCTGACCAGGACATCGTATCAAACGTCATGAAATTGAGGATATCTTTTAACGTTAACAGAATCGTACAAAGTGCCGCGATCGCGGCATTTGATGACGTAGAACACATCAGTAAAAGCCGGACCGCGAACGATGCCGGAAAACAGTACCTATACGATGAATATAAGAAACTGGGCGTATTCTTTGTCCCAACATATGGGAATTTTATCTTTGTCGATTTTGCCCGGGACAGCAAGATCGTGTTCGAAGAGCTGCAAAAACAGGGTGTAATAACCCGGACCATAAAGGAATATGGTTTTCCAAACGCGTTGCGGATCACGATCGGCACCGAAAAACAGAACCGCCGGCTGATCAGCACGCTGAAAAAAATACTATAAATGGTTAAGAGGTTAAATGGTTAGCTATTTGACCATTCACCAATTACCAATTACCATCTTTATTAAGGAGGCATAATGATCATCAAATTATCTAACGGGCAGTATGTCCCGGTAGAGATGCATAAGACAAGAATGGTTCAGAAGGTCAACCTGATCCCGGCGCGGGAAAGGCTCAAAGCCATTGATGAAGCCGGGTACAACACGTTCCAATTGAAAACCAAAGACATATTCCTTGACATGTTGACCGACAGCGGCGTCAACGCGATGAGCGACAACCAGTTTGCCGCTTTTATGAGAGCCGATGACGCGTACGCCGGCAGCATGACGTTCTATGAGTTCGCTGACGCAGTGAAGGATGTGCTTGGATATGACTATGTCATGAACGTCCACCAGGGGCGCGCGGCCGAACACCTGCTGTCGAAAGTATTTTCCAAGCCGGGCGGCGCGACGATCACCAATTACCACTTCACCACGACTAAGGCGCATATCGAGGTCACGGGCCAGATGGAGTGCCTGGAGCTCTACACGAAGGAAGCCCTTAATACCAAGAGCACCTGTCTGTTCAAAGGCAACATGGACCTTGACAGGGTCAACGCCGCGATCAAGAAATACGGCGCGAACATGATCGGTTATGTGCGCATGGAAGCGACCACGAACCTGCTCGGCGGACAGCCCTTTTCAATGGAGAATTTCAGGGAAGTCAGGAAGGTCTGCGACAAACACGGTTTGATACTGGTCCTGGACGGCAGTCTGATCATGGAAAACGCCTATTTGATCATGCAACGGGAAAAGGGTTATGAAAACAAGACGGTCGCCCAGATCATAAAGGAAATGTGCAGCCTGGCTGATGTTTATTATATGAGCGGGCGCAAGAACACGTGCGTGCGCGGCGGCGCGATCGCGACCAACAAAAAAGAGATCTACGACATCCTGGAGCCATGGCTTCCGGTGTACGAGGGATTCTTCACTTACGGCGGCATGTCGATGAGAGAAGTCGGCGCGATGGCTGTGGGCATGAGAGAGATGACCGACCCGCACCTGGCGGGCGCGGCGATCGAGCAGATCAAATACATGGTGGAAAAACTTGACGGCATGGGGATTCCGGTGGTTACGCCGCCGGGCGGCCTGGCCTGCCATATCGACGCGCGTAAATTTTTGCCCAACTTGAAAAAAGAAGGCTATATCGCGGGCTCGCTGTGCGCGGCCCTCTATATCGCATCCGGCGTGCGCTCGATGGAACGGGGCACGATCTCCAACGACCGCGACAAGAACGGCAATGACGTGTACGCCGACCTGGAACTGACCCGCATCGCCTTACCGCGAAGGGTTTACTCGTTATCGCATATCGAATACATCATCGAACGGCTCCAGTGGCTGCAGAAGCACGGCGATCTGATCAAAGGGCTCAAGTTCGTCAAAGAACCGCCGGTGCTCAGGTTCTTCGTCGGGAAACTGACCATCCTTGAGGACTGGGCAAAGAAATTCTGCGACGCGTACATAAAGGATCACGGAGATATTTGAGGGGCCTGAGAGCCGGGTATGTTAACAGCGCACCCTGAAGGGTGCGGCTACAATAGTAATATATTGTGCCGTCCCCTCCCGCTTCCACACGGGAGGGGATGTTTTTTCTGCAAGGTGAGGTGCCATGAAAAATTTTAAAGAACTCATTGAGATCGCGAAGCGTAAAGGTAAAAAAGAGTGCGTCGTGGTCAAAGCCGAAGACGAAACTGTTTTGGAAGGCGTAAAAATGGCTTACGAACTCGGCCTTATAACCCCTCTGCTGATCGGTAGTAAAAATGCCATCACTGAATGCTCGAAAAAAGCCGGTCTTGATATTACTGGCATTGCGGTCAATGATCTCGCCGACGAAAAAGAAGCCGTAAAGGCCGGCGCGGCCGCGGTCAAACAAAAAAACGGTTTTTTGATGAAAGGAATGCTGTCCACCTCCGCTTTTTTAAAAGGCGTGCTCGACAAGGAGCATGGGCTGCGCGCCGGTAAGATCCTTTCGCATATCGCCGTGTTCGAGATCCCATCCTATCATAAACTGCTCTTCATGTCCGACGGCGGGATGAACCCGAAGATCGACCTCAATATCAGGATCGATATCATCAACAACGCGGTCTTTGTCCTGAAAGCGCTCGGCATTACCAGGCCGAAAATTGCGCTGGTCGCCGCGAGCGAGACCGTGAACCCGGACATGCCCGAGACCGGCGATGCGGTGACCATCGTCGAGATGAGCAAAAAGGGCGAGATCGCAGACGCGGTGATCGAAGGTCCATTCGGCTTTGATGTCGCGGTGTCGAAAGAAGCAGCCCGGCATAAAAAAATGAAGAGCGAGATCGCGGGCGATGCGGACTTCATTCTGATGCCCAATATCTCGGCCGCCAATATCTGGGCCAAAGGATTGATGTACTTCGCCAAAACCAAGGGCGCCGGTATCGTCGCGGGCGCAGCCAAGCCGGTAGTCATGCTGTCCCGGGCCGATGACGCTGAAGCCAAACTGAATTCCATCGCCCTGGGCGTGGCGGTCAGTTAAAAAATTTCGAAATCCGAAATTCGCATTGAACCAGAACGACGGACAACGTTTTTTTAACCTCCAGCCGGTTCTTGATGAACTGAATGCCCGGAAAAAGGTCACCGTTTCTGGCCTGCATGATTCATCCTTATCCCTCTTCATTTACGAACTGACACGACTGGGGAAAAAGATCGCCCTGGTCGTCCCCCCCGATAAAAAGGACTCCTATTTTGCCGAGCTCGTGCGCCTTGTGTCATCGGTTATCCTGGTCGATGAAAACAGGGCGTTCTTCGAACCGGCGGCCGTGGTCGTGACCACCAGGGAAAACCTGGAAAGGTGCGTTTCCATACGGGAAACAGTATCCATTAGAAGCGGCGGCCGTATCGATACCGATGATCTCCTTTTCCGGCTGGATGCGTCGGGTTTCACGCACGAGGAGATAGTCGAAGAAGAAGGAGAATATGCTTCCCGGGGCGGTATCATCGATATCCGGCCCCCTGACCAGGAAGCGGTACGGATCGAGCTTGACGGCAACACCGTGCATTCCCTCAGGTTCTTCAATACCCAGACGCAGCGGTCAACCATGGTCATACAGAATGTGAACTTGAGCCTGGTAAAGCCTTCATCTTCCGGTCTCCTTTCCGAACTGATTATGGACCATCTGGTGATCAGCTACGATGACGCATTACCTGATCGGCCGGGCATCACCTTATCTTCAGAGGGTGGGATCAGGTTCGAAATCAGACCGGCGTTCAATTACTTCGGCAATTTCAAGTTGCTGCATGATGATCTGACGCGGGGTGATTACCGTTATATCTTTCTGATCGATAATCCCGACCTCGAACAAAGGCTGCGCGAGCTCGTGGGCGACATCACCGCAGTGTATCTGTCGCCGGGCGAAGGTTTTGTCAATGAACAGACAAAAACAGTGTACCTGACCGATACCGAGATCTTCGGCCGGATAAAAAGGAAAAAAGAAAAATTCAAGGGTCTATTCATCGACGACCTCAAAGGTTTGAAGGAAAACGATTTTGTCGTCCACTCCGACTTCGGCATTGGACAGTATAAAGGTCTTTGTTTTCTCGACATCGACGGGGAAAAGGTCGAATGTCTGCGCGTTGATTACGCGAACAACGCGAAGGTCTTCGTGCCGGTCGAGAAAATGAACCAGCTGGAACGGTATATTGCCGGTTCCGGAATACCTCCCGGATTATCGAAACTGGGCAGTGATCTCTGGGCCAAAACCAAGAACAAGGTCAGGAAAGCGACCGAAAAGCTGGCCTTTGACCTGCTGCAACTCTATGTGAGAAGGCACAGCGCTTGCGGTTTTACTTTCTCCAAAGACACCCTCGAAATGGCGGAACTGGAATCCTCGTTTCCGTTTGAAGAAACAGCAGACCAGACCACGGCCATAAGGGACGTTAAAAATGACATGGAATCATCCCGTCCAGCGGATCGCCTTATCTGCGGCGACGTTGGTTATGGCAAAACCGAAGTCGCCCTGCGCGCGGCGTTCAAATCAGCGCTGGACGGCAAGCAGGCCATGCTGCTTTGCCCCACGACCCTGCTGGCGTTCCAGCATTACAACACGTTCCGCGACCGGCTTAAGGATTTTCCGGTGAAAGCTGAAATGATCTCGCGGCTAAAAAAAGCAGCAGAGATCAAAGTGGTCCTGGACCAGGTCAGAAGTGGCAAAGTCGATATCGCCATCGGCACGCACCGCTTGCTTCAACCGGATGTGCAGTTCAAGGACCTGGGATTGCTCATCATCGATGAGGAACAGCGCTTTGGCGTCGCCCAGAAAGAAAAGATAAAACGCTTCAGACCCGGCATCGATATCCTCCACCTTTCAGCGACACCGATCCCCCGGACGCTTTACATGGCGCTCACCGGGTTAAAAGATATATCCAACATCCGCACGCCGCCTGCGGGACGGATGGATATCGTCACCAAGATCATCTATTTTGATGAGGACGAACTAAGAAAGATAATAAAACTCGAGATCATCCGGGGCGGTCAGGTCTTTGTCGTGCACAACCGTATCCAGACGATCGAGACCATGAGGGACCGGATCCAGCGGATCGTTCCGGACGCCAGGATCTGCGTCCTGCACGGCAAAGTCAAAGAAGACGTGACCGAGAAGAAAATGATCGATTTTCTAAAAGGCAATTATGATATCCTGCTCAGCACCGCGATCATAGAATCGGGGTTGGACATGCCGCGCGTAAATACGATAATCGTCAATGACGCGCACATGTTCGGACTTGCCGATCTTCACCAGCTTCGGGGCCGGGTCGGCCGCAGCGATATTCAGGCTTTCGCCTATTTCATCGTGCCATCCCGAACCCTTTCCGAAGATGCACATAAACGACTGAGCGCGCTGGTCTCTTATGCATCGCTGGGATCGGGGTTTAGGCTGGCGGTTCGCGATATGGAGATCCGCGGCACGGGCAACCTTGTGGGCAAAGAACAGAGCGGATATATCAGTTCCATCGGTTATCATCATTACGTGAAAATGCTCGCGGCGGCTATCAGCGAAGCGCGGGGCCGTCAGGTTTCGGTCGAGCCTGTGCTGTCGCTGGCGATCGAAGCATACCTCCCTTCCGAATATATCGGCAGCGCCTACGAACGCACGGCGCTGTACAAAAGGTTTATGGATGCCGAGTCCGAGTTCGAACTCAATTCGATCCGGGATGAGATCGTCGATCGCTTTGGGCAATATCCGGAAGCAGTCGATAACCTGTTCGTTGTTTCAAGAATAAGACTGCGCGCCCTGGAATTGGGCGCGCATGAAGTAACGAGGAAAGGCGGACTGGTCAATTATTACGCGAAAGGCATACTGATAAAAACGGAGGAAATAATCAAGACCGTTTAGATCGTCAAATTTGTTTGGATCGTTTGAAGTTTGTAGCGTCCATCTTTAGATGGACGTTGGATGTGTCCGAGATATTTTCGTCCATTTTCGTCCGGATGAATCCGGACGCTTTTTGACTGTGTATATTTTTTAAACGCCGCGGCAATTCCGGATATCAGTATGTATTGACAACGCCAGGGGGGTGTTTATAATATCAACATGAAATACTGGAGAAGACCGCTTGATGCTGACAAAATAAAAGTCCCGCATGGTCAAGTCCATATTATCAATGACCGGTGCAAAGGCTGCGGGTTCTGCGTTGAATTTTGTCCAAGGCACGGGCTGGAGATGTCAGTGGAGTTTAACGTAAAAGGGTACCATCCGCCCCGCATTAAAACTGACGATATGTGCCTTGAGTGTCATCTGTGCGAGATGCTCTGCCCCGAGTTCGCGATCTATATTACCCTGGAAAAAAACAATGACCAGGCTGCTGATATTAATAATGAAAAGAAAGAGCCAGAACCCAAATTCTGATAACAAAAGATTGTTTCATTCGGATATTTAAGTAAAAAAATTGATGACATTACCGGTCTGGCTTTTAATGTCTGTTTCCTTGAACGCTAAGGTTTCGGCATGAATATTTCATTTCTTTATGCGAGGTGATAATGAAAGCTGACCCAAAAGGAGTATTAACCGGTGCCCATTACCTGGATGGTGATTATGCGTGCGCCGAAGGCGCATTGGCGGCAGGTTGCCGTTTTTTGGCAGGTTATCCGATAACTCCGTCTACGGAAGTGGCTGAGCGTATCGCTGCCCGGTTTCCGGAAGTAGGAGGCGTATTCATTCAGATGGAGGATGAAATCGCTTCGTCGATCGCCATTCTTGGTGCCGCGTGGGGGGGTAAAAAAACGATGACCGTGACATCGGGACCGGGGTTTTCACTGATGCAGGAGCATATCGGCCTCAGCGCCATGCTGGAAACACCGTGCGTTTTCGTCGACGTCCAGAGAGGCGGACCTTCTACCGGTCTGCCGACCCTCACCGGGCAGGGGGACATGATGCAGGTCCGGTGGGGTTCGCACGGCGACTACCGGATCATCGCGCTCGCGCCCAATTCGCCCCAGGAATGCTTCGATTTCACCATCGACTGTTTCAACCTGGCTGAATTGTACCGCGTGCCCGTCTTCTTGATGATGGATGAATGCGTCGGTCACATGACGGAAAAAGTTGTTATCCCGAAACCAGAAGGTATCGACATTGTCGAGAGACTGTGGTACAAAGGTGAAAAAGAAAAATATTTACCATTCAAACCCGGTGAAAATCTTGTACCGTTTATGGTTAAAGCGGGTGACGGCTACCATTTTCACATAACCGGACTAACTCACGACGAACGCGGATACCCGGCGATGAACTGGCAATCTCAGGAAAAATTGGTCAGGAGACTGATCGAAAAAATCGAGAAAAATGCGCATAAGATCATCCGCTATGAAGAGGACGGCGTGGATGGTGCCGATGTCGTTATTATCTCTTACGGCATAAGCAGCCGGGTTGCTTACAAAGCCATCGAGGAAGCCAGAAAGAACGGCATCAAGGCCGGCTTCTTAAGGCTGATTACGATCTGGCCCTTTCCGGAAAAACACATCAATGAGCTTGCCGGAAAAGTCAAAGCTTTAATAACCGTCGAAATAAACTATGGCCAGATCGCCCTTGAGGTCGACCGCTGTGCGCGGGGAAAATGCCGCACCTTGCTCGTTCCCCATGGGGGCGGATGGGTTCACGAGCCATCAGACATCTATGCGGCGATCAAGGAGGGCTTGAAATGAGTGAGATCGAAGTCCCACAACTGCCAGAGCAGGAATTTTTCGAACATCCCATGGAGAAACTGCTGCGGATGGATCGTATCCCCCATATTTGGTGTCCAAGCTGCGGGATCGGTACCGTACTGACCGCGGTCATTGCTGCGATCGGCAGATCCGGCATTAACCCGGACAAGATCGCCATCGTTTCCGGCATCGGGTGTACGGGCAGGGTCGCGGGTTATATCAAGCTCGATTCGTTTCACACCACCCATGGGCGACCGATTCCCTTTGCCACCGGTTTGAAACTTGCCAACCCCGAGCTCAAAGTGGTTGTTATTTCAGGCGACGGTGACCTGGTCGCGATCGGCGGAAACCACCTGATCCACGCCGCACGGAGAAACATGGATATCACCGTCATCTGCGTCAATAACTTCATTTATGGCATGACCGGCGGTCAGGTCGCAGCAACCACACCGGAAACAGCGATTTGTTCGACGTCTCCTTACGGCAATTTCGACCAGCCCTTTAATCTGCCTTATCTCATGGATACATGCGGCGCCTGCTATGTCGCCCGCTGGACAGCGCTGCACATACGCCGGCTCACCAATTCGATCGAAGAAGCAATGAAGAAGAGAGGGTTTTCCCTGGTGGAAGTGATCGCGCCCTGCTCCACGCTATACGCGCGCCTTAATCGTTTGGGAACTGGTCTTGATCTGCTCAAATTTTATCACGACAAAAGTATCATCAAACACGGTGCCGATACGCGCGAGTTGAGTATCGGCTTCCAGAAAGAGATCATTGTCGGCAAATTCATCGATCGCGAAAGACCAACGTTCATCGACAACATGAACCAGCGGTTCAAGACCGCACTAGGCGATAAATACGAGCTTTACGGAATGGTCGACGACGAGCTGCCGGAAGCATGTTCGGAAGGAGGCTAGCAATGGTCGAGATCAAGTTCAGCGGTTACGGCGGACAGGGTATCATTAAATGCGGTTATATTGTGGGTAAGGCCTCTTCCCTCTACGATAACAAATTCGCGACCATGACGCAGAGTTTTGGACCGGAAGCACGGGGCAGCGCGTGCAGCGCACAACTGGTCGTTTCGCAGGACAGGATCCTTTATCCATACCTAACCAAGCCTCAGATCTTGGTTGCGATGTCACGTGAGGCTTACGAAAAATTCGAACCGGAACTTGACGGAAAAGGCATCCTGATCATCGATGAAGACCTGGTAAAGCCAAAACCGCCCCGCGACAGCATCAAACTCTTTTCCATACCCGCCACGAGATTTTCCGAGGAACTCGGCAACAAGATCGTCGCCAACATTGTCATGCTCGGGTTCTTCACGGCGGTTACCGACGTCGTATCCTTTGAAGCGATGAAGAGCGCGATCCCCGGTTCGGTGCCGGATAAGGCGGTACCGCTCAACATGAAGGCGCTGGAAAAGGGATACGCGTATGGGAAAGAAATAAGCAAGAAAGGATAAGAAGCATTCATGAAAGGCGTCCTAGTCATCGGTGCGGGCATTGCCGGTATCCAGGCCGCCCTGGATCTGGCTAATTCCCGATTCCATGTCTATCTGGTTGAATCATCGCCAAATATCGGCGGCCGCATGGCGCAGCTCCATAAGATCTTCACATCGATGGACTGCACGGCTTGAATACTCGGTCCTAAGATGATGGATGTCGGGCGACATCCCAATATAACCCTCCTGACAAATTCGGAAGTGGTGAAGGTTGAAGGTAAAGCGGGCGATTTTTTCGTTGAGGTGCAGACGCATGCCCGTTATGTTAATATCTCGCAGTGCACCGCTTGCGGAGATTGTTCCAAGGTCTGCCCTATCGTTAAACCCAACGAGTTCGATCTTGGACTGGCGTCACGTAAAGCGATCTTCACGCCTTATAACCAGGCAGTTCCATCCGCATACGTAAGGGCAAAAGAAGACTGCCTTGGCGACGTACCCATAGCCTGTGGCAAGTGCATCGATGCCTGTAAGAGCAAATGCATCGATTTTGACGAACCGGAGCAGATGCTCAGCTTGAACGTGGGCGCGATCGTCGTAAGCACGGGCGTCGAATACTATGACCCGAGAGAGGCAAGCGAATATGGATACACGCGTTTTGAGAATGTCGTGACCAGCTTTGAACTGGAAAGACTGCTGGACGCTTCCAGTCCCACGCACGGTGAACTGCTAACCTTCAGCACGAAAAAACCGCCCGAGCGCATCGCGATGATCCAATGCGTGGGATCGCGCAATATGAAGGCTGACATCAATTATTGCTCCCGTATCTGCTGTATGAATTCGATAAAAGACACGCTGGTCATCAGGGAACACTATCCCGACGCCGAAATTATGGTGTTTTATATTGACATCAGGGCGTTCGGCAAGGGATTTGAAGAATTTTATCGCCGCTCGCTTGCGGCCGGCGTCATTTACATTAAAGGTAAACCGTCCAAGATCACCGAAAATAAGAAGACCAAGGAGATCATACTATCTTACGAAGACCAGCTGAACGGTGAGATCAAACATGAAGTGGTCGACATGGCCGTGCTTTCTTCGGCGATGATCCCTAACCAGAGCGCGAGAGCGCTGAGCATGATCCTCGGGATCGAACTGGACCGGGATGGATTTTTCAAGGAAAAAGATCCGTGCGTCGATCCTCTCGAGTCAACAAAAGAAGGGATCTATCTGTGCGGATGCTCCACAACCCCGAAAGACATTACCGATTCCATTGCTGAATCATGCGGCGCTGCGGCGAAAGCGGGCGTTCATATGAGCGATGCGGCGGTTGAGGAGAAAAAAACTGAGATCACAGAGCTCGATCTGTCGGGATCCCCGCGAATCGGCGTTTTCCTATGTCACTGCGGATTAAACATCAGCGCCGTGGTCTCGATCAATGAACTGCGCGAATACGCATCCAGGCTACCGGATGTCGTTATAGTTGACGATTACCTTTTCGCTTGTGCCGAGAGCATGCAGAAGAAGATCCAGGATGCGGTTATCGAGCATAAGCTGAACCGCGTTGTCGTCGCCGCCTGTACGCCCAAAACGCATGAACCGGTGTTCCAGGAAACCCTGGCAAAGATCGGCTTCAATCCGTACCTTTTCGACATGGCGAACATAAGGAATCAATGCTCCTGGGTGCACCAAAAAGAGCCCGCGGCCGCCACCGTAAAATCAAAGGAGATCATCAAGATGTCGGCAGCCAGGGTCAGACACCTGCTTCCGCTGGCGCCGAAGATCCTTAGTGTCCGGCGGGAGGTCCTTGTGGTGGGCGGCGGCATAACCGGCATCCAGGCCGCGATCGACCTGGCAAACCGTGGTTTCAAGGTTTTTTTGGTCGAAAAACAGCAAGGACTCGGCGGTCGGGCTGGAAACCTCGCCAATGTTTACCCAAGCAACCGGCCTGGCAAAGAACTCATGGAAAAAAAGATCCGGGAATTATATAATAAGGCAGTAACTGTGCTGACGGGCGTCGAAATAAAGGACGTCCGGGGTTACGTGGGCAATTTTGAAGTGGAACTGGTTCGTAGCGGCGGGATCGGCGCCCAGGATAATGATTTAGCCGATGAACTCAGAACTTTAGGTGTCGGTTCAATCATCCTTGCCATCGGGGCCGAGCTATTTGATCCGATGAAGAAATTCGGTTTTGGCGAATACCCCGGTGTTTTCACGAGCATGCAGCTGGAAGACATGCTGGCGCAGGACAGTGATAAACTAAAGAATATGAAGAGCGTTGCTATCATACAGTGTGTCGGTTCAAGAGAAGAAAAAGGTAATACCTGGTGTTCGAGATACTGCTGCCAATCCGCTATAAAGCAGGCGATACTGCTGCGTAATAAAGGAATCGATGTAACGATCTTCCACCGAGGTATCAGGATTTACTCGAAAGGCGCTGAGGTTATGTATCGCAGAGCACGCGAACTTGGGGTGCTTTTTATCCCTTATTCTGAACTTGCCAGGGGTGAGGTACCTGAAGTTATTAACCAGGATCAGGGTTTGCATGTCGAAATGGATTATAAAGCGCTTAATTCAAGGATAATTGTACCGGTTGACGCGGTCATACTCTCAGTTGGCATGGTGCCCAATGCCCGGGAAACCGACCGGCTTTCGGACATCCTGAAGATACCCAAAGGGCCAGATTCATTTTTCCTTGAACGTCATTCAAAATTCGGACCCGTGGAAACAACGGTGGAAGGCGTATTCCTTGCCGGCTGCTGCCAGTTTCCCCAGGACATAGGAGATTCTATCTCGCAGGGATCAGCGGCTGCATCAAAAGCGGCCTCCCTGCTGAGCCGCGATGTCATGGTGCTATCACCCATAACTTCGGTGGTCGATGAACAGTACTGCCGCGGTTGCGGTAAATGCGCGGAAGTATGCGATTTCCACGCCATCTCCGTGGTTGAGAAAGAAATCGGTATTTTCGTCGCCCGGGTCAACGAGGCATTATGCAAAGGGTGCGGTACCTGTGTACCCGTCTGCCCTACCGGCGCGATCGATCTCAAGCACTTCCTGGACAAGCAGATAAAGGCGCAACTTGCGGCGCTGCTTGGATAGTCGGATAGTCCCATGGTCGTATAGTCGGATGGTCCAGTGGTCTAATTGAAAGGAGAAAAAATGAAAATACAAAGATTTGAAGATCTAAAATACTGGCAAGAAGCACGTAGGCTAAGGAAAATGGTGAGTGAAACAACAAAGAAACCATTAATTAGAAGAGATTATGTATTTTGTGACCAAATAAGAAGAGCGGCATTGTCAATAATGTCCAATATTGCAGAGGGATTTGAATCAAATACTGATAAAGAGTTTATGAATTTTCTTAATTATGCAAGACGTTCTTGTGGTGAAGTTAGAAGTCAATTATATGCAACACTCGATGATAACTATGTTGACAAAAGTGAGTTCGATGAGATCTATCATCAATCAGTAAATACAGGAAAGTTGATATCGGGCTTCATCTCTTATCTCAGAGGATCATCAAAAAGAGACAAAGAATAGGACAATGGAATCATCAGGTAATCAGACCATACGACGAACAGACAGTGAGACTACGAAACCAGCGGACAATGAGACAATCAGACTATCAGACAATAGAACTGAGTTCGAACCGGTGATCGTCGCATACTGCTGCAACTGGTGCTCATATCCGGCGGCGGACGGCGCCGGCGTCTCGCGTCTGCAGTATCCGGCCAATATAAAGATCATCAGGGTAATGTGCGGCGGCAGGGTGACGCCGGCAATGGTTCTGAAGGCATTCGAACTCGGCGCCGACGGCGTGCTTGTTGCGACCTGCCATTTCGAGGACTGTCATTATATTTTCGGTGCTCGGAAGGCGGCCGATACGCACAAGATATCCGAGCGGCTGGTCGGCATGCTGGGGATCGAGCCGGTGAGGTTAAGACTCGACTGGATTTCGTCGGCCGAGACGACAAAGTTCGCGAAGGTCGCGACGGAATTTACCGAGACCGTGCGAAAATTGGGCCCGAGCCCGGCAAAAAAGACGATCGAACCATGAAACCATCAGACTATCAGACCATGCGACCATCAGACTATACGACCATGGGACCATCAGACTATGAGACTATCAGACAATAAGACTATATGAATATTTCTGACGCCATAAGATCATCCCATGCCAACCTCTGTCTTGAGTGTGGAAAATGCACGGGCATCTGCCCCGTATCAAGATTCAATCGGGGGTATTCACCCCGGCTTCTTATCAACAGGTCATTGCGCGGCGTCAGCGCCGACCTATTGAAAGACAAAAATATCTGGACTTGCCTTACATGTCAGCTCTGCGACGAGCAGTGCCCGGCAGGCGTAAAATTTGTCGATCTGATCCAATCGATAAGGCTCGAAGCTCGGAGTATCGGCGAAGAAGCGATCTGTTCACACGGCGGTGCAGCACAATCCATGATGCGCATAATGGCATCACCGGATTTGAATCTCCGGCGGCTTGAATGGCTCGATAATTCCCTGAATACCGCCGACTCGGGCGAAATCATGTATTTCGCCGGATGCCTGCCTTATTTCGACGTTTTGTTCGGCGACATCGGCGTTTCCGCAACTGCTCAAGCAAAAGCCACGGTGCAACTGCTCAACAAGCTCGGCACCGTTCCGGTGGTCCTGCCCCAGGAGCGCTGCTGCGGGCATGATCTTCTCTGGCAGGGCGATTTATTGAATTTCAAAAAATTGGCAGCATATAATATCGCATTAGTAAAGCAGTCGGGGGCTAAAAAAATCGTATTTTCTTGTCCCGAGTGTCTCAGGACATTTAAACTTGATTATCCGAAATATTTTGATGTCAATTTTGAAACTTATCACATATCTGAAATACTTGATAAAGCAGTGAGCAGCGGCAAATTGAAATTTAAAACGCTCCAGCGATCAGTGACCTACCAGGACCCTTGCCGTTTGGGAAGACATCTGGGCATTTACGAAGCTCCGCGCCGGGTTCTTTCAGCTATCCCCGGCATCGAATTGAAAGAAATGAAAAAAAACAGAAGCCGCGCGGTCTGCTGCGGGGTGAGCGCCTGGATGAACTGCTCCGCTTTTTCAAAACAATTGCAGCTGGAGCGCATTAAACAGGCAAAAAACACGGGTGCTGATGAGCTCGTCGTCGCGTGTCCGAAGTGCGAAATACATTTCACCTGCGCGATGAAAGAATCGCCTGCCGTAGAGCGCAGTGATAATAATATCAGGATCGCCGTCAGGAACTTCGTTTCCCTGATCGCCGAATTGATTTGGGAGTGATTATGACAAGGACTCTGATGAAAACCGAACATTTACGTCCATCTAAAGATGGACGCTACAAACCTCCCGTAGCGTCCGGATTTATCCGGACGAAGAAAGCGCCGATGAAAATCGAACATTTACGTCCATCTAAAGATGGACGCTACAAACCTCCCGTAGCGTCCGGATTTATCCGGACGATGACTGGTAAAACAATTAAGCAGGTTAAACTAATGAAAAAAACATTTAAAACCTTCGGAAAAAGCCACGCACCAAGACTGAAAGAAATGGACTATACAAAAATGAAATATCCTGCCCACATAATCATCGGAACGTTCAAACGAATGCCAGTCTTTAATGAAAACGAATATGCTGAAATTTTAGAAGGTGAAATTACCAAGATAAGGATAGACAATGAATCGATTTGTGCTTGGTGCATAATGCCAGATCATTTACACATATTATTCGATCAATCTGAGAAAGGTAACAATATACTAAGAATGATTAAGCTTATCAAAGGTAGAACTGCTTTCAAGGTCAACCGCCACCATCAAGATAAAATAACACTCTGGCAGGAGAGCTTTTATGACCATATATTAAGAAAGGAAGAGGAAATAAAGGAAGTGACTTATTATATATTGAATAATCCTGTGAGAAAGCATATCGTGAAAGATTGGCAGGATTATCCGCATTCATGGTCGAAGTATTTTCCTAAAGATTCTCAGGATCGCGTCCATCTAAAGATGGACGTTACTGCTGTAGTAGAAGAAAAATCTGAGGATGGACTCACAGAAAAAAAATCTGAAGCGTCCGGATTTATCCGGACGAAAAACAAAATTGAGTGTCCACGTCCATCTAAAGATGGACGCTACTATTAGAAATTATGGAAAAGAAAAGAATAACGGTTAACTTCCGATTTCGCGAAAAACTGAACACGGTTCCTGGCGGCAAGTACCATAATTACTGTTACCAGTGCAGCGCTTGCGTGGCCTCGTGTCCGGCTGCACGGTTTTCAAAAAATTTCAATCCGAGAGTAATCCTTTTACAAGCCCTCCTTGGGATGGAAGAAGAACTGCTCGGCAAAGAGTCGCCGATATGGCTTTGCACCAACTGTTACTCCTGCTATGAAAGATGTCCTCAGGATACGAGACCCATCGAGGTCATAATCGCGTTGAAAAATATGGCCGTTCAAAAAGGAACGGCACCCGATGCCCTGGCAAAACTTTCGGAAAATATACTCAAGAATGGATTGAGCGTGACCGTCACTTCCGCGGTCAACAGGATCCGTCATGAACTTGGTCTGCCGGAACTCAAAAAGATCCCGCTGGACGAGTTAAAGGGGATCCTGGAATGAGAGCCGCATGAAGGTAGTTCCTTTCTGGGGTTGCATGATGCCGTTGAAGTACCCGCAGATGGAACTGGCGATCAGAAAAACCATGCCGAATATCGGCATCGAGCTCGTTGACATCGAAGGGTTTACGTGCTGTCCGGATCCCATATATTTTAAAGCAAGGAACAAAATGAACTGGCTGACCATTGCCGCGAGGAATCTCGCGGTCGCAGAAGAAACCGGTTTGCCTCTGATAACGATGTGTTCCGGGTGCGTGTCGACCTTGAGAGAAGCGCAGCATATCCTTGCCGAGGAAAAAGAGTTGTTCGAAGATGTAAACCGCCGCCTCAAGAAAGTAAACCGCCGGTACGAAGGCAAGGTCAGCGTGAAACATGCAACCGTGTTCATCCGGGACGATCTCGGTTTGGATGCGGTAAAAAAATCCGTGAGGATACCGCTCAAGAACATCACGGTCGGAATCCACTATGGCTGTCATCTGCTGAAACCGAGTCAAATAATGCACGTTGACGATGCCGATTATCCCGCGATCCTCGATGATTTTGTCAGGGCGCTGGGGGCTGTCCCGGTGGAACAGAAAGAACGCATGCTCTGCTGTGGCAAAGGCTGTATGGATGATGAACTGCCGTTAGAAATGACCAATGAAATTTTCGCGGCGATCGAGGAATCGGGCGCCGATTGCATGGGCCTGATATGTCCGACCTGTTTTTCGTCTTTTGACCTGGGTCAGCTGATTATCAGCCGGAAAAAGGGCAAGGAATATAATATACCGGTCATATACCTGTTCCAGCTGCTGGGACTGGCGCAGGGATTATCGGCCGAAGAAATCGGCTTGCACACGCACCGGGTGAAGGCGGATAGGGTATTAGAAAAAATCGTCTGATGGTCTCATGGTCTTATGGTCGTATGGCCGTATCGCCTTATCGTCGGACAATCCCGACTATCAGACTATCCGGCTATAGGACTATATGACAATACGACTAAAATGAAGGGGGTGATTCAAATGCCGCAGGATGAAGAAATAAGAGTGGGTGTCTTTGTCTGTGAATGCGGAACCAACATTGCCGGATCGGTTGACTGTGACGCGCTAGTAAAAGATTCGGCCGGAATGCCGCACGTGGTTTTCGGCATTAAAAACCGCTATCTGTGCTCGGAACCGGGCCAACAGGATATAAAAAAGGCAATAAAAGAGCACAAACTGAACCGTGTCGTTATCGCCTCATGCTCGCCGCGCATGCATGAACCGACATTCCGCACCTGTGTCTCGGAAGCGGGTTTAAATCCTTATCTCGTTGACATGGCCAACATCAGAGAACAGTGCTCGTGGGTGCATATGGGTGATGTTGCGGGCGCGACGAAAAAAGCCCGGGACATAATTAAAGCATACGTTGCCCGTGCCGCACATCTTGAACCGCAAGAAGAAAAAGAATTGCCCGTGACAAAAACAGCGCTGGTTATCGGCGGTGGTGTTGCGGGGATGCAAGCAGCGCTTGATCTCGCAGATGCCGGATATCCGGTCTATCTTGTGGAAAAAGAGCCGTCGCTGGGCGGTCTTATGGCTCAACTGGCAAAGACCTACCCGACGATGGACTGTGCGATATGAATACTCGGTCCAAAGATGATGGATGTCGGGCGACATCCCAAGATAAAACTACTGACCTACAGCGAAGTCGAGTCAATAACAGGTTATGTCGGCAACTTCCATGTGCGAGTCAGAAAAAAGGCGAGGTACGTAAGGGAAAAAGACTGCACTGCCTGCGGTGATTGCGCAAAAATCTGCCCGGTGGTAGTGCCGGATGAATACCAGGCGGGTCTTTCATCCCGCAAAGCCATCCATATCCCATTCCCCCAGGCAGTTCCTTCCGCTTATTTAATCGACATGAAAAACTGTCTTGGCATAAATCCCATCGCGTGCGGTAAATGCGCGGATAAATGCGACAAAAAATGTATTGATTATGACATGCGTGAAGAAATCATCGAATTCGACAGCGGCGTGGTGGTGGTCGCCACGGGCATGGATGTTTATGATCCTACCGAGCTTGACGAATATCACTATACGCAGTATGACAATGTTGTCACGAGCATGGAATTCGAACGCCTCATCTCGGCGGGCGGACCTTCAGACGGACATTTCATAAGGCCCAGCGACAGAAAGAGACCGAGGCGCGTCGGTTTTATTCAGTGCGTCGGCTCCCGTTCGGAAAAACGAGGCAAGCCGTACTGCAGCAATATCTGCTGTATGAACACGGTAAAAGATACACTGCTTCTGAAAGACCACTATCCTGATATCGAGGCAAAAGTATTCTACATCGACATCCGGGCATTCGGCAAAGGGTTTGAAGATCTGTACAAACGAAGCAGGGAAATGGGAGTCCGCTATATACGGGGCATCCCCGGCGAAATAACCGAGGACCCGGCCAGCCGCGATTTGAAAATACTGGTGGAAGACACCACCTCGAACCGGATTGAAGAACATGAACTCGATATGATTGTCCTCTCGGTCGGCGTCACGCCCAGGCTGGACATGCCGTCGGTTCAGAAACTGCTTACGCTTTCCAAAACATCGGACGGTTTCTTCATGGAGGCGCATCCCAAACTCAAACCAGTTGACGCACCGACCAGCGGAGTATTCTTTGCCGGCTGCGCCGAAGCACCGAAGGATGTTAAGGATTCAGTTACTCAAGCAAGCGCCGCCGCCGCAAGAGCCGGGACGATACTTGCCGCCGGTAAAGTAAAAGTCGAAGCAATTTCTTCAGATATCAATTCTGATGCATGCCATTTTTGTACTATTTGCGCTCAGGCATGTCCCTATAAGGCGATAACGGTCGACGCAAAAAAGAAAAACATCTCGTTTGTTGAAGCGATGTGCAAGGGATGCGGAACATGCGGTGCCGAATGCCGTTTCGGTGCGATCAAGATGAAGCATTTCACCGACGATCAGATTATCGGACAGATCGATGCCTACCTTGAAAACGATCCTGATGAAAAAGTGATCGTCTTTGCGTGCAATTGGTGCTCGTATGCGGGAGCTGATACATGCGGGGGCGCGAGGCTGCAGTATCCGGTAAGCCCGCGGCTCATACGCACCATGTGCAGCGGCCGGGTTGATGAGAAATGGGTTATTCATGCCTTCAGGAAAGGCGCGCCCATGGTCGTCGTATCAGGCTGCCACTTTGTCGACTGCCACTATATTGACGCCAACCGGTGGACGCAGAAACGAGTGGAAAAACTCTGGGACAAACTCGAAAAGCTGAAAATCCGGCCGGAACGACTCCTGCTCGAATGGATCAGCGCGGCCGAAGGCCAACGGTTCGCCCGGACCATGCAGGATATCGAACGGCTCAGGCAAAAAGTTACCAAAGAGGAGATCGCGTACACGATGAGAGTCCTCAGCGATGAAGAGAATAAGTAAAAATAGTCGTATGGTCGTGTGGTCTGATAGTCTAATCGTCTTATAGTCTGATAGTCTAATCGTCTTATAGTCTGATAGTCTAATCGTCTTATAGTCTTATGGTCTTCTGGTCTTGACTATCCGACTATCAGACCATCGGACAATAGGACTATTGGACCAAAGCAGGAGGTTTTATGCCTGACGAAGCTGATTTCAAATGTTTAAGGTGCGGCGCTGAATTCAAACTGCATTACGTCAAAAATGTGATCGAGGAACACACCTGCCCGAAATGCGGGTCAAACAGCGTGCGGCTGGTGAAAAAACCGGTCAGTCTGGAAAAACCGTAGAATCTGCTTGCTCTTTTTAGTCTGCCCCCCTCCTTAATCCTCCCCCTCGAGGGCAACGTGGAAAAAATTCTCTGGTAATAACTGGTGTCCCTGCGGGAGGGAGGGAAGGGTGGGGGTGTTTATTACGTCCCATTCCATCCAATGATCCGGGCCATCAGCCACCAAAAAGCTTTGCCTTTCTGGTCGCAGCTTTCGTAGGTCGTATGCGCGGCCTCGTCACCGTGAAATTGCTGATGTTCCGCGGGCACGGATGTACCATTGTAATCGTAGGTTTCGTACTCCCACTCGTTCGTCCCCGTGTTAAACCACCAGCAGTCAAGATCGCCGAAGTCAAAAAGTATCTTATCATTCTGCTCGCAGTAATCCCGGATCTGTTGGTTCCGAAGATGGCGGTTATAACCTTCGTCGCCGGTAGCCTGGGCATTCCCGGTCGCATATACGAAAATCACGTCCGGGAACTCATCCTCAAGCACGGCCATCGAATCCAGGTAAGCCTGGACTTCTTCCTGAGTATAGCCGTCCAGCTGCGTGCACCACATCCACATGGAAATCGTGATACTCGGATTACTATTCAAAACATCCCGGGTAAGGTTCATACCCTCTTGTGATTGCCAGTATAGTTCAGGGGTTATGTAGGTGTCTGTCTCCTGGCCATCGAATATGCACAGCGCGCCGGCAACAACGGGCAGGGAACTGTATCCGATCTCAACATTGTATGTTGCATCCGTACTCTCTATCCGCTCAAGACCGATCGTGATCTGCCCGCCGTGCGACGTGTGGGCATAATGCGCGCTCAGGGTCATTGCCGAATCGATCCACTGCGCCGGGATGTCGGACAGAACTGAACAAGTGTGATCAACGCCGAAAGATTCAGGCGGCGTACCCTGGTCATCTTCTTTGCAGGAAGTCAGTGCGAAGGTCACAATAATGCACATATTTAATATGGTTTGCAGGATTATCTTCATTTTTTCTTTTCTCCTTTTCTGGTTTTGATTATATATGCATGAGTACGGATGTCAACCCTCCGTTACCGTAGCGTCCATCTTTAGATGGACGGTTTCTGAGTTTTCTGAGATATTTTCGTCCGGATGAATCCGGACGCTACGAACAGAGTCCCGCAAGGCGGAATTTCCGCTTCGCTCCAACAAGCTCTGCCACTACAGACTATGTACTACTTACTCTTACGAGTTACCCGGATTTAAGCCGTAAGGCTTTTATCATTTATAAAACTCTTTCGAGTTAACTCCTTTCCTTACATCCCTTCTATTTTTTCCCGAATTGCTTTTCCCAGTCTATCTTGCCGGTCATCTGCATCACGATGAAAAGCGTGACTATACAGAGGATCGTGATGGCAAGCCCGGTGTATCCCTCCAGGAAGAAAGTGTACGAAAAAAGCACCAGGTACACGGCTTGGGCAATTCCGGTCTGGAGGAACGCGAAGCGCGCACCGGTCACGAGCCGCATGTAGGATATAACCAGGAAGATCGAGACCACCGATGATATTATCAGCGCGAGATTTATATCCGCGTGATCCGCCAGGTAGGCGAGCAGAAGATGAAATGTGAAAAAAGCGGCGCAGATAAAGAAAAAATTCATGGGGTGGACCTTGATCTGCCCCAGGGTAACGATGATGAACATCAGGAACAGAAAAAGGAAGAGCGACACCGGCGCGAAAAAGGTCACGCGGCTGACGAATGGTCCCGGGTTGACCTTTTGAGGCATTTTCATGCCGATCTGGATCCCGGATATGAGGTCACGATAATTCCAGTTCAGCTTCCAACCCTGGTCCGACGCCACTTTTTCGGTCGGCGAGATGCTGTTCTCGGGGAAATCGATCTTTTTAAAATCGGTCGTCATCGCCAGGTTGAAATTCTCGATATGCGACACGCTGCTGCCAAAAATGTACCACCATTCATCCATGCCTTGTGATTCGTAGGCGATCGCCACTTCACGGGACTCGCCCGGTTTCATCGAATTCACGTACTGGATCTTTCCGTTCTCGGGTTTTATACCCTTGGTCTTTACATTGTCGATCTCGAACGAAAAATTATCGTACACGCCTTCGGTCGTCGGGAAATAGTACTCAAAAAGGATATCACGCGTCTGGTCAGTGGTATTTACGACCTTGTACGACGATCTGAAACCGACTTTATACGTGGAATACCAGAGCAGGCCTTTCCTGCGGTGTTCCAGTTTCAGGTCTACCGAAATATCGCTGCTTGTCAGATTGATCGGATGATCGGTCGTTTCCACTCTGTTCTCGACGATCTTCTCATTTCCGGTATATGTCGTGATCTGTTTTTCTTCCCTGGTCTGGTAGAACACGTAGGGCGCGTATTGTTTTTGCACGGTTCCCCATAACTGACCGACCGCATTCTTCAGCTTGAGATCCTGTTCCGCGGTCCTGGAGGTAGTGATCCCTCCGAGTATTACCCATGCCACGCTCGTGCACGCGAAAATGAACGCGAGCGCGCCGATCCTTTTGCCCATTAATTCCTCCTGTGTTAGATGTTATATATATGACAATTATGCCTTTGCATTTGTTTATATGGATCTTCTATTATCGTGGTAGTCGAGTTTATTGAAAATCCTCGAAGGGGACTCGGCCGTAATTTTGCAGAGCAAGCTCTGCCACTACAGATATTATGCCAAGAGCGCAGTTGCGAAGCGTATTGTTGATTATTATCATAACCACTAAAGTTACTGTGTTAGGAGTCGCAGCGTACTGCGAAACATCATGATGCCGAAATATATGACCAGCAGGCCAAGTATCAGCGGTATGATCCTTATTAAAACAGCCCTTCCCTTGCCCAGCGAGGCGATGCTCGCGATGAACGTCAGCCACGCGTAATCCAGCCATACGTGCGCGACATAGATCACACCGACACCCAGCAAGCCAGCCCGTTCCATGGCTTCAGAGATCAATGGCGTCCCGATACCGACCCACCAGGCAATGAAATAAGGATTAAAGGCAGAAAGGGCTACGCCCGTGACAAATGGCGACAATGCGTATTTGCCAGTATCTGCTCCTGCAGTCCCCGATCCGGTCAAATCGATCTTCGTGCGGATCGTATCCCGGATCGTTAAAAACCCGAACAGCAAGAGGAAAAACGCGCCGACAAATCCGATACTTATCATCGCCGCGCGGTTCTTGAATATCGCGGCGACGCCCGCGGACAGAATCAGCACCAGCGGGAATTCCACGACGGTGTGCCCGAGGCTTGCTTCAATACCGGCGCGCCAGCCTTTTTTCAGACCGGCCGCGGCGATCGCCGTGGTCAAAGGTCCGGGCGCAAAGGCACCTGACGCGCTGATGGTCATGACTTTCAAAAGCAACGGGAACATTCAGCGGGTCCTAATATTAAAAATAAAAGAGGTATTTCACTTTTATCGCACTGATGAAATATTTAGACTGTAGGCGTTCATCAACTCGTTCTCTGTAGTCATTGACCGCGATATAGAACCAGCTCTTGGGCAGAAAATTCCAGGAAAAAAGAAAGCCAAGCCGGTTCGAACTAAGGGCGATGTCAGCAACGTGAGTTTCGGGGATCAAGGCAACAATTTCGTCGAAAATTCTGAGCTCGATGTCCCTGCTGACCGAATAAGTTATTTCCGGTGTCATGACCAGCGTCATGGCCAGGATCGAATTGGTCGTATCCCACTCGACCCATAAATAAGATTCGATCTCCGGGGATAAACTCGGTATCACCCGATAGCCGCCCCAAAATTCGTTCATGCTTTGATAAGCCAATATATTTCGCGAATAATTGTAGCGATAGCTGCACGATAGGTACGTTCCCCACCAATTTTTGCTGCCGCTCTGCCAGGTCTCAAAGTACATATACCGCAATAAATAATTCGTATCCGCCTCATAATAAGGACCACCCGCAATTCGGCAAAGCAGTTCCTGTCCGTTTCTGAAACTGGGCCATGTCGCGAGATAAATGACCTTCGACCAATCATTACTGCCGGGTTCCTGAACGATATAGCCGCCTGGACCGATCGTCCAATCCCTGACAAACCCTTCTGAATATGTCCACCAGAACGGATTATATGTGTCGATCCGCTTCCTGCCAGACCACGGGACATAGCCGATCTCGCTCACATCGAATGAGTCACCGACCAGTTCACAGTGTGAGGTCATGAGCAGTCTCTTGTACATCGCGGAATAACCCATGGATGCCGCCCAATCGCGTTTTCGGTTGCGGTCACTAACGGCGGCCTGAAAGATCATTTTACCAACGGGATTATTCAAAACACCATCGACATCGACCACATAATTGTAATCATCTTGGTTGGCATACATACCGTTGAACAAGGTGCCGAGATCAATGTTGCCCGGCATTCTCTGTTTTGCCCTGAATACACCGAATGTCCTTGCCGGTTCAATAATGGTGTTGCTGGTATCACGGTATTCGTCGGTGTAGGCACCGAATACTCCCGCATTGAATTTCTCGGATTTTGTCGTTAATTTAATGCCACCCAGTATCGGCACGCTTTCATCACCCATTGATTTGCCGATCCGGCGTGAGTAAAAAACTTTCAGCAATGAAACGATACTAAAGAGACCAAGGCTCGGCATCCTGAAAATATCAAATCCCTCGATAAAGAACGGCCTTCGTTCGCTCAAGTAGACCGGATACTGAGACAGGTTCAAGGCATAGGGATCAGACTCGATCTGCGCAAAATCAGGCAATACGGTGGCGTTGACCGTGGTCTGCGGCGTGGCATCCCATTTGAAGTTCAGACTGCCGCTTGGTTTTATTTCTTCGTCGTCACTGATCGTATTGTACCGGACATAAGCTTCAGGATATAGTTCGAAATAATAGCCCGTCGAGCGAGGTTCAACGCATTTCAGCGCACCGAATTTTGATATGAGGAACTGTTCGGTCAGCAATACTTCAGTCCAGTAATCGGTTTCCCTTATCGCAGCGGTATAGCGCGCGAAATTCACACCCCATTCGGATAATTCTTTCTTATAACGGATCGATTTGAAAGGAATTTTTATTTCGACTTCATAGCGGTCGTCGTAAATTTTTACGCCGCGGTACCAGACTCCATCCCACGAAGCATCGGTATTAAGCCCATTATCGAGCATCATGCCGTCCTCGATCACGCCGCTTATTGTCGTTTGGAAAAAATAGGCCGTGTTCTTGCTCGCCATAGGATCTAAATATAACACCACATAATCTTCATATAATCCGGGGTATACCGTCGGTTTATTCTGACGGCAGTGACAGCGGTATGCCACGTACAGGTTATTTTTATCCTGAAGCAAATAAACCACTGTCGTATCCGTAGGTATGCCTTTTTCATAAGGTTTGAACTGAATGAAATCATTCGCCGAATCCGCCTGCTGCCAGATCTCCTCGATGAAACCGTCGATTTTGGGCGCGATATCTGAGTATCTGGTTTCAATAATTTTATCACTTTGCCCTAACAGTGCCCAGAGTAAGATGAACACAGAACCTCCATTTCTATTATTGTATTGAGCATATACATATCCATGAGAAAGTCAACCGGACCATTTTAGATGCTCGTTGACTATGCAATATTCTTTGCTATAATTGATAAAATAAATGAACCCGGCAACTGAAGAACGCAGATTGATAACGATACTTTTTGCCGACCTCTCGGGGTTCACGGCACTTTCATCAAAACTTGACCCGGAAGAAGTCCGCGACTTTGCTAACATCTGTTTTGAACACTTAAACGGCACGATCACCAGTCAGGATGGAACGGTTCACAAATACGAAGGAGACCTTGTTGTTGCCCTGTTTGGGTTTCCGACCGCGCAGGAAGATGCTCCTGAAAGCGCGATAAGAGCAGCGTTTGACATGTTGAAGCTTATGCCGAAAATAAGCGATATGGTTTCAACCCGATTGAAAATAAAAACCGACATTGGATTACATGTCGGTGTGAACAGCGGGATCGTGGTTGTCGGTGAAGTGGGGTCGGCGGAAAAAAGGGATAATACGATCATGGGCGACGCCGTTAATATCGCCTCGCGACTCAAGGATATGGCAAAACGAGGCGAAATACTGGTCTCTGAATCGGTCTTCAAGTCCTCTCGATATCTATTTGAGTATGAGGTTCTGCCGCCGGTTGCGGTCAAAGGAATTGACGAACCGGTAAAGATTTTTAGACCAATAAAAATGAAAGACAAACCTGAACCTAAACGGGGCATAAAGGGACTGTACTCACCGCTGGTGGGAAGGGACGGAGAACTCCAGTCGCTTAAGCAGTCATTAGAAAAACTGACAAGCGGCAAGGGAGGTGCAGCATTTGTGCTCGGTGACGCGGGTCTGGGTAAATCACGGTTATGGGAAGAACTTAAGAATGGCATGGTTGATCGCTCTTTACCGATTACAATTATTGAGGGTAGATGTCTATTCAATAGTGAGACCATCCCTTACTGGCCTTTCTTGCAGGTCCTGGGAACCGTGTTCGGGCTTACTGATCAAGATTCAAAGGATGTCATACGGGAAAAACTCTTGAAGAAGACGAAAGAGGTTCTTTCAAATGAATGGGCCGATGTTGTTCCCTATATAGGATATCTGTTCTCGATTCGTTTTACGGATAACCTTGATGAGAAAGTGAAATATCTTGACGCCAAGGCGGTGAAGCTCCAGATAATGATCGGTATCAATAAGCTATTCGCCGCCCTTGCTCATCGGCAGCCCATTCTTTTTGTGATTGAAGACTATCACTGGATTGATACCGGGTCTCTGGAGTTGCTGGAATTCATATTCGGCTCAAGTAAGTTGCCGCCGGTATTATTCCTTGGTCTTTCACGAATTGAAAAGGACCGAACATGTTATAAGACCAAAGAAAAACTGAAAGAGATATTACGCGACGACTTTCAGGAGATCATATTGAGACCGCTGGATGCCGATGAAAGTGCCGAGTTGGTGCGCAATCTTTTGAAAATACCTGGTTTCACCAAGGAATTCATGGCGCGAATCCTTGCCCGAGTTGAAGGCAATCCTTTTTATCTTGAAGAGATCATCCGGTCCTTGATAGACTCCAATGTGTTGATCTTCTCGTCGGGCGTTTGGCGTCTTACGGCCGATGTTTCTTCCCTGCAAATACCGGATACGATCCACACCGTCATTAAATCGCGGCTGGATAGGCTTGACCCGGAGTCGAGGGGCGTTTTGCAGACCGCTTCGGTTGTCGGCCGCAATTTCTATGGGCCGATTCTTGAACAACTTTGCGGGCTCGACAGCCTGATACTGACTCTCCACCTGGCAACCCTTGAGGAATATGAGTATATCAAGGAATTAAAAAGGTTCCCTGATCTGGAATACATGTTCCGTCACCCTCTCTTGCAGGAGGTAACTTATAATGGGCTGCTCAAGAAAAAACGGCGGGAGGTCCATGGCAAAGCCGGTGAAGTGATAGAGCGACTCTACAAGAACCGACTCGATGATTTTGCCGAGCTGCTCGCCCTTCAGTATGCGAATAGCGATAACTCCATCAAGGCGCTTGAGTGGCTAAGCAAAGCGGGTCAAAAGGCACGGGACAGGTACGCAAATGACGAGGCTATTGCCTATTATCAAAAAATGATTTCAATCATCAATGGTGAAAAACGCGAACCGACGGCTGAGCTTTGCCTTGCCTGCGAGGCAATCGCTGATATCTATGCCTTGAAAGGTATTTACCCGGCGGCTACAGACTATTACCGGCAGATGGAATCTGCGTCGGCTGGTAACGCGGCCGTCCGGTCCCGAGCAAAAAGAAAAACCGCAGAGATATACCATAATCTTGGTCGCTATGACGACGCGCTTGCATGCTACGACGAAGCTGAGAAGCTGTTGTCAGGCAACACCCAAGATGAAACGCTTGAAAAATCAAAGATCCATATCGCAAGGGGTGGCATATGGTGGCTCAAAGGTGAAATGAATCAAGCTATCGAGGAAGCCGAGGCGGGGTTGAAAGTGCTTGTTCAACTGCCTGGCGAAGAGCCGAAAATCAAGATGGTCAAGGCATCGGCTTACAATCGTTTTGGATCCATCTATTTTGACCAGGGCAACTATGGCCAGGCGATTGAGTTCTATCAGAAGAGCTTGGCAGCCCTGAAAGAAATTAACGACAAGCAAGCCATCGCCAGAGCCAGTGCGAACCTGGGCATTGTTTACCATGTGACCGGCGACCTTGACCAGGCCCTGAATCTTTACCAGACGTGCCGACAGATACTCGATGAAATCGGCGACAAATCAGGATTGGGCAAGATTCTCAATAACCTCGGCAACGTGTATTACGCAAAGGGGAAATACGATCGGGCTTTTGAACTTTTTCAAAAGTCCCTGGACATCTCCAAGGAGATAGGCAACCAGCGAAGCATTGGCATAGCTTACGGTAATTTGGCAACCATCTATGAGGCACGGGGAGACAACGATAAGGCTATTGAATTCTATCAAAAGGGTTTGCAGACATTTGAGGAGATAGGTTATAAGCACGGGATTGCCGAAACGCTGAACCATTTGGCAACCGTAAATATTAAAATAAATGCCTTCAACAAGGGCGAGGAATATTTGCTTAGAGCCGAAGAGATTCTGAAGGCGGTTGGCAGCAAACATGGATTAGTGGTTCTCTACGCACACTGGGCGGAATTGAAGAATAAAGTTGCCGGCCCGGGCTTAGCACCTGACAAAGAAGCACTGGACTACGCCGGAAAAGCAATCAAACTGGCTAATGAGCTGGGGGTAAAAGACAGCATTGCCCTATGCTATGTGACCTATGGCAAGATATTCACCGCCGCTTACGATCTCAAGACGGCTGAGGGATATTTCATAAAAGCGATTGAAATCTTTGAAGAAAGAAAAGATCGAGCGCTACTCGCCAATACGTATTTCGAATACGCCAAGATGTTGAAAATGAGAACCGCTGAAAACATTGATTCAATAAACCAGGCTGATGAGTATCTTGAAAAGGCGCTCAGGATCTATCGGGAACTTGATTTAGCCAATAGAGTAAAGGAAGTGGAAGGATTGAAAAGCCAACAAACAGCGGAATAAGACCGTATTTGCCATCTGCCGCCTCAAAGACCCATGGTCTCCCGGACCAGGACAACCAGAAATCCCGCTCTCTCTAAAACCGATACCGCAGGCCGAATCCGAGCGACACCAGGGCGCTCGTGCTTGCCTCTCCCCCCATGATTCCGGGTATGACCAGCGCTGCTGCGCCCTGGGTCGTGTTGCCCGAAACATTCATGAATAAAGTCAAATTCTTTATAATGTGGAAATCCGTGCCGCCGCCGAAGGCGATCACCGGCAATGCCGACATTGGTATGCCGGCGACGTTGAAATACTGGAAATGAGCGATCAAACCAAACCGCAATGGGATAAAAGTCCTGAATCCGAGGTTCAAGCCGGTCCTGATCCTTGTATATGTTCCATCTTCGCTTGAACTAAGACCGCCAAAAAAACCCAGCTGAAAACGCCAGACCCTGGCTTCAAACCCGGCGGTCGCCCCAGCCGTGCCTAGAAAGGGGATTTCGCCCAATCCATATCGGGTCGTGTCTTCGGTTTCAAAATCGTATATGACCATGGTCGCATGCCCGGAAATGACTTTATTCACGGTGTCGATCACCAGGCTATCATCATCGAACCTGATGCGCGGTATTTCAGTGGGCAGAGACGTGTAAAGGTCCCAGTCGCCGTTGATAAACGTCGGGCGACTTATCTCGCCGCATATTCCAAGGCTCAGATAACGCCAATCTTTCTTCATACCCCAGGTGAGAGATGTCATGCAAAAATTCAAAGACGCATTGCCATTACATCTGAGCACGGAATCAGCGTCGACTTCCACATCAAAAGAAGCATCGATCGTCCAATCATTGTACGGCTCCACCGCCAGCGCCACACCGCTGCCCAATGCGCCGCTGAGCGCGGACGCAAAACTGCCGTCGATGGTGACCGGCGTAGCCTGCAAACCAATGCCCATATCTATGCCCAGTAATCTGCGGCTGACCGCCACGTTCATTGACTTCGTTAAATATTTACCATCCCCGTCCGCGTTCAGCATCAGGTCTCCGGCTGCACTCAATACAAAACGGACCGGGATCGAATCATAAAGCCCTAGATCCGGGAGGAGATCATGAGTAAGCGTATCCTGATAATCCATTTCATATCCGGCCGAGGGACGGACCGACGCATGGCAGCTCAGTTCCATGCAGTCACCCCTCTGGCTGCCTGCAGCCAGCCGCCAACCTTTGAAAGTAACCGCCAGACCGGCAAAGTCAATTCCGCCGGTTTGTTCAATGCCCAGATCGGTCGGAACTTTGATCGAGTCTAGAATAGTCTCAACGCTGTCCAGCGGTATCACGAACTCCGTGCTGATGACCGTTTTCATGTTCGGAGCCAGACAGATCATCGCTTCCATTCCCCCAACGCGCGCCAAGGCTGCCGGGTTCAGCATAAAACCGATAAGCCCCTCGGACAAAGCGGGATTGGCAAACCCCGGGTGCGTGAAGTACAAATCCGACGTCGGGTACGCATAACGCATGTTCACGTCGGCAGCAAGGTCAACATTAACCTGTACCGGCAGAAAAAAAAGAATCAAGATCATTGGAATACTATAACAAATAAGCAGTCCTTGTCAACCGTCAATGGCATTGATTATAGTTCTGAAAGAATAGCCGGGAGATATCTACTTGACAAGAAGGACATTTGTATTATAATGCTATATAAAATTAAAAAAAGGAGGTTGTATGAATAAGTTTTCAATGATAGGTTTAAGTCTTTTATTTGGCATATCCAGTTCAGCATTCGCTGCCGACCGCATCGTGCTGGTCGAAGAGATGTACCAGGAAGGCTGAGGCAGCTGTACCGCTGTCAGTGGTCAACTGGCACAAATAGCGCTTAACTATCCGGGACGCGTTGCTCTCGTTGAGATCCATCTTGCTAGTTCCTATCCCCTGTACTGCGCCGAAGCAGCCAACCGGGCATTCAATTTTTACAATGTCTCCTTTACTCCGGATGCCTATGTCGATGGCGCGCAGAGCACAAGTTACGAAACGGATATTGTCAACCGCATGAATCAGCCCTCGGACCTTGTTCCCACGATGTGGGGTACGTATAGCCCCAGCACGCGCACCGGAACCGTTTACGCGAAATTCAAGAACACCGGCAGCTCCAGCATCAGCGGCAATTTCTATTTCGTCGTCGTGGAAGATTCGCTTTATTATGCGGGTCCCAACGGCGACGTATGGCACAACCACGTCGCGCGCGATTACCTGCCGACCGAAGTAGGCCAGGCAGTCACGATCGCGGCCGGCGACTCCGTGATCCAGAGTCAGTCTTTTTCGATCGGGGCCAGCTGGAACGAGAACAAGATCGATATCTATGCCTGGGTACAGCAAACCGCCGGGCAAAAAGAAAATTACCAAGCATGCATCAGGCATCTTGGCGACCTTGGCGCCGTACCGGCGACGCCCACGATCGTGAAACCGTTCCACTGCGCGCGTCTGCCCGTTGTGCAGCCCACGCTGGCATTCTATTCGACGGACCAGAACGGCGACCAGCTCCGGTACCGGATTTTATGGGATGACGATCCCAATTTCGCATCGCCGGACAGTTCAACCACGGGCTTTTACGCGAGCGGCGCGACGGTCAATTTCACGCTCCCTTATGCGCTGGTCAATGGAATGACCTACTGGTGGAAAGTGAAATGCACGGATCCCGGCGGCAGCGGCATGTGGTCGGGATATTCGGCAAACCAATCCTTCTCCATTGGCACCAGCCTGCCCGCCAATACATGCAGCTGGTACCAAACCACGAACGCGCAGTTCCTTGCCAACATTTACGACCAGACAGTCATCCAGGGCGATAGCATCGTTCTGGTAAGCGCCGGTTCTTCGATCACCGACACCGTCTTTTTCGAAACATTTGAAGCGGGTGCTGTGCCGGCCGGCTGGACCGTGGTCAATGGCAACGGTGATACTTACCAGTGGTCAGTCGGTACGACCGGGGATATTGGGGCTTACACGCCGCCGGCTTACGGCGTATACTACGCATATTATTCGGATGACGATGCCGGCAGCGGCGTGATAAATAACAACGAAGCGATCCTCACGCCTGCTATCCGCGTGCCGGTCGGCGCACTGACGCTTGAAGTCCTGTACGGATACGGATTTCAGGTCTATGAGACCGGCGAAAAACTGCGTTTCAAAACGCGGCGCAAGACCGGCGCCTCGTGGACCGCCTGGACTGACCTTGCCGTATACACGGCAAGCGGCAGCGGCACGGCGGCCCACAACCTCACGGCATATTTGCCCTGCGATTCCGTTCAGTTCCAATGGTTCTTCAGCGACAGCACTGCAACCTCGCACTGGGGTTATGCCAGCGCTTGCGACAACGTGGTCCTGCGCTACACATTCTCTACGAGCGGCACCCAGGGGACTGTAACATCCACCACTATTAATTATCATGATCTCTCAACAATGTACAGCCGGCCTCATTGGGGCGGCGCGGTTTGGCGGAAAGCGACTGCCGGCGATTCGATCGGGATGAAGTTCGAATATTACAACGGCAGTTCATGGCAGGCTATTCCCAATAGCGCGCTGCCGGGCAATGCCGCGGGATTTTTCTCCACCATTGTCGCCGACACCATCGATCTCAGCGCATTAGACACGACAACCTACAAGACGATCCGAATGGTAGGTCTCCTGTATAAAATCGGGACAAAATCGCCCAATAATCCCGCCCTCCTTGACTGGGAAGCCGGAAATTTTACGAACTACATTGGCATTGCCGACTACAATCCAGGGACAGTCGATGCAAAAACATCTCTTTGCATCAGTCCCTCCATCGTGAAAAACCATCTTGACATCGCCTATACGATCGCCGATAAAAGCGACGGTTCGAGATTGGGCATTTACGATGCGATGGGACGGCTGGTAAAACAGTTTGGCATAATCGCCACAGGCGCGCAGTCCGGACGCGCGGTATGGGACGGCTGCGACAATACTGGCAACGAGCTTCCCAACGGAATCTATTTTGTCAGGCTGGAGACCGGCGATGACGTAGCGATAAAAAAGGCGGTGATCCTGCGTTGATCGCGGGCGTCAACCAATAAATCCGAGGTCCTGTGTCCGCATGACACAGGACCTTTTTTTTTACGACCGCGCGATCCCGCTTGACTCGAACAGGCTCCCGAATATACTTGCTCGTTAGTAACTTATAAGACATCGATCATGAAAAAGATAAAAGTGGCTATCGTCGGGTATGGCAACATCGGCAGAGGCGTGCACTGCGCAGTCGATCGCAATCCCGACATGGAACTCGTCCAGATCATCACGCGCGATCCTGACCGGGTCAAAAAGCACGTTAAAAAGATCCCGGTATACGCGATCGGCGATTTTAAAAAAACCGCCGATGTCGCGATCCTGTGCAGCGGCTCGAAGGATGATATCTTTGGCGCGGCATCAGGCATAAAATCCCTGAAAAAACGCATCGATGATCCTGATGTTCATGGTCAGGGACCGTTTTTCGCCCAGTACTTCAACACGGTCGATAGCTTTGACACGCACGCACGTATTCCGGCCTACCACACCGCCATGGATCATTACGCGGCGAGAAATAAGCACACGGCGATCATCTCGGCCGGCTGGGATCCCGGTACTTTTTCGTGGGAACGTGTTCTAGCCGATGCTTTTATTCCGGGGGCAAGGCATTATACTTTTTGGGGACCGGGCGTAAGCCAGGGGCATTCTGATGCGGTCCGCTCGATCCAGGGCGTCCTCGATGCGAGGCAATATACGCTACCGGTCGATGCCGCGATCCAAAAAGTTCGAGATTGCGCTAACCCGCGGCTGCGGGCGTGTGACAAACACACGCGCCTGGTCTATGTGGTCGCACATAAGGGCGCCGACAGGAAGAAAATCGAAAAAGAGATCAAACTCATGCCGCATTATTTTTCCGAGTACCGCACCAGGGTGGTCTTTATCACGGAATCAGAGATGGCGAAGAAACATTCTCAATATCCTCACGGTGGTTTTGTTGTAGCGACCAATCAAAAAGGTATCGGCAGCCGGGCGCTGCTTGAATACCGGTGCGAATGGGGAAGCAATGCCGAAGCGACCGGTAATATCCTCACGGCTTGCAGCCGGGCTTGTTTTCGCATGAACCAGGCAAAAAATTACGGCGCCTTCACCATGCTCGACCTGCCAGCAGCGTACTTCAGCCTTCATTCAAAGAAGAAACTGCTGGTCGAATACATGTGATTACCCAATTACTTAATTACTCAATAACATAATTACATAATAACTATATCATTATATATGCTTGTTGACTTTCTTCGATAAATGTATATACTTCCTCTTGGAATGCAGACAACCACAAGAAAATTCGATCTGGTTATAAACACTAAATGGTGCAAAGGTTGTGAGATCTGCGTCGCCTTTTGCCCTAAAAAAGTGCTGGCGATGGAAAGGGATAAAGCTTTTGTCATCAGCCCCGATGCCTGCACTGGATGCCAGCTTTGTGAAATCTATTGTCCTGATTTTGCGATAGTTGTTAATAGAAGCGAACCGCCGAAACCGGCGACGTGATCTAAAAAACATGAATCCCATTAACCGACCCGCCAACATCAAAGTAATGACCGGTAATGAAGCCTGCGCTGAAGCCGCACTCACAGCTGGTTTGCGGTTCTTCGCCGGTTATCCTATCACACCGTCGTCCGAAATCGCTGAAGTCCTCTCCCGCATGCTGCCGCGGGTCGGCGGCACTTTCATCCAGATGGAAGACGAGATCGCTTCGATGGGCGCGATCATTGGCGCCTCCCTGGCTGGGGTCAAATCAATGACCGCGACCAGCGGACCGGGATTTTCGCTCATGCAGGAGAATATCGGCTATGCGTCGATGGCTGAAGTTCCCGTGGTCGTGGTCAATGTCCAGCGCGGCGGGCCGAGCACTGGTTTGCCGACCCTGCCTGCCCAAGCCGATGTCATGCAGGCGCGGTGGGGTACTCACGGCGACCATCCGGTCATTGCCGTGTGCCCATCCACCGTACGGGAAACGTATGACTGGACGATCAAAGCGTTCAACCTTTCGGAAAAATACCGGGTTCCGGTAATGCTCATGATGGACGAGATCATCGGCCACATCAACGAAAAGATCATCATTCCGCAAAAAGATGAGATCCAGATCATCGAACGGGAAAAAACGCACGAACCTCCGGATAAATACATCCCATACCGGATGACCGAATCCGATATTCCGCCGATGGCCGATTATGGATCCGGATACCGCTTCAACGTCACAGGACTGAGTCATGATGAAACCGGGTTCCCGACGAATGACCCGGCAAAGATCGATGTGCTCTATCGCAGGATCAACCGGAAGATAGAACGTTACAAGAATCAGATCATCGATTACAAGCAGGAATACCTGGATGACGCCAAGATCTGCGTGGTCGCTTACGGCTCCAGCGCGCGTTCGGCGCGGCGCGCGATACGTCTCGCCCGCGAACAGGGTATCAAAGCCGGACTCTTTCAGCTCTATGTTCTCTGGCCCTTCCCTTACGAGGTTCTGGGCCGCATCGCCTCCACGATCAAGCATTTTGTCGTACCGGAGATGAACCTTGGCCAGATGGCGCATGAAGTCGCATGCGCCACGAAGATCGAGCCGGTACTGGTCAATCGGGTCGATGGTACGCTTATAACGCCGGATGAGATATTAAAAGGAATAAAAGATGTTTCCGTATGAGAAATACCTGAGAAAGGAAAAATTCCCGCACATCTGGTGCACGGGCTGTGGGTGCGGCATTATTGTAAAGGCGATGCTTAGAGCAATTGACAGAATTAAAATTCAAAAAGACGACATGGCGATCGTATCCGGCATCGGTTGTTCATCCAGAACACCCGGTTATTTGGATTTCAACACCCTGCACACTCATCATGGCAGAGCCATCGCTTTTGCTACCGGACTAAAGCTTGCTAAACCAAAGCTTAAAGTAATCGTTATCTCGGGTGACGGAGATGCAACCGCGATCGGCGGAAACCATTTCATACACGCAGCGCGACGAAACGTAGACATGACAGTCCTTATTTATAATAATTACATATATGGAATGACGGGCGGCCAGGTTTCTCCGACCACGCCCTTTGGCAAAAGAGCGAGCACCGCTCCCTACGGTAATACCGAACCGGCTTTTGATATATCAGGATTAGCCATCGCTGCCGGTGCTTCGTTTGTCGCGCGGGGCACCTGTTATCACGCAACCCAGCTGGATAAGCTGATTGAGAAAGCGCTCAATAAGAAAGGGTTTTCAGTGATCGAGATAATGACTCCCTGCCCCACATATTATGGCAGACCTAACCGTCTGGGCACCGCGGTCGACATGCTCACTTTTTTCAAAGAAAACAGTGTCCCGATCGAAACCGCTCGGAAAATGACGCCTGAAGAAAAACAAGGTAAGATCACCATCGGCGTCCTCCATGATATTGAAAGACCGGAGTTCTGCGCGGAATATCAGAAGTTAATTGATCAGGCAAGGGGGTAAAATTGGCATTACGGTATGAGTTTCGTTTAAGCGGTTCAGGAGGTCAGGGGCTGATTCTTGCTGGTAAGATTATGGCTGAGGCAGCGGCGATTTACGATGGCAAAAATGCAACGCAGAGTCAATCATATGGACCGGAAGCACGGGGCGGGTCAAGCCGTTCTGAGGTTATCGTAAGCGACGAAGAAATCGATTATCCGAAAGCGGTCAATATTGATTTGCTTCTTGCTTTTACGCAGGAAGCATGCGATAAATATGCCAAAGATCTGAAAGATAGTGGTATTTTACTGGTTGATTCGAACTATGTATTAAAAGTTCCTCAAGGAAAATACAAGATTGTATCGCTCCCCATCACCGAACTCGCAGAAAAGGAGACGGGAAAATCTCTTGTCGCCAACATCCTATCCCTCGGCGTAATTATTGAATTAACCAAGGTTATTTCACCGGAATCTATGGAATCAGCGATACTATCGCGTGTTCCAAAAGGCACTGAGGATCTGAATATCAAGGCTTTCCGCGCCGGAATAAAAGCTGCTCAGCAAATTAAGCACTAATAATAAACACCAAACAAGAACTCGGTTTTCTACGCATAATAGGCGATGATTATGGCTTACGTGAACGACAATAAAACCACAAGTTGGTTGGATTTTGTGGATGAAAAAAGACGAGCAAACATGGTTCAGATCCTGCAGGAACTATCTTGGCTTCAGGAATTCCCTGACCTCAATTTTATCATCATTGGTGCCCTGTCGCTTTTGATCCAGGGTTATTTACACTATGTAGTTTTATGGGATATCGACCTCCTTTTTAAAAATATTAATCAGTTAAAAAATTTCATGGATAAACCAAAAACACCATCGCTAAAGATTTTCAATATTGATAATGAACTCGTAAACAATGAAACGATATCAAGTCTTCATACCGTGTGGTCTTTTGGCAAGACCTGGTTTAACGTCGATTACATATTAAAGAAAAGCATTTTCCAGCACTATACAAAAAACACGGTCCTGAAACAACATCAAGAAACCATGACGATTCAAAATCAACTGTGTTCTATTAATCTTTGTCTGGCCCATCCCTGGGACGTGGTAATAGACAAAATTCTGTCGCCCCGCACCGGTAAAGAACTGGAATTGAAGGTCGACATGAGCGTTGATATCAGGCATATTTATTCCGTATATAACAAGGAGCAAGACAACCATGTTTTTTGGGAGTACATTATGGAAAAATCATCTGCCATCAGAAAGAGGAAGGCTCTGAAATCGCGCCTGAAGGCAATTCTCTCAATCGCCCAGGAAATAGGGTATAACGATGTCGCCTTTTCGCCCCTGGCTTTGAAATATCTCGGTTAATGAGGGATTTCTTATCCAGTCTCGCTGAGCAATCCAGCGAATTCGGAAATCACTACCGCAAGCAGCTGCAAGCTGTCTTAAAGAATTTCGAGTCCATTGTTCGACAGCTGGAAAACCAAAAGAAACGCGATCAGGTACACTTGATGCACTCAACAGGTGATTTCGGCCGGGAGTTAAAAATCGTGGCCAATGTCGCCGAAAACACCGAAGAACGACTATCTTTCATGGGCACATTTTTTGCTCTGCAACTATTGCTGATAAATCGGCAGACAATCGATACCCTGCGTATGGACATTATCGCTGCGGAAACGAACAAAGTGGCTGTCTACAGAAAATTCATGCGCAATGTCGGCGATTGGTTTCGGACACTGACAACCGCCTACATCAATGAGCTTCTGAGTGTCTTTCTCGATCGGCAGCAGTCAACGGAATTTGTAATACTCGGTGTGGGCACCAAGTCTGACCAGGATGATATTGACGTGGGAATAATCGACGATGGCGGCAGCGAACGCGATAATTTCAACCGGGCGGTTGCTCAAATAAGTCATGAGTTCATGAAATATGCGACATCATTCCATTTCCACCTGTCAGAACATGTCGGCACCCAACACTATTCAGCATCCATTAACGAATATAAGCGGGTTTTAAAACACGAAATAAGAGACTTTGTAATCATTAATGAAATGCTCAGTGCTGCGGTAATAACCGGCAGCGGGCAACTTTTCGACCAATATCGCACTGATATAACAGGCCGGTATTTTTTTAAACCGGGCATCGATAACAAGTACCATGAAGGTTACTTGCGTGGCATCCTCGGTGAAATCCACTCGTTGATCGCCCGGCCGATTAGTTCCATGCATATTAATTTTAAGGAAGATGGTTTGCGTATCATCAAAAGCATTGTATCGGCTCAAAAAACAGTTTATCGCATTGACCAGGTCAATGCGTGGGACATTATTAAAGAACTGAAGATAAAAAATGAGCGGCGTTTGAATGAGTACGAAGCTCTCGACCGGTCATTGACATTTTTTGAAATATTCAGATACCTTTACCAGCTGTTCGTTACCCAGGACGAAGAGGTGATTTTAGACAATACTTCGATGCCCAACATCAGAAAAATCGCGCGAGTGCTCGGTTATTCGGATATTGGACAGTGCCTCGCCGAAGAACATCTATTAGTCCATTACTACGAACATGTCCAGAACATTCGGAAAATCGTACCGGTTTTGCTCGATGATCTAAAAAGCCATCTTGCCGAACATTCTGATTTTGCCGCAATGTTCAACCTGGATTATAAAGGAAATAGCGCCAAAGATTTTGTTGAAAAATTTAAATTTTATCGAGGAACATCATACTGGGACGATATCATCGACCGTCTGAAAGCCGAGAATGTCCTTAAGCGTTTCGTAAACGATATTAGTTCACTATCCGTGATTGAACAAACGCGAATAATCAGAAAGTACATCGAATGGGCTAAATACGATTTCTACACCCTGATCAAGTTTCTAACCATACTGGGGAGCAGTAAATATGGATTTTCGTTATTTAAAAACATGAACGATTATTTGCTGCAAAAAGTAGATAAAATCACTGATTTAACGAGAAAACTCACTTTTGTTTTTTATCGTTTCCCTCATCTTATCAACAATTACTTTTCGCTGAATGAAGAACAACAGTTGAAACGATATCAAAAAACCATGAAGGGACAAATTTATGAAGAAGACATCGCCAGCGTTGTGAGCGATTTAGAATATATTTTGAACATCCACTTTTATGGCAGCAAGTTTTATAAGCGCTACTTTCATATTGTAATCAACAAATACCCTGAATGCATACAAATATTAAGGAGGCCGCCCCGTTTGAAAGAATTCGGCGAATGGCTGCATAATGATGTGGGTTCAATGAGAACATTCCGGCAAAAAAAACAAAAACTTGGTGAGTATTATGATTTTGAAATGATGCGCGTGGGCATAAATACCCTTCATGGCGCGTCGGTCGCAACAACAAGTGCTGATTTCATCGAATTTTCGGACCGGTACATCCACTCTCTGGTTGATATCTGCCGGCAAGAGGTTGATGCCGAATACAATAAACGAATCATCACGGAAGACGTTTTAGCCATTTTTGCCGCCGGTGGTCATGCGAGAGAACAAGCCTATGACGACGATTATGACATCATAGTACTGCTTAATTCTGAAGACCCGGACATCACCGCATACTGCAACAAAATTGTCAGCCGGATAAACGCCGAGATTATTCAACGCGGCACCATACCGCACCATCGTTTTGCCGATTATTTTGGAAGATACGTGGTGTTATTCCAGGAAATGGAAAAACTCCTGGACCGCATGGCGCCGGAAATTTTCATTGAAAAATCGCAGATTCTTGGTGCCCGGCTAATCGTCGGATCACGCCGGCTGGAAAATGAATTTGTCGAGCGCATCGTAAAACCTAAAATATTTGACAAAAAAGAACATTATATAGCACAGATGATCCAGGAAATCCAGGCCCGGCATGTTACCGAAAAAGAAATATCAACTGCGGACAGCGATATCAAAGAAGGAATGGGGGGATTGAGGGATATCGAAATGATGATGCTTATTTTTAAAGCATATTACGGTATTAAAGAACCCGTTAACACAAAATTGTTTGAAAATATTGCGGGCATTCAACCTGTATTGCGCGGTGATCTTGAGACGCTATCAGAAGCGTTCATCTTTTTAAATGGTTTAAGGGATATTTACAGGTTGACTGCGGGGGCAAGTGATGCGATCGTGGCTGACGCTCTGGGAACTGCATCGAGAGTTCTGGGCTATGCAAATAACGTAGTGTTATATGAAAAATTCAACGAAACGAAAAAGCATGTAGCTGACACGATCCCCCGTTTATTACAAAAAATTGGTTACTCATCCTTTACCGATTCAGTATGCACATAACTACCCTTTTTGTTCAAAATACCGTCTTTTATCCAGCAGCGCGGATCGGTGGGCACGCGGTTAAGCATGATCTGCCAGTGCAGATTAGATCCTGTGCAAATCCCAGTGCTGCCCATCTCGCCGATGATCTGCCCTTTCAGCACGCGATCCCCTTTCTCTACCAGGATCTTGTTTAGATGCAGGTAAACCGTGTGGATACCCTGGCCATGGGAAATGACGATGCTCTTGCCATGACCATCAAGGTCCTCGGCCAGCACGACCAGGCCGCTGTTCGACGCCAAAATATCCGTGCCGACGGCATTGGCAATATCGATGGCCTTGTGTGACCATTTATCGAGATCCTTGTTGTAGCGCCGGGCCACCCCGAATATTGCCGTGATCGAGCCTTCGCACGGCCAGATGAAATCGCCGTCGTACAATACTGAATCGGTGTCCTTTCCGTAAGCCCGGGTAAAATACCTGCCCTCGTATTTCATCATTTCCAGCGTCTCTTCGGTCAAAACCCCGATATCCATTTCTGCGGTATCGACCTCGGCGAACTCGCCAGGAAGGATCATGAACGGCAGCTTGACGGTTTTCTTCGCGCCGCCCTCCTCGTAACTCAACGTCATCTTGTGCCGTCCCGAATCCGCGTCCATGGGTACTGCAAGCAGGGTCTGGTACAGCGTACTGGACAACGCGTACAATTTGTACGTGCGCTGAAGAAACCGTACCGAAACTTTGCCGATCGGAAGCGCGGTGTTAACATTCATGTACGCGATCTCCCCCTGGTGATAGGCATGACGGTCTAAAGATATCGACTGTACCAAACCACCGATCTGCACGATATTAAGCGACTCAGACGGCGCAACCCGGGTACGCGGTATCGACGGTTCTCCCCTTGTCAGTCCTCCGGTAAGCGGCACTGCTTCCAGGCTTTCCTGTCGGGACTGGAACGTGTCAACCGGTTTGCTAAGTTGGTAAACGACGGGATCAGCCAGACGGGGATAATTATCGTAGTAAAACTTTATGGGCTGCGAATCCCGCTGGATATAACGGTCAAGCCGGATAAGAGCCTTGTGAACCAGGGAATCAGACAGCGAATCCTGCCCGGCAGGCAGATTGGCGGCAGTGCAAAGAATTGCGAACCTAAGGCACCACAATAACATTTTCAGTCCCCAACTGTTCTTTTCTACGCTGTGCTGACCTATGCATGTCGTTTGTACATCTAAGAATTTTGAAAAAAAACGACGAGCTGACATTTGGGTCTTTCATCATTCTTAAGCTCATATCAAAATATTGGTTATCCCGTTTAGGGGCCGTTTCATCATTTTAGAATTACATGAAAAACGAGATAATCTAGTAGGGATCCATAACGCACCGGAAGCCATAGTAACGGTCCTGCACGTAGGGCTTCAGCTCGAGCCGCGATGAGCAGCGGAGGTGCTTGGTATTTATACTGAGCCACGAGCCGCCGCGCAGCACGCGCGTGTAGCCGGAATCGGGTCCGGCGGGGTTTTCCAGCGGGCTCCTCGCATAATAACTTGAATCGTAGAAATCACTGCACCATTCCCACACGTTACCTGCCATGTCGAACAATCCGTAAGGATTCGCGGCAAAAAAGCCGACCCTGGCAGTGAACGCGAACCCGTCGCGATCTTTCTCGCCGTCGGGCGCGTAGTTACAGCGGTTGATCGGTGGTTCATCGCCCCAGGGAAATTCTTTTTCCGGTAAGCCGCCCCGCGCCGCGCATTCCCATTCCGCCTCGGTCGGCAGCCGCTTACCCGCCCACATCGCGTAGGATTGGGCGTCGTAATAGCTGACCCCGACCACGGGCTGTTGAGGTTTGTTCAAAGAAGTGTCGCGGCAAAATAACGGTCGAGGATGACCGGTCGCTTTGACGAATTCCCCGTACTGCCGGTTCGTGACCTCGCATTTGTCCATATAAAAAGTGTCGACGAACACTTTATGCCTGGGATTTTCCTCGCTTGAGTCCGAACCCATGACAAACTCGCCTCCGGGTATCATCAGCATGTCCGCGGGTAGAGATTTCATTGTCTTTAATGTCTGGTCTGTTTCTTTTTTACCAGTGCACGGACAGAGAAATACGGCAAACATCACTAACGGTAAATATCGGTATTTCAATCGGTCTCCTTTGTTCATGTATGCCCTTTTTTTTAAAAAATTTACGCTATATAATAATCAAAAATCGCGCAAAGTCAACCACTTGACCAGGCAAGCATTTTGATTATAATTTGACGTGAGTTATTGCACAAGGAATAAGTAAGGGGGTGGAGAACATGGCGATCGACCCTGTTTGCAGGATGCAGGTTGATGAGAAAACGGCCCAATTCAAAAGCCTTTATAAGGGCGTATCGTACTTCTTCTGCTCAAAACCGTGCAAGAAATCATTTGATGAAGATCCCGAAAAATATATATCCGGAGACCAGAACCAGAAACCGCGGTCATGCTGCGGGAAATAACGTCTCATGAACGAAGCCGAGGTTCTGCGTCAGATCATCGACCAGGACAAGAGATATAAAATCGAAGCTTACCTTTTCGTCCTGGAAGGCCTTTTTTATGCCAGGAACATTTTCAAAAAGGAAGGACACGTAACGGGCCAGGAACTGCTGGAAGGGATCAAACGGCTCGGTATTGAACGCTTCGGCCCCCTGGCAAAAATGGTGTTCGAACACTGGGGCATAACCGAGACCGTTGACTTTGGCAATATCGTTTTCAACCTCGTTAATTCAAAGATCCTGGGCAAAACGGAAGAAGACAAGATCGACGACTTCAAAGATATCTATGACTTTGACGATGTTTTTGTGGCGCACTACAAACCAACTTTCAGCCATTTCAAGACCAGGACCTGACCAGGAAGCCCAATGACATACAAGATCCTCGTGATCAACCCGGGTGCCGGTTCGACGCGCATCGCGGTTTTCCAGAATGACCAGGCGCAGTTCGAAGACAATATCCGCCACCGCCCCGAGGATCTCAAATCGTTCTCTAAGATCATTGACCAGCGCCAGTACCGCATGGAAACCGTCCTGACTGCTCTTAGATCCCGCGGCATCGATCTGAGTTCACTGAACGCGGTCGTCGGCAGGGGCGGTCCTTTTAAACCGCTGACGAGCGGAACTTACCTGGTAACTGACGCACTCGTCCGCGATGTTCAGAATGGCAATTACCAAACGGAACACCCGTCCTTGCTGGGCGCCGTGATCGCCAAGGAAATAGCTGATCCGCTCGGCATACCCGCATATTTCGTCGATCCGGTTTCGGTGGATGAATTCTGGGAACTCTCAAGGTATTCCGGCTTAAAAGAGATAAAAAGAAAAGCTCTCAGCCACGCGTTGAACGTCCGCATGGTCGCGAAAAAGGCCGCGCAGGAACTTAATAAACCTTATCCCGAGTGCAATTTTGTGATAATCCACCTGGGAACCGGCATCACGGTCGCCGCCCACCTCAAGGGCACACAGATTGATTCGTCGAACGCTAATGAGGACGGACCATTTTCACCCCAGAGAACCGGTGCGCTTCCGACCATACCGCTGGTCGAGATCTGTTATAGCGGCGAGTATTCGGCCGCCGATCTGAAGAAAAAATTGCTGCGGGAAGGCGGCCTGCTTTCTTACCTCGGCACCGACGATATCAAAGAGATCGAGAACAGGATCAGCCAGGGTGACCGGGAAGCTGATCTTGCTTACCGGACGATGATCTATCAGATCGCAAAAGAAGCCGGCGCTTACGCGGTCGTGCTTAAAGGGGAATTGGATGCGATCATCATCACCGGCGGTATCGCCCACTCGAAGGGCTTTGTCGAAGCGCTTAAAGCATGGATCGGTTTTCTATGTCCGAAATTTTTCGTGTACCCGGGCGAAGGTGAAATGGAATCGCTGGCGCTCGGCGTGCTGCGCGTGCTGCGCGGCGATGAAGAAGCAAAAAGATACTAAGGAGGAATAAATGCTCAATATGGTCAATATTAAGTATGACGATCTGCCAACGCAGTGGTACAACATTATACCGGACCTGCCCGTGCCTCTGCCACCGCCCATGGATCCGCCCGAAGGCCCATCCCGAATAAAAAATCTGCCGAACATGATGATCGGCGAGTGCCTGAACCAGGAATTTTCCCAGGAAAGATGGATCGATATCCCGGGTGGCGTTATTGATCTGTTCACCAAAGCCGGCAGGCCGCGGCCACTCTTCCGCGCCACGAACCTTGAGAAAAAACTCGGAACCCCGGCGAAGCTTTATTATAAGAGCGAATTTTTCAGCCCGACCGGCAGCCATAAGGTCAACACGGCCCTGGCTCAGTGCTATTACGCGAAAAAGCAGGGATTTGAGCGGTTGACCACCGAGACCGGCGCCGGCCAGTGGGGCACCGCGCTTGCATACGCTGCCGCCGTGACCGGCCTTAAATGTACTGTTTACTGGGTGCGCAGCGTTTATAACTGGAAAAAGGACCGGCTCAAGCTCATGCAGCTGCTGGGCGCTGAAGTGTACGCCTCTCCCAGCTCCAAAACGGAATTCGGCAGGTCGCTGTACGACAAGAACCCCGATCATGTCGGTTCCCTCGGGATCGCGATATCGGAAGGGCTTGAGGATTCGAACAAGGACCCGAAAGCGACCTATGCGCTCGGGTCAGTGCTCAACCACGTGCTCTTGCACCAGACGGTAATCGGATTGGAAACCAAGAAACAGATGGAGATATTCGGCGAATACCCGGATCTTGTCATATCGTGCCTGGGCGGCGGGTCGAATTTCGGCGGATTCGCCATCCCGTTCCTGGGCGACGTCCTGACCAAGGGCAAAAAGACCAAATTCATCGCGGCCCAGAGTAAATCCGCTCCCAATTTAACCGGCCCTTATGAATACGACTTTGCTGATTACGCCGAAATGACGCCCATGCTCAAGATGTGCACGCTCGGACATAAGACCGACATGATACCGATCAAGGGCGACGGCCTCCGATATCATGGCTGCTCGCCGATCCTTAGCCTGCTCCGTCACGAAGGTTACATCGATACGATCGCCTACGACCAGGACGAAAAGCATGTTTTCGAGAACACCAAGCTGTTCATATCGACGGAAGGGTGGCTGCCGGCGCCCGAATCGGCGTATTCGGTATGCTGCGCGATCGATGAAGCGATCAAATGCCGCGATAGGGGCGAGAAAAAGGTCATCGCGTTCAACATCAGCGGTCACGGCTTTCTCGACATCCCGGGTTACGCGGCTGTCCTGGGCTTGTAAGATCCTGATTTTCCATCCGTACAGCCGGAGTAGCGCCTTCAGGCGCGTGGCGACGACACGGGCGTGAACGCCCTACTCCAATTACTTCATGGCTGATATCCGAAAAACCGAAGCGCTTATCCTTACCACCATCCGGTTTAAGGAAACCAGCCTGATAACCAGCACCCTCACCCGGAACGAAGGCAAGATCAAACTGGTGGCCAAAGGCGCCCGCAGGCCGCGAAGCAAATTCTGTGGCGCACTTGAACCGTTCTGCCTGGACACCGTTATATTTTACAAAAAGGAAGACCGGGACCTGTACACCCTGTCCGACGCGGTGGTCATCGAACCGTTCGATGGAATAAGAAAATCGGCGAGAAAATCGCACGGCGCGCTCGTTATCTGCGAACTTCTCGATCGGACTCAACCGGCCGGCGAGGGCGACGAGCGGATATTCGGACTCGCGGTTTATTGTCTCCACGTGCTAAACGATAGCCACGAATCAGATACCCGCGATGTGCTGTACCGTTTTCTGCTGCAGTCATTGGACCTGTTGGGCGTAAAACCCACGCTGGAGAAGTGCATGCGCTGTCATATACCGATCACGCTGCCTCAAAAATACAATTTCAGCATCGCCGCCGGCGGCCTGGTCTGCGACAAGGATTTCGATGACAGCGTTGTGTCCCTTCAGCCGGAGACGGTCAACGCCATGAAAGCGCTGTACCGCGGCACGACCGCGATCTTAAGCGACGGTTCGCTCGGTGATATCCAGCATCTTCTGCCCGCTTATTTTTACTACCACCTGGGCGGGCTCCGCCTGAACTCGCTGAAGTATGCGAAATGAGCTGTCTTGAAAACACTCCTATTACAAACATGTAGTCGCACCTTTTAAGGTGCGCATATCTTGAATATTTTTTTTCACAGGCTAAAGCCTGTGGCTACATCTTGATCTCCTCCCCCTTGATGGGAAAATCTTCATTCTTTATCTCCTCCCCCTCGAGGGGGGAGGAAAAAGGAGGGGGTGAATGTTGCCATCAAGGGAGGGGATAATTTGTGTGTGCCCTCCCATCAAAGGAGGGGTGATTTTATGTGGTCTCCTTGCTCGCTGGAAGTCTTTAACGATCTAATCTATTGACAAACCTCCAAATCGCCTTAAAATAATAAAAAGAACGGAGGAACATTGAACTGTCTGGCGTTGGCCGTCATGATGAACGTTTTTATTTATAGTTTTGAACCGACAGAGCCTCCTGAACATTTCATATCGATCCACAATTTCGAAAATTCTAGATACCGCGCCACTGCCGATTGGACGCCCGTCTCAACAATACGGCAGGCGACCCGCACGCTGCGGCATGAGATCAAGGGTATGTTGAAAAACTACTATGGCTATATGCCCTACTGGGTTGACACGGCATATTACCAGTACATGGCGATGAACCTGCTGACCCATATCTGTTATTTTTCGATCGACATCGATCCCTCGACCGGGGATCTCGGCTCCATCCCCAATATCAGCCGGTTCAACAAGGTCCTCAACGATGGCCACGACTGGGGGGTGAGGATCCATATGACCTTCACGCTCTTTGGCAATTCCAGCGTGACGGCGTTTTTGAACAATGCCGCGGCCCGCGCCAACGCGATCGCGAACATCCGGGCCATGGTCGACAATTACGGGATCGAAGGCGCCAATCTTGATTTTGAATTCGTGACCGGTTCGGTCCGCGATAGCTTCAGCCTTTTTGTCAATGACCTGGCTTATCAGCTCTGGAACCACGCCAACGGCTGGAAAGAACTCTATATGGCAACGCCGGCCGTGCCCGAATGGTATCCCGGATACGATATCGCCTACCTCGCGGCGCACAGCGATGGATTGTTCATCATGGCGTACGATTTTCACTGGAGCGGCTCTACGGTCGCCGGACCCGTGTCACCGTGCGTGCCGTCGTCTTTCTGGGGACAGTATTGCGCGGCGAAAACCATCGGCAGCTACAAAGCATACGGCGCGAGCGCCTCGAAACTCATTCTGGGTCTGCCCTATTATGGCATCGACTGGCCGACGACGTCCCAGGACATGGGGAGTTCGACGACCGGCACCGGCTCAGCCGTCGTTTACTACTACGCATTCCAAAACGCCAATACCTACGGCCGGCTGTGGGATTCATACTCTCAAACGCCGTGGTACCGTTACCACACATCGCAGTGGCACCAGTGCTGGTATGACGATTCGGTTTCGCTGGCGATAAAATTCACCATGACTAACGACTCGCTCCTCCAGGGCGCCGGATGCTGGGCGCTTACCTATGACCGCAGTTATGACCATATCTACAACGCGATCCGGCGCGCGTTCTGGGTCGAAGCGCCGACCCGCCATTTCACGGTTCAGGTGAATATCGATAGTCTCAACGTCAGGGACGGGCCCGGGACAAGTTATAATATCCTCACGACGGCGCCCATCGGTTCGAAATTCGTGGCTTTTGACTATATCAATAACTGGTACAAGGTATATTTCCCGGCGAATTCGGGACCGTACTACGCCTGGATGTCCGGCGGCGACGGGATCACGAACCAGTTCATGAAAGGCACGACCCGGAATGCAATCCTCAAAGTCGTTGTAAGCCTGCTTAATGTGCACGAAGGTCCCGGGAGTTCTTATCCCATAATAACGCACATCGCCCAGGGCCAGGTCTTTGTCATTGACTCCATAAACGGCGATTGGGCGCGCATCTTTATGCCGTACATCGACGGGCATATCAATGGATGGTGCTATCTTCCTTCCGCTGCCACGATCCCCAACCCCGAGGACTACAACACCTACAACTGTACGGTATCGAGCGTTGTTTATCCATCAGCCGTCCAGGAATTGGATACATTCACAGTCACGCTCAGGATCACCAATACCGGTTTTGGTCCCTTTGACACGCTCGTGTTCCTTAAAGGGACGGGTAATAGTCCGTTCTATCGATCCGGGAATTGGCAGGATTCGTCGCGCGCAAAAGTCTACGGATTTCCCGGCCTGCCCAACCAGACATTCTATTCTTATTGCCTGTTCCGCGCGCCCGATGTCGGGGCCAGCACAACCGTATCCGATACTTTCCGCTTCGAAAGGAACAACGTGCTTTACGGTCCCGAGGTCATTGTTTCCCTGACCGTCAATCCGGTGGGAATTGCTGAATATATTTTTGCCGTCGTAAATGAAGATCTTTTCATTAAAAGCACTGTTTTCGCCGATGAAATGCAATTGATTATGCCCGCTGCGGTAAAATCCTGCGATATCACTGTTTACGATGTCACCGGCAGGAAGATTATTGGCATGCATGCTAAACCGGGCATGACTGCAAGAATAGGCAAAGAGCTAAAAAGCGGCGTGTATTTCATATCATTAAAAAATGCAGATGGAATTTTGACCAGAAAGGTTGTTAAAATCAGGTAAGCACGTTATTGTTCTTTTAGACTAGAATATACGTTATTTCATCCGGTTTTGAGGTATAGTTAAAAGAGCGTCGGTCTCACATACCGAAGGTCGCTGGTTCAAGTCCAGTACCGCCCATGCTTTTATAACGATATTTCAACGGTTTTCATGGGTAAATAATTACACAGAATTTTCCCACAACAGCTTGTGTCAGATTTGTGCCATGTTTGTGCCATATCGTTATGAAATTTATGATTAATCTTTAAAACAAGAGCAAACTTGTCTTGGATGTTTTTCAAAAAAATCTACCCGTGGTTCGAGGTGTTTGAGATAATGCTCTGACGGATTTTTCATAAAAGTATATATAGGTTCAAAAATCCGATCCCAACTCCAAAATTCTTCCCCTATATTAAGGTATTCACGCACCATGTCTGTGCCTTTGGGAGCAACAGGATGCAGGAGCACACATGCAACACGAACCATATGAAAGGCATCAATTAGTGTCTGTCTACGTATGTTGTTATCATCACTTTGCTTTTCATATTCTATATTTTTCACCCAATATTTATTTATACCTCTAATATAACGGTCAACAATAGAAAAGGCTATGTGAAATTCGTGTTGAAACATAGCCATCTCGAAAGCAACAATTACATCATTAGATTCTGTAAGTATTTCTTGACTGGCTTTACCAATTGGTATTGTACCGTTATAGTATTTTTGTGTTGTATAAAAGCAGGTACGTATAGCATGATTGAAAACATTACTTAAGAGATTGCCTTCTTTTAGAACCGGATCGCTATCTTTTTCATCAGCTGTTGGATTTAAAGGTTTTGGTCTAAAACTAACATTTCGTATTCCAAGCCCCAAGCTAAAAAAGTGAGCTCGTAGCTGTTCAACAGTGTAGAAAGCCAATAAATCGCGGGCCATTGGTGGTTTGACTTCACCGCTGCTGCTGGCTTTCTTATCCAGAAAGAGAAGATGTTTGTTGACAATAAGCTCCGGCAACTGAAGTTGCCCATCTTCTGGGTCAGGGCTGGGTTTTTTACCTTGATCAGCCATGAACATTGCCATCTCAGCAACACCATAAAAATAGATATTATCTTCGCCGATGAATTGGTATACTTTTGAATCCTTGGAACACCACCAATCTCTCCAGTCTACCTTGTTTTTTCCTTGTTGTTCAAGAAAAGTGGCAGTGAATGAAATTGGTGCCCAAAGAGATTCAGGCCATACCCAAAAGGTCAAATTACGCATTCCATCCAGATCGGGAACGGGTAGTCCCCATGGAATATTACCGGTCAAACGGAAAGGCACTAATGTTTTGCCAGTTCGATAACGAATGGAATATCTCCTCAGAACTACACAAGCATCTTCTCTCTCTTCGAGACTGCCAAAAAGCAAGCATATAGATTTGCTTTTACCATTATCCATCCGAGTATATCCCGGTAATTCCTTGACGATTACTTCCAGTACATCGATTTGATTCTTCGTAATGTGGATTGTTGGCGGTTCAAGGAACTCTTCGATGCTCTTAACCATAAAGAGACGGTGGCCAGGTATTTGAATCAAACTTCGTAGCCATTTCTTCAATTTATCATTGAATCCAGGCAGCTTGAAATACCAATTTGTTACTTCACGCATCTCCGGGATTTCTCCGGAAAGTGTACTTCTGGGGTTAATAAGATCTCTCGGATCATATTGATGACCAAGCGAGCATTCATCAGCATATCCTTTTTCAGAAGAACAACCAAGAACCGGACATTGACCAACTACTTGGCGACCATTGAGGAAAGTCTCCATTTTGGTGTCAAAGAATTGGAGTGTATTAAGTTTAACAAGATGTCCGTTTGAGATTAATTTAATGAAAAAATCGCCACAAACCTCTTTGTGAACTATACCTGAACGACCGAAGCTTGAGGCTGCGAAGAGATTTACATCGATATAAAATAATCTAAGGGTTTCATCTTGACAATCGTGGTTAGTTCTAACAAATCTTTCTATATCACCAATATGATCATCGCTGGCGAGAGCTTTGCGATGATCCTCTACTATGGGTGAACCATAGCAGTCTGTGCCGGAGACAAAAATAACGTTCTCCTTGCCAATACGATCCCGCATGAAGCGAGCAAAAATATCCGCTGAAACAAACACTCCTCCAATATGACCAAAATGAAGATCTTTGTTTCCATAGGGCATCCCCGCAGTAATTACCGCACGCTTTGGAAAGTTGGGTCTAATTTTACCTTGACTAACTTTCGTCGATGGATAATTGTTCTCATCCATTCCTTCTCCCTTTTATAAAATAATTAAGCCCACCTTTTTGGGTGGGCTCTTCTTTTCCCCGGGGATGATCTACACCCATGGTGGTGAAAAGCCCATGAACTGCTGCTGATTTCTCTGAGCATAATTGATGAGATGATTGTCGTATATAGATTTCATATTCATAATAATTTATATAATAATCATAGATTAGAAAAAGTCAAGATATGCGATGCTTTCGGGGCAATGGGCCATTTCTGCATGGATAACATCCGCCAGGGAAAAAGGCTGCCGGATAAAATCGTGATCGAGGTGGAGGTGAGATAGTAAGAGTGTCGACGAAATTCGAGACTAACCCGGTTATGGTTTAAAACCCCAAGTACACCAAAACTGACCACTGGATGCAGCATATGACAATGTGCCTCTACGAAACGCATTGTGGTATATCTTGTGGTGTTCTCGACCGCGACGAATGGCCTTTCTGATGGAAAGATCATCCATACCACCTTTACGCATGCATTTCACGGAATCCTTGAATTCCTCAGTAGTCGTATCATAAGGCTCTATGAGCCGTTCCTTCAGTTTGTGATATTCGATTTTCTGGGTAGGTGATTTATATGGCGGAGCAATCCAATATACCTTTTCGTTACACCTGATATCTACGTTTTTCAGTCCTCTTTTTTCCATCCAGTATGCGATGTAACATCCTACCCGAAAGTCGCCTTTACCCAAAATTTTTCTTCCCCGCATGGTCCGGAGTCTGAGTTCGTAGTTAGATACCTTTTGTTTTATAGTCGGTCGAAGAAAATTACTCCAGCCGCCGCCGATATCAGCAATCGCATTGTCAAAGATGGCTACGCAGCCGCCACGCCGCGTCACGCGAATGATTTCATCCAACGCTCGCTCAGGTTGTTTTAAGTGACACAACAATACGTGAGCAATAGAAATGTTAAAAGAATTATTGACAAAGGGAAGTTTGTGGACATCACCGGTTACAAAATGGGAAAATTGCCCTAATTTCTCTCCGGTTGCTTTAGTTCTTGCTGTTTTGAGTAATTTTGTTTCAATATCGAATCCAACAAGCATGCCACATGGTATACAATAAGGTCCATACGCTCGCAGGATATAACCGAATCCGCACCCCGCATCGAGTAAACAGATACCGGGTTTAAGCTTAAAATGTTTGGCAAAGCTGCTGATCTGTTCTGGTGTCCATATCCCTTTCCGCTGACGAATAAGTACTTCCTCTCTCACTTTAGGATCATTATAATTTATGGTTTGTCTTCGCACGATTTTTTCCTTTTGATTTCATAACTGTCATATTATATGAGGTTCTTAGGCGAAGTCAACTATTACACGTTTTCACTGATTATCCTTCGTAATTCTTTTATATAATCACTTTTGCACTACAGCAACGAGTCTTGGGAGCTTTATTTTCTCTGATTCGTATCCGGGAAAAATCTCAAGGATTTTAAATTTTACCTTAGCGAGTAATTTCATTATCTCTTTTTTAGCATAATATTTCATCGTATGTTTCACCTTGTATTTTTCGAAGTATTTTGTACTTTTAATTACAACCTCCCCTTTTATTGTTACCAATTTTTGCCTCTTATCGATATCACGAATGAATCTAAATATGATCTTCTTCTTTCCTTTTTTAAAAATTCTGGTTTCGAAACTCGACCTCCTAATTTTCCCAACGCTATCGGAATCATCCCGTACATCAAAGATAAATATACCTTCTTTAGATAGATTATTTCCAATGTTTTTAAATGCTCTTTTCACGTCATCGCCATTAATAATATCGCCTACACTGCCGCGAGCCCAGATAACATCTGTTTTTTTGGGCAGCTTGAAACTTCTTATATCTCCCTTGATATATTTTATATTGATTTTTACCTTTTTAGCATTCTGTCTTGCGACTTTAAGCATCTCTTCAGTAATATCAAGACCCGTAACATGATATCCCCTTTTGGCTAGTTCGACAGAAAATCGACCAGTACCGCAGCCTAAATCAAGAATATTCTTTTTCTTCCGGTATCGTTTGATAATTGCCTCAATTGAATCACAAATACCCTTTATGTCCCGAGGAATAATCAAATCATAATACGGAGCAATGGTTTTGTAATATGATAATTTCATATTATAGGTGTAATTAAGGAGTATTATGCCATTTCATATACACATGAGTATCGATTTGGTGCGTGACACTAAAACTAGCCGCTTTCCAGAATTTAATTGCATATAGGTTCTTTATAAGTACGCGTAATTTAATTGGGATATCATTTCTTAATGCTTCAGCTTTAATGTCTTCGACAATCCTGGCACTTAATCCGATATACCGATACTGAGGTAGGATAGCGAATTGACTTATCTCTATTTCATTTTCACCACGAATAACAATTAACAGCCCAATATCGACATTATCCTTTTGAATAATCTTTGAGTCAGCATTGAGAAATTTTATTTTGATTATCTCCATTTGAACTGACTGATCCCATGCACCAAACATCTCTGTTACGAATTTGCTAAAGCAGATTTTCATCAACATACAGATAAAATCACTATCAGCATTAGTTACAGGTCTTAGCTGATAATCAATATTTAATTTTTCACTATACATATATACAACAAACGACCTGATTTTTTATTAGCTCTATTTAGTTTGTATCCGTCATATTTTTTAAAAGAAAATCCAGCAATTGTAAGCATGCCTTCGATTTCTTTAGGCTTGTAGCCGCGTTCATAATGTTTTTCTTGGAATCTTTTATAAAAACCACCCTTTTTTACAAATCCGGTAATTTGACAAAGTCCCAACGCCTTTTTATGATCAAATGATGTTTCGACGATCAACGTATAACCTCGTTCGTGAGTTGCAGAAGTACGATGCCACTGATCCATTAATCCTTGGAATGTATTCATATCGAATATAAATGAACCATTATCAACCATTTGGCGCCGAATTCTTTTAAATACTTTTAAAAGATCCTGCTTTTTAATAAGATAGTTTAAACTATCAAACATACAGGTTATAACATCATATTTATTGGGCAATGATAATATTTTGATATCCTGGCGTACAAAGCTTGCTTTTGGCGCATTCTGCCTGGCAAAGTACAATTGATATTTTGAAATATCCAATCCAGTTGCTTTGAATCTATGTTTGCAAATGAATTTTAATAAAGACCCGGTTCCGCAACAAAGATCAAGCCAGTTTCTTGCGGATGGCAACAATTTTTTTACTTTCTGGAATAAAAATGGCCACATTTTAGGACCCCAAAAAGCCCATTTTTCGTTGTAGATTAATGCAAAATATTTTCCGTATATCTCCATTATTCAATCCTCCAATCAAATTATAACTGCCCCATTATATGAGGTTTTTGAGGGAAGTCAATTGATTAAATATATAATGAGTGGACGTCACTTCAGATATTTTTTAATGTCTTTCGCATACTTAGAACGAGCTTCCCTACTTTCATCCTTTCTCAGTGGACTCCAATCAATCATATGCATATCTTGCTTAAACCTTGGGATGATGTGAAATTTATAGTGTCCAACTAAATTGTAGCCACTTTTTGAAGGGTCATCTTCAAAAACATGAGTAATCGCATCAGGGTTGCACGCTTTTCTGATAGCTATAGACAATTTTTTTACAATGAGAAAGATGTGAGAAGCGAGTTCATCAGAGAGGTCTACAAAATCCTCATAATGTTCCTTCGGAATCACTAGAACATGATGCTTGTTAATCGGATTCTTACTTATAACTGCATAGCATAAACCATCATCGTAAATAAGAACTTCCTGATCTTTAAAGTTACAAAAGACACAATTGTCCTGCTTCAGATGGAACTTGACAATCGGGCCTAGCTGAATAAGGTGGTTAGGAAGGAGCGAAATGGAAGGCAAACGGCAGCGAATCAGTCCCGAGAAAAAGGTTGAGATCTTGCGCGAGCATT
>Ga0299912_10000030_pt1 | contig 179172 bp, 149 predicted proteins | sample RVTome_2_FD_207667 | JGI IMG/M metagenome (GOLD analysis project Ga0299912, IMG submission 207667) | Soil microbial communities from uranium-contaminated site in the Upper Colorado River Basin, Wyoming, United States - RVT95D214 (version 2) ... | reverse complement strand
TTGTTCACGTATTGAATCATCCAGCCGGAAAGCGCAAAGGCCAGGCCAGAAAGCACGGCCGGCCAGTGCCGCATTTTCAGGTGCCGGGCATAGACATAGGTGCCCCAGCCGGCCAGGATCAGGCGCAGGATCAGGTAAGGGACCGCGACCAGGGGGAGGGGCAAGAGGAAAAGCGGGGCGAGGAGCGGCGAGAAGAAAGCGGACTGGTAATTGGCGATCTGGGGGAAGCCCATTCCCCGCCAGGGGTTCCACAGGGGGAAGAAGCCCTGGGCCAGGGCTTGGGACTGGTATTGATACCAGAGGTAGGAACCGAAAGGGTTGAGGTCCCGAAAGATCTGGAAGTAGAGAGCCGAGCCTTGGAACAGTTCGTGGCGAAAGATAATGAGCGCGGCCGCCAGGACCAGGGCCGGCGCCGCCAGGTGTTCTCGAAAAGTGATCCGGTCCGTAAAGCCCGCTGACGGTACCAGGCGCGCTTCCGCATCAGGCAAGGGGAATTCTTTTTTCGCGGGCCGCTTGCCGAACATTGTCGTTAGATTGTATCATATTTCTGCCTGCCAAGGGCGAATCCGGAGAAAGGCAGGAGTCGTTGGCCCGGGTGCTTTGCAATAGCAATAAGCTCATTACCAGGCCTCGTCAGAACCCGGGCGATCCAGCAAAGACTCGCTCGATCCAGTCAAGATCGCTATCAGGAGGGATGAGGCGAGGCGAAAAAGGCATCCGATTGGTGACAATTTTTGTCCATGGAAATGCCCAGAATTGTCTTTAATCTGGAAAAATCATTGAAAATGGCTGTTAAATTGAAACGATTAAAATCTTTTTCCAATCAATAACTATATGATTTTGAAGAACTTTTTTGCAAATGCCAGGATATTCCACCCATCTCGGATCAACGGCATTTGGCTTGCATATCATTCAAGTGGGATAACGATTAAACCTGTGTGCTGAAAAGAAAGGGGGTGCGGAGAAGACAGGTTAAACAAAGCAATTTGTGAGATCCATTGAAGTCAGGTCTATAAAGTAAATTTTCAGAAAGGAGAAAGAGATGTTGAAGAAGAACAAGAAAGGTTTTACGTTGATTGAGTTGATGATCGTGGTGGCGATCATCGGGATCCTGGCGGCCATCGCGATTCCGAACTTCATGAAGTTCCAGGCCAAGGCCAAACAGTCCGAGGCCAAGACCAACCTTGGCGCCATCTATGTCGCCCAGCTTGCCTATTTCGCCAACAGCAACACCTATGCAGACCTTGTTGCGGTTCAGGACCCTATTACGTGCAATAGAGCTGTTGTTGGTGGGCCTTCCCTTTATGTGACCGCTCCTGACGATGGGAGCGGCGCTTTCTGCGCCATGAACTGGGAACCCGCGGGCCAGAACCGCTATACTTACCAGGCCGGAGCCGGCACCGGGCATGTCATCGACGCCAAGCTCGGTACTTCCATATACGTCGCTACTTGCGACCCAGTCATTGTTCCTGACTCCACAGCTATCAGCTTCATCGCGGCGGCCGTGGGTAACGTGGACAGTGATCCCGAGCCCGACTGCTGGAGCATCAACGAACTCAAGCAACTGAAGAACGAGATGAACGACATCTAAACTAACGACGGCTTGTTTGCTCTGGGCCGCCGCAAGGCGGCCCTTTTCTTTGGATCGGAACTGGGCCGGCGACATCAAAGGGGGGATTAAAACCTTCGGGAGGGGCAATCCCCCCAGGTCGCGCGGGATTGCTCCATTTTCGGGCCTGCCCTACGGGCAGGCACGGGGGTCTGCCCCTGCGCAAAATCTTCCCAACCCCTTTTGATGTCGCCGGCCCATGGGAACTTGCTTTTCTCTAAATTACCCGTATAATACCTGGTGCTCTTCCAATTTTGAAATGATGAATGATCGCCTTGCATCTTTGGTGGGGGTCGGCCCCCGTTCGGCCTGAGCTCACGGCCGAAGGCTGTGCCTGCCCCAAGCGGGCGCATCCGGAGGACGCCCCTGCGTCCCAACCCATCAAAACAAAATTGAAAGGAAGCGGTAAGCAACCGGCTCGAATGGGGGAGAGGAGTATGGGAAGCGTCGTTAAGAAGCGGCGGAAAAAGATTCGCAAGCATAAGAAGCGGAAGATGCTGCGCAAACTGCGGCACAAGAAGAAATAAGCCGGCGGCGCGGGGACGGGATGGCGGATCGGCGCGCAAACGTCCGGGCGGTGGTCCGGCTGGAGGTGAAAAACCGGAACCTGAAGCGGGTGCCGCTGTATGTGACCGCGAACCTCAGCGTCGGCGGCATGTTCCTGATCACCAAGAACCCGCTGCCCGAGCAGACCCGGTTGCGGCTTCGCTTCTGCCTGCCCAAAGACAAGGCCCCTTTGAACACCGTGGCCCGCGTGCTTTGGGTGCGCGAAGAAGATTCGGTCCTCCGCCTCCCGCCGGGAATGGGAGTCCGGTTCCTGGAGTGCTCGCCCGAGGATCGCGAACGGATCCGGGCCTTTATCGAGGAATGGGGCCGCGCCTTCGACGCGGCTCACCAAGCCAAACCCGAGGACGAGCCGTGACGGTTGGGACTCGCGCCTTGCCTTCTGCCGGGATGTTCGAAGGGCTTGAGTAAATGGGTTGGCCAATGCCTGGAAAGCTTCAAATGGAATGGAACCCTTGGGGAGTGCCCCGGCGGGTCGTGCCGGTCCTCTTCCTGTTCCTCCTGGCAAGCTGCGCCAGCCATGCGCAAAGGTCTTCCCAGCCTCCCGCCTGGGTCGGCTCCGGTCTCGAGACCCTGCCCGGCTCCGGCACCCGCTTCCTTTACGGCATGGGCCGGGCCGAAGCCACCATCACCAATGTGCCGCTCTCCAAGGTCACGGCCCAGGAGCGGGCGCGAATCGCCCTGGCTTTTACCCTCCAGTCGGAGATCCGATCCCTGCTTTCCGCACCGGCCTCCGAGCGCCTGATCCGGCCGGTGGTCGAGGCGGTCTTGCCGCATTACCGGATCACCGCGGTGGACCTGGCTCCGGACGGCTCCCGCTACGCCCTCGCCCGTCTGCCTTATTGCGACCTGGTCACCGCCCTCCGGATTGCCCTGGCCGACCCGAACCTGGCGCCGCCGGAGGAGGCCCCGGAATGGCGGGACCAGCTTTCCTGCAACCCGGCCGCTCGCGGCTTCAGCGAATCCCCCTGAGCAGGAGCGTTGCGGATGCGACAGCCCATTGCGGATCACCTTTTCTTCCTTCCCGGCCGTCGGGGCGGTCGGTTCCCCCACTGCAACTCTTTGCTCATCGAGGACGCCGGCCGGGCCGTGATTGACCCGGCCTCGGATGCCAAGGAACTCAAGGCCCTGGCCGAAGAGGGCGTGCAGGTGGTGCTGCTCAGCCACTTTCACACCGACCACATCCGCGATCTGAAGCTCTTCCCGAAGGCCGCCATCTACATCCATCAGGCCGACGCGCCCGCGCTCCGGGACTTCGAGGAAATGATCCGGTTTGTCTGGGGCCACTTGGCGGACCAATCGGGAAATTGGGGCGGACGCAAGCTGCGGGAATTAGGCGAATATGGCTGGACTCCGGCCCGCGAGCTAAAGGACGGCGAGGAACTGGTCATCGGGTCCACCCGGGTCCAGGTGGTGCACACGCCCGGGCACACGCCCGGCCACTCCTGTTTCTGGTTCCCGGAGGCGCAGGTGCTCTTTGCCGCGGACATGGACCTGACCGAGTTCGGGCCCTGGTACGGCAACGCCGCCTCCAGCGTGGATGATACCCTCGCCTCCATCGAGAAGCTCAAACAGTTGCGGCCCCGGCTCACGGTGACCGGACATGAGGTCGGAATGATCGAGGGTGACATCACCGATCGGCTTGATGCCTTTGCCCGGGTGATCGCCGAGCGGGAGGCGCGGATCCTCGCCTGCCTTGAGGAGCCGCTGACCCATGAGGAGTTGGTGCGTAAGGGCACCATCTACGGCCCCCATTACTCGCCGGACAACTTAAACCACTGGATGGAATGGCGCATGACCTGGCACCATCTCCGCTCGCTCGAAAAGCGCGGCCTGCTCAAGCAAGAGGCGGGCAAATATCTCCGTCTCATCTAAGCCGGATTCCTTGCCCTGCGTATCTGCGTATCAGTCTTGTTGCTTTTGCTCAGCGGTTCGGTTATAGTTTTAGAGGAGGAAGATAAGATGACCAAAGCTGAAAAATTGCACTTGATTGAAGAGATCAGCCAGTTGGAAAAAGAGCTTGCCATCAAGAAAGCTCAATTAGCGGCCAGCCCAACCAAGAGAGCCCGGGCTAATCAACCGAAGAAGATGAGCATTGCGGAGAGCCGCCGCGAGTTCGACCGCCTGATTAAGGAGATCGGCAAGCATTCCTCCGGCGGCAATAGCGTCGAGGATCAAAGAAGGGAACGGGAGAGGTGCAAGTAGTTGTTGATAGCAATATCTTAATCAGCGCCCTGGATCCTCAGGACCAATTTCATGCAGAATGTTTTCCACTTTTCTCCCGGCTATTAGAGCAAGAGATTCGAGCCTTGTGCCCCGCCTTCGTTCTGGTTGAAACGACCTGTGTGCTCCGCAGAAGAACCAAGAATCCCCAATTCGCCTGGGAAGCCTACCAGGATCTTCTCCGGCTGGCCTCGATCACCTGGATGCCCCTCCCTCTGGAGACTGCCGTCCGAGCTTGCCAATTGGGAATCGAAACGGGCTTGAAAGGCGGGGATGCCATCGTGTTGCAGGCCGCAGTCGAATCTGGCATCCCCCTCCTGACCAAAGACAGGGAAATTCACGCCAAAGCCCCTGCCACTGTTCAACTCTTCGAGCCAGGTAATTTGCCCGGCTAAGTCCGTGCCCGGCACCGAATCCGGAAAGGGAAGACAGCGATGAGTGAGAGATGGGTAACCATTGCCACCTTCATCAAGCCCATTGATGCTCATCTGGCTAGCTTGCACCTTGAAGCCGCGGGCATCGAGGCTTTGATCCTCGATGAAAATTCCACGTCAATTAATTCTTTTTCTGGCATGGCCATCGGTTGCCGGGTCCAGGTGCGCGAGACAAAGGTGATGCGGGCCAAGGAAGTTCTGGGAGCCGATTCCATGCAGGTAATGGGCGAAGATTCTGAGGATGATAGTTCCACTCAAATTAAGAAACCATCAAATGAGCTATGTCCCCAATGCGACGCCCTGGGCCTGGCTTCTGAGAAGCAAGTTTCGTGGCTGGAGGTTTTGCTCTCCTTGATCTCCGGCCATTCCATGCCTCTGGCTAAAAAAGTTTTCCGCTGTCAGGTCTGCGGTGCGCTTTGGCGACCTCCGTCCTCCTCCTCGGGGGCTGGGCATCCCCGCCGGCAGGTGTAACAGCGCCCGCATTTCTCGGGAATGGTGGTGATGATGCCCATGCCGGCGTTCTCCCATCGCTGAGCCCGGGGAGAGTTTTAGCCGATAAGCAACCTGCTTCGATTCGCGGCATCCAAGTATCCAGGGGTGGGACCGACCGGCTGATGCGTCATTTCGTGCGGCGGGAATAAAACCCGTCCCGCTTGACAAAATCAAAAGAGTCCCCTAAATCTGAGTCATGCCCATCGGGAAGCAATACTTCCGGGCCGCGGTCTGGGTGCTGGGCCTGAGCAGTATCCTGCTGATCCCGGGCCGGCTTTGGCCCGCTGAGGAGTTGCCGTTTACCGCGGAGGAGTTGGCCCGGCTGGAGCGGGGCGAGGTGGTGCTCCGGCACGTGGGAAAGCCGATCGCGGAAAAGGAATTTATCTCGTTGCTGGTCGGAGCGGTCTGGGTGCCGCATCCCCTGGAGGTGATCTGGGAGGTGCTCGACCACCCGGAACGGGAAATCGAGTGGATCCCCCATGTCAAACAAAGCCAGGTGACGAGCGATCTCCGTCCCACCCCGACCACCCGGGTCAATGTGACCGATTACCGGATCGGAGTATTTGGAATTGAAGCTTACTACTCCCTGGTCCGGGAATACGACTATCAGAAGAAGACCATCAAGGCCCACCTGGACAAAAATCGCCCCCGCCGCTTCTTCGAGGATATCCAGGCCGGCTGGAATTTCTACCCCTATCGCGGCGGCGTGATCTTCCAGTATTGGTCGGATAGCAAACTGGTCTTTGAAGTGCCGGCCTTTCTTTCCCAGGCCCTGACCGAACGCGCGGTCATCGCCGGGATCGCCGCGGTCAAGCAACGTTGCGACCAGGTCGCCCTGGAGCGGAAAGACCAACCCAAGCCCGCCCCGGCCCGGCCCGAACCTGCGCCTTAATCCCTTGCGGCTGAAATCTTTGCCAAAGTGGGCACGATTTTATTCCGGGCTGAAAGAAGGATTTCACGCTAAGCCGCCAAGTCGCCAAGGGGAAGAGAAAGAGAGAAGAAGCCGACGCCAAGAACCTGAAGACGCCAAGAGTCTCGTTTATTTGCGACTTTGCTTCTTTGCGGCGCAGTCGGGGTAGGAAAAAAGGACCTGAAATCCGAGCTGCTCTCTCTTCTCCGAAAGCTTTAACCCTTAGCGTCTTTGCGGCTTTGCGTGAAACTCCGTTTCTTGTTTTTGCTTCCGGCTCGGCCGGGTTAGGGATCAGGGGGGAATGGATCCCTGATCTAAAACCGGGCAAGATTTTTGCCTCAATCTTTCTTGTTCAACGCCCGATGAATTTTGATGCTCGCCGCGACGGCCGCGGCCAGAAGCGGCAGGGTAACCAAGCCCAGGCGGGTGATGTGCGGGGTGGCGACCAAAAGCGAACCGATCAGGCCGGCGCCCAGCCAGAAGATCATCACCGCCAGAATCGGTAGGTAGTGGATCGCTTGGCCGGTTCGGGAGCGGCCGGGTGAGGTCATTTCAAATCCCCCAGATCGTGAAATTGAGCGGCTCGGGCAGCAGCCGCCGCTCGACGACGATGTAGCCTACAAAGAAGACCAGGATTCCAATCTCGAAGAGCATGAGGATGCCGAAGAACCTGAGCGCGGCGCGTGCCGGTCCGAGGCGGTGGCGCATTCCGGGCAGGTATTCATAGACGATGGCAAAGAGGAAGATGAGCAGGAACCAGCCCACAAAGTTGAGCAAGGGGATGGAGAAGAGGTTGACCTGGTCCGGGTTGAGCCAGACCCAGGCCCGATGCTCTTGCCGGGTCATGATCGGATCCATCCAGAGGTCGAGGTCCATGGCCAAGGCCGCGGCCGCGGCCGCGCGCAGGAGAACGTGGGCCCTGGGAAAAATGATTTCGGCCATGAACATGCATCCATAAGCGAGGAAGAACCATCCCAGGCAGGCCTGGGCCGGCGTTTCCAGGAACCACAAGCCCCCGCGCGTGAAGTAGTAGGAGTCCAGGAAATCCGAGAAGCGGCCGCCGATAATCCACATGCTTTCTTCGATGCCGGTGAAGACGAACGAGCCGGCGAGGAAAATGACCGTGCGGTATCCTCCCTGGAAGGTCCAGGCATGGCGGGCGCAGAGGTAGGCCAGGGCGAGGGCCCCGAGATCCTGGGCGAACTGTTCCGGGAGAGTGGAGTGGGGGACGCCCACGTTGAGCGGGACGCGAAGGACTTCGGGGAAAAGATGGTGGAGCACGGTGGAGAGGATGACCCCCAGCCCGACCAGGATGCAGAGCGCTGCTATCACCCTCCGTTCGGCCGCGGTGGCGGCCGGTGCAGGTTCCAGGTGAGCTTGGGTCATGGGTCCCCCTCCAGGACCTTCGCAACGGTCAAAGCAGTTTTTCCGCCAGCTCGAGGGCGGAGGACGCGGCGAGTTCGGTGCCGATGCCATGGCCGCCGGCCTCGGCGCTGCACAGGAAAAGATCCTTAACCGGGGTCTCGTGATGGGGCCGGCGCTCATGGATCTGGTCCACGGTCTGGCCCACGCCGATGACATTGCCCTCTTCCCCCGCGTAGCGCTCCACCGTGTCGGGCGAGTCAATGGCGGTCCACAACACGTGCTTTTCGATGCCGGGGAATACCTGGCAGAGAGCATCCATCATGATCTCTCCCCATTTTCCCCAGTCTTGATGGCGCTCGCAGCGGGTGCCGAAGAAGATCAACTGCCGGCCAGGGGGAGCGAGCTCGGGATCGAAGTTGGTGGGAGAGTTGAGCATGCCCCCGGCCACCATGGGCAGGGATCCCCCCTCCAGGTATTGCCTCTGGAGTTTCGCCATCTCCTCCTCGCTCAAGTCCGGCAGATACATGATCATCTTCTGGTCCGTGATCCGGGTATCCAGGGCCACTTTCAAAGCGACCACGTGAGCGGTCCAAGTCAGCCCCTGGATCCGCTGGACGTAGTCGGAGGGGAAGTGCTCGGCCGCGGCCAGGCCGCCGATGGTGGCTTTGATGTCCGCATTGGACACCACCCGGCCGGCTTCGATCACCTCGCCCCCGGCCAGCACGCCCCGGGCCCGGCCCTGCTCGATCAGGATCTTTTCCGCCGGACATCCCAACCGCGCCTCGCCGCCGTGCTTTTCCAGGATCCGCTGAAAAGCCCGGGGAATCGCCCCGCAGCCCCCGCGAGGATAAGCCGAACTCCGGGCCGCCATCACCTCCCGCAGGGTCCGGATAAATTCCGCGGCGCTGGCCACCTCCGGGGTGATGCAAAAATAGATGCCGCAGAGCATCGCGAACAGGCCGTGCACCGACGGGTCCGCGGTGAAGCCGGCCAGCCATTCCCGAAGCGGGGTATGCCACAGCCGGCTCAACTCCTCTTCTTTCATCTGCATCACCTGGAGCATGATCCGGGCGAGGTTGCCCAACTCATCCTTTTTGACATTGGCGCTCATGGTGTCCCGGGTAAAGGCCTGGGTCTGGCCCCGGAAATGCACGGAGACCCGGGGGTGGCGGGCCAGGACCCAGGAGATGGCCTCCGGCTCCCCCGCCCGGCGGCACACTTCGCCCAGCGGACCCTTCTCGCCCAGGCCGAACAGGTGAACCCCCACGTCCACCACAAACCCGTCCCGGGTGTAGGAAGCGCACCGTCCCCCGATGATGCGGTTCTTCTCCACCAGGATCACCCGTTGCCCGGCCGAGGCCAGGAGCGCACCCAGGGCCGTGCCTCCCACTCCCCCGCCGATGATCACCGTGTCCGCCTGACTGGCCATCTTTCCCCCTTTTTCCCGAACCCGGTCCGCTTTATTATAGAGCACCGCGCTCAGGAATAGTCAATTCCAGGAACCGGCTTGCCACCCCTCACTTTTTCCCCCACCGCATATTCTCGGCCGAGGTAGGGGCGCAATTCATTGCGCCCGCAAATCCTTGCCCTGAACGCGATGAATTTAGTAGAATGGCGGTCGGTCTGGAGGAAAAATCAAGATGGGAAAAGCAGAGGAAGTCCTGGTGGTGGGTGCCGGCCCGGCCGGCCTGGTGGCCTCGATCGTCCTGGCCCGCGAGGGGTTTGCGGTGACGGTGATGGAGAAGGAGGCCCAGGTGGGCGGCAATCCGGATTGGCATCCTTCGGCCCATGCCACTCCCCTCAAAGGACCGGAGACCTGGGAATACATCGGGATAGACTGCTCCCCCTGCTTCCGGGACGTGTCGGAAAAGTGCGACGTGTTCATGAACCAGAACAAGCTCAACCTCAGCCGGGTGCCCCAGGGACTTTGGGTCTGCGAGCGCGGCAGCCGGGAAAGCTCCCTGGATTCCTATCTCTACCGGATCGCCCTCGAAGCCGGGGTGCGCTTCCACTTCGGCTGCGCCTTTCTCGCCGAAGACCTCCAACAAGCCCCGGCCAAGACCGTCCTGGCCACCGGCCTCACCCCGAGCATGTATTCCTTCCTGGATAAGCCTTCCTCCCGCTACGCCGGCTACCACGCTTTCTCCGACCACCCCCGGGACGACGCCCGGGCCTCCATCTACTTCGGGGGCTTGGGCAAGGAATACGGTTACACCAGCGCCTTGAACGGCATCTGGTATGTGCTCCTATTTTCCCGGGGCGACCTGCCCGCGGAGAACCTGGATTATTTTCGGGGAATGATGGAAAAGTTCGAGGGCAAACACGTCGCCGGGTGGCGCCAGTTCTTCGGGGCAACCCCCAAACTGGGGCCCGAGTTGATTTGCCAAGACCGCTTCATCCTGAGCGGAACCCTGGCCGGCTTCATCGAGACCAACCTCGGCTTCGGCATCACCGGCGCGCTCATCTCCGGGAAAATCGCGGCCCTGGCCGTCATTGACCCGAAGGGGGCCCAGGCCGAATTCGAGGGGTTCACCGCCGGCATCAAACAGCGAATCGCCGAGAAGAAAAAAGGCCAGGCCGGCATCGCCTTCCAAATGGGCAAAATCTGGTTCAAGATTTAATCTTTTCGGAGAATCCACAGATTACGCAGATTAAGGAAATTCTTTAACACAGGGACCACAGAGGACACTGAGCTCTAAAGCCAAAAAAACCAGGAAAATTGAAACACAGAGACCACAGAGATCACCGAGGCTCTTAAGCCATTGAGAACATGATTCTCTGCGTTCTCTGCCTTCGGCCCGAGCTCAGGCCGAGGGGTGCGCTCGGTGTTAAAATCCTGATCCTGCAGATTAAAGAAATTCTTTAACACAGGGACCACAGAGGACACTGAGCTCTAAAGCCAAAAAACCCCTGTGCTCTCTGTGCGCTCTGTGTTAAAATTCTGTTCCTCTTAAAGTTTTTGCCTGACTTTTTCCACGAAGGACACGAAGCGCACTAAATTCTTTGTCAATCAACGACTTTAGGGGGATTTGGGGTCAGAGCTTGAGTTGTGAGTTTAGAGCAGTAAAAAGTGCACGATTAAGAGTCTTAGCAGATGCGCGGGTGTGGGCACCCGCGCATCTAAGGTAGCCGCGCCTTTAAGGTCTGGATTTGGGGTCAGAGCTTGAGTTGTGAGTTTAGGGCAGTAAAAAGTGCCCAAAGCAGTGGACAGGGAAAGAAAAGGCATTAGACATTAGGCTTTGGACTTTAGGCACAGGAACGAAAAAATCTGTGTAATCTGACCTCGGCGAGCTCCCTTCGACTGACTCAGGGCATGAGCTTGTCGAATGCAGTCGAGCCGTGAAATCTGTGGAAGAGAGGTTTCACGCCAAGCCGCAAAGGGGCAAAGGGAAGAGAAGGAATCAGTTCAAGTTCAAGGATAAGATTTTAATTTCCTGCCAACTGTCAACCGCTAACCGTCAACGGCCAACCGGCTTCAACCTGGGGTGGTTGCCGCGTTGGATGGGGTAGCTGCCGTGCAGGATGGGGTGGTTGCCGTGCAGAATGGGGTGGTTGGCGTGCAGAATGGGGGGACGTTTGAAGAAAGTATGTCGTATGTCGTATGTAGTATGTCGGGAAGAGAAGTGGCGGGAAAGATTGAGGAAGCAGGAAGAAAAGGGAAAAAGTGTTAAGCCGGGCTGGACAGAAATGGAAAGATTGACCGGAAAGACCCGTTTTTTGATCCTGGCCGGGCCGCGAGCAATGGCGAACAGAAACCAAAGGGCGATACTAAAAATATTGCAAAAACAGGAAGTTAGATCGAAACTGCCGGTCTTTGATTTTGGCCTCGCCCAGTTCATTCAGCCCCCTTATAATATGTAGAAATGTTGCAGTTTTTGGGCGAGGGAGGACGGCTTTTGGGGGCGGAAGCGGCAGGAAAAAACAGAATTTGCTTGGTGCCCCATTGAATCTTTTCGTGGATAATTCCTTCTTCTTTTCCTTTTTGAGCCTTTGTGCCTTGGTGTTTAGTCCTTCCTTTCCTCCTCTTGGTGTCCCTTCGTGTCTTTTCGTGGATAAATCCTTTCTTCCTCTTCATTTGCGTTTATCTGCGTCCATCTGCGGATGATCTGAAGAAGAGGTATTCGGATCATTCGGCTGGCCCCTTTTCCCATTTGAGTGCCCAATAGGGAGACAAGAAGATGACCCGGAGCACGCATTCCTGGTAGGAGAGTTTCCCGCTGTTCACATCCAGGACCAGTTCCTGCAAGTAGGACGAGTGCTGGACGATCGGATAGGAAAGGCGCGGGAACCGGTAAAAGCAAAAGTTGAAAAAGCGAGCCCACCAGAAGTCGCGGACCAGGGTGCGGTAAATTTCCTGATCGTATGACTCCAGCCGGCGGTGGTTCTCGCGCATCGCCCGGACAATCGCCTGGCCGGCCAGGATGCCGGAGCGGGCCGCGTAATAGATTCCCTCGCCAAAAAAAGGGTCGGTCATGGCCGCCGCATCTCCCACCAAGAGCGCGCCCTCGGTGACCAGGCGATGGTAAACCCCTCCCCGGGGCATCAGGTGGCCCCGGCAGTAAAACATCTCTTGAAAGCCTCTCAGGTTTTCCTCTTTTTCGATGAACGCCCGGAGTGCGGCTTTGACATTCCCGGGCTTGGTCAGAGTGGAGAACACCCCTACGGAGAGGTGATCGGCCTTGGGAAAGATCCAGGCATAGCCCTTGGGCACGTGGTGAAAGTCAAACGTGACGCCGGCTCCCTGACGGGCGAGCTGTTGGTCTGATACCCGGAGCTCGGCCCCGATCGCCACCCCGTATCGGTCAAAGGAGCGCATCAATCCGAGTTGGCGGGCGATCCGGGAGGGCACGCCGTCCGCGCCGACCAGGAAGTCCGCGGCGTAGGTATCCCGGTCGGTGCGCACGAGCCAGCGGTTGGGTTCGGCCTGGATCGAGAGACATTTTTCTTCGGGGTGGAAATGCGATCCCTGGGCCTTGGCTTGCTCCACGAGCAGGGCGTCGAATTTATCCCGCATCACCATGTAGCCCATTCCCTCGGGCCGCTGCAGGAAAATCTTGCGCTGGGGTTGGAGGGAGATGGTGGCTGATTGAACCGTGGTCTCCAGGACCGGGGACAGGTCAAAGGGATACAAGGCCCGGGTCTTTTCCGGAAAGCCGCCGCCGCAGGCCTTGAGTCGGGGCATCCGGGCCTGGTCCAGAATTAACACCTCCACCTTTTGCCGGGCCAGGTGATAGGCGCAGGTGGAGCCGGCGGGTCCGGCCCCCACCACGATCACAGGATAATGCTTCATCTTCGTTGCATAACAGGAGAGTTAAGGTTTAGCTGTCGAGAATTGGATCAATTCCTTCCCAAAAGGTGATTGGAGAGGCGCCGGGCCAGGCTGAGGACGGTCAGGGTGGGCGGAATTCCAAAGGGCACCGGGATCACGCTGGCGTCGCAAACGTAGCAGTTCTTGATCTCGGTCTGTAGGTTGGCGTCCACCACGGCGCCCATGCGGCAAGTCCCGCCGGGGTGGGCGGCGCTGATCCCGGTCTTCCAGAAGGACCGCGCCCCGGCCTGCTTGAGAATCCGGCCGGCGATGGCGGTGCCCTGGTCCAGCTTGTCCCGATCCGCGGAGGTCAAGGGTTTCGAGATCATGCCCTTGGCCGGGATCCGGCCGGCCATCTCGTCGCGGATCTTGACCATGACCGGAAGGGTGCTCCGGTATTTGTGGGTGGGTGGGAACTTATACCAGAACTGACCGGCCATGATCGCGAACAGGGAAAAGTTATAACACATGTCGGCAAACATGATGCCCTCTTGCTTGAGGTGCATGCCGGTCACCATCAGGGCTTCGCCTTTGGCGTTGACCGGCTGGTCAAAGACCCCGCAGACCATCTGAAACGGGTCAATGAAGAAGTTGGTCCCGGCCCCGGTGATCCCGGAACGGAGCAGGATCTGGGGAGAGCCGACGCCTCCGGCGGAAATCACCACCTGCCGGGCCCGGATCTCGTATCTCTTTCCGCCCGGCCCCTTGGCCAGCACCCCAACGGCGATCCCGCCTTCCTGGAGCACCTTCTCCACGTAAATCCGGTTCAGCAAAGCGGCTCCCTGCTGGACGGCATCCAGCACCCACTCGCGCGCATGCCACTTGCCGGCGTGCTTGCATCCCATCGAGCACTCGTTGCAATTCGGGATACAGTTTTCCGGGTTGATGAACTTGGAGAGCTTGTGCCAAGGGTAGCCCAGCTCTTTAGCCGCGGCCATGATCCGGGCGGCGCCGGGGCCGATCAGCCGGTCGGGGAGGGGGCCCACGCGCAACTCGTCCCGGATCTCGCTGGACTCCTTTTCCAGGGTAAAGCCGAACCGCTCCCACATCTCCGGGTCCGGATCGTAAGCCGTGCCGCAGAACATCATGCTGGTGCCGCCGGTGGTGATGTTGCGGACCATCAGGGTCAGCTCCTTGGAGACGAGCGCGCCCCGCTTCAGCCCGAGAAAGGCCCAGCCGCCCATGTAGTTCTTGATCCCGCCGAAGGTGGTCCCGGTGGGCGGGTTGTCTTCTCCCCATTCGAGGATGGTGACCTTCTTGCCCTGGAGGGTTAAATCCCGGGCCACGGTGGCCCCGCCCGGACCGGAGCCGACCACCACGACCTCGGTTTGGATTTTCTCCATCTCCATGACCGGGTGCTCCTTTCCCTTATTTGAACGGCCCGGTGGCCAGCATGCCCTGGGCCAGATTTTGGAGGGCGGAAAAGATGTCAATCTTTCGGAAGAAAAACTTCATCAGCTTCAGCCGGACCCCGGAAGAGGCGGGGGGAATAGGGGGTCGGGGGTCCGGGACGGTGGAATAAACCGGGGGCGCTTCCAGATCCTCCTTCAAGAGCCAGGGGAGGATCGGGCGCAAGACCAGACCGCCGAGCCCGCCGAGGAAGAAGGCCAAGGCATTGGCCATGGGACCGAGCAGGCTACCCGGGGGGACGGGATCCAGAGGGATGTCCTGGACCGGCCGGCGTTCTCCGGGCAGCGGGATCTCCGGGAAGGTCTTCTCGGTAATCAACCGGCCGGCCCCGATCCGGATCAGGAACATCTCGTAAAGAATATTGTTAAATTGCAGAGGCTCGCCCGCCATTCCCGGACCGGCAGAAGCCTGATCTTGGGGGGGCAGGGTGCGGGTGTAGTCCATGAGCAGGACCTTTTCATTCAGGGCCTTGGCAAAAGTGAGCTTTCCCCAAATCAGGTAATGGAACATCTCCGCATCCAGGGTCATGATCACGTTCACTTCCGGATCCGCCCCGTCCACTTCCTTGACCAGGGGAATCTGGCCGGGAGTGATCAGGACTTTCTTGTCGGGGTTCTGAAGTTTCAGGAGGATCGCCGGCCGCGAGCCGGCCCCCGAGATTTTCATCCAGCCCTGGATCAGAGGGCCGAGCGAGTTCAGTCCGGTCAGGAAGCCGGCGCCGAGCTCGGCAAAATTGGTGGTCTCTTTCAGGGGGCCGTCCTTTCTCTCCGCGCGGAGCTCATCCGGGGATTCATCCTTTCCGGGGCAGAACGACTTCGTTCACGAACCGGCTGAGTTCGAACTTGATATCCTCCCGGCTGGTCACCCGGGGGTCCATCATGTCATAAGGGAAGATCAACAGGGGGACGTTGGCCTTGCGGCAAGCCTCCTTGAACAGCCCGATCACTCCCCAGGCGTGCTTGCAGCCCAGGTGTCCGGCAAAGATCCCGCAGTCGGCCTGGAAGACTTCGGCCATGGTCAGGAAGTCGGCGATAAAGGTCTCGGCCTTGCCTCGGAACTGCCGGGTCATGGGCATGATCCGGATCATTTTTTTGGCCAGTCCGAAAAGCATGCTCTCCGGGGTGGAGGTATCAATCAGGCCTTCGGCGGCGTAATAGCCGAAGAGGTCAATGGGCATGGTCAGGCCCAGGACCTTCTCCATCCAGTCGTAAAGCTGGAGATCGAACCAGACCGGGTCGTTATACCAGATGGCCCGAACCTTCTCCTCGATCACCGGCCGGCCGCGGTGGGCCTTGAGCCGGGCCTCGTGCAACAAGCCGCGAGCAAAGTCCAGTCCTTCCTGGGTGCCGCAGCAGATCATCTGCAAGGGGACGACAAAGGAGGACAGCTTGCTCGGTTGCACCACCGGCACATGTTTGCGGAAATCCATCCAGTCCCAGAGGGTTTGCACGGTCTGATTGGAAATCTCGCAGACCTGGCGCAACCGGTCCCAGTCCATCTTGATCCCGGTGTGCCGGGCCAGAAACTCGGAAAGCTCCCGGAGCTGGCCGGCCACATACCGGACCGACCGATCATCGCTCTCATAGGGCACATCCACCACGAACATGGGGGCCGGCTCCAGCTCGAGCATGGCCTGGGTCGAAACCACCTGGGAATCGCAGGGGCTGTTGATCGCCAGGTGGCACACCGGCTTGGGATAAAGCTTCATGGAGATGGCCCCAACCGAGATTTTGTCCGCGGAACACATATCGCTGGGGATTCCATCGGCCTCGGCCAGATCAATCATGTCCATGGCCGCCTGGGTGTTATAGGACATGATATAGACTGCTCCCATCATTTCGATGCAGAGGTTAAACACCCCTTCGAAGGCGAAAAACAGCTCCGGGTTGTAGCCGAGGTTGTGCCAGATGATGGGTTTGCCCTGCTGGAGGTTTTCCACCAGGCGGCCGATGTAGTGCCGGGTCATGTTGGCGAACTCCGTGAGCCCGGTGCCTTCCTCATCCGCGCTGAAAGCCCGGTAGCCCATATCAACGAAATTGAAAAAGTTCTTCCAGATTCGGAGCTGTTGTTGTTCTTCCGGGGTTCTTCGCACGGCGGGTTCTCCTTTTGCTTTATTTCCCCATTGTTTCCAGGAAGGCCTGGACCCGGGTTTTGATCTGTCCGGTGGAGATCACCCCATATTCCCGATCCAGCACCAGCAGGTGGAGGCCGGTGGTCTTTTTCCGGTGGAGCATTTTATGGGCGTCGCCGCCCCAGGGATCGCAGAACTTCATGCGCTGGAAGATCGCCCCTTCGGCCTGGTATTTTTTTATCAGGGCCTCAATTTCTTCATAGCGCTTGGGGAAACCGCCGATCATCCGCGCGCAGGGGATGTTGAAAAAATAGCCCCGGCAGATCGTCTCGAGAGGATTACCCTCGACCGGGATCAACTGGCTGAAGGAGCGGGCGCTGAAGCAGACGTTGTCGGCCACCACGGCCGCGCCCTGGCTTTCGATGACCCGGAGGAAGGCCGGCTCGTCCAGCTCGCCCCCGATCACCACGACCCGGGCCCGGATCGGCCGGGCTTCCGGCGGGTGGTTTTTCAGCTCGGCGATCAACTCATCCGCCCGTTCCAGGAAGGGGGCCGGCGGCATGAGCTGGGAGGCCAGGGCAATGCTCAGCATCTCCTCCCCGGTGAGCCGCGGCGGGTCCTGGCCGCGAAGCTCGTTCAAGGTGATCAAGCGTTGGCGAACCTGGTTGTGAAGCTGGATCGCCTCCCGAAGCGCATCCTCGCTCACCTTGACCCCGAAGTGCTCTTCCATCTGGGACTTGAGGTTGCTGACCTCTTCCAGATACCAGGGAAGCAGGGATTCCCGGGCATTGTGCGGGACCGAGAGGAATCCGAAAAAGCCGAGGCCGGTCTTGGCCCGCCAGACATCATTCGCCCGGCGAACATGGTCGCAGGTGTTGAGAAACACGGCTCCGTCCAGGAAATCATACCTCTCGGCCAGAGCCAGGCTGGTGGCATGCCGGACAAAGGTGCACACCCGGTTGCTCAAATAGGTATCCGCGGCTCCCGAGTCCTCACTCCCCGCCCCCCGGATGCGCACCGGCACAAACCCCGCCGCGGTGAAAAGTTCCTTGGGCACATAGGTGCAGAAATATCCCATCACCCGACCCCCGGACTTCTTCCACTCTTGGAGGTAGCGGTTGTCCGGGCCCTTGATGACCTCGCCGAACTCGGCCAGGATCTCATCCTTCTTCATCTGTTCTTGTCCCTATTCTTCCGCGCCTCATTCTTAGCAAATCGCCCCATCAATGTCAATACCAATACTGGGGACAGGCCCCAGTATTGGTAGCAAAAAAATGTGATAGGATTGATTCATGCCCCGAATCGCCCGAATTGTCATCCCGGGGATTCCCCATCACATCGTTCAGCGCGGGAACAACCGCCAGGAGGTCTTTTTTCTGGACGACGACCGGCGTTTTTACTTGTCGGTGTTAAAAGTGCAAGCCCAACAGCACGGCCTGGAGATGCTGGGCTGGTGCCTGATGACCAATCATGTGCACCTGATTGCCATCCCGAAGACCGAGGACTCGTTTCACCAGGCGATCGGACTGACACATTTGCTTTATACGCAGTATGTCAATCGTTTGCACGGACGCTCGGGGCATCTCTGGCAGAACCGCTTCTACTCATGCGCACTGGACGAGGCCCACCTGTTGGCGGCCCTGGCCTATGCGGAGCGCAATCCCGTCCGCGCCAAACTGGTCAAGCGCGCCTGGCTTTACCCTTGGTCCAGCGCCAAGGCGCATGTGGAGGGGGTGGATCAAGTCGGCCTCCTGGAAGCAGAGCGATGGAAGGAATTTTTGGCCGGGATTGATTGGCTGTCCTTCCTGATCCGGCCCGAAGATGAAAAACAAGTCGCCGGCTTGCGCTCGCACACCTGCCGGGGCCGGCCACTGGGAAGTGACGCCTTCCTGAGCAAGATCGAGAAAAGGTTGGGACGGCGGATGCGGCCCTTGCCAGAGGGATGGCCGAAAGGAAAAAGGAGAAAGCCAGGATAATACTGGGGCCTGTCCCTAGTATTAAAAGGAGATAAAATGAGAAAAAAGCACGTCCGGCAAGCGGCCGCCTTACTTCTTTTCGGCGGGGCCATGCTGATGCTCAGCGCCGGCCGAGACCCGCTGGAAGAGACCAAAAAGATCTGGATCTGGACCAAGCCGGAGATCTATCCTCAGCCGATTCCAGGGGACTTGGACCTCAATACCCTTTCCACCCTCCTGGACTCCGGGAACCTCCAGTGGTATCTGCCCCGGCCCGAAGAAGGGGAGTGGGACGCCGTCGCGGCGATGAAGATCCATGCCCCGCCCGACCTGGTCTGGAAGGTGGTAACGGACTACGAAAGATATCCGGAATACATGCCGGACACCCTGCTCGAATCGAAGACCCTCTCTCGCCAGGGCAACGAGGTCAAGAACTGGCACCGGGCGGTCAACTCCATCCTCAATTTCGAATACAACTACGAGATCCTGGATGTCGTCACGGAAGATCCGCCCGATCACCTCCACTCCGAGACCCTGGAGGGCGGACTCAAAGGCCGCCAGATTGACTGGATCTTGGTGCCGATTGATCAGAATCAAAACACCTTGATCTTCATCCGCCATTATCCTCACATCAAGTCCATGGGCGTTACCGTCCGCGCGGTTTTAGCCGTGCTCCCGATGATCGAGTGGCCGGTGTCCGCCTCCGCGGCCAATTATATCTTGCGCGGCTATAAGCAAAAGGCCGAGCGGCTGGTGGGCTATACCCCGCCTCCGGAGCCGGCCGGCCTTCTTTACCAGGCCCTGGACATCGAAACCCTGCGCAAGCTCGACCGATCCAGTTGCGGGCTGATCCGGGAAACCCCGGAAGGTAAAACCATCAATGGCCTCACTTACATTTCTATTGACGCCCCGGCCCCGGTGGTCTGGGAGGTGCTGACGGACTTCGAGAACTACCATAATACTTTCAAGGACTGCCAGCTCCGGATCGAGAAGCGGGAAGGAAACGGCGTCCGGGCGTGGCTGAAAACGTCCTCCTTTTCGATCCTGATTTTCAGCTTCGGGATGGAGCTCCATAACCTTTACACCCTGGAGCCGCCCGATCACCTTTCGATCCGGACCATTGACGGACTTTACCAGGGCAGCGCCAGCGATTATCAGATTCTGCCCCTCGGAAGTGGAAGTAAGACCTTGCTCTTTCACAGCGTGGGGCTGAACCTCGAACGGGACTCTTCTCTGACCATGCGCATGGTCAAGTCCGGGGCCTTTCCCGCTACCACCATGATGTCCCTCACCGTGTCCAGGACGGAGTTGTCCAGCGTGAAAGAGGAGGCGGAAAAGCGCGCCCGAGCCAGGTGATGATAAACTAGATGCCGATGAAAAGCGTGATCCTTGCCCTTGCGTGGCTTTTTGCTCTCGCGTTGGGCATGGCCCTTTTGCCTGGCCGACTGCCGGCGGAGGAGACCCTGGCGCCGAAGGGGGCCGGCCGGAGGACTCTGCCCCGCCAGTTTGATGTGATCAAGGTGAACGGTGAGCTTCTCAGCCTCTTCGAGGGGGTTACAATCGCCCGGCTTTCCCTTCTGGCTTTCCGGGAGGGGGTTCTTGCGCCGATCCCGTTTCAGATTGACGAGCGCGACCGCAAAGGACATTACGTGATGACCGCGGGCAAGATTGCGGGAGGGGACGAGGACAACGGAAAGTTGGATGCCAATGACGAGCTGGTGTTTCTGGTCTCGGATGCGGGCGATCAATTACCCGAGGAGGAAAGGCTCGCGGGGGGAAGGCGGATCGAGCTCGAGATCACCGATCCCCGTTATCCGGATCGGCCGGCCTGGGCCTACCTCGCTCGATACCAGGGGGCTCCGCCCCGCTCCGCGCTGGATTACATCCATTACGACCCCGACACCGAGCGGATGATATCCCCCTGCTGTATCATCGGCTACCCGAAAGGGCTGGGGTTCATGTTTTACAACGACCTCATCTACCTCGAGTCCGCCGGGGGAGACGGCCGGGACTTTCTCGACCGGATCAAGTTCCGCTTCACCATTGACTTTTTCGGCGGCATGGTGACGCTGAAGCGGAACGAGGAGTGCTTTGGGGCGGAGGTGCAAGGATGGATTGACGGCCCGGTCCGGGTGCTCCTTTCCAGCGTGAACCATGTGAAGCTCTTCGAGGGCTTGCCCAGCGTCAGCTTTGACACTATCGGCGAGTATTACCCGCACCTGATGAGTTTACCCCTGATCATCCGGTTCCCGTTCAACATCCGAAGGGTCGCCAAGGTTTTGGGGGTCCGGACCCTCCGCGCGGATCTGATCGGCGATCTCTCCGGGATGATCGGGGGCAAGGCCTACACCAACCTGGGGCTGAGCGGATTCACCTATACCGGCCATACCCCCCAAGCGGTTCTGGATCGAATCGAGAAAAAAGGCATCGTCTGGGGTCTGGCGACCAAAGAGGGGGTCGGAACCTGGTTCCCGAGGGTGGTCTTCCCGGACGCCATTTGTCAGTTCAACTCCCTTTATTTCACCGACGATCTCCAACTGCAAAACCCGCCGGATGGCGTCCCGGGAGAGATCGGAAACGGGCTGAGGCTTGAGATCCTGAACTACCCGCCGGAAATTCTGGACTGGCTGGGCACCGAGAGCTTTGTGCTCCGGCTGGACACCTACTTCGCCCGTCCGGGTTTGACCCCCGCCGAGGCGCGGGAATGGCTGGATCTTCTGGATTACCCGCTTTCCCTTGATATCCATGGCGGCCAGGCGGCGCCGGGCCGGGCGAAACCCAAGGCGGCCGGCTCCGGACCTCCCTGGGAAGGGGGCCGGGACGGCGTGCTCACCGATACCCGCAACCGGCAAATCCGTTTGAAACGAGTGGCTTACTTTGTCGGCGCTCCGGAAGCGGCGCCCCGCACTCTCTTTCTCGGAGAACGGGTCACGGATCAGACGTTTCATCTGGTCCCCTTGGCCGAGATCCGCTCGTTAGAGAACCATTATGTGGAGTTTGAGCCGGTGACCAAGACCCGGATGGCGTTATTTTCAGAATTGATTCTCGCGGACGGCTCGCGGCTGGACTTGCTGAGTTGCAAAATCTGCGGCTGGGCCGGCGCCGACCCGGAGGGGCGCGTGATCTACCTGTCCAACGTCCAGATCCAGCGGATCGTCTTCGCGCCCCGCAACTGGTAAGGCTGATTCGTCTCCCTAGCGGCCGTCCGCTCGAACCCGGCGTTGAAACCGCCAGACTTAGCGCATGCCCCGCCAGCTCTGGGGATAGTTGGGACAGCCGCCCATCACAAAAAATTCGATCATCCCGATTCCCGCGCTGCCTTCCAGATCAAACTCCTGGGTCTGGTCGAAAATTTGGGTGGTCCGGTCCCTCTCGCTTAAAACTTTCGGGTCGGCCAGGTCATAGATTCCGTTATGGATGGAAACATAAATCGTGTGGAGGGCCCGGGCGGAGAGCCGGAACTTTCGCCCGGACGCGGTGGTGATGAGATAGGAGGATGAGGCGGGTGTCCTCATCCCCGGGCGAAACCCGATCTCATAGCTGAGAGACTTGATCTCGTCCCGGGAGCCGTCGTCCCCGCAGACCGCCCCGTCAATGGTGATGAGTTGACCGGCGCGGGTTTCCCCCAGCCAGGCGGTGAGCCAGAAATTCTCGAAATTGGCGCTGATCCAGATCCAGAAATCGAGCTGAGCCAGGTTGCGGATGCCCCAGGAGCGGTCCCGGACTCCCTTCAGCCGATGCCAGGAGCGGTCGCCGACCTGGAGGGTGCCGGAGAATTCCCCGGCCTGGGTATAGTGACACTGGTCCCAGACCTTGACGCCCTCTCGTTCCCAGGAGATCACGCCGAACTCAAAAGGCTCGCCCCGGCCGGCAAAGGCCAGGTCCAGCGCGACGTTCAGACCCGGCTCGTTCAGCTTGAGGTTCCATCGCCGCATCGGCTCTTTCACCTCCACCTGGAGCGACCCCGCCCACACCCGGAGGCGGTCGTTATTGATCGGCCGGAAATAATTCTTGCAGATCAGCTTGTCGCCGGCCGCCAGGTTGAGGATTCCCTGGAAGAGATTCAGGTTGGGGAAGAACCCCATGGCCAGGATTCCGGAAAGCTCTTTGGCCGGATCATTGAAATTGAAATAGAAGCGGTCCTGCCAGTTCCGGTCGGCCGAGGCCACCTGCGTCGCCGGGGCCACGATCTGGTGGCAGAAATATTCGTCGGCGGGTCCGATCATAACAGGATCACTTTCTGGGCGGCCGGGAAATCGCGTTGCGTGATCTCCTTGAGGAATTCTCGAATCCGGGCCCGCACCGCCTGGAGCGCGGGCGCGCCGCCCCCCGGCATTGCGGCGTGCAGCCGGATGAACCGGTCCAGGCCCTCCTTCAAGTCCAGGTTCCGCTGTTCCAGGGTCTCGATCGGGGGCAAGGCATTGATCTCGCAGCCCGGGCGTTCCAGGAGCTGCGCCAGTTCTCCCGCCGCGGGATGATCCAAAGCTTTCAGGGCCGGGACCGCGTCGCCAAGGAGGTTGACCATGGCGAGATTTTCGCGGGCGAGGCGGCCGAACTCGTCTTTCCACCTGGTTTCGATAAACGCCAAGAGCCGGGTGCTGGTGGCGATCTCCCATAACGATTCCATCTCTCCGGATTTTTGCACGATCGGCATCGAATTGGAGAGGATGGTCCGGTGAATTCCCGCCAAAAGTTCCGCCAGGCTCGGTCGCATGATTTCCTCCGTTTACCAATCCAACAGCTCGATGATATCCCGGTGCAGTTTGGGCATGAGCAGGGGCAAGAGGGCCAAAATGTTTTTCCGCGAAGCCCCGGAGATATACCGCTGGGCCCCGGTCAGGGTGATGGCCGCCATTTTCACATTTGAAAAGACCTGCCAAAATTTGACCGCGGCCGGGTTCACTTTCCGGCCGGAAAGCTCTTGATACCGGCGCAAGAACCACTCCCGCTCCATCAAGCCATTGAGCAGTCCATCCACCTCATAATAGCGCGCGCACACCCACCCCAGGTCATCGTGCGGATCCCCGAGGGTGGCCATCTCCCAGTCAAAGATCGCCACGATCCGGTTCTTCTGATACATCACGTTATCCAGCTTGTAATCGCCGTGAACTAAACAGGTTTCCTTTGCCGGGGGCATGTTGGACTTGAGCCAGATCAAGGCCTCGGTGAGAATCGGGTCGGGTTCCAACTTGACCTTCTCCATGATCGCTTCCCACTTGGCGATCTCTTGCTTGGCATAGTCCCGCGGACCCTGGGGCACCCCGAGGAAATCCAAGCCGCGGGCCTGCCAGTCCAAGTTGTGGATGCGCGCCAAAATCGCGACAAAGTCTTCGGCAATCTGGTGGCGCAGTTCCGGGTTGGAGGCGGCGAATTTCTGGAAGGACTGGTTCACAAATCCATCCTTCCGCTCCATCAGGAGAAACGGCCGCTGGAGAATGCTGGGATCGGTTTCACACCAAAGGACCTTGGGGGCCGGAATCCCGGTGCCCTCCAGGCTTTTCAAGATTCGAAACTCGGTGTCCCGGGAAATATGATCCAAAAGCCCGGTCGGCGGATCGCGGCGCAGAACCATACTTTGGGTTTTCGGCACTCCTCCTTCTTTCCAGTTCACCTCAAACAAAAAAGTCTCTCGCGAGGCCCCATAGACTCCCCGGGATAACTTGGCAATCTCCAGTTCCTCGGCCTCCGGCATCCGGGAATGCAAATAGTCTCTGAGTTTTTGCTCAATCAAGCCAGCTCCTCCCGTCCCCTGACCGCCAGGGCTCAGTTCGCTTCCGCCTGGGCCTTGACCTGGCCGATGATCGCTTCCGCCTCCTTGACGATTCGGTCCAGCAGTTCCTGACAGGAGACCACATCGTGGATCAGTCCGATGGATTGGCCCACGTTAATCGAGCCGGCGTTGATATTGCCCTTTTCCCAGATTTCCGGCCCGAGCGTGCCCGCGATCAGAGGCAGGATCTCGCCCAGACCGCCCTTGCGTTCCTCAATCTCCAGGACTTTCTTGATCGTGTCATTGCGCAGGGCGCGGCCCTGAAGCCCGATGCTATTTCCATAAAGCACGGTCTCGTATTCCTGCCGGCGGATGAGTTCCTGGCGCACGTTGTCGTGGACCTCGCACTCGCGGGTGCAGATGAAGCGGGAGGCCATGAGGATGCCTTCCGCTCCCAGACACAGCGCCGCGGCCAGACCGCGGCCGGTGGCCATGCCCCCGGCGGTGATCACCGGGATCTTCACCGACTCCGCCATGCGCGGGGTGAGCACCGTGGTGGCCACGTTGTCATTCAGGGGATGTCCGCCCTCCTCCACCCCGGCCGCGATCACCGCGTCGTAGCCCGCTTTCTCCGCGTGCACCGCGTGGCGCACCGATCCCAGTTTGTGGATGATCTTGACCCCCGCGTCCTTGAGCTTCTGCAAATACTCGCCCCCGGCGAAACGGTCCAGCGGCGTGCCCCCGATCTCCACCGCCGCCACCTTCTCCTCGATCACGGCCTCAAAGTAATTCTGGTAATGCTGGTCCCCCAGATTCATGGCCGGGAGCATGGTCACGTTCACCCAGAACGGCTTGTCCGTCAGTTCCCGCACCTCCCGGATGGCGGCGATCAGCTCTTTCTTGTTGCCATACATGGCCGCGGTCAGGTTGCCCAGGCCGCCGGCCTCGGAAATGGCCGCGCAGAGTTTGGGCCGGGCCAGACGCATCATCCCGCCGCACAGGATGGGATACTTGATCCCCAGCATCTCGGTAATTCGAGTTTTCATAACTAGCCCCTTTTTTCAGCGCCTACGCCTTCCAATACTTGCGTTCCGAGAGCTTGCGCAGCACCACTTCCGCCTCGGCGATAATGTCATCTATGATTTGCTGGCAGGTCTTGATCTCGTGGATGCGGCCCCCCACCTGCCCGGCCGGGACAATCCCGCTCTCGATCTCGCCGGTGTTGACCGCCATCCGGTTCTCGTCGTTCTGCGTCTTGATCGGGATCAGGGTCTGCATCAACTCGGTCTTATTGTCCCGGAACTCGTTCTTCAGGATCTTTTGGGTCACCGGGTTCTTTAAGGCCCGCACCGGGTCGCCGATCGAGGTGAGAATGAAATCGGTATCGGTGTGTTCCATCTTGACAATGGCTTCCTTGACCTTGGGGTGCACGATGCACTCCTTCGAGCAGACAAACCTCGTGCCCATGGTGATGGCCTCGCCTCCCCAGGCCAGGGCCGCGACCAATCCCCGGCCGTCGCAAAAGCCGCCCCCGATCGAGACCGGAATCTTGACCGAATCCACCATCAGCGGACCCAGCACTGAAGTCGAAACCCGCTCCGCCCCGGGGTGGCCGCCCTCCTCGGTGCCGACCACGGTAATGGCGTCCGCGCCCAGCCGCTCCGCGGTGATCCCGTCCCGGACCCGGGCCACCTTGTGGATCACCTTGATCCCGGCCTCCTTCATCAGTTTCATCCAGGGGTCGGGCTTGCGGGCCGAGGATTCCACCGCCGGAACCTGATGCTTGGCCATGATCTCAATCGCCTTGACGAAAAACGACTTGGGCACTTCGGTGAACAGGGTCATGTTCACCCCGTAAGGCTTGTCGGTCAGGTCCTTGACCTTCTTGATCTCGTCCTCGAACTTCGTGATGTCCTTGTCCCACTGGATCGCGCTCATGAAGCCGATCCCGCCGGCGTTCCCGACGGCCGCGGCCAGCTCCGCGGTGCTGACCAAGCCCGCGCCCATCCCGCCTTGCATGATCGGATACTTGATCCCGAACAATTCCGTAATCCGGGTCGTAAAGAAACTCATGGCCCCTCCTCCTTTGCGAAAATTCCCATCTACTTCTTCCCGAAACCCTGGGCTTATTCCTATCCCATAATCCCATTCCCGTCAATGGAGCGGAACCTTTTTTCTGCCGGGAAGGGGTTTGCCCCCGATCTACGTCTGCTCGCCTTCTGCCTCTCGAGAAGGGTTCCGGGAGAGGATGGGGAAAGGCAAAGGGTTCAATTGGAGTCGGAGGAGAATGCGAGGATCGGCCGGGTCGGATCAGGCCCCTTTTTCTTTCCGGACGGACTCGGCGCCCTTCTTTAGAGCCGCGCGGTTCAAGGCGAGCCGATCGGCATCATCCTCTTCCATCAGCTCCTTGCGGACGGCTTCCAGGAGCTCTTCTTCCGAAAAAATCCCGCTCAGCTCACAATAAGCGCCGAGCATGATGATGTTGGCCATCTGCGGTTTGCCCAGGGCCTGGGCCAGGTCGGTCACCGGAACCGCCACCAGCTGAAAATTCGCGGCCGGCTCGATCTTGGTCACGACCGAGCTGTTCACCAGGAGCCGGCCTCCCGGCTTGACCTCCTTTTTCAGCCGGCTGTAAGCGCCGGACTCCATTGCGATGGCGTTCTCGGCATGGGAGAGGATGGGCGCCGCGATTTCCGAGTTCGAGAAAATCACGGTGCAAAAGGCCGGTCCCCCGCGCATGGTGGCCAGGTAAATGGGGAAGCGGGTAACGTAGCGGTAGCGCTCCGCGGCCGCGGCGGCGATCACATAGCCGATGGTGATGACGCCCTGGCCGCCGGTGCCCCCGATGATCAGCTCGTGTCGAGAATTTTCTTTCATCCGGCTTTTCCTCCGGCCTTGCTCACGCGGGCCGGTCCGTGTTCTTGAATTCTCCCAGGGGAAATTCTTGGATCAGTTTCTCCGCCACCAACTTGAGACCGGCCGAGGGCTTGAGGTGAAGGCCCGGAGGACAGGCGGAGAGGATTTCCACAAAGGAATATCCCTGGTCCGCCTTTTGTTTCTCGATGGCGGTGACCAATGCCTTTCGGGTTTGATTATAGTGCTTGTGGGTATGGACCGCTCCGCGAAACGAAAAGACCACGCCCTTGAAGCTCGCCATCAGTTCCGCCATGTGGATGGGGAACCCGTCGCCCTCAGCCTTGCGGCCCGTGGGGGTGGTGGGGGTGACCTGGCCGAGGAGGGTGGTGGGTGCCATCTGTCCGCCGGTGGTGCCGAAGTTGGCGTTGTTCAGGAACAGGGTGGTCAGCTTCTCGAAGCGGCCGGCCGCGGCGATAATCTCGCCCATCCCGATGGCGGAGAGATCCCCGTCGCCCTGCATGGTGAAGATCAGCTTTTCCTTGCCCAGCGCCCGCTTCAGGCCGGTGGCTGCCGCCGGCGCCCGGCCGTGCAGGGCTACCAGGCCCTCGATCCCTTTGATGTAGTGGGCGCTGACCATGCTGCACCCGATGCCGGTGACCAGGATGGATTGTCCCGCCACGCCGGTTTGCTCCAGCGCCTCCATGAAACAGTGCAAGATGATCCCGTAATGGCAGCCCGGGCAAAAATGGGGTTGCATCATGGAATTAAACAGGGCGGGAGGCCCGTGCTTGACTTTCTTTTCTTTCATGACGCCAACCTCTGGATTTCATCCAACACCGGTTGCGGATACAACAGACCCATGCCGCTGGTGAGGTCTCGCTTTTCAATTCCCAAAAACGAGATCGGAATCTCCCGCCCCAGCGCCCACTCCACGTCATAGAGCATCTGTCCCTGGTTGTCTTCCACCACTAGGACCTTCTTGGCCTGGGCCGCGGCGGCTTGAAGCGCGGCCTTGGGGAAGGGATACAAGGCGATGGGCCGGAACAGGCCGACCCGGAGGCCCTGGGTCCGGGCTTGCTGGATGGCTTCGAGCGAGGTTCGGGCCGTGGATCCCCAGGAAACCACCAGCACCTCCGCGTCTTCCAGGAAGCGGCCCTCAAACCGGACCTCCTGGGCCTCGATCTGTTCCACTTTCTTGCGCAGGCTCTGGAAATAGGCCCCGTAGTTGAAGGGCATGTAGGAGTCCATGACGATGCGCACGCCCTTTTTTTCCGCGGAGCCGCGGAGCGCCCAGGTCTTTTTCGGGAGTTCCCCGAAGGCCAGGGTCGAGATTTCCAGGAGCTCGGCGCTCTGGCCGATGATGGCGTCGGGAAGGACCACGGCCAGGGTCCGGTGTTTATCGGCGAGGAAGAATGCGAGTTGGACCAGGTCGTGGCATTCCTGGACCGAGGCCGGGGCGAGCACAATGCTTTTCACGCCGCCGTGGCCGGCGCTCTTGGTGGCCAGCAGGTAATCGGTCTGGGCGCTGGCAATGGATCCGGAGCCGGGCCCGCCCCGCTGGACGTTGACCACCACCGCGGGCAGTTGCAGGGCATGGATCGCGGACATTCCCTCCTGCATCAGGGAAAAGCCGGGGCTGGAGGTGCTGGTGATCCCGCGCATGCCGGTAGCCGCCACTCCCAGGAGCATGTTGATCGAGGAGATCTCGCTCTCGGTCTGGACAAAGGTCCCGCCGTGCTTGGGCAGTTCTTGGGCGAAGAACGCCGGGATCTCGTTTTGGGGGGTGATCGGGTAGCCGCAAAAGAACCGGCATCCCGCGGCGATGGCTCCATAGCCGATCGCCTCGTTGCCGGTGGTCAAAATTCTTTTCGGGCTCATTTCATCTTCCTGCTAACGGGCGGCCTCAGCCGGCTTGCTCGAGGAGTTCATAGACCGTGACCGCAAAATCCGGGCACAGTTTCACGCAGGCCCCGCAGCCGGTGCAATCCGCGTCCGGCTTCAGCGCCGGATAAAAATAACCCGAGGGGTTGTAGTTATCCTGGATGGCCAGACATTGCTTGGGGCAAACCGCGACGCAGATCGCGCAGCCTTTGCACCGCTTCTCATCAATTGCAACCGCGAATTCAGCCGTCATTTCTTCTCCGCAGATTACGCAGATTTCACAGATTCTTTACCCTTGAGCTTGAACCTGAACGTGAACGAAAATCATTTTAGGCGCGCGGCTTGACTTTAGGGGCGCGGGTGACCTCACCCGCGCATTCACCCGCGCATCCGCTAAAACTCTTCCTGACCCCAAATCCTTAAAGTGAAGCTTTAAAGCTATGACCCAGCTTCCCCCCTTCCATGTCTCAAAAATCTCCCTTACATAACTGTGGTTCTTTAGTATAAAGTTCGCATTTTTGACATTTGGGTTTTGACGAGCAAATTTCTCCCTTATCATCTGCACAAAAAAACCATAAAACATTATCAACATAATGAGCTGGTTTTTCTATTTTAGCTGCAAATTCAAATCCAACCTTTCTAACTTGAAAAGCGATTTTATCTGTAATTTTTACTTTTGGATTGTCAATCAATCCAATTCTAGAAAAAAAGCGGATTATATGTTTATCAGCTTTAAAGTCATCTATACCAATATTTTTAAAAAACTCTGAACAAATAGAAATCCCCACTAGCTTTAGTTTATATTGAGATTGGGTTTTGATAAATTTATTTCTTAAATATTCTTTGTCATTGAAGTGTTGTTTTATAAAATTATGAACCGAACCAAACTGATTTGCAATTTTCAAAAATGTTTTCGCGTTATCTCTGAAGGCATGTAATTTTATATTTAAAAATCTACCTCGAATTTTTAGGTTTATTATTTGGTCATAAATTTGCTTAATTTTATCTTCAGATAATTCTGATATCATTTTGATATCATAATGTAAAAGCAGTTTGTCTATTGTCTCGAAATTCTCCTCATATTCATGCCAAACAGCTTGAATTGTAAAAATTGCTCTACATAAATGCTTAAAAATATCAGTATCATTTAGTTCTTTAAAATCTGGGAAATTATAGATATTTTTTTCCACATCAAACCCGCTTTTTTGCAAAGATGAATATACTCTATCAAACAATTCTTGATATTGAACGGAATTATGCACTTGGCAAACCCCTTTCCTGTTCTATCTTGTCCTGATTCAGGAATTCATGCAGGAATTCATGGGACACCATAACCAACTCGGCCGATTGGTGAAATTGATGACAGCCGGCGATTGCGGCAGGTTTGGGGGAAGTAGTGAAAAGTGCACAGTGCAGAATGATCAAAGGATGACAGGCAAGAATGCCTGTCCCCCTTCCAGATTGATAAGCTTGAAGTTTTCTTGAAATCTGCGTAATCTGCGTAATCTGCGAAATCTGCGGATTCTCTTTTACTTGGCTCATGTTCCTTTCCGTTTTCTAAAGCAACCAGAGGCGGGTGACGCGGGGGTCGAGGATGACCTGGTCGTGCTCAAAGTCCAGTTTCATCCGCCATTTTTGCAAGGTGGCGGCGCCGATCAGGACGGGTTGGGAGAGGTCCGGGATCACCATAAATTCATCGGAGAACCTTAACCCTTCCAAATAAAAATTGAGATTGACGCGAGACAAAGCGGTTACCCGTTCTCCGTTCTTGGCGGTCCCGAATTCCATGGGTTGGGGCAGCTTCAGCACCGTTTCCAGGCGCTCGGCCAGTTCCGGCTGAATGCAAGAATAGGTAGCGCCCGAATCGAAGATCGCTTCGGCTTCCTCGGTCTTTTTGTTGCCTTCCAGGACAACGGTCTTTTGAATAACCGACATCGTCTTGGCTTCCTTCTCTTTCCCGGGTAGTGTCCCCTTGGTGGGGGAAAATTGAGTTTTGTCTTTCCGGGACATGACTAGCTTAGCTCTCCTGATGCCGCTTTGTCAACCATTTTCAAGCCCATTGCTTGCCGCTTGGACCCGATCCAAGCCGGCCGGGTTAAAGTTTCACATTTCCGCCGATTATATCCGCATATAAATCTTCATCCAAAGGGAGGTATCGGTTGGCCTGGCGGTCCCAGAAGTAAATCGGGTCCTTGATCTTCGAGAGGGAGAAACCCTCTTTTCGGAGCTCATATTTGATGTGCTTCCAGGTGACGGTCACGGGCAGCTCGGGACAGAGTCGGAGGAAGAGGGGCCGGGCATAGTGCGGGAGGTTGTCCACGACATAGCGAGAGATCCGGTCCGAGTCCCATTCCCCCCGGAGCACGACCGCGGCCATTCCCGCGGCGCCTTCCTGCCCGGGAATCTTCACCCCATACACGCTGATCTCGCGGATCTGGGGACAGCGGTCGAGGACGATTTCCACCTCTTTGGTCGCCACGTTCTCGCCCTTCCAGCGAAAGGTGTCCCCGGACCGGTCCACAAACGACACCCAGCGGTCCTCGTGCATCTTGACCACATCGCCGGTGATAAAGAACTCGTCCCAGGGCCAGAACACGCCCTTGACCATCTTCTGCCGGTTGGCTTCTTCGTCGAGATAGCCGTCGTATCCCAACAGGGAAAGAATCGAATTCGCCCTGCCCAGTAACATGCCCTCTTCGCCTTCCTTAACCGGGAGGCACCTTCCTTTGGAGTTGCGCACCAGGGTCTCGGTCTCCGGGTCCCATTTCACCACCGCGGCCTGGATCGGCATCAGCCGGCCGAGCATGCCCGGCCGGCCCTCCACGTTCATGATGCCCACGGAGGTCTCGGTCGCGCCGTAGAACTCAAAGACTTTCTCGATCCCGAACCGCTGCTGGAACTCCTCCCAGATATTGGCGCGCAGACCGACGGTGATGACCTTGCGGATGTTGTGGTCTTTCTCCTGGGGCCCGGGGGCCTGGGAGAGAAGGTAGCGGGGCATCTCGCCGATAAAGGTCGCGCCGGTGGCCCCGAACCTTTTCGCCTCCGGCCAGAACTCCGAGGCCGAGAACCGGCGTCTGATCCCGATGGCCGCGCCCGTGGCCAAAGCGCTGCCCCAGGCCACGAACATGCCGATGGAATGGTAAAGCGGCAGGGGCACGTAAATCACGTCTTCTGAGGTAAACTTGGCCAGGGCATAGCCCAGGGCATACCCGGAAAAGAACCATCGCCGGTTGGACACTTTCGCCGCCTTGGGCAGGCCGGTGGTGCCGGAAGTGTAGATGTTGAGCACGTGATCATCGAATTTGGGCCGGGCGGGATGAGGAGGAGGAGCATCCGAAGCGGAGGCCAAGGCTTTTGCCAGGTCCTGGCCTTCCTGCCCGGCCGGGGCCTGGCCGTCCCATACCCAGACGGCATCCCGCTTCAAGGGAGACTGGTCTTCCACGTCTTGCAGGGCCGGCGCCAGGGTTTCGCTGGCCACGATCCATCGGGGCGAACAGATGGTCAAGGCATGCACCAGGGTCCGCTGTCGCAGGTGGGTGTTGATCAGGGAGGCCACCACCCCGATCTTGTTCAGCCCGGCGATCAGGGCCAGGTATTCCGGACAGTTCTCCATGTAGAGCGCGACCAGGTCGCCGGGCCGGGCGCCCAGGCCGAGGAAGTGATGGGCCACCCGGTTGGCCAGGGAGTTAAGCTCGCGGTAGCTCAGCACCCGGTCCTGGAAAAAGACGGCCGGACGGTCCGGGATTTCCCGCGCCCATTTTTCAATCAGCCGGGGGCAGGAGCGCTCGCCCTTGAGCAGGCGAAACAACGCCAGGTTCAGCCGGCCAAAGACTTTCCACTCTTCCTTGCTGATAAAGCTCGCCATCTTACTTTTGCCCGATTGCCACCGGCGTCCAGCCCCGGCGCCGCGCCTTTTCTTCGACCACCTCGATGAAGGCGTCAATCCGGGACAGGGTCTGGGCCTCGCTGAAGCCGGAAATGGTCACTCTGTAATTTTCCATAATAGGGATCAGACCCCAGTTGCCCCAATTCCGCAAGAGCTATTCCGTAATGAACTTTTTGACGATCTCTTTGACAAAAGCAGGCATTTTCTTCTGGAGTTTCATTGTGCGGCGCTTCAACTCTTCGTAAACTTCAACCTCTTTTCCTTTCCACATCAGATCCATGCGCCGGAGGGGTCGCATGGCCACATGATTGTATTTCTCCGGATAAGCCCAATAACAGGCGCGGCAGACTTGAGGCTTCTTCAGTTCTTGCCAGTTGACGCAATGTTCACAAGACCAGGATTTCGCTCGATTGGCTGAGCCGCACAACAACATGAAATCTTCAGGATTTTCTTTATCATGACCTCGATCTCCGCCCACCTCAAATGGAATCCGGTGGTCAATTTGAAGTTCTCGCTCCGGCAATTCCTCGAGATAAATCGCACACCGGCAACCGTCTTTGTCCATGAGCTTCTGCTTTAGCTCCCTGGAGAATGCCGTGCGCCCTTGCCGCTTTAAGAACCGTGTTTGAGCCGGATCACCAAACCGGTAAGCCCCGATCTTTCTGCCGTCTGAACCAACCACGCGAAATGTTTCCAAAGGGATGCCTTGCTCACGCACGTCTCGGGCCGCGCGTGGGGGATGATTGTAACCATATCGGTCCTTGAGTTCTTGGGTGGTGACATATCCATGTTTCAGGATGTGCTGGATTACTGTCCGGGGCCTCTTGGCTGTAATTTTATTGCATTCTTGAATAAATTTTTTGGAGAGCTTTTGTTTTTTCACAACCTTGCCTCGAGTAGTATCATTTGCTCGCTTTTCTTATAGCGGTAGATCGAGGGGGCGCGAGAAAGTTCTTCAGTAAGCGCGGGTGAAAGATAGAGGGACTCCACGGTAATATCTTCTCGACCCAGCAGGGTCGCCTGGGAGGAACGTCCCGCCCGAATCTCTACATGCGTAAGGTTCAATGCGGAAGGCAGCAGCTTGCCATGCACTTTGTTGCCGGTTCGGCCGTCATAGCTGACAATAAACCGGATTCCGCTTTGGTTGAGTTCTCCCAAGACCTCGACGAACTCGCAGAACTGAACGCCGGTCAGGTATCGGGTATCGCGATTCCGGCAGACACCCTGATAAGGAGGGTCCAGATAGACCAGGTCACCGGGCTTCGCTTTTGGTAACACGTCCCGGTAGTTCCGAGACGTGACTTTTATATTTCCCTTGAGAAGATAAGATGCTCCCAGGATCATATTCCGCATGGTGCCGGGCATGGTGCCGCGGCGCCGATTATCCGGACTTTGATTGAACTCGCCGTTGGCGTTGTAGCGCACGGAAGCCTTGACACAGCGAGCCAGGAGGAACAAGAAATAATCGGGCCTCCCGGTAAGGTTGAACTGATCTCGGATGCGGTCATAATAACGGCGGGGATCTTTCTGTTGCTCGCGCCACAGCTGCTCATACTGCCGCGATATTTCTTCAGGGTGGTTGATTATCTTTTCCCATAAATCCATCAGGGGTTTGTTGAGGTCATTAATCCAGTATTTTCCTGCTAACCGATGGGCAGCCGCGGCCAAGGAGATGGCCGCCGACCCGGCAAAGGGTTCGTGAAGGGTCTCGATTGGCTTCGGAAAATAGCGCAAGATATCGGAGGCGATATTTCGCTTGCTTCCTTGATACGGTATGGGATGCGGAACTTTCATGCCTGTGTTTCTATTATACTCCTTCTGGAATATTCAACGCCACCGGCATCCAGCCCCGGCGCCGCGCCTTTTCTTCGACCACCTCGATGAAGGCGTCAATCCGGGACAGGGTCTGGGCCTCGCTGAAGCTGGAGGCATCCACCATGTCGCTCTCCAGGAGCAGGGAGGGGACGTCCAGTTCTTCCCTCAGGGTGTTCTGGATCTCGAGCTGGTTGATATAGAGCGCCCGGCAAGTGGGGGTGTAGGACAGGATCGCGCCGTCGCAATTGTAGTCCACCACGGCCTTGATCACCGAGGCCACCATGCCGTTGATGCCCCAGCGCCCGGGCTCGCGTTTTGGGTTGCCGCTTCGCTGGGCCGCGCAGCCGTAGGCGGTATCAATCACCACCACCCCGCCGCGCTCCTCGAAGTAGTTAAGCAGGCCCATGTTATACCAGAAGGGAATCCCGCTCCAGACCAGCCGGTAGCGCTCCTCCGGGATGATCCCGAGCTTCCGCTCCATCCGCTCGCGCACCTCGGCCCGGAGCCGGGTGTAGAAATCATCGGCCAGGGGCGTCCCCGGCATATACATGCCCGGGAACATGGCGGCAAAGGCGTCGGCCGAGCCCATGGGGCAGGGGATGGCCTTGCGATATTCATTGATCTCGCGCCGGATCCGGGAGACGCGCGCGCTGGCCTGGTTGATCTCGGCGAGGCGTTTCTGGTCCATGGGCTTCCCGCACTGGGCTTCGAGAAACTTGATGAGGCCCACGTAATTTTGCGCGGCGAAAAGGGTGGTATGGGGGGCGTCCCGCCGGCCGATCTGGATGCCCGCGCTCTCCATATCCGCGGCGGAGATGACCGCGCCGCTTCGGCCGGGGGGCGGCATTTCCGGGGCTTCGAGAATATAGACCGGCACCTCAAGGAGCTCGCCCATCAGCTCCCACCACTTGACCCGGGTGTCGCACACCGCGGTGGTGACGATGAGCATGTCCGGCCGGGCCATGCCGCCCAGGGGCGCGTCCTCGGGCAGGCCCTCCAGAATGTAGCCGAGGGTGATCCGGGCATAGCCGCACATTTCCCGGCTCAGGCCGTAGCTTTCGGCCACCGAGAGGAACCGATGGGGATCGCCCCGGGTGGCCACCACCGTTCCATACTGCTCCGGATAATAAGCCAGCACATCCATGGCCTGAAGCGGCGGTTTGGGAACCGCCACTCCGCACCAGGCCACTTTCTGCCCCGGCTGCCGGCCTTTCCGGGCCCGCTCCTCGTAATAGTCCTTGACGATCTGCGAGATCTCCTGGGTGGTCTGCAGGTGCTTCTTGCCCCGCATCCGGTTGGCTTGTTTGACCTCTTGATCGTGAAGTTCGTCGCTCATTCCTGCAAAATCTCCACAAAGGCCTGGATCCGGTTCACGACCGCCTCATTGACGCCCACGGTCTGGTCGCCCTGGAGGTATAATATCCGGGAACCCGCGCTTTGTAAACGCTGGTGCAGGATCGGATACTGGAACAGGTGGGCGTCGCAGCAACGTAAAATATAAAAAATGACGCCGTCCGCCTGATAGTCGCGGACCAGGTGGAACAGGTGTTCTTTGCGCGGGGCCAAAGATCCCACGCTTCTCGGACAGGGCAGTTTGTTCAGGTAGCGGCGGACCAGCGCCGGGATCGGGTTCCCTTGGACCTCGCCCACCAGGTCCCAGAAATAACGGCTGCCGGTGCAGGCCTCATCGGCAACCACCCAGGCCCCGGCCTCCTCGATCGCGCGGACCAAGTCCAGGTCGTCCAGCACGGAGGCCGAGATCACTACCCGGGGCCGGCGCTCCAGGGCTGAGGGCCGGCCTTCTCTCTCCGCCAGAAAAGCCTCCACCCAGGAGTTGAACCGGTCCTTGGGAGAAAGCAAGGCGCTGAGCGCGATGGAAAAGGCCTCGGCGCCGGTGATGGCCGGGGGATCGGTTCGCCGCAGTTCATACACCCGCTTGAGCAAAGACCGGCTTCGGTCATAAATCTGGATCGCCTCTTGCAGGGCTGAATCTTGAATCGGCGCGCCGGTCCAGTCCTCCAGGCACTTCTGCAAGCGCTTGAGTTCGCCGGACATGACCCCGACCGCGTCCGGGTCAAAGACTTTGTGCGGCACCCAAACATAATGAATAAAGGAAGGACCTTGAAGCCGGTAGGCCCACAGGTCATACATCTTGGTAATCACGTCGCAGGTATGGGGGATGACCAGGGCGTCCAGGTAATCATAGACACCCTCGAGCGCCTGGTCTAAACAGCCGCGGGCAAAGGAACAGACGTTGGACTGCAGGTGTTTGTCAGCCGCGATCACGTTGCCCCGGCCGGCGGTGATCCGGATCGGGGTGAGGCCGGCGGCCCAGAGGATTTCCTCGGGCACGTAATCGCAGAAGAAACCCGCCACCCGCCGGCCGGTCTCGGACTTGTATCTTCGGATCCACCCGTGCCGGTCCGCGAGCACCTCGCGGAACGGGGCCATGACCTCGCTCATCGCCAGGTCTCCAGGAGTTGTTCCCGGCCGGTTTTTTTAAATTCTTCCAGGAGGGCTTCCAGCTCCGCCCGGGTAAAGGGCCGATAGGTGTCAAAGCCGCGGCGATAGAAATAAATCGTGCCTTCCGGGATCCACTCCAGGTTGAAATATTCGTGCTTGAGGGGCCGGGCCAGGATCTTCTGGGTCCGGGTGTATTCGAATTCCGGTATCACCCGGACGAACTCCGGGATCCACTTGCGGTCCATGTCTCCGCCGGAGCATTGCTTTTCCAGGTATTGGTGGAAAGCCTCGGGATCGAATTTCTGCCCCTCGTGGAGTTTTACCGCCGCCATCACCCACTCGTCCGACACCGGGCAGGGCACCCCGTAAGCCGCGGCCAGCGCCACCGGAGCGAAGCCGGCGACGACCTGGGCCACGCTCTCGGCGGAGAAGTTCTCGCCGTCCTTGCGGATCCAGTCATCGGTCCGTCCGTCAAAATACAGGAAGCGCCGATTCTGGATCACCCGGATATGGCCGAGGTCTCCGGAATGATAGACGCCGTCGCGGATCTTCTTGGATTCTTCCTGGGGGTTATCGTGGTAGCCTTCAAAGGCCGGGAGCGGTCCGCCCAGGCGCACGATCTCGCCCACCGCCTCGGTGTAGTTCTGGAACCTGCCGTTCTCGTCGTAGTCGGCCGGAGGGCACTCCTGGTTGTTCTCGTTATAGATTTTCACGCCGGGGTCCATGATCATGCCGACGCTGCCCCGGGGGTTGTCCTTGTGGCCGATCACGGCGATGGCCATTTCGGTGGTGCCGTAGGATTCCATCATGTTGCTCAGCCCGAAATAGCGGATGAATTTTTCCTGGTCCACCGAGGACGCGCCGTTGCCGAAAGCGACGCGGAGCTTTTTCTTGGGGTTCTGGGCCGCCGCGGCCAGGATTTTTTCTTCGCTGCCGTATTGGCGCTCCAGGGCCAGGAGGATGTAGTGGACCGGCTGGCCCACGTAATTCCAGAAGGTGACGCCGTATTTGAGAATGTCGGGCAAAAAACCGCTGGCGCTGAAGCGGTCCTTGATGACCACCGAGGCGTTATAGACAAAGGCGGTCATCACCGCCAGGAACATGGAGTTGGAGTGGAACAGCGGCATGCAGGCGTAACCCACGTCCTCGGGTTTGGCGCCCACGATCATGCCCCCGGTGGCGGTGCCCAGGGTCATCAGCTTGCGCTGCGAGTTCTTGATCCCCTTGGGCAGGCCGGTGGTGCCGGAGGTGTAGATCACCATCAGGTTGGTTTCCGCGGTCGGGTCGGCCGCGGGACGCGCCGAGGCCAAATCGCCCAACTCATCGCGTGCTGCTTCGAGCGCTTCGTCCACGGTGCGAAGACCTGAGGGCGCCTCGAATTCCGGGACATCGGTTTCGAGCAGGAAGATGCGGTCCGGGGTGATGAACTCGAGCTTGTCCCGGATGTCCCGGACCCGCTCGTAGTGCCGGTCGTCCACGATCAGACACTGACAGCGGGCCTTGTTCAAGAGTTCGGTCAAGACTTCGCCCCGAAGCCCGGTGTTGACCCCGAACAGCGTCCCGCCGGTCAAGGCGCAGCCGCCGAAAGCGTAGAGAAAGACGGGGTGGTTGTCCATGAAAACCGCGACCCGGACTTCCTGATCCCCGGCGGCTGCCTGTTGGTGCAGCTTAAGAAACAATTGGGCGTAAGCGGACGATCGTTCGTAAAACTGCTGGAAGCTGATTTTTTCTTCCTGGAAGAGGAGGAAGGTATTATCTTTGGTTTTCTCGTTCGTGGCCTTGGACTCCATCTGGTCGGCAACGGTATTCTTGTATTTCTTGGGTTCGGTCATGCAAAACTCCTTATTTGGCGGCCGGGGCGACGGCCTTGCTTTCCAGGGTCTTGACCAGGTGGAGCATGGTTCGGTTGATCGGGGTGGGAACCCCGTGTTTCTCTCCCATGGCGATCAGAGCGCCGTTGATATAGTCAATCTCGGTCGGCCGGCCGGCCTCCAGGTCCTGAAGCATACTCGGCTTGGGCGGGGCCACGGTCTGGACCTTGACCGCCATCTTGGCGCCCATCATGAGCATGTCCACGAAATTGGGCTGGGCCCAGACCTTGACCCCCATGGCCTTGCTGACCGCGAAGTATTCCTCGGCCAGCCCCTTGAGCACGAACTCCATCTGGGGATGGTTGGCCATCTCGATCACGTTCAGGCCGGTCACCGCGGCGGTGCAGTTGAGCACCGCGTTCCACAGGATTTTGTTCCAGACCACTTCGTGCCCGTCCGGGTGGACTTTCACCGGCGCCTTGAGGTGTTTCATCACCCCGGCCAATTCCTGGATCCTCTCCGTGACCTCTCCCTGCATGGGGCCCAGGTCCACACCGCCCGCGCCCATGAAATACACGATCTGGGTGGGGCCGGTCACCAGGAAGTTGTGCGCGGTGGTCATGGCGATGATCCGCTCGGGCTTGCCCACTACTTCCTCGATCACCGCCAGGTTTCCATAGCCGTTCTGGAGACTGCAAACTAAAGTGTCGTCCGAGACCAGGGATTTCGCGCCCGCGATCGCGGCTTGGGTGTGATAAGCTTTGGTGGCGATGATGACGACATCCGCCGGAGAAAGGCCGGCCAGGTCCGCGGTGATCTTCGGCCGGTAGGTCTTGCTTTTGCCCCCGGCCGGGCTGATGGTCAGTCCCTCGGCCTGGACCTGTTTGACATAGTCCGTGCGGATGTCATACAGGACGACATCCACCCCGGCCTCGGACAACAGCGACCCCACATACCCGCCCAAGGCGCCGGCGCCGACCAGGATAATTTTCAACTTTGCTTCCTCGCTCTCGGTCCGGATTCAGGCAACCCCGCCTGCGCAAAGCGGAGAAACGACGGACGCTATTTCCCCTTGAACGCGGGTTTTCGCTTCTGCATGAATGCGGTCACGGCTTCCATCAAGTCCCCCGCCTTGATAATCAGACAACTGCGGGCCGCGGCATAGGCCAGGCCGTCGCGGAGGCTCTTGTCCCGGCTGTAATTCATGACCTCCTTGGCCCCCTGCACCGCCAGGGGCGCGGCCGAGGCGATCTCCTGGGCGAGTTCCCGGGCCGCGGCCAGACAACTCTCCGGGTCCGGGAAGACGTCGTTGACCAGCCCGATCCGGAGCGCGCGCTCCGCGGTAATGTCCTTGCCGGTAAAAGCCATTTCCCGGGCGTGGCCCTGGCCGATAATATGCGGGAGCCGGTTCAAGCTCCCCAGGTCGGAGATCATGGCCACCCGGGCCTCGCGCAGGGAAAAGCGCGCGTCCGCGGAGGCCAGCCGGATGTCACAGGCCGCGACCAGGTCCAGGCCCCCGCCGATGCAGGCGCCGTGGATCGCGGCGATCACCGGCTTCTTGCACTCCTCGATGGCGTTGAACGATTCCTGCATCTGGAGAATGACATGGAACAGACTGTCCATCTCCGCGGAACCCATGGTCCCGCCAAAGCCCTGGGCCGAGGCCACCAGGTCCAGCCCGGCGCTGAAGTTCTTGCCCTTGCCGGCCACGAGCGCTACCCGGATCTCGGGATCCTGGTGGATGCGAAGGAAGACCTCGCGGATCTCCGGCCAGAAGGGCGGGTTCATGGCATTGCTTTTCTCCGGCCGATTGAGGAACACCTCGGCCACCGGCCCCTTCTTCTCGAACGTGATCACCGTGTAATTTTCCAGCATCTTTCCATCCTCGATTTCGAACGTCTCTTCGGGAAGGACAATTCCGAATGCAGACCCCAGGACTCTGTTCCCTTGAACCCCTGTGCCATTCCCGCCGGGTTGGCTGGGAAGCTGTTTAGTAGGCTAAACCGAGCGCCTGGGCTTTGTCAAGCCTCTCCGCTCTCTTGCCCTCCCTCAGTTTTCCGGAAACCGGGGGTAGGGGCGCGATTTATCGCGCCCTTGCAGGGACTGGGCGCAATGAATTGCGCCACTACGAAGGCCGAAAATATGCGGTGCGGAAAAAAACTGAGGGAGGGCAAGTCTCCGCTCTCCTTTTTCTTCAGGGACAGAAATCCAAGAAGGTAAGGCTTTTTCTTTCTTGCCGAGCTTCGGGGGATGTGCTAGAAAGAGGGAGTCGGATAAGGATCGGATATCAACCCCGCCTGGAATCCCGAGGCGGGGCGAGGCATGGAATGACCAAGATAGACCCGGACCAGCTCACGCGCTACCTGGCGGAAAAGCTGGGGGCGGATCGCCTCACCATCACCGGGATCGAGCAGAACCTGGAAGGCTGGTCCATGGAGACCTTCAGCCTGAGCCTGGATTATCTGAAGGACGGCCGGCCGCTGCAGCAAAGCCTGATCCTGCGCAAGGAGCCGGTCTCCGGGCTTTTGGACCCCTATGATTGCTCGATCGAGTACCGGGTCTTGACCGCTTTGAACCGGACCGAGGTGGCGGTCCCCAAGACCTACTGGTACGAACCGGACCCAAAGGTTTTGGGCCTTCCTTTTTACGTGATGGAGAAAGTGGAAGGGCAGGTCCACTTCTTTTCGATCAGCTTCGATCCCAACTGGCGGCTGATCCCGGACGAGCAGGAGCGGGCCGGCCTGGCCGCGGACTTCATCCGCAACATCTCCCTGATCCACAACGCGGACTGGCGGTCCTTGGGTCTCGGGTTTTTGGGAGACCCTGGTCCGGGCAAGGGTTCCGCGCGGAAGCAAGTGGAATACTGGGAAGAGATCATCGCCCGGGCGGGTTTCCGCAAGAAGCCGGTGGTGGCTTACGCCGCGAACTGGCTCAAGGACAACCTGGTGGAGAACGACCGGGTCTGCCTGGTGCATGGGGACTACCGCACCGGCAACTACATTGCCCGGGACGGACACATCGCCGCGGTGCTGGACTGGGAGATGGTGCACCTGGGCGATCCCATGGAGGACATCTCCTACATTATCGGCACTCCCTGGCGCTCGGCTCGGCCCCATTTGTGGGTGAGTCACCTTCTGCCCCAGGAAGAATTTTTCAGCCGTTACGAGCAGGCCAGCGGCGTCAAGATTGACAAAGCCAAGCTTAAGTTCTATCACTTCCTGAACAACTTCAAAGCGGTGGGGATTGCCGGCACCGCGGCCCACGCCTTCAAGACCAAGCCCGACCTGGACCTCAAGGCGGGGGTTTTCGGGATGACTTTGTATATCCAGTATTTCAACTTGATCCGGACCTTCAACAAGTATCTGGCCGGGGAAAAAGGAGCCTGAGCATGTTCATGAGCACGGACCTCTATCTGAAGCGGATCACCCAGGCCCTGGAGAAGGTGGTGGCGCCGGAGATCGAGTCCGACCACGTGCGCGGCCAGGTCTATGCGGTCGTTAACCTGATCGAGCAGTTGGCCGAAAAGATCGAATACAAGCCGGCTCTGATCCAGCAAGAGATCGAGATGGGTTCCGAGACATTCCGAAGGGTGGTGCAAGCGGTGGGAAAAGGGGTGGGCGATGTGCCCAAGGATCTTCAGGCGTTCCTCCAAGAACTCGACCGGTCCGGCCCGGGCCCGGGCCTCGGCTTCCGCGACCGGGTGGAGGAGATGCTGTGCCAGGCCATTGACTTTTTCTATGCCCATCGCGGTCGCCTGGAGCCGGCCGCCGCGCTGGAGGTGGACGGCCTGATCCGCGGCTACATTACCAAGATCACCACCCGCGACCTGGGTCTGTTGAAGCCGCCCAATATCGAAAAGATCTCGCGGTCGAAGCGTCCGCCAAAAAAACAGTAGGTAGTAGGTCGTAGATCGTAGGTAGGGGGGAGAAGAAGGAAGAACCTAATTGATGATCGAAAAAGACATTGACGGGAAATGCCTCTTCCCCGATTGGCGGCTTAGGCTCCTGGCCCCTCTCCCTAACCCTCTCCCCCACGGGGGAGAGGGGAGGGTGAGGGGGATGTTTCCTGTCAACTAATTACGCGAGCTTCAATAAGGTTTGTATGGCAAGATATTGAGTCATTACACGTAGATCGTAGGTAGGGAGGGAGAAGAGATGGAAGCCAGGGACGAAGGGATTCACGAGTATCCGAAGCCGCTGGACCAGCATTGGAAGGAGAACTGGTATTTCAACTTCATTGACCGCAAAAACAACGCCTGGGGCGTCAACCATGTCTCGCTGATCCGGCTCAAACAGCAGGGTCGGTTCTCCACTTTTCACGTGATTGACGGCGAAGTGCTCCTCTATTCCAACCTGATTAACCTGACCGAGGATTTCCAGGAGCTAACCGACGGCAAGCTCCGCTTCGAGTTCCTGGAGCCGTTTAAAAAATTTCGGGTGACCTTCAACGGCCCCAGGCACCAGGTGGAGATCAATTACTCGGCGCGCTTTCCGGTGTTTGATTACGCCCAGACGCGAAGGCCGGGAAAACACAAGGCCCTGGCCCTGAACCACTACGAGCAGGCCCTTTGGGCCAAGGGCACGATAACCAAGGGCGGAAAAACCCGACCCATTGAGTGCTTCGGCCACCGCGACCACTCCTGGGGATACCGCAACGAGTCCAAAATCAGCGCCTGGAACTGGGCCGCGGTGCAGTTTCCCGACAAGACCATCAACCTCTCCCGGGTGATGGTCGGCAAAGCCTTCATGGGACAGGGCTTTGTCTCCACCAGCCAGGGCAACACCCGGATCAGCCGCGTGAACGTGGAAGACACTCAATTCCAGAACAACGTGCCATCTTCCTCGGTCTTTACCGGCTATGACGAGAAAGGCAAAATCTGGAAGCTGAAATCAGAAAAATTCTCCGGCCTGTTCCTGCCCATGACCGAAAAAGGCAAGGGCGTGGTCATCCACGAGAATTTTTCCGACTACACCTTGCTCGACACCGGCGAAAAGGGCGTGGGGATTGATGAATATCTGATCAATCCGGAGATGGGTAAGGGTGAAGAGTGAAGGGGGAAGGATGAAGGGTTGGTTATTTTAGATTTTAGATTTTGGATTTTAGATTAGCTGGAAGTTTTCAATCTAAAATCAGAAATCCAAAATCCAAAATCGTAGAACCCTGACACCTTTTCGGAGGAAAGCGATGGGAGAACCGGTCAAAGTCGAACGAGTGGACGGCGTCGCCAAATTGATCCTCAACCGGCCCGAAGCGTTTAACGCGCTCAACCTGGAGATGGCCGAAGCTCTGGCCGGCATCACCCTGAGCCTGGCCAAAGACGATGCGGTCTCCGCGCTCGTGTTCACCGGCGCGGGCAAAGCCTTCTTTGCCGGCGGTGACTTGAAGTGGATGGCCGGATTTCCCAAAGGCCCGGCCGCGGCGCTCCACGAGCTGGCCGGAAGATTCCATGTGGCCATCCAGGAAATCCGGCGCATGAAGAAGCCGGTGATCGCCGCGATCAACGGGGTCGCCGCCGGCGCCGGTTTTTCCCTGGCGCTCGCCTGCGACTTCCGGGTGATGGCCAAGTCCGCCACCTTGAAGCAGGCCTACACCTCGGCCGGACTTTCCATTGACGGCGGCGGCACGTTCACCCTGCCTCGGCTCGTCGGCTTGGCCCGGGCCCTGGAAATCGCGGCTTTTGATAAAACTATTTCCGCGGAGAAAGCTTTGGAATGGGGCTTGGTCACCAAGGTGGTGGAAGATCAGCAAGTAGTGGAAGAAGCGATGGAGATGGCCGGCGAACTGGCGAAGATTTCCCTTTACTCCTTTGGCTGGTGCAAGCAACTCCTCACCGACTCATTCGATTCCTCGTTCGAAACTCACTTGGAGCGGGAGCGGAGAGGGATTTCCAACTGCGCCGGCCATCCCGACGGCCGGGAAGGAATCAAAGCCTTCCTGGAGAAGCGGAAGCCGGATTTCGGGAAAACAAGTAAATCGTAAATTTTCCTGTTTTTTGAGCTATTCCGAAGATTCCACTTTTATAAAAGGCTCATCGTAGACGACAATCACAATGCTGCCCAAATCCGCCACCGGATTTTCGCGGGTCAGCTCGATTCTTTCCGGCGGGTCGTGAATGATGACGCGATAGGGATCGGCGGGAATAACCTCCGGGTTGGCAAGGAGCATGAGCAAGTAGCGGCCTTCCTTGAGATTACCGAATTCGAATTTTTCTGAACGATCAATGGTAACTGCGCTCGTTAGCCGCTTAAGGCTCCCATGATAGTCCAGCAAGTCCCAGGAAAATCTCATTTCGCAGCTCTTTTCTGATTCTCTGCAAATAGGGTATCTTAAGATTCCCAAACGAACTGGATTGTGGCCTTTGGAAAAAATATGAATCGAGCCGGATATTTTTCCAGTGGTCAACGGCGTCTCCGCCGGAAAAATGCGAAATTGGAAGTCTTGGGTTTGCATTTCACAGCCGGCAATAGCATCATTCAGGTATTGCTGAGCTAGAGATCTCAATCCAAATGAGTAAAGGATAGGACTCATTTGTTCTTTGAAGCAGTTCCCGACTATCCATTTGCATGAATCGGTGTAAGCAAGAAGATAGTTGATATAGGGTTCTCCGCTTGGAGCCGAGTCCAAATAAGAGATTTCAACCCTTCTCGAAAATAGTTGGTTTTCATGCATTGCCAGCTCATGAAGCCACATTCTTCCGTCAGTGGGTCGAAGCAGCAGCAAGTTACTGAAAGCCAAGAAAGAACGCGCTGGTCCTGCCAGGGGATCATGGTAACGGTGTTTGTCAAGGTATCGCTGAACTTTAAGGAGGTTATCCATAGAGAAAGTCATCCGATGGCATGTCTTTATTCGGATTAGGTCTGGATAATCATATTGTGAACCAAGACAGGTAATATAATTAAAATCCTGACTAAGGTATTTTTGAGTAGTTCCGGTTTCACCTTCAATATTAAGAAGAACAATTGTTTTTGCAAATGTTTCCTGGCTATCCAAGTCGCTGGCGACAATAAGATTGAGTTGTCCTGAGTATGATAGCCAAGTAAAAATTATACCCAGGGGCAGAAGCGGGGAGAATCCAAAGAACAGAAGGGTCCTTCCACTGCGGGCAAGGCCTGCTTTCCAATGAGCTTCTCGCATTGATCCGAGATTACAGGAATGCATTATTAAGAAACCACTCGAAATAAGAGCAGAAAGTAAGCAACCAGCAAGCATGACCGCTGTGTGAAGATGATTGAGAGAAGAGATGTCGTAACCTTGGTTTAAAAAGATTAAAGTATTGGTAATGAGAAATTGACTTAGACCCAGGAAGATCCCGGAAAAACTTCCAACGATCATAAAGCCAGAAAAGAATATAAATAAATTGCTTCGGGGCCGCCAACGTCCCTTAAGGCGAAACATATTGATGCCATATCTCTGAAAATCGAGGCCAGCAACAAGAAGGATGCCGCCGATCAAACAGAATAAGAGCCACGCGGTAAGGCTAAATTTGATTCGCTTGATAGGGTCCACCCCTGAATGGATAAGGGAAAACCAAATACTACCATCGAATAATACGAGATAAAATGGTAATGACAAAATTGGCGCTATAAGAACCAGCGGCCATGTCCGCCAGCACCGCAATTGGGAGAAAAGGTATTTTCTGTTTACCAGGCAAGGGATCAGAAACAAAGGAAGGCATGAGCAAAAGGTCAGAAGCAAAAATAGCGCAAAATCGGAGGATATAAGGAAATTTAAAAAGCCGATGGTTTCCATGTAGCTCAACTCGGAAGGTGAGAGAATCACATGGTCGAAAGTAGGAAAAGATGCAAATGAACCCGATAAGGCGTAAATGATTAGAGCAAAAAGGAAGAAAATGATTAAAAGGATGAATTTGAAAAGGCCCAGCAAAGGCTTTTCCCGCCAGGGGGTTGGTGGAGTTTTTTCCATGGCAGAGGCAAGCCATCCTATATTCCTCGGCGATCAACGCGAGGGTGGCTCGATAGTGTTTAGATCATGCCAGAAAGACTCGGGATTCTACTTTTTCTTAGCCCACGATCCCCGGACCTGGTAGAGGCCCTCGGAGACAGAGACGACCAAGCCGGTTTTGTCTTTGAGTTCGAGGGAGATGGAATAATCGGCCTTGCCCTTCTCCTTGCACTCGGCGATGATCCGCGCCACTTCTTCCGCGGACATGGCGTAGGTGGCGGTGATGTCCGAGGTGGCGGGCTTGAGGAACTTGATGGAGAGGCCCTTGACGATGGGGATGAAGTTATGCTCAATGAAATAGACCATGGCCACGGCGCCGCCCATCATCTCGGCCAGGGTGAAGAGGGCGCCGGCATACATGGTGCCCACGTGGTTGATGTTGGGCCGGAGCGGCATCAAAAGGTCAATCCCGTCTTTGTCCAAGCGGGTGGCGGCGATCCCGGCCCGTTCGGAAAAAGCGATGCCTTTGCGGAAGAGCTCCTTCAGATCAACCTGGCCTGGCATGGATGGTCTCCTTAAAGCCGAAGAGGTGTCAGGGTTCTACGATTTTGGATTTTGGATTTCTGATTTTAGATTGAAAACTTCCAGCTAATCTAAAATCCAAAATCTAAAATTCTTCAGACCACCTGGGTGAACTCGACCAGAACCCCTTTGCAGGTCTTGGGATGGATGAAGCCCATGACGCCGCCCATCTCGCCCATGATGGTCATCCCCTTGTCCGTGAACGCTTGCTTGGCCTGCTTGTAATCCGTGACCTTGAGGGAAATATGGTGGAGTCCCTCCCCCCGCTCGGCCACGAACTTGCCCACCGGGCCTTGGCCTTCCTTGGTAGGCTGCATCAACTCAAAGGCCAGGGGGCCGACCTTGACAATGGCGGAGATGTGGAGCCCGAAGTTCATCTTGCCGTCCTTGGACTTGGAGGTATCCAGCACCGCCCCGAACTTGTCCTTGAAAAACTCGATCGCCTCGGCGATGTCTTTGACCGCGACACCAACGTGCGCCAACCCTTCGATCATGGCTCGCTCCTTTTCCTTTTCCAGGGGCTAAAGCCCCTGGCTATTTTCCTTCCAAGCCGTGGGCGCTCAAGAAGATGCGGGCATCGCCCCTTTCTCAGCGGCGGTAGGGGCACGGCATGCCATGCCCCTACTCCGGGAATCAGACTTTCTCCACCACCGCGGAGATGCCCACGCCGCCGCCGCCGCAGATCATCTGGAGCCCGGCCCGGCCCTTGATTCGTTTCAGGTGCCGGCACATTTCCCCGAAGTAGACGACGCCCGAGGCTCCGATGGGATGGCCCAGGGCCACGGCGCCGCCGGTGGGGTTGATGCGGGGGTCCATGCGGTCGTAGCCCAGCTCGTCGGCGAACTGGAGAAGCGGGGACACGAACGCCTCGTTCGGCTCGATAACGTCCAGATCCCCGATTTTCTTGCCGGCGCGCGCCAGCGCCTTTTTCGCTGCGGGGATCGGGGCCAGAAGCATGGGCACCGGCTCGCCCCCGGCCACGGCGCAGGCGGTGATCTTGCACAGGGGCTCCAGCCCGAGCTGCGCGGCCTTCTCTCCGCTCATCAGCATCACCGCGGCGGCGCCGTCCACGATCTGGGAGGAGTTGCCGGCGGTGACGATCCCGTCCTTCTTGAAGGGCAGAGGCAGCTTGGCCAGGTCCTTCATGAACCCCTCCGGGTCGTCCGCGGCCTTGGGCCGGAGGGTCTCGTCCTTGACCACCAGCTTCTTTTCGCCCTTATAGCTGAACTCGAAGGGGATGATATTGTCATACCAGCCCTTGCGCTCGGCCTCGACCGCCTTCCTCATGCTCCAGGCGCCGAAGCGGTCCAGGTCTTCGCGGGTGTGCTTCTGGTCCGCGGAGATCATCTCCGCGCATTGGCCCTGGGGCACGAACATCTTGGTCTCCATCATCCGGGGCGACAAGCGCAAGGGGTACTGGTTGGGATGGGCATTTTGGGTCAGCTTGTGAAAGTCCATCACGATCTGGGCGTCGGCGCCCATGCCGAAGTGGGACATGATCTCGACCCCGGCGCAGATCATGATGTCCCCCTCGCCGAGCATGATCTCGTGGGCCGCGATGTTGATGGCCTTGAGCCCGGAGTTGCAATACTGGTTGACCGTAGCGCCCGCCGCCTCCTTGGGGATGCCGGCGAGGAGCGAGGCCAGCCGGGCGATGTTGAGCGCCTGGTCGCCGATCTGGGAGAGGCAGCCGACCATCACGTTCTCAATCTCGATGGGGTCGAAATTGGGGGCCTTGGCCTTGACCCGGTCCACCACCGCCTTTAAGACGCAGGCGAGCAGATCCTGGGCCGAGGCCTGGCAAAGCTGGCCGCCCTTCTCCATGCCTTTCCAGCCGGACTTGCCGATTGCCGACCGGACCGCGTCAACTACCACGCATTCATGTAATTTCGCCATTTTGACATCTCCTTGTTAAAAGTTTTATCCTCCCCGGTTCTTGCCCCAATCAGGATCAGATCATGCTCAGTTCGTTGCGGGCGCAGGTGAGCATGTTGATGTCCGTGGTGCCGGCCCCCAGCTCCAGGAGCTTGGCGTCGCGATACATTTTTTCAATCGGATACTCGCGCATGTATCCGTAACCGCCGAAGATCTGGAGCGCTTCGTTGGCCACCTCCACCGCCGCGGTCGAGGTGAAGGCTTTGCAGGCATTGATGAAGCTGATATCCCGGATGCCCTGCTGTTGCATCCAGGCGATCCGGTAGACGATATTCTCGACGTTCTTCAAATGCATATACATCCGGTAGATCTTGAGCTGAGTCGCCTGGAAATCGGCAATCGGCCGGTTAAACTGCACCCGCTCCTTGGAGTACCTCAACGCCTCCTCGTAACAGCGCTCGATGATCCCCCAACACATGGCCGGAACCCCGGACCGCTCGGTGCCCAGGCTTTCCTTGGTCTCCTGTCGGCTGCCTTTTTCCTCGCTCTCCCCCAAGAGGTGTTTCTGCTCCAGCTTCACGTCCTCCATAATCACCTCGGAGGTGGGGGATTCTTTCATGCCCATCTTATGGAACGGCTTTCCGGTGCTGAGACCTTTCATGCCCCGCTCCAGAATGAAGGTATGCACCGGTCGCTCCGGCGCCGGCTGACCCCGATCGAGTCGAGCATAGATCAAAAAGATGTCCGCCACCGGCCCGTTGGTGATGAAGGTTTTGGTGCCGTTGATGATGTAGCCCCCGTGGCCATCCGGCCGGGCGGTAGACTTCATGCTCCCGAAGGCGTCGGAGCCGGCCCCGGGCTCGGTCAGACACCAGGCCCCGATCTTGTCCAGGGTCATCAGGGGGATGCCGAACTCCCGGATCTGGCGGGCGGTCCCCTTGCCCACGATGGCGCCGCCGGCCAGGGCCATGCTCACCCCGAAGGACATGGCAAAACCCGGAGAGACCCGGCTGATCTCTTTGACCATGAGCATCATCATCATCGGATCGTCGCCCATGCCCCCACCCTCATCTCCGGCCATCAACTTGGTGATGTCAACCTTGCCGCTTTCCCCCTCCTCGCGTTTCTTGGCCAGCTTTTCCAGGGCGGGCTTGGCCATGGCCCCCGCCCCCAGCATCTTGAACATTTTCCGAGCCAGATCGAAGCACGAAACCTCGCCATCTTCCATGGCCTCCACATGGGGTTGGATTTCCTTGGTCACGTATTGCCGCATCATCTGCTGGATCATTTTTTGGGGTTCAGTTAATTGGAACATACCTCTACTCCTCGCACCCTGGAGGTGCCGCCCCGGTCACAAGGAATCGAAACCGACTCGTCTTACATTGCGGGCATAACGCCCTGGATCTGCATGAGCAGGCTCATGTCCCCCGAGATCTGGACCTTGCCGGCCATGAACGCGGCCTGGGGATTGGTCTCCCCCGCCAACAGCTCCTTCCAGGTCTGCATGTCCACCGTCACCGTCGCGGTCGCGTCCGGCTTGTCCCCTTCTTCCACCTTCAAATTCCCGCCGCTGAAGATCATGGCATATTTGCCGCCGCCTTCACCCTCGATCACCCAGAGCACCGAGCCTTCAATGCCGGCCAGAGTCGCCTTGATGTCGGGCTGTTTGGTCAGGCCGTAGGGCATCGCCACCATGAAGGCCTGTCGGGGGGTGGCATCCTTCATCACCTCGCGCATGGCCGACTGGTTGCTGAGATCCAGCCCGTCCAGGATCGCCTTGATTTCCCCATCACTCGTTTGCGGAGTCACTACTTTTCCCATTTTTTCCTTCCTCCTTATTTTTTTCTGCAGTTGACCCTGATAACTGACGAACCAGCTACCTAGCATAATCGGATTTTGATGTCAATATCAAAATGGGCTTTGTTCTTTATTAATTGCAAATTAACAAGGCCTTAGCGGAATTGAAAAAATTCCAGGCTTTCGTAAAAACCCCGGGCTGGCCCAATGCTGTTCAGTTAAGAAAGGATTTTCACGCCAAGACGCAAAGGCGCAAAAATTTTATACGATTGGCGGCTTAAAATCCTTTGCGACTAAGCCGGCCGACTTGAGCCGTAGAAGAGGATGAGTTCCCAAGGCGCCAAGCCTCTTGGCTTTGTCAGCCTTTGCTACTTTGCGGCTTTGCGCGAGAATTCCTCCTTCTGATATCTCCTTTAAGTTAACAGCATTAAGGGCTGGCCCCAAGGAAAATTGTTTTTAGGAATTGACATGGTTTTTCAGAATGTGTTTTAATAAGGCGCGTGATCTCGCCGGCACGAAAGGTTTTAAGGCTCGGGACTTTTCTCGGGGCCGCGGGCTTTCCCTTGCTTTTAGGGGCCTGGGGCGAACGGGAAGTGAGCATGAAGGTGCGAGGACCGGAGTGCGGGATGGAGGTCGTTTACCGTCGCACCTGGGATCGGGGCCGGCGGAGCGAGAGCTACTCGGTGCACGCGGAGAAGGTGGATCTCGGCGGGATTCCCTGCTACCAATCCATCAGCATTTATCCGGACCGGGTGCGCCGAATCTCCATGCGGCAGTCCGACCTGACCCCGGTGGCCCTGCTCGAGAAGTGGAACTCGGGACCCAAGCTGATTCAACGCCTCTATCAGGGGAATCAGGTCCACGTGGTCCGGCGCGCGTTCCCCTCTCCCCTCGATGAGGTGATCGAGGTTCCCCCGGGTCTCCACGACCCCGAGTCTTTCGCCTTCCTGCTCAAGGGCTATCCTTTCGAGGATCAGGATACCATCGCGCCCATCAACGTGTTAGTGGCGGATCCCAATCCCATCTTTTCAAGGTCCCGGAGCTTCGCCGTTTACATTATCCCTCACGGCGAAGAGCGCATCACCGTGCCGGCCGGGACTTACGATTGTTATGTGCTCGAGATGACCCTGGCCGGGATCCTGGGCTATTTGGTTCCGAGTAATCGTTTCTGGCTGCTCAAGGCAGATCCCCATCTGCTTGTCAAGGCCGAAGGAGCCGGGGAGACGATTGAACTGGCGGAGGGCCCGTTCCCGTGTGACGGGAAGGTGCACTGCACCGCCGGGGCGGAAGTGCCGAACCTTCGTCCCTGAAGACCGGGAGCAGCCTGATGACCCTGAACCGCAGAGAAAGGTAGTTGCAGCCAATGCCGGATCGTATCCTCGCTGACGGAAGAGTCGCCGCGGAGCCGGACGCCCGCGAACGTCGGGTGGTCTGGGTCATCGGGATCGGCTTGGTGGTTTCCACCCTCTTCTTTACCATCTTGCACCATGGCTTTCCCCAGGTGTTGGACGTGCCCTCCAACGCGGGTATCCCCTACACCGATTACCCCACCGTGTTCATCCTCGACCTGATTCCCTTCGGTCTGGCCTGGCTTTGTTTTCACCACGCCCGGCGGAGGTTGGGCCTCTATCGGGCGATGATTTTTTTGGGGGGCTCCTTCGTCTTTACCGGGATCGAAGAGAGCATGTGGATCCTGTTGGGCCGGTATGCCCAGGAGCTGCAGGCCGCCCTGCCCTCGGCCCCCAATGCCGTGCTGGGAGAGAGTAGTCAAGAGATTTCGGGCACCTATTATTTCACCCGCGGGTTCTTTTGGTTCATCGAGACACCCTTGCTCGCCTGCCTGGGCTGGTTTTTCGTCGCCTATTCCTGCGTGTATGTGGCCAACCTGATCCTGCCCCGGGCCCGCCTCGGCTTCCGAGCCGTGGCCGGCGGTCTCTTGGCCATGAACCTGGACCTGTGGCTGGATCCGGTCCAGACCCACGAGACCTTTAAATCCTGGATCTGGGCTCAAGCCGACCGGATTAACATTTTTTCCATTCCCCTCTCCAATTTTATGGGATGGTTTCTCTTGATCTTCCTTTTCGCCCTGGTCTTCGAGCGGCTGCCCAACATGGTCAAGCGCTGGGGACCGGCCCAGGCCGCCCTTTACTTCTACGGCGTCCTCTTCGCCCTGGAGATCGGCATCCTCATCTTTTTCGGAATCTACGGCTCGATCGCCATGCGGCTGATTCCGGAACCCGTCAATTTCACGATTTGGGGGATATGACCATGGAAAATTCGCGCTGGGATCAAGCCCTCGATTACTTTCCCATCCTGGCCTACTTCGGCTTCTGGCTCCAAGGGGCGGTTCTCGGCGCGATTCTCACGGGGGAGCCTCGCCTGATGAAACTCGGCTTCGTAACCGCGCCCGCCATCCTCGCCATGCTCCTGGCGGTGGTCAAGATCCATCACCAGCACCGGAAACCGGCCAATCATCCCGACTAAACGGGCGCCGCCTAAATTCAGGCCTCCTTGTCAATTGGCCTTGTCCTCGAATAGGACAGAAATTGAGGGCCTGTTGCCCAAACTAAATTTGTAGAAAAAATGTAGGGGCGCGGCTTGCCGCGCCCAATAAAATCAAGGTGATGGGCAGGGCAAGCCCTGCCCCTACGACCCCAAACGCGACAGAAAATGATTTCGGCAACAGGCCCTTAAGAGAGAATAAACTTTTCAATAGCAGCAGCCACCCCGTCTTCATCATTGGCCGCGGTCACGAACTCCGCCGCCTCTTTCACCGTCGGATGGGCGTTGGCCACGGCTATGCCCAGGCCCGCGTATCTCAGCATCTCCAGGTCATTGGGCCCGTCGCCGAACGCGATCACCTCTTGGGGCAGGATGTCCAGGCGCCGGCAGATCGAAAGCAGCGCCGCGCCCTTGCTCACCCCGGCCGGCAGGATCTCCAGGTAGTCCGGCTCGGAAAGGACCAGCTCCGGGGGAGAGGTCATGCCTTTGAGATACTCCCTCCGAAATTGTTGCAAGAACTTGGGTTCGCCGATCAAGAGGATCTTGGTCGGGTCTTCCTTGAGGAAGGCCAGGAGATCGCCTGCCTCTTGCGCGGTCACGTTGTCCTTTTGCATCGAGGCTTGGGCCGCCCCGGTAACCTCACGGATATAAACCCGATCGTAGATGTAAAGGTTCACGTGCAGGTCATAGCCGGCGGTCAGCTTGAGCGCCCGCTGCGCCTGGATCAGGGGCAAGGAGTGGTCTTCGTAGATCCGCCGCGACTGAAAATCCTGGACCCGGCAGCCGTTGTATAAAATCAGGGGCGCGTTTACCCCTACCGTCCGGGCAAACGGAGTGATGGACTCGTAGCTTCGGCCCGAAGCGAGCGTGACTTTCAGACCCCGCTGCTTGGCCGCCTCCAGCGCCTGCAAGTTTCTGGTCGAGATCCGGCGCTCGCAGTCCACCAGCGTCCCGTCCACATCCATCACGATCAGCTTATACGCCAAGGGCATCCCGCAACCTCGCAATCCGCTCCAAGGAAGCCCCGGTCTCCCCGGCCGGCGCATACTCGAACCCCACCGTGCCCTTCCACCCGGCCCGGCGGACCTCCTGGAAAATCTCCGGGAAGGGAATTTTCCCGGTCCCGGGCTCGTGCCGGCCGGGAACGTCGGCCGCGTGAAGATAGCCGATCCATTCCAGGTTGTCCAACACCCGCTTCTTCACATCCTCCCCCATCATCCCCATATGATAAAGATCGTAGAGCAGCCGGACCCGCGGGTGAGCCACTGCCCGGATCAGCTCGACGGCCTTTTTCGAAGCAGTCAAGACATAGTTGAAATGGTCCAGCCGGTCGTTGAGCGGCTCCAGCAGGAAAGTCACGCCGTTCTCTTCACCGATCGGACCCAGTTTCTTCAACCTTGGTAGCGCAGTCTCACGCCATTGGGCCGGCACCGGCCAGGGCGCCTGCACCCGGCCGCCTTCGCCCAGCTCCTGGGTCAAAATCATCAGGCTCGGGCAGCGAAGCCGCCTCGCCGCCGCCACCGCTTCCCGCACCTCCGCGAAAAAGATTTCCTCGTCCTGCGGGTAAATCAGCGACCCTTTCCGGTGCCCGCTGAAGGTGGTCACTTCCATCCCCGCCGCCACCCGGCGCGCGAAGGCCCCGAGGTCCTTGTCCCGCCAGGCCCAGAACTCCACCGCCGAAAAGCCGGCCTGCTTCACCCGGTCCATCCGCTCTCCAAACGGCAGCCCGGGAAAGATCATCTCCAGGCAGATCGAGAAATTCACCGCCGCTCTCTATTCAAACTTGATTAAATGAAGGCCCGGCCGCGAGAACTTTAGCCCCACCCGCTCGCCTATGCCCCGGCGCGCCGACGCCGCCGGGTTCGCGACCACCGCCTCCAGGGGGAAGCCCTCCTCCTCGAACCGATAAAGGACCTGATGGCCAAGGTAAGTCGCCGCGGTGACCGTGGCCTCAAAATCTCCCGCCCCCGCGTCCTTCACTTCCACGCTCTCCGGCCGCGCCAGCAGCCAGACCCGGTCGCCCGCTTGGAAGTCGAAACGGCCCGGCACCCGAAAGGTGCGTTCCCGCCAGGAGACCTCCGCGAAGTCCGTCCCCGCCTCGATCACCGACCCGGGGAGGAAATTGGCCCGGCCCATGAACTCGGCCACGAAGCGGTTGCGGGGCCGGCGGTAAATCTCCTCCGCCGTCCCCTCCTGCTCGATGGCCCCGTCCTTCAAAATCACGATCCGGTCGGAGATGCTCATCGCCTCTTCCTGGTCGTGGGTGACATAGACGCTGGTGAGCCGGAGCTCCCGATGGATGCGGCTGATCTCGGTCCGCATCTCCTGGCGCAGCTTGGCGTCGAGGTTGCTGAGCGGCTCGTCCAACAGCAGCACCTTCGGCTCGATCACCAGCGCCCGGGCCAGGGCCACCCGTTGCTGCTGTCCGCCCGAGAGCTGGGAAGGATTGCGCTCGGCCAACGCCTCCAGCCGGGTGATCGCCATCACCTGGGCCACCTTCTCCCGGACCCGCCCGGCCGAGAACCGACGCAGCTTGAGCCCGTAGGCGATGTTCTCGAACACCGAGAGGTGCGGGAAGAGCGCGTAGTTCTGGAAGACCATGGCCGTGGGCCGCAGATGCGGCGGCAGCGAAAGCACCGGCTGGCCGTCAATTTCCACCTCGCCCGCGTCCGGCAACTCGAAGCCGGCCAGGATGCGCAAGATGGTGGTCTTGCCGCAGCCCGAGGGCCCGAGCAGGGTCACCAGCTCGCCCTCGGCCACCTCTAACGACACCCCGTCCACCGCCCGGATGATTCCGGCCGCGTCCGGGAACGCCCGCCGCAGGTTGCGCACCTTAAGGCTCATGGCGCCTCCACGAACAGGTGCGCCTCGAAGCGGCCGACCAGAAAGCGGATCAGAAAGAGCGCCGCGAGCACGATCAGGATCAAGATCAGGGACAGCGCCGCGGCCTGGGAAAGGTCCGCGTTCTCCACCAGGCCGAGGATCGCCACCGTGATCAGGTTCCAATCGCCCGAGACCACGAAGATCACCGCGCTGATCGCGGTCATGCAATGCACGAAGCTGGTGGCCAGGCCGGAGAAGAAGGCGGGCGCGATCAGGGGCAGCGTGATCCGGCGGAAAGTGTAGCCGGCGCCGGCGCCCAGATCGGCCGAGGCTTCCTCAATGCTCGGGTCAATCTGGCTCAGCACCGCGATGCCGGCGCGGATGCCCACCGGCGCGTTGCGGAACACGAAGAGCAGGATGATGATGGCCGCGGTCCCGGTGAGGAGCAGCGGCCGCTGGTTAAAAGCCAGGATGTAACCGATACCCACCACCGTGCCCGGCACCGCAAAAGTCAGCATCGAGGTGAGCTCCATGGCCGAGCGGCCGGGAAAACGCTTGCGCACCACCAGCCAGGCGATGATCATGCCCAGAATTCCGGTGGCGGGCGTGGCCGCCGCGGCCAGGAAGAGAGAGTCCAGGATGTAGTCCGCGCCCATGCGCAAGGTCCGGTCGTAATGGGAAAGGGTCAAGGTCCAGTCCGCGCCCCAGAGCCGGGTGAAGGAGCCGAAGGCGATCATCCCGTAAAAGGTCAGGACGGCGAGAGCGAGGAGCAGGCAGGCCAGGAAAAAGAGGCCGCGGACTTTGGCCGACGCCGGCCGGACCCGGGCCGGCGAGGGCTTGCCGGTCACGGTGACAAAGCTCCTCTTCATCACCAGGTAGCGCTGGACCAGGAAGGCGAGCAGGGCTGGGACCAGGAGCACTACCGCCACCGCGGCGCCGCCGGCCAGGTCGTATTCGCCGGTGATCTTGAGGTAAGCCTGGACCGAGAGCACCTCGAAGTCGCCGGAGAGGATGAGCGGGTTTCCGAAGTCGGCCACCGAGGTGATGAAGAGGAGGAGCAGCGAGGAGTAGATCCCCGGCAGCGAGAGCGGCAGGGTAATGGAGAAGAAGACCTTGAATCGGGAAGCGCCCAGGTCCTGGCCGGCTTCCTCCAGGTTGGGGTCCAGCGACTTGAGCACTCCGATCAGGAGCAGGAAGGCGATGGGAAAGTAGGCAAAAGTCTCGACTAAAAAGAGGCCGCCGAGGCCGTAGATCGAAAAACTTCCGATCTCGGAAAAAAGGTGGCGGGTGACCAGGCCGTTGCGGCCGAAGAGCATGATTGCCGCCAGCGCCAGCACAAAGGGCGGCGAGATCATGGGCAGGGTGAAGAGCGCTCGGAAAACCCGCTCGCCCGGGACCCGGACCCGGTAGAGCGCAAAGGCGGCGAGGTAACCCAGGAAGGTGCCGGCGCCCGCCACCAAAGTTCCCAGGACCAGGCTGTTGAAAAACGGCCGGTAATAGGCGCGCTCGGAAAGGTAGCGGGCATAGAGGGAAAGCGAGAAGCGCCCCTCGGGCTCCAGGCTGATCCGCAAGACCTGGAAAAGCGGATAAACCACAAACAGCGCGAGCAAGACGAAAATCAGCGCCACCGTCGCGACCAGCACCGGGTCCCGCCCGAGCATCCGCCACTCGCCCCGCGTCCGCGACTGAGAAGCTTGGATCACCGGCAAAAGCCTAGCATTGACGGAGCCGGTGTCAAGAGCTATAATCCGTCTCCGTCATGGTCGAGAACATCCAAAACCAGCCGGTGGATTGGAAAATCACTGAAACCGGCTTCTTCACCGTCAAGAGCTTCGTCTATCCCACCGGTCTATCCTATACGGAATATACTTCGCACGCGCGGGTGGGCTCCTGGCCGCTGGTCCACATCACCCTGGGCCGCTCGCCCGAGACCGGCCGGCGCAAAATCGCCAAGGGCGTGATCGCCATCGGCCGCATCGCTTTCGGCGTGCTCCCCATCGGCCAGCTCGCCCTCGGGCTGTTCCCCATCGGCCAGCTCGCGCTCGGCCTGGGCATCGCGCTCGGGCAAGGCGCCTTCTCGCTCTGTTCCGCCATCGGACAGGTAGCGGTGGCTCCCCTCTTTGCCGCCGGCCAGATCGCGGTCGCTTACGCCGCTATCGGCCAGTTGTGCCTGGGTGATTACTGCATCGCCCAGGCCGCGATCGGCGTGCACATCTGGACCATGAAGGTCAAAGACCCCGCAGCCCTCGAATTTTTCCGCAACCTCTTCCCCTTCCTCAAGCAAATCGTTTCCGGCTGAATCTCCGCTTGGGGTCAGACCCTGACAATTTTCACAGTTTTGCCGACCTGACGAACCTTCTTCTTGATCAGGCCTGGTATTTTTCATCCAATTGATATTTTTCTTCCAACCCCAGCAAACCCGTAAATTCTTCAAACGGCATGAGCGCGTCCTGGAAGCCCAGGGAGGACCCTTCCCTCAACAGGCGGCGGTAAGCCTGGTCCAGCGCCCTGGCCGCGGCGAACAGCCCGGTGAGCACGTAACCCACGCTGAGAAAGCCGAGCGCCTGCACCTCCTCCAACGGCAGGATCGGCGTCTGGCCGCCCTCGATCATGTTGATCACCAGGGGAGGGGGCACTTCCTGGGCGATCCGCCGCATCTCGTCCATTGACTTGGGTGCTTCCACGAAGATCAAGTGCGCGCCGGCTTCCTTGTAGGCTTTCCCTCGGCGGATGGCCTCGTCCAGGCCCAGCGGGTCGCGGGCGTCGGTTCGGGCCGTGATTAAAAAGGTCCGGTCCCCGATCGCCTCGCGCGCCGCCCGGATCTTCTGCACGTGTTCTTCCAGGGCGATCACCGACTTGCCCCGCATGTGGCCGCAGCGCTTGGGCCAGGTCTGGTCTTCCAAAATGAGACCCCGGGCGCCGGCCTGGATCAACTCCTCCACCATCCGGCGCACGTTGAGCGCGCCGCCGTAGCCGGTGTCGCCGTCCACCACCACCGGGATCTTCACCGCCCGGCAAATGCGCCGCGCCGCGTCCACCATCTCGGTCTGGGTGAGCAGCCCGAAGTCCGGCTCGCCCAAAAGCGCGGCGGAAACGCCGTAGCCGGTCACCACCACCGAATGGAAGCCGGCCCGCTCGGCCAGCCTGGCCGAGAGCGCGTCATACACGCCGGCCACCAGCACGATCTTTCTTTCTTGAATCAGCCGATGCACCGGATTGGTCATAGCGTCCCCTCCTTGGTCCATCATTGGTTCTATCCTAAAAAGGGCGGCAGGAAAAGTAAAGCCGGGAGGGAAGGGGGCGGCCGAAGGACTTGCCCTCCCTCAGTTTTTTCCGCACAGCATATTTTCGGCCTTCGTAGTGGCGCAATTCATTGCGCCCAGTCCCTGCAAGGGCGCGATAAATCGCGCCCCTACCCCCGGTTCCCGGAAAAATGGGGGTGGGCAAGGGCCGAAGGATGATTGACAAAGTAAAAGCGTTTGCTTATCCTGGTAGCGATGGCCGGGCAAACAAAGGTCTGCTATCGCCATCCCGAGCGGACCGCCAAGCGTCGTTGCTACTCCTGCCGGCAGCCGGTCTGTCCTTCCTGCCAAGTCACGCTCGATCACCACATCTTTTGCGGAGAAGAATGCCACCGGAAGTGGCTCCAGAAACAGGAGAAACCAAAAGCCCGGTGCGCCGCCCAGCCGGCGAAAAAACCCGCGCCCCGGGCGGTCGTGGACATTGCCCAGGTCGAGACCCATGCCGCGGAAGCGCGGCCGGCGGAGACGAAAACCGGACTGGTGCGGGAAGAGATCGATCGTCTGGCCTGGTCGGTGGAAGTGTTGCGCGGAAAGCTCGAGACCCTGGAGCGCGACCACCAGAAAGCCGAGCAGAAGCTTCGCGACCACGAAGATCAGAGCCGCACCCGGTGGCGCAAGCCCCTGCTCCCGGTTTTGATCCTCTCCCTGCTCCTGGGCATGGGCTACTGGGTGCGGGCCATGATCGTGGCGCCGGGCACCAAGGCCCCGGCCGAAGCGCCGGCTCCTTCGGTTTATGACCTCGAGGTCCCGGCTTCGCTGATGGAGGACCCCTGGCGCGGCGAGCCGCCGGATTTGGAGTTCCCGGCCACCGGCCGGAAAATCCAGGACAGCCGGATCACGCTCTTCGGCAGCGCGCCCGGCGCGAAGGAAGTGCACTTGCTCCGCAACGGCGAGCTGGCCGCGGTCGCGTCGGTGGAACAGGGTGAGTTCTCGTTTCCCGACGTTGCCTTGGATAAGGGAATGAACGCCTTGCAGGTGGAAGCGGTGGATGAAGCGGGGCGCAAGAGCTACTCCCTGGCCCGCTTCCTGGAGCGGATCAGCCGGCGCGTCGCCAAGGTCCCGGCCCTGCAAGGCCTCAACTTCCTGCGCGGCCCGCGCGAGCGGCAGGAGCTGGTCCTCTCCTTCGACGCCGGCGCCAGCGCTCGCCAGGCCGAAACCATCCTCGACGTCCTTCAGGCCCAGGGCATCACCACCACCATCTTCCTCACCGGCCAGTTCATCGAGCGGCACCCCGAGCTCGTCCGCCGGATCGTGGCCGACGGTCACGAGGTCGGCAACCACACCTATTCCCACCCGCACCTGACCACCTTCGACCAGAACCAGCGCCATCACACCGCCGCCGGAGTGGACCGGGAGTCGTTCCAGTCCGAACTCCGGCGCACGGCCAAGCTCTTCGAGCAGGTCACCGGCCAGGCCATGGCCGGCTGGTGGCGGGCGCCTTACGGCGAGCACAACCCCGAGATCCGGCGCTGGGCCGAGGAGATCGGCTTCAAGCACGTGGATTGGACCCGCGGTCCCGGCGGCAAGAACTTCGACATGCTCGACTGGGTGGCCGATCCCCGCTCGCGTCATTACCTCAACGCCGGGCAACTGCGCGAGCGCCTGATCAACCTGGATAACGGCCGGGCCGGGGCCGCCAACGGCGGCATCGTGCTCATGCACCTCGGCTCCGACCGCAAAGGCGACTTTCCCGCTTCGGTCCTGCCCGACGCCATCGCCGAGCTTCGGGCCAAGGGCTACCGCTTCGTCACCGTCTCCCAGCTTTTCCGGGAATAAGATTTTATCCGTCACTATCGGCCAAAGGAAGATCCGATGCTTCCTGCAGACACCGATTCCGGATTTCCCCCTCTCCCTAACCCTCTCCCCCGCGCGGCGCGGGGGAGAGGGGAGGGTGAGGGGGCTTCGGCTGGCCGAGGATGAAATTCACGCCGAGGTCTCTCATCCTTTCTGTATTTACAGATAAGTTCTAAACTTCGCGTTCTGAAAAAACCCGACGTAAAGGGCGGAAGGTTTTATTGAGGGCAGGCTTATTCGGGGTTAAGCTCGCGGTAATCCTCCACCCGGAAGGTCCAGGAAGGTCAGTCGAGAGATGGTGAAAGTTGCCGTCTTTAAGAACCGCGAAAGTGAAGAAATTGTGAATTGTCTGGAACTGACCCCGAAACCGGAAACCGACCCCTAAACCCAAACCATGATTTCTCACTCCTCAGCTCGAAGCAAGACCCTCTTGTAATGCGCCGCCTGGATGTATTCCCGGCCTGCCGGATCATTCTTGAGAAAAGCATTGAAGAAGTTGCCGGAGTAGTTCATGGAGATTTCCTGCTTCTCCGGGTAGTGGAAAATATACCCGGTGGAAAATATGAAGACCAGCCTGACCAATACCATTTTACGGATCAGGTCGCTCGCGGTCATGTGGTCAACGCCTTTCAAGATCAACTCGTAGCGTGGCGGGGGCAGGTGATCGTAAGTATCTTTGACGTCTTCAATTTTAGTGTCCCTCCGATAGCCATTGATTATCATAGTTGGAATCTTGACCGCGGCCTCTCCCCGGTTGCTGGGGAAGGCCCAGACCGAGGGGCTGATAGCAAGAACGGCCTTGACCCGCGGGTCGCGCAGGCTGGTCACCTTGCCCCGGTACAAATCGAGGGTGCACAGTCCAGCAGATCCGTTTTCGGCGGCTCGGCGGTCTTGAGCGGCGTCCCCCGGCTGGTCACAACAGATCTCAACTCCCCCTAGAGCCAAGGCGTCCCATCCGCCCAAGGAGTGACCGGCCACCCCGATGGAAGAGGGATCAACCATGCCCCGCAACGGCCCCGGCCTTTGATTCTCTTCAAGGAGGTAATCAATGGTGGCAGAAATTTCCTTGGTGCGATAAGTAAAGCATTCCTGAGTTCTCCAAAGCGCGTAGACCTCCTTGAACCTAGCTTTTCCTCCTTGCGGGGAATTTCCGAGGATGCTAAGCAAATAACGATCACTCACCCGCCCGTGCTCCACCGAGCAAAGAAACGCGTCCTTAAAATCGGGCGCCGCCACCACGTAGCCCAGGCCGGCCAGGTGCTCGGTCAAGAATACCGACGTCATCCCACACCCGGAAAATCCGGTTGAAAAAATAATCAGCGGGTAAGGCCCGTGACTTGAATCAGAAGGTGCCTCCAGCGTCGCGCGGCCCTCCACGGACCCGTAGTAGTCAAAGGCCTTCGCGGAAGGCGCAGGAGACGCCGGGTACCAGATCATTACCGGCACGGACCTGCCCGCGTGATTAAAATGGCGAATCATCACGCCCATTTTAGATGATTCCGGAGGAGACAGTTTTTGCTTGGCGTCATGGCAGGCATTGATAGCTGGACTCACCCAAACAACCATTAGCAGAAAAACCATGTGCTTAAGACTAAAAAGATGAACTCTCATTTTCTTCATATGCGGGGTTGGCGGGATTGGGGTTAGGCCTCCGGGCAAGAGTAAAAGCCTTTGGTAAGGTCCAGATTTTTTCTACCCGCCGCTCATCTTAGTGCATTTACTTGCGGCTTGTCAATAAGAAAAATTGATGGGGGTCGTCCCGAGTTTAGCGGGATGGGCGCGCCCCTGCCTGCGCTCGCGGAAAAACTGGGGGTGGGCAAGCTTTTTTTGAACATTTTTGTGGGATAGATCATACCTCGATCAAGGGGCTTCCGCCGACGGCAAAGCCGGCTGGGCATCGCTCGGGAGCAGGAATTCCTCGAGGGGAAGCGGCGCAATGGAAACGCTTTTCACTTCCTGGATGGTCTCGACCGGCCCGTAGTGGAAATAGGCCAGGAGCGGGACCCCCGGGACCGCGGTTAAGTATTGGCAACGGATCGGGTCGAGCTTGGCCATGGCCTCGGCGTATTCCTTGAATTCCGGGCCGGGCTTCAGGTCTTCCGCCACCCAGACCTCCAGGTAATTCCGGTCGCCGGCATAGCCCAGGTATTTGCGGCAGGAATGGCCCAGCAAGGTCTTGGTCTCCGCGGTCGGCTCCAGTCGGAAGGGCAGGCCCTTCAGGGCAAAGCGCACGCGCTGACCGTCCACCTGGGCTTTCATGATCCGGCCCGTCTCAAACGCCAGCCGGCCGGCTACAGCCTCGCGGTTGTCCAGGTCCTGCCGGACCTGCTGCTCTTGCGCCCGGGCCTGCTGGAGCAGGTCGCGGAAGGGGACCAGGAGGAAGGTCTTGCTTTTCAGGCTGTAAAAGACCGCGGTGGAGTTATAAAAGTTGTAATAGCGGATGCCGGCCTGATCGCGGTCTTCGATCCTGGCCGCGTTGCCCTTGAGGGCGACGCGGGTGAAGGTCTCCGTCTGGGGATAAGCCTGGCCGTCCAGCATCACCGCGGTGGCGGCCTGCTCGGTCCAGGCCAGGTCGGCCTGGAGCCGGCCGGGCGCGAGCCAGCCGAGGGCAAAAAGAATCGGCAAACACTTCTGGATCGGGTTCACGGCTAGTGCACCTCCAGGGCTTCGAGATGTCGCAACCCCTGGCGCATGGGCAGCCAGACCGCGAGCGCGATCACCACGGCGACCAGGCTGAACGCGGCCGCGACCAGGGCCAGGGTGAGGTCGGTCATGGGCTCGCCCCGCAGGCGCAAGACAAAGACCACGTAGGTGGGCCAAGCTTCCAGCGCCACGATCAGAAGGATGTAGGTCATGGCGACGATCATGTAGAGCACGCCGCCGAAGCCGGTGGCGATCTTGGCCGGGTTGTCCACCTGGAAGCGGGGGAAGAGCGCGCCCAGGCCCACGCCCAGGCCGACGATGCCGAAGGTCATGCCGAAGATGGTGATGGTGCTGGCCCACCAGACGAAGGGGGAGACCTGGAGGTAGTGGTTGGTGAGCAGGATCAGGGTCTCGGCGATGATGAGCAGGGGGATGAGCGTGAGCACGAACTTGGACCAGAGGAACCCGCGGAGCCCGATGGGCGAGCTTTTCACCAGCCAGAAGGCGCGGCCCTCCAGGCTGACCATGGGAAAGACAAAGCGGGCGGCGAGCGCGGCGAGCACGAAGCCGGCCAGGCCCATGTTGAGGTAGCTGACCAGGTTCTGGATTTTGAACTGGTCGAGCGGCAGCCGGTTGAGGGGCATGACCCGGAAGTTGAAGACGTAGATGATCATGAGCGCGGCGAGGAGGAAGACCTGGGACCACTGGGAGGTATCGCGGAGGAAGACGCGGATGTCTTTCAGGATCAGTTGCCGGCTGGCCAGGGAAAAAGGCGAGGCCAGGTAATGGAGCAGGCGGTTGAGCGGCCCGGCGCGGGAGATGGTGATGCGCGAGGCTTCCTGCGCCTTGGAGAAGCTTTCCGGGTAGTAGTGCCGGGCAAAGAAAGCGGCGAGCACGGCCAAAGCCAGCCCGGTGCTCCAGAGCAGAAGCAGGAACAGCCCGACCTGGTCCAGGCTGCCCTGGGCCAGGCGCGCGAGCACCTCGGTGGCCCAGTGGCTGGGCAGCCACTCGCTCATCGGGGTTTTCAGGGCGAGGAGATACTGGAACACGTTCTGCTGGGCCTCGGGGTTGACCAGGCGCTCGGGCTGGAGCAGGCGGAGCAGCATCAGGAGCAGGGCCGCGGCGATGACGGTGAGCAGGAAAAGGATATCGCGGAGCCTCCGGGCGGGGAAGGCGTTGACTAAAGCGATGACCAGGATCACCGCGATCCCGGTGGGCGCCAGCACGAAAGGCACGATCACCAGCGGCTGGGCCAGGTAATAATACCAGGGCGCGTCCATGACCACGCCGTAGCCGAAGAAGACGGGCAGCCCGAAGAGCAGGATCATCCAGGAAGAGGTGGCGGTGGTTTCCGCGAAACGGGCGAAGAAGAGCGAGTCCTGGTTGACCGGGAGCGCGCCCAGCAGTTGCAGGTCGTCGGCGGTGAAGAAGGTGGAGAGCGCGGTGATCAGGTTGGAGAAGATGAGGACCGAGAGGAAGGTGAGGAAGGCCATGGACAGGAGCACCTTGTTGATCAGGTTGCCCACCTGCTCGAACCCGGGGACCTCGTCCACCTCCGCGCCCCGGATGTAGTCCATCACCAGGATGGTCACGAACAGCACTCCGAACCAGAACAGGAGCCCGACCACCAGCAGCGCCAGGGCCTTCATCCGCTCGGACCGGGACCGGCCGCTGTTTTGGGCCGAGCGCAGCTTGGGCCAGAGCAATAGGAGAAAATCTTTCATCTGTTGGCGGGGAACAGGTTTCAAACCTGTTCCCCTAGAGTTTTAGAATGCCAGAGCTTGGCCGGGGTTTCAAGTTTTTTCAAGAGCGGAAGAATTCTCCACCACAGAGACACAGAGAGCACAGAAAAAGAAGGGGCCTTAGGCGTGAGGTCTGAGGACTCCGCCCTCTGGAATCAGTAGCCGTGACCGCTCTTCAATCGCGGTTTGACCTGGAACCGGTCAAGGCGCTTCAGTCCCTCGAAGGGACGACCTGACCCCTGTTGCCGTCGAGGGACATCAATTCCCAAACTTGACACAACTCAGGCTGGCAGGGGCCCCGGCGCCTTCCTGCCAGGCAAAGCAGACCACTTTCTTATCCTGGTCCACCAACTGGCGGATTTCCACGTTGCTGTCGTATTTCATGCGCCGATAGAAGATATCCTTGTATTCTCCCTCTTCAACCTTGACCGCATTGGCCTTGAGCTTCTCGATCTTGGCCGCGGCTTCCTGCGCCCGGGCCGCCGGCATCCGATGGCCGGCGAGATAACCCGCGGCCAACGCCAGCACCAGGACCAACCCCACGCTCCATTTACCTTTCATTATCCTATCCTCCTTCCCTGATCGTCTCTTGAAAAGGCGGTCACGCCTCGGGTCTTCATGCAGTATCCAAACCAGGTTCAGGCCATAACCTCGGGCCAGGAAACAGCGATCATGTCCAGGACCACGGCCGGCCAGTTGAAGGTGGTGATGCCCCCGCCCCGGCCGGTGCGGCAGTCGTAGAACTCGCGGAAGCCCTGGTGCCGGATCATCTTGGCGGTGCGGCGGGTGAGCTCGCGGGCCTCATCGCGATAACCGTAAGCGAGCAAGCCTTCGTTGATCATCCAGTTCATGTTGGTCCAGATGCAGTAGCCGCGCCAGAGCATCAGGTCTTCCATGGCGATCTTTTCCCGGTCCAGCTCGTCCTTGGCGTTGAAGCAGAGCAGGTAAGGCAGCCAGAATTCCCGGGGGTTGAGCAGGTGCTCGGCTACGATCCGGTCGGCCTTGTCCTTGGGGATCAGTCCGGTGAAGAGCGGGAGCAGGGAGGCGCAGGTGGTGCGCTTGATGATCTGGGGCTTTTGCGGGTTCCAGCGGGGGAAGAAGCAGCCGGCGCTATCGTCCCAGTTGATGCGGACGAGCGCCTCGGCCATGGCCCGGGCCTGGTCGCGGAAGGCTTGGGCCTTGTCGGCCCGGCCCAGCGCTTGGTTCAGGTTGGCGATGGCAATCAGCCCGCGGATGGTGATGGCATTGGTGTTGAGGTCTTCGAACACGAAGTAGTTGGCTGTGGCGATACGCTCGATGTCCCAGTCCAGCTTGGCGCACTGGTTGAGCAGGTGTGGGTAGAGCAGGGCCCGGCTGGCGGCGCTGAAGAAGTTGCTGAAGTTGAGGTGGAGCGGCTGGTCGAAGACGGGCGAGGAGTCGGTGCCCGACTCCCAGGGATGGATGATGGAGACCAGGCCGTCGCCGAAGAGGTCGCGGTCGCGGGTCAGGTAATGGGCGCATCTCTCCATTCTCGGCAAAATGCGCTCGAGCCAGGCGCGGTCTTGGGTTTGGGCATAGACTTTTTCCGCGGCGACCAGGAAACTGGGCGGGTCAATGAAAGCGGAGCGGCGGTTCTGGTCGAACTGGCGGTGGACCATGGCCATGGTCGCCATCCGCTTGAAGCTGGGCTTGATCTTGATCTCTTGGAACAGGGTCTCATGCGGGACGTGGCCGTCTGGGGTCTGCTGGTTGAGGAGCAGCTCGAGCTCGGAAGCGGCGAGCGCCGGGTCAACCCGCGACATGCCGATGGCGTGCCAGCCCGAGTCCCAGGCGAAGAGCGAGATATAGAGGTCGCGGGAGGGCATGTGGAAGGTGCCGCCGGCCACGGTGACCTCGTTGGCCTTGAACACCGCGGCCGCCATCTCCCGTAGCGCGCGCCAGTCTTCCGGGGTCACCGGCTCGTCCGGGATCGGGACCGGGGGGACAGGCTCCCCTGCCCGGACCGGCGCAGAGATAACGTGAGCGCCGGCCAGCGCGGCGCTAACGCCGAAGGAGGCGGCGAGGAAACGACGGCGATCAACCTCTGGATTCATCTCTTTTTCTCCTGCTCAGGTCCAGGCGCCGCCCCTATCCCCCGCGACTGCAGCGCCTGAAGCATAGCTTCAGCGATGAGGCGATGGCCCAGCGGGTTAGGGTGCCCTCCATCGGTAGTAAGCAAGAGCCGGGGGTCTTCCGGTAAAGCGGAGGGTCCCAGAAGCTGCCAGTACTTCCGACCCAGCTCAGCGAGTTCGGGACGTTGCTGCAATTCTCGGGGTTGGAAGGATTTGAAGCGCTCGTGGATGCTAATAAATGGAATCCCCTGCCGCTGGCAAACGCTCTCGGCCACTTGCTGATATTTAAAGATGCTGCTGTAAGTGACCAGAACGATGGGAAGAAAGGAATGCCGGCGGCCCAATTCAAATAAGTCCAGTAAGTCGCTTTTAAAATAGTGAGGCGGAACGCGGGAACCCTGATAGTTATAAGATCTATCTTGAGGCTGACTTTGCGCCAAGGTCAGAAAGCGGTCGGAATCGAAGGGTTTGATCCTCGAATAGATGAAGCGGAACATGGTCAGGATAGGAAGACGAAGGGCGTCGCTTCTCAGGCGCTGGGAGAGCGAGAGGGTGATGGGGTTCCAGCGTTCGAGCGAGTCGCCCTTGATCAGGTCGGCGTCTCTCAAATCGGAGAGTGGGTACCAGGATCGACCGGAGCTGGGCACGCCCTCATGAATGCCGAAAGCGAAGCTCACGACCTCCGGATGCAAGGCCAGCAATTCTCGGCTCAGATAAGCGAGGGCTTGCCGAGAGGTATAACCGGGGATTCCGGCATTGACGACCTGGACGTCCGGGATTCGCAATTGGGTCCTCAGCAGCCCCGCCAACTGAGCTGGATAAGCCCACTCCGCATCTACGTCCCATCCGAAGGTATTCGAATCTCCTAAGCAGATGATGGTGAAGCTTTGCCCAGGAGAGGCGGACGGGATCGGAGGCGAAGCCGGGATCCGAATTCCCCGCGCATCCGTGAGGACGCGATATCGAGCCCCATGGTAGCGTTTGGGCTTTGAGAATGAGATGGGCAAGCTTAAATTTAAATTGGCCTTGAGACGAACTCCACGATAAGCATCCGGTTCGAAAAAACCTTGGGCCGGCCAGCGCCAATAGAAGAGCCGCAGCGCCAACAGGTTAGAGAGGACAAAGATGAGAAGCAGAGTGAACAGAATAAAGGCGGACTTCTTGAGCCATGAGCGGCGGCCGCGAATTTCGCTCGGCAAACGGATTCCTTCCAATTGGCTCACCATTGAAATCTAGACTTGCTCTTGGATGGCTCAAAGGGCTTTGCGACAATTCGAATAATCGGATCAGGTCTATGAAAAACTCCAGCAAAACCAGTTTCCGCAGGGTAGGTATGGAAAACACGGGACAGATGAATCTTATATCCCATGGTGGTCCTCAGGCTGGGCACCGGGGCTGGGAGATTTTTGGCCCAGACCGCGGCCGCGCCCAGCGAGGCCACGAGAAAACGGCGACGGTCCATCGGGTTCATGTTTCCCTTCCTGGCAAAAAGACCGGCCTGAAAAATTTCCCGCCGGTCAGGATAACGCTATTTTCTATTTAAGGCGGAGACGGCTGCTGCTTCTGTTGCTGCTTCTCTTCCTTCTTCTTTTCCTTCTCGATCTGCTTCTCGCCCCGCTCCTTGGTGTAGCGCACCGCCTCCTTGACCACCGTGCTCCGGCTCGCCGAACCCAGGATCGCCTGGATATCCTCATACAGCGACTTGTCCGTGATCAGCGCGCCCACCGTGCCCTTGCCTTCCTTGATCATCGCCGTGATATCTTCCACGTTGGCCAACGTGCCCTTGATGTTGTCCACCACTTTCTTTTTCTCCAGGTCGTCCATAATCGCCTGGACCGAGCCGGTCACCTGGGAGACATCGTTCAGGGCCTTCTTCACGTCGTCGCCGTAGATCAGGGTGTGGAGGTTGCCGGTGCCGTGATCCACCTCGTCCAGCACACCCTGCACGTCGCCCAGCACCCCCTTGAGCTTGTCCGGAATCTCCGGATCGTAGATCAAAGCATGGATCAGGCCCGGCTGGGTCTTGGCCTCGTCGAGCAGGCTGGTGAGCGAAGAAACCAGCGGGTCAATCGAGTCGGTGATCCCGGCCAGCCCGGCCCCGCCCTTCTTGACACTGATCCAGGACCCCTCTTCCACGTGCCCGGTGTCCAGGCCGATCAGGTCCTTGCTCAACAGCTTGACCTTGGCCTGGATCTCAGGCCCCGCCGCGGCTTCATCCCAGGTCTTTTCCTGCTTCTCCCACGCTTCCTTGACCATGCGCGCCGCCGCCGTCCGGATCCTTTTCGACGCCTCCGCCTTGGCCCGCTCCGGGTCTCCGGCGTAAATCTGGACCAGGTTGTCGCCGAGCAGGCCTTCCGATTCAACCGAGATGTAGGAGTAAATCACCATCCCGTCCGGCTCGGCCTGGTTGGCCGGAGCTTCCGGGTCGGGGTTGGAAATGGCCACCCGGTTGATGTAGTCCGCGCTCATGCTCATCTCCAGGTAAACCTTGTCCTCGCCCGGAGTTTCCGAAAACCAGATCCGCTCGATCTTGCCCACGGAAATCCCGTGCACCTTGACCGGCGCATAGCGCTTGAGCCCCATGGCATTGGGCATGATCGTGTAGAGCGTGATCTTGTTGAGCAGGATCGTGCTCTCCTCCGAGGTCTGGTACACGAAATACATGCCGTAGGCCAGCACCGCCGCGGTGAAGATGCCTACCACCAGGTTCTGAATCATTTGCCGGCGCATGGTTCAATCTCCTTCAAGAATTTCCACCACAGAGACACAGAGAGCACAGAGAAAGAGTAAGAAATCTTATTTCAAACAGTTTAGAGTTCGAATTGTGCCACCATCTTCGATAACGCCTACTTTTCGGGGATCCCCAGGATGAATATCAAGATAACTATCTCCTAACGACCCTTCGGCTTTACTTCTTGCATAGCTGAAGGTCGGGTCTACATCCGCTTTCAGATTCAGGTTCGGATTACTGCGGGCGATATATTTAGCCCTATCCTTCATCAACAAGAATTGAACTTTCACGGTTTGCTGGCCCGGCTCACCCTCAAGAAGGATCTTTTCGATTTTGCCGCTTGTAATTCCCATGATTTTTACCGGAGCATAACGGAGCAAACCGCAAGCATGATCCATATGGGTTTCCAAAAAGAACAAATTGTCCCGGAGCATTATGGTCTCATCCGCATCAAATTCAAACATGTTCCACGCCACCGTTCCGATGATCCCCAGGATAATTCCCAGGGCCAGTCCCTTATAGAACGGACGCTTCATGGGCCTCCCGGTTTCTTTTCCTGAATCCATTTGCAAGCAAATGATTTCCCTTTCTCTGTGCTCTCTGTGTCTCTGTGGTGAATCTCTTATCTTTGCGTGTAATGGTGCATATAGCCGTGGATGAAGTCGCGGACCGCTTCGATCTCCGAGTTCTTCATCTGTTCCACCGTATCCACGGCCAGGATTTTTTTATCATAGAGCATGGCGATCCGGTCGGAGAACTGGAAGATGCTCTCCATGTCGTGGGTGACGGCGATGGAGGTGATGGGCTTGCCCTCGCGCGAGGTCTTCAGCTCCTTGATCAGGGCCACGATCCGGCGGACGTTGGTGGGGTCGAGCTCGATGGTGGGCTCGTCCCAGAGGATGATCTCCGGGTCGGTGGCGCAGGCCCGGGCCAGGGCCACCCGTTTCTTCATCCCGCCGGAGAGCTCCACCGGCATCAGGTCGGCCACCCGCGGCTCCAGCCCCATCATCTCCAGCTTCTCCATCACGATCCGCCGAATCTCCGGCTCCTTCATCTCCCGGTAGCGCTCGCGCAGGGGATAGGCGATGTTCTCGGCCACGGTCAGCGAGTCAAACAGCGCCCCGCCCTGGAAGAGGTAGCCGATCCGTTTCCGGATCTCGAAGAGCTTGCGCTCGGGCAGGGGCACAATGTCCTGGCCGTCAATGAAAATCTTGCCTTGCTCCGGCTTGAACAGGCCCACGATCTGCTTGAGGAACACCGACTTGCCTTCGCCCGAGCCGCCGATCAGGCTGATGGTCTCGCCCCGCCGGACCTGGAGGTTGAGGCCGGCGTGGACCTGGTTGTCGTCGAAGGCCTTCCAGATATCCCGGAACTCGATCATGTAGTCGTTCTGCATCGCGTTCGCGTATCCGATTTTAGATTTTGGATTATCGGTCGGATGGAGATGATCTTTCTCAATCCAAAATCCAAAATCCCGCAAAGGTGTCAAGGTGTCAGGGTGTCAAGGTTGGGGAGACAGACATTCTTGTCTGTCATCCTTTTCCCCCACTGTTTACTGTGCACTGTCCACTTTCCTCAGAAATCCTCCCACAAACTCCCCGCGGCCCAGTCGTATTGGCCTGAAACTGTTCGACTGGATCCGCCGCTGACGCTGGATGATTCTCCGCTTGCCCGGTTGGTATAGCCACCACTAATGGTGGAATATTGACCGACCGTCTGGGTTACCCCATCGCCGGTGTCGTTATAGCGGCCGCCCAAAATAGCGGAATAATGGCTGAATGCTTCATTGCCTTCACCGGCCGTGGCCCCGCCGCCACCAGCCACCGAAGCATAATTCCCGCTAGCCTTGTTGTAACTGCCCCCGCTCACGCTGGAATACCAGCTGCTGGCGCTGTTGGAATACCCGCCGCTCACGCTGGAATACCAGCCGCTGGCGGTGTTCAAGTTCCCGCCGCTCACGCTGGACAAATTGCTGTTGGCGGTGTTGGTATATCCGCCGCTCACGCTGGCATAGGAGCCGCTGGCGGTGTTATCGGATCCACCGCTCACGCTGGCATAGGAGCCGCTGGCGGTGTTATTGTATCCGCCGCACACGCTGGTATAGCTGTTGGTGTTGGCGTCATTTAAATAACCTCCGCTCACGCTGGAATTCTGGCTGCTGGCGTAGTTATAAGCGCCTCCGCTCACGCTGGCTTCTTGTCCGCTCGCGCGGTTAGTTGACCCGCCGCTCACGGTGGAGTATTGTCCAAAAGTCCGGTCAGCGCCATTGCCGGTGTCATTAGATCTCCCGCCCAAAATGGCCGAGTAATGGCTAAACGCTTCATTGCCCTCGCCCGCGGTCGCGCCGCCGCCGCCAGCTACCGAGGAATAATCGCCGCTGGCTATATTGTAACGGCCGGCGCTCACGCTGGACTCTTGTCCACTCGCCCGGTTGCTATTCCCGCCACTCACGGTGGAGTATTGGCCAACGGTCCGGTTAGCGCCATTGCCGGTGTCATTAGATCTCCCGCCCAGAATCGCAGAATAATGCGAATAAGCCTCATTGCCCTCGGCCGCGGTCGCGCCGCCACCGCCAGCCACCGAGGAGTAATCTCCGCTGGCAATATTATAACTTCCGCCGCACACGCTGGCCCTCAAGCCGCTTGCGGTGTTGAGATACCCGCCGCTTACGCTGGACTCTTCTCCCCTCGCCCGGTTGGTATAACCGCCGCTCACCGTGGCATATTGCCCGACGGTGCGGGTAGCGCCGTCGCCGGTATCATTGTAGCGGCCGCCCAGAATCGCCGAATAATGCGAATAAGCCTCATTGCCCTCGGCCGCCGTCGCGCCGCCGCCGCCAGCCACAGAAGACAAGTCTCCGCTCGCCTTGTTATTCCGGCCGCCGCTCACGCTGGACCACCCGCCGCTAGCGGTGTTTGAATAACCGCCGCTCACGCTGGCAGATTGGCCGCTGGCGGTGTTGCTAATTCCGCCGCTGACGCTGGCATAGGAGTTAGAAAGGGTGTTGTTATAGCCGGCCAGGAGGCCTCCATACGAGGAATAACTATGGTAGGGGCCGATGACCAGATTGTGAGACCCAGTGCGGGTGTCCCCGGAGTTCTCGTTATAGCCTACGATCAGGTTGCCCCGGCCGTTGATCGCCCCGCTCGTGCTTCCGCTTCCTGAACGCACGTGCACGTTGACGTTGGTGAAGATGAAGTCGGTGACCGTGCTTCCACTCAAGGTGACGCCGACCGGCTGGAGAGTGGTCTCGATGCTTTCGAGCCGGGTCTCATGGTTCCAGATGTCCAGTTCGTTCTGGGTGACTCTTCCATCCAGGGCCAGGATGTCGGTATCGTTCAGGTCCACCCGGGTATCGAGGGTGGCAATGTTGCCTTCATTGGTAGTTACTCGACCGTCAAGAGCCGCGATGTCGCCGGTGTTGGTCGTAACCTGCCCGCTGAGCGTGTCAATCTGGGCCTGCATCGTGGCCAACAGCGCGTCCACCTGGGCCTGGGTGTAATAGCGGGTGTCATGGTCGTGGGTGGAGCTCGCGTATTGGCTGGCCGGCTGGCCAGCAAGGGTGATCGAGTCTTCCGCCCGGAGCGCGTAGGCCACCGAGGTCACCCGTTGGCGGGGCAAAAGGACTTCCCCTTCCAGGGTGACATCCAGATAGACCGTGGCTCCAGAAAGGGCTGAGCCTGGGATCGGGTTCACCGAGCCGAGCATCACGTTGTAGATGCCCTGGTTCACTTGCACCGCGCCTTGGGTCTCGCCCCAGAGCACGGCCGCGGCCATGGTGTCGCCATCCAGGAGCTCGAAGCGCATCTCCCGGGGGCCATTGATGGGCAAGCCAGCCGGGTCAGTGAGCCGGCCCTGGTAGTTGATGAGTTGGGGGACCGATTGTCCTTGGCCGAGCGTGCCGATCAAAACGCCCAAAGCCAATGCCAAAATCCCCATGCCGATCCATTTTGCCTTCATGTGATCCTCCTTAGCTCTCCATAGCCATTCACGGATGCAATCCAAAATCCAAAATCCAAAATCCAAAATTCCTCTACGCCTGCTGGGCCGCGGCCCCGTAAATCAGCCAGAGCAAGAGCGCCTTGCTCAGGAAGTAGTCCGAGATCAGGATGACGATCAGGCCCATGACCACGGTGAAGGTGGTGGCCCGGCCCAGGCCCTCGGCCCCGCCGGTCACCTTCAGCCCCTGGTAACAGCCGATGATCGCCACCGCGTAGCCGAAGAAGAAAGTCTTGAGCACCCCGACCGCGTAATCCTCCCACCACATGTAAGCCTTGATGCTGTTCCAGTAAAAGCCCGGGTCCACCCCGGCCTCCTTCCAGGTGATGAGCATGCCGCCCCAGATGCCCACCACGTCGGCGAGCAGGGTCAGGACCGGGAATATGAGCAGGCAGGCCAGGACCCGGGGCGCCACCAGCTTGACCAGGGGGTCCGCGCCCAGCGAGCGCATGGCGTCAATCTGCTCGGTGAGCGTCATGGACCCGATTTCCGCGCACATGCCCGCGCCCACCCGGCCGCCGACGAGCAGCGAGGTGAGCACCGGCGCCAGCTCGCGGACCAGGCTCATCGCGACCATGGTGCCGACAAAAGTTTTGAGCCCGAACCGCTTGAGCGAGTAGGTGAGCTGCAGGGCCATGACCGCGCCGGTGAAGGCGGAGGTGATGACGGCGATGGGCAGCGACTTGATGGCCACGTCGTAGCATTGCCAGAGGAAGTCCTGGAGCTTGGACAGGCGGTAAGGGGGCGAGAAGAAATTGACGAAGGTCCAGAAGGTCATGACCGCGATCTCGCCCAGGTAGAGGATGAAGTTGTCGGTATGAGTCCCCAGGCGCTGGATCAGCCGGGAGAGCGGGTGGGTCAAGATGACGCTGGTTTCAGCCACGGTTCACCTCGCAGGAACGGGGTAGGTGGTAGGTAGTAGGTCGTAGGTAGGGATAAGAGAAAAGCATGTTTCTCACCACCCGCTAAGCATTACGAATCGAAATGATCAAAGCGGTCAGGAGACGACCCCCCTGGTCGCAGAGATCCAAGAGCTTTTCATTGTCTTTCAGGTATCCCAAATCCTTGGCAAGGATGAGATAATATTTCACCTCTTCTAACGACCCTTGACTGATACTATAAGATTGAATTTTTACTTTGAGACCCCTTCGTTTGAATCCTTCTGCCACATTGGCGGCAATTGAAACTGCGGCTCGCCGCATTTGACTGGTAATCCCATAACGTTCTTCTTCAGGAAAGGTTCGCGTAATTCGATAAACCTCCAATACCAATTGATGAGCTTTCTGCCAAACCACCAATTCGGTAAAATCCTTAATCTTCGTTTTTCCCGCCTCGGTCTTCAGATCAAGCATCTCTGGCATGGTCTCCTTGCCTCTTTTCTCATCCCTACCTACGACCTACTACCTGCGACCTACGTTTTCTTCAGCCATCGGAATCCCATAGTCCCGGAGCGCGGCCTGGAAGTCCGGGAGACCTTGCGCAAACGCGTCCGCTGGCGCCAGGTAACTCACGTCCACCACGCAATGGTTCTCACCCACGGTGTAGGCGTCCATCACCCGTTCCGCGGCCGGCCCGCGCGCCTGGTCTTTTTCCGGCTCCCCGTATTCCACCTGGCCCCGCGCCCGGAGGTGGTAAACCTCCACCCGGCCACCCGGCACGTAACCCTTGCTCTCCACCACCGCGCTCCGGCCCATGGGAAAGAGCAGGTGCTCGGCCAGGATCTCGAGAGGGATGTCCGTGTACTTGCCGCAGGTAAAGCTCACCGTGATGCTCGCCCGGAGCGCCTCGTTCTCAAAGAAAAAATACTTTTCCTCTTCGCCCTCGACGTAGAACTTCTTCCAGCTCGCGGGCAGATCCGCCGGGTCGCGCTGGTAGCGGCCGAGCTCGCCCGGGAACGTCTTCGGGCTCCAGGGGTTGGGCCCCTTCATGCACCCGGTCAGGTATAGCACGGCGAGGACCCCCAGGCAAGCCGATCGCGCCCAGGAATTCATGATTCCGTCATTATGGCAAAGCACGGGAAAGACTGTCAAGGTGGGAAAAGAAGTGGACCGCAGGCCTCATCCGGCTGGCGGGAAGCGCGGTCTCGTTTTCCTCCACCGCCGCCTTGCGCAAACCCCGGCCGGCCGGCCATGCTCTTTTGAATAACCGCGGATCCGGGCTTTGCTTGCTTCCCCGGCCGGAATCGAATATACTGAGGACGATTTTACGGAGAACCGGGCATGGGGATGACCCTTACCGAGAAACTGCTGGCCGCGCCCTGCGGCAAGGAGCGGGTGGAGCCGGGCGAGCTGATCGAGGCCGCGATTGACCTGGCCCTGGCCAATGACATCACCGCGCCGCTCGCGATCGAAGAGTTCGAGAAGGCCGGGGCCGCCGAGGTCTGGGACCGGACCAAGATCGCGCTGGTGCCCGACCATTTCACGCCCAACAAGGACATTGCCGCGGCCACCCAGGTCAAGCGGATCCGGGAGTTCGCGAAAAAGCACAGGATCGCGCACTTCTTCGAGTGCAGCCAGGCGGGGATCGAGCATGCGCTCCTGCCCGAGCAGGGCCTGGTCCTGCCCGGCGACCTGGTGATCGGGGCGGACAGCCACACCTGCACCTACGGCGCCCTGGGTGCTTTCGCCACCGGCGTGGGCTCCACCGACCTGGCCGCGGCCCTGATCACCGGTAAATGCTGGTTCAAGGTGCCACAGAGCATCCGGCTCCTTTATACCGGCGAGCTCAAGCCCTGGGTCAGCGGCAAGGACCTGATCCTTTTCACCATCGGCCGGATCGGGGTGGACGGCGCGCTGTACCAGGCCATGGAGTTTTGCGGGCCGACCATTGAGAAGCTCTCCATGGCCTCCCGTTTCACCATGTGCAACATGGCCATCGAGGCCGGGGCCAAGAACGGGGTGATTGCGCCGGACGACAAGACCCGCACCTTCCTCAAAGGCCGGAGCGCCCGCAAGGGCGCTTTCCTGAAAAGCGACCCCGATGCGGTCTATGCCCGCACCCTGGAGATTGACGCGAGCCAGGTTGAGCTCCAGGTCGCGCTGCCCCCGCTCCCTTCCCATGCCCAGCCGGTGAGTGAAGTGAAGGATCTGGCCATTGACCAGGCGGTGATCGGGAGCTGCACCAACGGCTGGCTGGAAGACCTGCAAATGGCGGCCCAGGTGCTCAAGGGCCGGCGGGTCGCGCCCTGGGTGCGGCTGATCGTGATCCCGGCCACCCGGATCATTTACCGCCAGGCCCTGCGCGAGGGGTTGATGGAGGTTTTCATGGACGCGGGCGCGATCATCAGCCCGCCCACCTGCGGGCCTTGCCTGGGCGGCCACATGGGCGTGCTGGCCGAAGGCGAGCGCGCGGTGGCGACCACCAACCGCAACTTCGTCGGCCGCATGGGCCATGTGCGGAGCGAGGTGGTGCTGGCCGGGCCGGCGGTGGCCGCGGCGTCGGCGGTGCTGGGCCGGGTGGGGAGTCCGGAGGAGCTGGCGTGAAGCGGAATTTTAGATTTGGGATTTTAGATTTTAGATTGGGGATTGAAGGAAATGAAACCCCGGCGTCAGACCTCATGTTCAAGACCGTCCACTTTGCGCCGTGAACCGTGAACTGTGAACTAAAAGGATAGCCATGCAACGCAAATACTGGTTTTTGATTTTGCTCACGCCCTTCCTGGTGGCCGCGGACCAAGGCTCCAAGACCGTGGTGGAGAACACCCTGAGCTATGCCTCCAAGGTCACGTTGCTTCCGGGGTTCTTCAACCTGGTTTACGTGCGCAACCCGGGCATGGCCTTCGGCCTGCTCAACAATCTGCCCGAGAAATTTCGGCTGCCGCTCTTCCTGGTCGTCTCGGTCCTGGCGGTCATCATCATCGGCCACCTGTTCCTCCAAACCCAGGCCCGCGCCGTGCTCCTGCCCATCGCCCTCAGCCTCATCTTCGCCGGCGCCGTCGGCAACCTGATTGACCGCTTCCGCTGGGGCTACGTGGTGGATTTCCTGCAGCTCCATTACCGCCACTATTACTGGCCCACTTTCAACGTCGCCGACACCGTCATCTCCCTCGGGATCGCGCTCCTGATCTACGACACGCTCTTCAGCCAGGACCAGTCAAAAACCGCGGGCGCCCCGGCCCCGGAAGCCGAGACCGAAGCCTTGGGGGAAAAACCCGAGCCCTGATGCATCCCATCCTGGTCCACATTCCCACGCCTTGGGGCGAGCTGCCGCTTTACTCCTACAGCGTCATGGTGGTGGTCGCTTTCTTCGCCTCGCTGGCTTATGCCCATTTCGAAGCCCGGCGCATCGGCGAGGACACCGAGAAGGTATTTGACCTGGCCTTCTGGATTTTCCTGTCCGGGATCGCGGGCTCCCGCCTGCTGGAAGGGCTGGTCAACTGGCGCCGCTTTGTCTCGAGCCCGCTCGATATCTTCAAGATCTGGGAAGGCGGGCTCACCTATTACGGCGGCTTTATCGCCGCCATCCTGACCAGCCTGGGCTTTATCCGCTACCACAAGCTGCCGCTCCCGAAATGGGCCGACCTGTTGGCGCCGACGGCCATGATCACCCTGGGCTTCGGCCGCATCGGCTGCTTCCTCAACGGCTGCTGCTACGGCCGGCCCGCGCCCCACCTGCCCTGGGCCGTCACCTTTCCGCCCGGACGGCTGCCCGTGCCCCTGGACGGCCTGCCCCTGCACCCCACCCAGCTCTACGAGATGCTGATCGCCTTCGTCATCGCCGGCATCACCATCGCGCTCGAACGCCGGCCCCACCGGCCCGGCGTCGTGATCTGGACCATGATCCTGCTCTACGCGGTCGCCCGCTTTTGCCTGGAATACCTGCGCCTCGATCCCCGCGGCGGCATCGCCGCGCTCGGCCTGTCCACCTCCCAGGCCATCTCTCTACCGCTCGCCCTCCTTTCGCTCGGCGCGCTCGCCTGGACTTTCCGACCCCGACGCTCTAAACTGTAACCCTCAACCCGAGCATGAGCTCTCCCTACAAGGTCGTGCTCATCCGACCCCCGAAAATTGTGGGCGCGTTGGAGCGGAGCATGGTGCAGCATCCCATCAACCTGCTCTCGCTGGCCGCGGTGGTGCGCGAAGCCGGTTTCGCCGTCGAGGTCTGGGACTTCGAGGTGGAGCCTTTCTCCGAAGCCGGGGTGCGCGAGCGGGCGCGGGCCAGCCGGCCGGATCTGATCGGCATCACCGGCATGACCTGCAGCGTCAAGGTGGCGCACCGGATCGTGGGCTGGATCAAGGAGGAGTTGCCCCCGGCCTTGGGCGTGCTCGGCGGCCCCCATGCCACGGCCCTGCCCGAGCGGACGTTGCGCGAGTTTCCCGATTTCGACGCGGTGGTCAGGAGCGAGGGGGAGGACACCCTGGCCGAGATCTGCCGGCGCCTGAGCCAGGGCCGGTCGCTGGCCGGGGTGGCCGGCACGGCCTGGCGCCGGGGCGGGGACGAGATCGTGCTGGAAGCGGCGCGGCCCTTGATCGAGGACCTGGACCGCCTGCCCCTGCCGGCCCGCGACCTGATTGATCACTCCCTTTACAAGGGCGCGAGCACACCCGGGCTGGACGCCACCCTGCGCCGAGGGACCATGCTCTTCACCTCGCGCGGCTGCCCGGACAACTGCATTTTCTGCGCGGCCAAGGTCACCTTCGGCCGCACCGTGCGCGCGCGCAGCGCCGAGCACGTGCTCGCGGAGGTGGACCAGTGCCGGGAGCGCTGGGGCTATCGCCACTTCACGGTGGAGGACGACACCTTCACGTATCATCCTTCGCGGCTTCTGGCCTTGTGCCGGGGCTTCCGGGAGCGCGGCATCAGCTGGGACTGCGACACCCGGGTCAACCTGGTCACCCGCGACATGATCCGGATGTTCGCCGAAAGCGGGTGCCAGAAAATCGCCTTCGGCGTCGAGTCCGGCAGCCCCCGCGTCCTCGAGCTGATCCGGAAAGGCATCACCGTCGAGCAGATCCAGCGCGCTTTCGCCTGGGCCCACGAGTTCGGGCTGATCACCACCGCTTTTTTCATGGTCGGCTCCCATCCCTCGGAGACGGCCGAGGACCTGGAGATGTCCTTCCAACTGATGAAGGCAATTGACACCGAGCTGATGGCGCTGGCCATCGCCGTGCCCTTTCCCGGCACCGCCCTCTGCCAGCAGATGCAGGACCAGGGCTACCTCTTCAGCGAGCAGTGGGAAAAGTTCACCCACCTGCACAGCGTGCCTTGCTGGCGCACCGATCATTTTCTGCCCCAAGACCTGGTCCGCCACCAGGTCTCGCTCTACGCCCGCTTTTTCCTCCGCCCCAGCTTCATCTGGAAGACCCTGCCCAAAGCCCTGACCTGGCGCGGGTTCCTTTACTATTCCCGCTCGCTCTGGCACATCCTTCGCTACCTGTTCCTCGAAAAAAGAAATTAAGCGGACCCGGCGCAGCGCGGGGAAGCAACTGAAGAAGGATGTGAACCTCTTCATTCACGAGGCCCAATTCTCTATTGGATAAGAAGCCCGGGATCTCCTTATGACGATCAGCCGCGGATGCTCCCTGGTCGTTGTTAATGTGAAATGTGAAGACCTGACCCCTTAAAAGAGCTCCAGCACCCAGAGCCAGACGGGCAAGGAGACGGCCGAGGCCAAAGTGGTGGCCATGACGATTCCGCCGGCGAGGTCTTCCGAGCCTTTCATCTCCCGGGCGGTGATGAAGCTGACCACGGCGGTGGGGGTGGCGAGAAGGATCACCGGGACCTTGAGGAGCAGGCCGGAGCGGTGGAAGAAGACGAGGATGCCCAGGAAGAGGGCGGGGTAGAGGACCAGCTTGAGCGCGGAGGCGAGGGCGATGAGCCCGGTGCGGGCTTGCAGCCGGCGGAACTCGAGCGAACCCCCGAGCGCCAGCAAGGCGAGGGGGAGGGCGATCCGGCCGACCCATTCCACCGAGGTGCCCAAGGCCACGGGCAATTGCAGCTGTCCGGCCGATGCGACGATGCCGAGTCCGCTGCCGATGATGAACGGGTTTAAGGCCAGGCTTCGGCCCAGGGTGCCGAGACCTTGGCGCGAGTTGCCGGAGTGGTGCGGGAGCAGGAGCACGAGCACGGCGAAGAAGTTGAAGATCGGGACCATCAGGCCGAGGAAGATGGCGGCCGGGGCGAGCGCTTCTTTTCCGTAAGCTCCCTCACAAAGCGGCAGGCCGACAAAGGCCAGGTTGGAGCGGAAGACGCCCTGGACAAAGGTGCCGCGCAGCTCGGGCGCGAGCGACCGCCCCGCCAGGTAGAGCGCGCCGGCCGTGGCCGCGACCAGGGACCAGGCGGAGAGGATCACGATCGAGTCAAAGGCCTGGCCCAGTTCGGACTTGGCGATGCTGTCAAAGAGCAGGCAGGGGACCGCCACGTAGAAGACCAGGCGCGAGAGAGCTTCCACCGAGGCGGCGGTGAAGAAGCCGACGCGGCGGAGCAGGAGCCCGAGCCCGATCAGGAGGAAGACCGGCAGCACCGCGGGGAAGATGGGAGTCAAGGAGGACACGGGTTACGGCTCCAATTTAAATAAAGCCAGGTGGGAATTCAAGGATGCGACCAGCCGGGGCCGATGGTCCTGGAAAAATTGGGCGATGGCTTCCGGCTGGAGCCGATGGTGCCGGCCCAGAGCCTCGAGCGGCGGGCCGGGCTGGAGCAGCTCGGAGAGGACATAGACCGGCCGGCCGGCGCCGCGTAGTCGCCCAAGCTCGGATTCGAGCGCAGCGGGGAAAGGCTCGGCGGCAAACCCCAGCGCCCAATCCATCACCTTCACCTCGCGGCGGGCAAAATAGGGGATATAGATCTTTCCCAGGTTGTAGCCCGGGCCGGACCCGGCGATGAAGATGACCGCGTCGGGTTCGGTGAGCTGAGTGATCCGCTGTGCGGCCTGGAGGTCGGAGTTGTTCTTCGCGTCGGCGCCGGGCAGCACGGCCGCGGTCAGGTTGTAAAGCAAAAGGATTGCGGCCAGAATCGCGAACAGCCCGGCCGGCCAGGACTTGCCGCTCCTCTCTTGCTCCCGCGCCAAGACCCAGCCGCCCCAGAGGAGAAGCGGCGGGAGCAGGGCGATTTTCAACTCGAAATTATTGGCCTGCCAGAGCCAGGTCCACAGTCCATAAGGGATCAGCCAACCCAGGAAGAGGAGGTGCAGCCGGGTCTCTTTCTGAAAAAGCCGGAAGCAATTTCTGAGGTAGAGACCCAGCACCGTCCCCCAGATCACCAGCCAGGAAATTTTGAGGACTAGGGGTATCCCGTGGCGCGGGTCCGGGTAAGGGGCCGCGAGGAAGGTGTGGAGCCAGCCGCGGCCGAAATCGGGGAACGCGCGAAGCGACACCGACCAATAATTCATCTGGTAGCCGTAAGGGGTATTGGGATTGGCCGGTCCCAGAAACCATTGGACCAAGCCCCAGGCCCGGGCGAAAGGGTGAAGTTGGCTTGCCCCCAGGTAAGCGGCGCCGACCAGACCGAGAGCGATGATCGAGAACAGGAGGGCGGGCAACAGCCCTGTGGTCCAGGAAGTGCGGGACCGGCGGAGGTAGAGGAGCGCTTCCAGGCCGAGCGGGATCAGGAAAAGGCCCAGGGTCACATGGTTGAGCACGGCCAGCGCGCCCAGAAGAGCGAGGACCAGGGCAGCCCTGGTCCAGGCGCGCGCCGGCGGTTCGGGGTAAGTCGGCCCGATCAGGTAATGGAAGGCAAGGATCAGGAAGAAAGCGCCGGGCACATATACTTCGGCCTCGATGGCAAAGAACCAGAAGCCGAACGAAAAGGCCAGGACCAGGGTGGAAGCGCCGGCCAGGAGACGATGGCGGTAAAGGCGGAAGTTGAGTTGATGCAGGAGCGCCAGCGCGGCCAGCCCGAAGCAGAGGTCCATCACCTGGAGGAGGAAAACCGTGCGGAACTTTAGCCCCAGGGCCCGGGCCAGGCCGCAAAAGAGGTATCCCATCGGCTCGTAGAGGAGGTGGCGGGGGTGGAGGAGTTCGCCCAAGGAGTTCCGGTCACCCAGGTTGAGAGCACGCTCCACCCGCAGGGCGAAGACGGTGCCGTCAAAGTTGTAACGGCTGGAAAGGAACCCGAGGTAGAGCAGCCCGACCGCCAGGCAGATCACCAGACGGTCCCAGGCGACACTGGGACGGGAATTTGCCACGACCCGGCTATTCTACCCCAGCTCGAAGAGTTTGTTAACTTGGGGCCTGACCCCATGTTAAGTAAGAGTTGAGTTTATCCGCGGCCCTTGCTACAATTTTTCTCGCCGAATGAATCGGCCTCCAGAAAGGATCGCCCATGGCCAATCTCGAGGAAATCCTGGTTTCCGAGCAGGTTCTGCAGGTGCCTTACTCTTACAGCGCGGGGCCGGTCGCCAGCCGCTTTCTGCTCGCGCTCAAGGAAGAGAAGAAGATCTACGGCATTTGGTGCGCGGCCTGCAATAAGGTGTATGTGCCCCCGCGCGCGACCTGCGGCCAGTGCCAGGCCGAGATCAAAGACTGGGTGCCGCTTTCCGGCCAGGGAAGAGTGGAGAGCTTCGCCGTGGTGCACTACGCCGAGAGCATCCAGCCCCTGCCTCCGCCCTATGTGATCGCGGTGATCAAGCTCGACGGCGCGGATACCGGCTTCACCCACTTGCTTGGGGAGGTGGACGAGAAGAAGCTCAAGATCGGGCTGAAGGTGGAGCCGGTCTTTGCCCGCGAGCGCAAGGGCCATATCCTGGACATCCGCTACTTTAAGCCGATTTGATCGCCGGATGCCCCAAGTCTTCGTAGATCCCATGCTCCATTCCGCCCGGATCTGGCGAATGGTCCGGAGAATTTACCTGCTGGCCGCGGTCATCGTGCTGCTTGGGGTCCTGATCACTTTGCACGCGAACCCGGCCTGCCCCGGATCTCGGCCCGCCCAACCCGTTCGCATCCTCCTCCTCATGGCCGGCATCCTGGCCGCCGGCTATGGGCTGCTCTTCTATCTCTTGAAAAAATTCCGGGACGAGATCTGGCTGAAAGTGGACTCCGAGGGCCTTTTGTGGCACTATTTAAACAAGCAAGTGACGGTGCGTTGGGACCAGGTGCGGGAAGTCCGTTTTGGCAAAGGCCCCTGGAGTTGGCCCAATGCGGAAGCGATCGTGGTCAAGACCGACGCCGGCCGCATGTGGCTGACGCTGAAGATGGTGGATCGCGGCAACCCGCTTCCGGAAATCGCGTTCCGATGGCTGAAACGAGGTTATCAGCTTAAGCAGGCAGACGGAACCCTGGTCGAGGCGACTCCTGAAACCAGCGAAGTCCTTGCCGCCTTAAAAGCGCATTTGCCGGCCGAGCGTTTTCAACAAGGATGGTTCCTCTTATGAAAAAGAAACGGTTGCTCCTGTCGCTCTCTCTCCTTTTTCCGCTCGCCGCGGCTCTGATCCTCGGCCCCGCCTGCCACCGCAAAGCTTCCAGCCCCAGCGTGCTCCTGATTATCATGGACACGCTGCCGGCCTCGCATTCCAGCGCTTACGGCTATCCCCTTCAGACCACCGGCACCCTGGAAGCCCTGGCCAAGGAAGGCGTCCGCTTCGAGCACGCCATCTCCGCCAGCCCCTGGACCTTGCCCTCGCTCGCCAGCATCCTCACCGGCGCTCTGCCCAGCCGCCACCAGGCCGGGATGCACCTCGACCCCTGGACCCTGGACGACCGCCGGCTGGCCACCATGAGCGAGAACATTGTGACCCTGGCCGAGGTCTTCCTCCAGAAAGGCTACGCCACGGCCGGCTTTTTTCAAAACCCCTTCGCCCATCCCGGCTACGGCCTGGACCGCGGCTTTGACCTTTACGACTACGCGCCCGGCGACAACACCACCATCCGCCGGGCCGACATGGTCACCGCCACCGCCATGCGCTGGCTCCTGACCCGCGACCGCAAGAACCAGCCTTTCTTCCTGGCCGTGCATTATTTCGACCCGCACCTGGCCTACGACCCTCCGCCGCAATTCATGGTCGCCTTTGTTTACGGCTACCAGGGCAAGTTGATCCCGCCGTTCAACCCCGGCCCGGAGGAGATCAAGAAGCTGCGGTCCGGGGAGGTCAAGCCTTCCGAGCAAGACCGCGCCTTTATCCAGGGGCTTTTCGACGCGGAGGTGAGTTTCACCGACGCCCAGATCGCCGCCTTTTTCGATTTCCTGCGCCAGGAAGGACTTTACGACAACACCCTGATCATCGTCACCGCCGACCACGGCGAGGAGTTCTGGGAACACGGCGGCTTTGAACACGGCCACACCCTCTACCGCGAGCTTTTGGAAGTGCCTCTGCTCATCAAATTCCCCCGCGGCCAGTGGGCCGGCACCGTGGTGCCCGAGCGGGTCAGCCTGCTCGACCTTTTCCCCACGGTCATGAACTATCTCGGCTGGCCGGTGCCCTTCGCGGTGGACGGCCGCAGCTTCCTGCCCGCCGGGGAAATCGGCTTCACCTTCCCGCCCCGGACCAGTATCATCAGCGAGAACCTGCACTACGGGCCCGAGCAACAGAGCCTTTATTCCGGTCCCTACCACTTGATCATCAACCGCGTCACCGGTCGGATTGAACTCTACGACGTGGACAAGGACCCCGCGGAAACTGCCAACCTCCTCGGCCGGCAGGAAAAACTGCCGGCAGTGCTCAAGACCGAGCTGGAGGCAGTGGCCAAAAAGATGAAAGAGCTGGAAAGCGAGCCGCCGCGGGAGGCCCCGATTGACGAGGAGACCAAGGCCAAACTGCGCGCGCTCGGTTACCTTCCCTGAACTACTCAACCGGCAGGGCGCGATGGGATTCGCGCCGATTAAGAAAGAAGGAAAGGCAGATGAAGATTTTTATTGACACCGCCAACCTCCAGGAAATCCGGGACGCCGCCAGCATGGGTTTGGTGGACGGGGTCACCACCAACCCCTCGCTGATCGCCAAGGAGGGCCGGCCCTTCCGCCAGATCATCACCGAGATCTGCTCGGTGGTGGACGGCCCGATCAGCGCGGAGGTGATCGCGGCTGACGCCGCGGGCATGGTCAAGGAAGCGCGCAACCTGGCCGAGATCCATCCCAACATCGTGGCCAAGATCCCCATGACCGCGGAGGGCCTCAAGGCGGCCAAGACCCTGGAAAAGGAAAAGATCCATTGCAACGTCACCCTGGTCTTTTCCCCCAACCAGGCCCTGCTCGCGGCCAAGGCCGGGGCGAGCTTTGTCAGTCCCTTTATCGGCCGGCTCGATGACATCGGGCACCGGGGCATGGACCTGATCGAGCAGGTGCTCGCCATCTACGAGAACTATGACTTTGCCACCGAGGTGATCGTGGCCAGCATCCGCCATCCCCTGCACGTGGTCGAGGCCGCCCTGCTCGGCGCGCACATTTGCACCATCCCTTACAAAGTCATCCTGCAGCTTACCCAGCACCCGCTGACCGACAAGGGGATCGCCTCGTTCCTGGCCGACTGGAAAAAGTCCGGCGCCTCACTGACGTGATCTAATTCCTTGAGTTGATTATCCGAGTAGGGGCACGGCCGGCCGTGCCCCTGCTTGTTAAACGGCAAATTATGCAAATCGGAAACCTCACCGTCCCGGGCGGTCTCTTTCTCGCCCCCATGGCCGGCTTCACCTCCGCCCCCCACCGTCTCTTCTGCCGGGAAATGGGCGCGGCCCTGGCCTACACCGAGCTCGTGAGCGCCGACTCCCTGGTGCGCGGTAAGGGCGAGAGCCGGCTCCAGACCCACCGCCTGCTCCAGAGCCTGCCCGGCGAGCGGCCCCTCGGCGTCCAGCTCTTCGGCGCTGCCCCGGAGATCCTGGCCGAAGCCGGCCGGATCGTCTCCGCCCTCGACGCCGACCTGGTGGACCTCAACTTCGGCTGCCCGGAACGCAAGATCGTGAGCCGGGGGGCCGGAGTCGGTCTGATGCGCGACCTGAAAAAAGCCGAAGCCGTGTTCCGCGCCGCGCGCCGGGCCACCGAACTCCCGCTCACGGTCAAGATGCGCTCGGGCTGGGACCAGGACTCGATCGTCGCGCCCGAGCTCGCCCGCATCGCCGAGGCCGAAGGCCTGGACGCGGTCGCGGTCCATGCCCGCACCGGCCGGCAGGGATTCAAGGGCGCCGCGGACTGGTCGGTAATCCGGCGGGTGAAGGAGGCGGTGAAAATCCCGGTGATCGGGAACGGCGACGTCTGCTCGGCCGAGCTGTTCCAGCGGATGAAAAACGAAACCGGCTGCGCCGCAGTCATGATCGGCCGCGCCGCCCGGGGCAATCCCTGGATCTTCCGCGTGATCGGGCAAGGCGGACCAGAGGCGAGCGTGGCGGAGAAGCGGGAGACGGCGCTGCGGCATCTCCGGTTGATGGAAGAGCTGTGGGGGCCGGAACAGGCGGTGCGGGAGATGCGGGCTCACCTGGCCTGGTATAGCAAGGGCTTGCCCAACGCCGCCGCGGTCCGGCGCTCGATCAACAGCTTGAAGGATATCGCCGCGGTCCGCGAGACGATCATGGCCGGATTTCAGCCGCCGCCGGGCTAGCGGGAAGCCTCGGCTCTCCGCTTCACCGCTTCCACCCACTCGCGGTGTTCGGCGTCCGTATCTTCCTGGCTGGTAAAACGGAGCAGCAGCCCCTGCGCGTCCTCGTAGTTGGTCAGCTTGGTGACGCCGTCCTGCTCGGACAATTCAAAACCCATGACCGATTTCACCGCCGGCGCCTTGATCGTGTATTCAATCTTCTGGTGCTTCTCGCTCTGGGCCACGGTCAGCGTAACTTTGACCTTCCTCCCCCCGACCACCGGCTTGAACTTGATCACGCTGCCCACCGCTTCTCCGTCGCCCTCCACCAGCTTGGCCTCGGCCACCGACGGGTTATCTTCCGCCCAATGGTCCGGATCCACCAGGACCGCCCACACTTCTGAAGCGGGCGCCTGGATCTCGACCGACTGGGAGGAATAGATCTTCTTCCCGGAACAGGCCACACTAAAGCACAAAGCCGCAAAAATCACAGACACCAAAACCTTTTTCATCTTTGTTCCTCCTTGCTTTCGGGGGTGCGAAAATCCTATGGTCTCAGTATAGTTTCCAGCCGAAATATGAATCTAGATTTATTTAATCTCTTCAATTTTATAATTTTATTTCAAGCACTTATATTAAATTGTGAGTTTAAATATCATACCTATTTAACCGTGTCAAGACCCCGCGGCCGCTGACCGAACGGGAGGTCGAACGTTACCGGTATTATGCCGCGCAAGATCCCGCCGAGTTGTTGGGGAGAAGCATGAAAGCCCAATGACCAAAAGCCGGCCGCTCGGCTGAAGCCGTCTGCTGCCTTTTGAGTTCCGGTCCAAGCGGGGGAGTTTTGCTGGCTTCCATGAAAAAAAGACTTGACAGGCAAGCGAGTGTATGGTAAGTTCAAAATATACTGAATATTAAAAATATAATGAAACAAACTCAAAAGGATCGGTTCGTGGACGCCTGGGGCCAAATGGGCTCGCTCTGGGGGCTGAACACCTCCATGGCCCGAGTGCATGCGCTGCTCATCGTCTCCGAGGATCCCCTGAGCCTGGACGCGATCGCGCACCGGCTTCAGATCAGCCGGGGGAACGCCAGCATGTGCCTCAAGGAGCTCCGGAACTGGGGCGTGGTCCGGCGGGTGAAGGTGCGCGGCGACCGGCGCGACTACTATCTCACAGAGCCGGAGGTGTGGAAGATGTTCTTCGCCATCGCCCGCGAACGCAAGCGCCGCGAGCTCGACCCGGTGCTGGCCGCGCTCCGGGAGCTGTTGGGCACGCTCCCCCAGGGAGCTTCCGGCCAGGCGGTCAAGCGCCTCAAGGAGATGAAAGATTTGCTTGCGACCCTGGACGCGGTGGCGAGCCAGGTGCTGGCCCAGGAAGAAAACGCCCGCTCCGCCCTGGCCTTCTTGGCGGGAGGCGCAACCCGAAAAAAGACATGAAAATTTTTTTACTAACAATGTTCAAAATATTCTGAAAATAATGAAGTAACAGGCAGCGGACTATGGAGTATTCGAAGTGAAAAATGAAGCGGGGTGCGATTAACCCCTTTTCTGGGCAGACCGCGCCGGAAGGAGGATGACCATGACCGAGACGGAACTATCGGTAGTGACCGGGGCCTTCAGCTACCTGGGCCGCTACATCACTTCCCGGCTGCTGGAACAGGGCGTCCGGGTGCGCACTCTGACCGGACACCCGGACCGGCCGCACCCTTTCGGCGACCAGGTGGAGGCGTTCCCCTTCGATTTTGAGCAGCCCGAGCTCTTGGTCTCCCATTTGCGCGGGGCCACCACGCTTTACAACACCTACTGGATCCGATTTCCTCATGGGCCGCTCACCTACGACCGGGCCGTAGCCAACACTCAGCTCCTGTTCCAGGCAGCCAAAACCGCCGGCGTCCAGCGGGTAGTTCACATCAGCATCACCAACCCCTCGGAAGACTCTCCTTTCCCCTATTTCCGGGGCAAGGCCGTGCTCGAGCGGAGCTTGCAAGAATGCGGACTTTCTTACGCGATCCTCCGGCCCACCATTTTATTCGGGAAAGAAGATATCTTGATCAACAACATTGCCTGGCTGCTACGCCGCTTCCCGGTCTTCGGCATTTTCGGCTCCGGAAAATATGAGGTGCAACCGGTTTACGTGGATGATGTGGCCGCCCTCGCAATAGAGCTGGCGGAAAAGCAGGAAAACCTGGTGAAGGACGCGGTCGGCCCCCAGGTTTACACATTTGAAAACCTCGTCCGCATCATCTGCCGGGAGTTAGGTCGGCGGACTAGGCTGCTCCACCTTCCGCCGCTACTGGGGCTGCTGGCGGGTTATTTCTTCCGGCCGCTGCTGCGGGACGTGCTCATCACCCGCGATGAAATTGGCGGCTTGATAGCCGGGCTGTTGGTCTCACGGAACAATCCCACCTGCCCGACCCGCTTCAGCCCCTGGCTCCGGGATCATGTCCACGAACTGGGGAGGGGCTATGCCTCGGAGCTCTTGCGGCATTACCGTTAATGGCCGGCTATTCCCGGAAGGGCTTTTCGGCCCGGTTCAGTTTCTCTAATCCCGCGACCGAGGCGGTCGCGGCTACAGGCCTACCGGGCCAGAGAAGAACGGGTGCAATCCAGATAGATAACCGGCGCTACCATCAAATCTTCCGGAGTTAGCGTTTTTTTACAAAGCGGATTCTGTTCCTTTTCGCCGTGCTTAAGCAAGTGATGGGCCATAGTTGATTCCCAAGCCTTAATGAACTCTTTGGCTTTTGTTTTATCAGTGATTTTCATGGAAGAGTTTGTGCCATACTTAATCATCAGCGCCAGATGCTGGTTGGCTTTCTCTTGCCGGCCTGCTTGCTCAAGAAAGCGGCTCCATCGCGCTTGGAGAATAACCTTATCGTCCGGCAAAACATCCTCCAGCATAAATTTCTGATTTTTGAAAAATTCCATGAGCCTGGATATTCGGTCAAACTGATTTTCAACTGCCTCAACCGGCGCCTCTGCTTCAATCAGATAATTCAATTCCCGGTCCTCGGACTCCAGGCTCTTCGTGTAATAATTCATAAGCGCCATAGACTCAATGGCGGATTGAGTTCCGGCCTTCATGATCAGGTAAGAGTATATCGGCCAAGATCCTAAACCTATGGTGAGACCGAGAAAAAACCAGAGCCCATAAAATAGTTTTTTCATGTATCTGCCTCCCGAATCAAGTTTCTGATTGAGCTCGCTTTATTCCATCAAGATTGATGGCGAGATTAAATTTCACCCCGCTTGATTAACTCATCCGCCACCCGCGCCAGGAGCTTGACCATGTTGATCAGCGGCCCGAAGCGCTCGTCCCGGGTCAGGCCCTGGTTGAAGCGGTAGTAAATCTGCTGGATGATCACCGCGATCCGGAAGGCCGCGAAGCAGGTGTAGTAGTGGATGTTGGAGATGTCCCGGCCGGTGAGCTCGGCGTAGCGCTCGGCCAAATGCCTCCGGGTCCAGGAGCCGGGCGCGAAAGTCGGCCCGAAGGCCTGGGCTTTCAGCTCGTCCGGGTCGTCGGCCTGGACCCAATAGCCGAGCGCCCCGCCCAGGTCGGCGAGCGGATCGCCGATGGTGGACATCTCCCAGTCGAGCACGCCGATGATTTTGGTGATGTCGTCCGGGTCCAGGATCAGGTTGTCGTATTTGTAGTCGTTATGCACCAGCGTGGCGGCCGGCGAGGCGGGCAGGTTCGCTTTCAGCCACGGGATCACCCGGCTGATCTCGGGGATGTCATCGGTCTGCGAGCCGGTGTAGCGGCCGGCCCAGCCGTCCACCTGGCGCTGGAGATAGCCCTCCGGCTTGCCCATCTGGTCCAGCCCCACCGCCCGGTAGTCCACCGCGTGCAGGTCGGCCAGGTTCTGGATGAATGACTCGCAGAGCCGGTCCACCACCGCCGGCGAAAAGTCCAGCCCGGCCGGGAGCTCCTTGCGCAGGATCAGGCCCCGGATCGGCTCCATCACGTAAAACCTGGCCCCGATTATTGACTCGTCCTCGCAAAACGCCAGCGGCTTGGGCACCCGCGAATACACCGGATGCAGCGCGCGGAAAATGCGGAACTCCCGGCCCATGTCGTGCGCGGTCTTGACCTTGCTCCCGAACGGCGGCCGGCGCAGCACCAGCTCGCGGCCGCCCACCTTGAGCAGATAAGTCAGGTTGGAATGCCCCGCGGGAAACTGCTCGACCGCGATCTCGCCCTGAATTCCCGGGATCGCCTCGACCAGGAAGTCCCTCACCTTGTCCAGGGGCAGCTCTTCACCCGGTCGCACCGCCGCGGTCTGGTCAATCAACGGGTTCATTTTCCCCACTCCTTCGGGCGGGCGCGGATGGCGCCCAGCATAAAATTTACCACAAAGGCCGCATAGTCTTCCACCCCCAGCCCGGCCTGCCCGTATTTCCAGCGCTTGAGATACCAGTCCTGGAGTAAAGCCTTGATCGCCGCCGCGGTCAGCTCCACCTCCGGGAGTCGGAAGGCCCCGCGCCTTTTTCCCTCGCGCAGGATCCGAACAAAGACGGCCTCGGTCCGGCGCTCGTTGGCCATGGCCTGCTCCCGCTCTTTTGCCGGGAGGTTCCGCGCTTCCATGTAGGCGAAGTAGAACCAGGGCCGCAAGGCTTCGGACAGGAACAGGTGCGCCCGGATCGCCGCGGCCAGTTGCTCGGCCGGCCGTGAGCAACGCTTGGCCTCGGCCTCCACCGCCTCGCTCGCGAGCCGGACCCCGTAGCGGAAGATATGGCCGCGCAGCTCTTCCTTGGAAGAGAAGTAGGAATAGAGCGCGCCCATGGACAGGCCGGAGGCGCGGGAAAGCTCGCGCAGGCTCATGGCGTGGAAGCCCTTGGTCTGGCCGAGCGCGAGCGCCGCCGCGAAAATTTTCTCCAGGTTCTTGACCGCGACTTTTTCCTTCTTCACCCGGATCGAGCCGCGGTTTTCCTGGAAGAGCGCGGCCAGGAGTTCGGCCATCCGCGGCTTCAGCCGCCGCGAGAACTCGGCATAGCTCGGCAGCGCCCCTTTCTCGCTCATGCCACCTGGGCCTGGTACTGGCGGAGGATGCGCTTGGCCACCACCACCTTGTGCACCTCGTCGGCGCCGTCGTAAATGCGGGCGCCGCGCTCCATCCGGTAGAAGAAGGAGAGGATGGTGTCGTCGGACACGCCCAGCCCGCCGTGCACCTGGATGGCCTTGTCAATCACCTTGAGCATGGTGTTGGCCACGTAAAACTTGATCAGCGAGATCTCCTCCCGCGCCGCGTAAGCGCCCTGGGTGTCAATCTTCCAGGCCGCGTGCAGCACCATCAGCCGGGAGGCGTGGATCTCGGCCCGGCACTCCGCGATCCAGCCCTGGATGATCTGCTTGGTGGCCAGCGTCTTGCCCTCAGTCACCTCCCGCTTGGCCGCGTATTCGCACATCATCTCGAAGCAGCGCTGGGCGATCCCGATGTAGCGCATGCAATGATGGATGCGGCCCGGGCCCAGCCGCTCCTGGGCGATGACGAAGCCCTGGCCCTCGGGCCCGAGCAGGTTCGATTGCGGCACCCGGCAGTTCTGGTACATGATCTCGCCGTGGGTGCCGTAGTCGTCGCCGGCGTGGCCCATCACCGAGATGTTGCGGAGCAGCTTGAAGCCGGGCGTGTCGGTGGGGACAATGATCATGCTCGCCCGCTGGTAAGGGGAGGGATTTTCCGGATTGGTATTCGCCATTACAATCGCGAATCGGGCCCCGTCCGCGGCGCTGGTGAACCACTTGTGGCCGTTGATCACGTAGTCGCCCTGGTCCTTGACCGCGCTCGTGGCCATGACCGTGGGGTTGGACCCGGCGAACTCGGGCTCGGTCATGGAGAAGCAGGACCGGATCTCGCCCTTGATCAAAGGCCACATCCACTTCTCCCGCTGCTCCTCGGTCGCGTATTTGGCCAGGATCTCGATGTTGCCCGCGTCCGGCGCCTGGCTCCCGAAGATGTAAGCCCCAAGCGGCGAGCGGCCGATCTCCTCGCAGGCCATGGCGTAGCCCATAAAGCCGATGCCCACCCCGCCCAGCTCCTTGGGCAACTGCGGCGCCCACAACTCCATTTGCCGCACCTTGTTCCGCGCCTCCTCCAGCTTGGGCTTCATCTCCCGGAAGCTCTTGCCTAAAAAGTAAGGCTCCAGCGGATACACCTCCTTGGCCATGAACTCCCGGATCATTCCCAAAATCGTCTGCGTCTTGTCATCAATTCCAAATTCCATCTTGCTCCTCCTTGGACTTTAGGGGCGCAGGTGCCCGTTCGGCTGAGCTCACGGCCGAAAGCCTCACCTGCGCAACCGCTAATGGCGCGGCTGTTAGTGGTGCGGGTGCCCCCACCCTCACCCGCGCAACAACTAACGTTAGCGATAACTGATCAACTCTCCCCGATCCAGATGCGCCGTCCCGTTGAAACTCGCCAGCGAGAACTTGTCCCCGCTCCAGCGGAACTCGGAGACCGAGCCGTTGGCGATCACCCAGCCCAGCTCCAGCGCCGTCTTGTCCGAGGCGCCGAGCGCCCGCTGCATGGCCACGGAGATCGGCCCGCCCGAGGTGAACAGCGCCACCGTCTTGCTCGGGCCTTGCTCGCTCATCAACTCGCTCAGGCCGCGGTTCACCCGGCCGGCGAAATTCTGCCACGACTCCATGCCGGCGATTTTGATCTTGCCGTCCACCCACCGGTCCATGACCGCGCTGAACACCCGCTGAAAAATTTTCTTGTTCTCGACGATGTCCGCGCTGCTGCCGGGGTTAAGCTCCCGGATCAGCTTGACGATCTCCGGGTGCTCGGCCGCGACTTTGGGGAAGGAGTTGGTGAGGAGCGACTGAGTGTCATACTCGTTGAACTCGGGCCAGGCCGCGGGAGAGGGAAAGGGCTGGCCCGCGGCCTGATAGACCGCGGCCACGGCCTCGGCGCTTCGGATCTGGCGCACCAGGGTGCCGGTGTAAACCGCGTCCAGCGACACCTTCCACTTGAGCCAATACTCGCCGAGAAGCCTGGATTGCCGATCGCCCAGCTCCGAGAGCTGATCGTAATTGCTCTGGCCGAAGGAGGCCTGCCCGTGCCGCACCAGGTAGAGGGTGCTCATGGCCGGGATTGTAGCCGCTCGGCAGATGCCTGTCAAGAAAAATCGAGCGAACGTTCGCTTTTTATCTGGGCGGGATTCTGTTACAATGCAGGCTGAAGATGAAGATTCTGGTCTGCGTCAAATCGGTGCCGGACCGGCAATCCAGCTTCCGGGTGAATGCGGCTGGCACCGGCTATGAAGAAAGCGGGCTCAAGTTCGGGGTGAACGAATACGATCTCTTCGCCATGGAGGAAGCGGTGCGGATCAAGGAGCGGTTCCGGGAGGTGGAGATCACCGCGGTCACCGTCGGCCCGCCCCGCGCCGAAGCCGCGCTCCGCAAGGCCATGAGCCTGGGCGCTGCCGACGGCGTTTTGATTGATGATTCCAACGGCCGGGCGACCAGCGCGCTGGCCGTGGCCTCCCTGATCGCAGCCTGGTCCCGGGACAAAAAATTCGATCTGGTTCTGTGCGGGGTGCTGTCCGAAGACCTCCAGCGCGGCCAGACCGGGCCCATGCTCGCGCAGCTTTTAGGACTACCCTGCGCCACGACGGTGGCAGCTGAAAAAATTTCCGAAGATCGGAAATCCATCACCTGCGAGCGCGAGCTGGAAGGCGGCATGCGGGAGCGGGTTCTACTCCCTCTCCCCGCGCTCCTCACCGTCCAGTCCGGGATCAACACGCCCCGCTACGCGAGCCTCACCAATGTGCTCCGGGTCAAGCAACTCACCATCCCTTCAATCCCGACCGCTTCGCTGGGAGAGATCCCAAACTCCGAGACCACGCTCCGGGCGTGCCTCCCCGAGCGCAGCGCGATCTGCGAATTTTTGGAGGGCGACCTGGACCGGATCGCGGAGCAGTTGCTCGAGAAAGTGCGCGCCCGGGTGCCGGTATGGTAAGCAGAGAGATCCTGGTGGTGGTCGAGCATCGCGCCGGCAAGCTCCTGCCGGTGTCGCTGGAGCTCGCGGCCTTCGGTCGGCAACTGGCGCAGATTGCCGGAGGAAGCGTGATGGGGGTTGTGCTTGCCTCTCCGGCCCGGTCCGTGGCCGAGGAATTCGCGCAAAGCTCGGGCCTGCCGGTGCTTGCGCTGGAGAATGAAAATTTTTCAGCTTACAACGCGGAGGCTTATCTGCGCGCGCTCGCCCGACTTGTTTCGGAGCGCCAACCGGCCTTCATCCTGATCGCGCACACCGCTGCCGGCTGGGACTTCGCGCCCCGGCTGGCGGTGGCGGTGAGCGGCTCGTGCTCCACCGGTGTCGCCGGTTTTGAAGCCGGCGTCCCGATCAGGTTTCATCGCGCCATCTGCGGCGGCAAGATCTCGACCGAGGTCGCGCCGATCCTTGATACCGTGGCGGTGGTGACAATGATGCCGGGCGCCGTCAAGCCGACCGAGCCGGAGGCCGCGGGAGCGGTCGAGGTGAAATCAGTGGAGGCGGGCGCCGGCGGCACCCGCGCGCTTGGGCTGAAGCAAGCGCCCCCTCGTTCCCTGGACTTGAGCCGGGCCGAGGTGATCGTGGCCGCGGGCCGGGGCATGGGCGGGCCGGAGCATTTGGGCCTGATCCGGGAGCTGGCCTCCCTCTTTGACCGCGGCGCGGTCGGGGCCTCGCGGCCGGTGGTGGACGCGGGCTGGCTCCCGCTCGAACACCAGGTGGGCATGACCGGCCAGACCGTGGCCCCGAAACTCTACCTGGCCTGCGGCATCTCCGGCGCCATCCAGCACACCATGGGCATGAGCCGGGCCGACCTGATCGTGGCCGTCAACACCGACCCCGCGGCTGCCATCTTCAGCGCGGCCCACCTGGGCATTGTCCAGGACCTGCGCCGGTTCCTGCCGGTCTTGATCGCCAAACTCCGGGATAAAAAAGAAAGGAAATTGTGAATTGTCAGGACCTGACCCCGTTTTGAGGAGTTTTATCTCGCGCACGACTAGGCTATACTGAAATCCGCATGACCCCGATCAGAGAAATTCCGGTGCTTGATCCGGAAGGCTTTGAAAACCCCGGGGCGATCGAAACCGCCTTGCGTTCCCTTCGCCAGATGCTGGAAGAGGCGCCTGGCTCTGAACCCGCTTTGGTCGAGTCCTTGTTCCAGGCGCTGGCCTCGATCTTCAACGCCGGCCTGCCCGACCCGGACGCCGCGCTGCTGCATCTCGAAAACCTGGTCAGCGAGGCCCATCGCCAAAAGATCGCCCTCGCCGGGCTCTTTGCGCCCCGCGGCCTGCCGCTCCTGCTGCCGCTGCTCTCCGGCTCGCCGGCCCTGGCGCAACTGCTCGCCCGCGAGCCGGACCGCTTCCGCCTCGCGGTCCTCGAATCGCCCTTTCTCGATCAAGCCAAGCCGGGACCGGTCATGCGGCGAGAGTTCCTGGACCGGCTCGCCGGGGCGGAGTCCGAGCAAAGCTTGCTGCGCGAGCTGCGCCGCTTCAAGTACGACGAGTTCCTGCGCATCTCCACCCGCGACCTGGCCGGCCTGGCCGATCTTCCGGTCGTGGCCCGCGAGCTCTCCGACCTGGCCGAGGCTTGCATCGAGGGCGCGCTTGAGGTCGAGACCCGGCTCTTGACCCGCGAATACAGGCACGGGGTCAGAGCTTCACTTTACACTTAACAAGGAAGGTTATTAATTGAACAATGAAATGACCATGAGTTTCAAGCGCGATAACCGCGGGCTATTCCAATACCAACCTTAGATCAGGAAAGGTCAGGAAGATGAGGAAACCTTTTCTAAACGCGATAATCCTTGGTCTTGGCACATGCTTTCTTGCCGCCGGCAATCCTGCCCAAGAAGTAAGCAAAGCCGTCAAGGACCTGAAAAGCCCTGACCTTCTGGTGGTTCGCGCCGCGATCCGGAAGCTCGGAGAGCTTTCCAAAGTCCCGAATGTCCATTCCGCGGTCAAGCCTTTGACCAAGATCCTGAACCAGGAGGGCCGGCCGTTTGATTCTTACACCCGCACGTTGGCGGAGAGGAGTTTGGGCCTGATCGCTCGGGAGGCGGCCGGCAAATCGGGGTTGAAGATAATGACGCCCATAGTAGAAACCCTGTTCAACGACTCCTCGGATTTTGTTAAAGTTGGGGCGTCGGAAGCCCTGGCCATTGCCGGCTACAGCCTGTTCCTCGATCCCCTGGAAATCTCCGCCAAGACCGATCCCTCTCCGGTGGTGCGGGAAGCTTCGAGCCGGGCCTTTGTGATCCTGGCCAACAGCACCGGCGAGTCTTCCGTAATGAGGTCTCTCTCCACCTCTGCTTCGAGTCCTTCAGGCAGTCCGTCAGCCGCGATGGTAACCCCAGCCGGGCAATCTCCCTGCCTGTCCGATGACATGTACCTGTGGATGAAAAATCACCTGATTCTTTTCAATCCCCAGCTTAACCTGGAAGAGTTGCGCTGTCCGGCCAATCCTCCGGTATCCCAATGAGGAGAGAACCATGAGAACCCTGCCCCAGGCCAAGCCAAAGCGGTTTTCAGTCCTGTTCTTGTTTTTAGTCTTTTTAGTTGCCGGCTGCGCGACTCGAAACAACTTTGTGGACATTGGCTCAGGATCTGACCCCAATACCCCGGATTCCCCCTCACCCTAACCCTCTCCCTCGAGGGGAGAGGGGAGGGAGAGGGTGATTCCTGGCCACAAAGGTATTTTCATGATTTCAGGGCGCCGCTTTGCGGCATGAGCAACTGCTCAGAAGAAGAAATTGTGAATTGTCAGGACCTGACCCCATTTTGAGGAGTTTTATCTCGCGCACGACTAGGCTATACTGAAATCCGCATGACCCCGATCAGAGAAATTCCGGCGCTTGATCCGGAAGGCTTTGAAAACCCCGGGGCGATCGAAGCCGCCTTGCGTTCCCTTCGCCGGATGCTGGAAGAGGCGCCTGGCTCTGAACCCGCTTTGGTCGAGTCCTTGTTCCAGGCGCTGGCCTCGATCTTCAACGCCGGCCTGCCCGACCCGGACGCCGCGCTGCGGCATCTCGAAAACCTGGTCAGCGAGGCCCATCGCCAAAAGATCGCCCTCGCCGGGCTCTTTGCGCCCCGCGGCCTGCCGCTCCTGCTGCCGCTGCTCTCCGGCTCGCCGGCCCTGGCGCAACTGCTCGCCCGCGAGCCGGACCGCTTCCGCCTCGCGGTCCTCGAATCGCCCTTTCTCGATCAAGCCAAGCCGGGACCGGTCATGCGGCGAGAGTTCCGGGACCGGCTCGCCGGGGCGGAGTCCGAGGAAAGCTTGCTGCGCGAGCTGCGCCGCTTCAAGTACGACGAGTTCCTGCGCATCTCCACCCGCGACCTGGCCGGGCTGGCCGATCTTCCGGTCGTGGCCCGCGAGCTCTCCGACCTGGCCGAGGCTTGCATCGAGGGCGCGCTTGAGGTCGAGACCCGGCTCTTGACCCGCGAATACGGGGAGCCGGTGAAGGAGGGCGACTCGGGGGAGCAGCGGCCGGGCTTTGCGGTCCTGGGCATGGGCAAGCTGGCCGGCCGCGAGCTCAACTTCTCCTCGGACATTGACCTCATTTATCTCTCCGCGACTGACCGGGGCCAGACCCAAGGCGGCTTAAGCCCGGCGCTCGACCTCCACGCCTTTTACACCCGCCTGGCCGAGAACTTGACCCGCAGCCTCAGCCAGACCACGGCCGACGGCTTCGTCTTTCGGGTGGACTTGCGCCTCCGGCCGGAAGGCGGCAACGGCCCGATCGTCAACTCGCTGGAGGCCGCGCTCGGCTACTACGAAAGCTGGGGCCAGCCCTGGGAGCGCGCCGCCCTGGCCAAAGCGCGGCCGGTCGCGGGCGACCGGGAGCTCGGGCAAAAGCTCCTGAGCGAGCTCGACCCGTTCCTCTTCCGCAAATACCACGACTTCGGCTCGCTCGAAGACCTCAAGGAGATGAAGCTTCAGATTGACCGGCAAGCCGGCTCCTTGAAAAGCCGGATCGGCCCGGGCTACGACCTCAAGCTCGGCCGCGGCGGCATCCGGGAGGTCGAGTTCTTTGTCCAGGCCCTGCTCCTGACCTACGGCGGCAAGCGGCCCCAGATCCGGGCGCTGGCCACGCCCGAGGCGCTCGACCGCCTTTTGGCCGACAACCTGATCAACTCGGTGGAGCACGAGGTGCTGCTCGCGTCCTGGAAATACCTGCGCACGGTCGAGCACCGGTTGCAGCTCAAGGACGAACGCCAGGTGCATGAGCTGCCCGCTTCCTCCCGGAGCCTGGAAATCCTGGCCCGGCATTTCGGACACCGGGGCCCGGATGCCGTGGAGAGGTTTTTAGAGGAACTCCAGGACCATGCCGGCGCCGTGTCCGAAATCTTTCAGAAGCTGTTTTACGATCCCGAGCAGGCGCTCAAGGCCGAGGGTGATCCGGCGCTCTTGCGTCTGCTTGACCGCGAACTCGACCGGGAAAGCCTGCAAGCCGAGCTCAAGGAGCTGGGTTTTGAAGAGCCGGCGGCCGCGGCTGAAAACCTGCTGGCGCTGCGCGACGGCCCGCCGCAAGCCTATTTCTCCCGCCGCTCGCGCCGGGCGCTTTCGGCGTTGGCGCCGCTGCTCCTCCAAGAGGTGGTGGCGGCGCCCGACCCGGACATGGCGCTCCGGCTGCTCGAGCGGTTCCTCGCCACCATCGGCGCGCGGTCCACCTTCCTGGTGCTGCTGCGCGAGAACCCGGAGTTGACGCGCTTCCTGGTCCGCCTCTTCGGCACCTCCGAGTTCCTGGGCAACTTTTTCGTGCTCCACCCGGAGCTGCTCGACGACCTGATCTCGGCCGAGGCCCTGGCCGAGCGTCCGCCCGAGAAGCTCCGCGCCGAGTTGCAAGAAAGCCTGAAGCGCGAAAGCGATTTCGAGGGCAAGCTGGACGCGCTCCGCCGCTTCCACAAGATCCAGACCCTGCGGATCGGGCTCCAGGATCTGGCCGGGAAGCTCGCCGAAGAAGGGGTGGAAGCGGCGCTGACCGCGCTCGCCGACCTTTGCCTGCTCGAATCTTACCGCGTCTCCGGGGAGGAAGTGACGCGGCGCTGGGCCCGACCGCAGGCGCCGGGCGGCCTCTGCATTCTGGGCCTGGGCAAACTGGGCGGGCAAGAGATGAACTACGCATCGGACCTGGACCTGATCTTCGTCTATTCCGGCGAAGGCCGGACCCGGGGCAAGCGCAAGATCTCGGTGCACGAGTTTTTCATCAAGCTCGCCCAGCAGTTGATCACCACCCTGACCACCACCACGCGCGAAGGCATCCTCTACCGGGTGGACACCCGGCTGCGGCCTTCGGGCAGCCACGGGCCGCTGGTGGTCTCGATCGAGTCTTTCGAGACCTACCACCGGCAGCAGGCCCAGGTCTGGGAAAAGCAGGCCCTGATCAAGGCGCGGGTGCTGGTGGACGAGGCCGGGATCAGCGAGCGGGTGATGAAGGACATTGCCGGCAACATCTACGGCGGCAACCCGGCCGAGGCCCTGGTCCCGGAGATGCGGCGCATCCGCGAGCGCATGGAAAAAGAGCTTGCGCAGGAAAGCAAAAACCGATATGATCTAAAATTTGGGCGCGGCGGCCAGGTGGACATCGAATACCTGGTGCAGTTCCTGGTGCTGGCGCACGGGGCGGGGCATCCGGAGCTGCGCGAGCCCAACACCTTGCAGGCCCTGGCGGCGCTGGCCGGGGCCGGCCTTCTGCCCGAGGCCGACCGCCGGGTGTTGGAAGCGGCGCACCGCTTCTATCGTCGGCTGGAAAACCGGCTGCGGATCGTAAGCGACCGCGCCGCGCACCAGTTCCCGGAGGAAGGGCCGGGGCTGAAGCGGCTGGCCCGGCGTTTGGGCTACGAGGGCGAGAGTGCGGGCCAGGCCTTGATCGAGGACTACGAGCGCCACCGCGAGGCGGTGCGGAGTCTCTATGATCATTACCTGCGGCAACCAGTGTAGGGGCATGGCATGCCATGCCCCTACGAGCCCGCGGGTATGAGGAGGACGGGATCGGATGAAAAAGCAGGACAAGATCTGGCTGGACGGCAAGTTCGTGGACTGGGACCAGGCCCAGGTCCACATCCTGACCCATACCTTGCATTACGGCTTCGGCGTCTTCGAGGGCACCCGCTGTTACAAGTGCGTGGACGGCTCGGCTATCTTCCGGCTGGACGAGCATTTGCAGCGGCTTTACAACTCGGCCCAGATCCTGACCCTGGAGATCCCCTACGCCCAGGAAGACCTGGAAGCGGCGAGCTGCGAGATCCTGCGGGTGAACAAGATGGAGGAGGGGTATCTGCGCCACATCGTGTTCATCGGGGAGGGCGAGATGGGCCTGGGGACCATGACCAATCCCATCCGCACCGGCATCATCGCCTGGGCCTGGGGCGCATATCTCGGCGAAGAGGGTCTGAAGAATGGCATCCGGCTCAAGACCTCTTCCTACGCGCGGCTGCCGGTGCAGGTGTTCCCGACCAAGGCCAAGGCCGTCGGCAACTACGTGAACTCCATCCTGGCCAAGCGGGAGGCGCTCAAGGCCGGTTACGACGAGGCCCTGATGCTTGACCTCAGCGGCTACGTGGCCGAGTGCTCGGGCGAGAACATCTTCCTGGTCAACAACCAGACCATCCGCACCACCCCGGAAAGCTCCTCCATCCTCAACGGTATCACCCGCAAGAGCGTGATCCAGCTCGCCCGCGACCTGGGTTACCAGGTGAACGAGGTCACCTTCCCCCGCGACGAGGTCTATACCGCGGACGAGGTGTTCCTGACCGGAACCGCCGCCGAAGTCACCCCGGTGCGCGAGGTGGACAACCGGAAGATCGGAGAGGGCAAGGCCGGACCGGTGACGCTTGCGCTCCAGGCCGCCTTCTTTGACGCGGTCAAGGGTAAAAATAAAAAATATAAAGAATGGTTAACGTATCTATGAGGAGAATGAGGCTTTGGCCTTGGTCTGGTTGCGGCTCAGCATCCTCTCAGGAGAAGGGTAAGATTGGCAAAGGGCTTTGATCTGGAGGCCATGCGCTTTGCGGTGCAGAGGGGCCGGATCGAGTGGAATCGCCATGCGTTGGAAAAAATGGCCGAGCGTGGTATTATAAGGGAAGAGGTCAAATCGGTGCTCCTCCACGGAGAGCGCATTGAAAATTACCCCAAAGATTACCCTTTGCCCAGCGCGCTTTTCCTGGGCAGACCGAATCACCGGCCCTTGCACGTGGTCGCGGCTTTCCATGCGGCGAGCGGAATGGCTTTCATCATTACCGCCTATGAGCCGGACCTGGATCATTTTGCATCGGACCTGAAAACGCGGAGGAAGCAATGAAAAAAAAGCAAGCCTCGGACCCTTGCCCTTTTTGCGGGGGGGCCAAGAAGCCGGGAACCACCACCTTCACGGCCGAGCTTGGCTTTGGAGTGGTGGTGGTGAGGCAGGTCCCGGCCTCGGTCTGCGGCCAATGCGGCGCGGACTGGATCAGCGATGCGGTGGCCGGGAAGTTGGAGGCCCTGGTGGAGGAGGCGAAAACCAAGCGGCTCCAGGTGGAAGTAACCGCGTTGGGCTAGAAGGTTCAACACATGCATTCTATAGCCGCTACGCTTCGGTCGCGGAAAGCAAGTTAAGTTCCGGGATTGCCCCACCGAGAAGCCGGAACTTGAAAATCAAGAATGGGGAATTATTTTTGATTAATCTAATTTCCAATAAAGAATTTCGATTCTATTGTATTATGTTGCTTTCTTTAGGTGCTTATTTTGTCCTTTGCACTATCATATATAGCAAATCCTTGCCGGGTCCTGAAGAAATGTATGATTTTGCGGTATCTGAAAATGTTAATAAAGTCCTACTATATCTCAATTGTTGCACACTAATTGGTATGGCATTATTCGTTCCTCTATGTCTTGTTTTTGATTGGAACTGCTCTCGATATTATAATTACAAGGTAGGTTTAATGGCTAAAATTCTTCTTATTGTTGCAATAGTAGATGCTTTGACAACTATTATTCCTTATGTTGGCAGAAATGAATGGTATGACTATTTACGCCGCTATACAACATTATTTTTGCCGTATATCTTATCAATTGTGCCTATTTATGATATTCGGAAAAAGACTGCCCTATCAACAATCAGGATGCCCGCCGAGATTTCTGTTTTGATATTGAGTATTATGCTAATTTTCATAGTATTTGGATTTTGTGAATATCAGATATTGTACTATAGATATGGGCCCGGCAGCATCTAATATTATTAGCAAAAATATATGGATGATAGCAATTATGGAAGGCACCATATATCTGAAGGGCAATAAATAGAAATGGTTTTATAAATCTTATTGGATAAATTCTATTACTCCGTTCTCCATGAAAAATTAAGGGAATTTGGTAAGGGCGGCTGGGACGGTCACCCTACGGTTTTTCCCGCGATCCTAAATAATCAGCGGGCGGGAGGATACGAACGCCGGAGATGGCGCGGCCGTAGTATCTTCCGAAGTGCGTGAGATCGCCGGTCAGGAGATGGGTGGCCTGAGCGGAGATGGCGGCTTGAAGGATGGGGCGGTCTTTCTCGGGCAACTTGATCCCAGGAGGCAGCGGCTGCTCCGAATAGCCGCCGAGGATTTGCAAGGATTTTGCCAATCGTTCCAGCCGGTTCCGCTGGTCCCCGGGTCCCAAGTTGATCCATGCTTCTTCCAGGGCATAAGCCGAAGTAACCAGTTTCACCCCGGACAGTTTCCACAACTTCACGATTCCGGCATCGGGCCGAAAAGCCGCGGAGAAGAGGACATTGGCGTCCAGGAACAGAAGGTCCACTCTTATTTCCTGGCCGGCCGGCGGTGGGGAATGGCATCCGGATCCAGGCCGAGCTTCTTAACCTCGGCTCTGGCCCGGGCATAGTCTTTGGCGTCCACTGCGTTGCTGAGAAGGAATTCGGCCTTCCGTTCCGGCGAGTAGGATTCCAGAGGCAGGGCGATGGCCCGCCGGATCAGCACGCCCTCTTCCCGTTCCTCGACGATGACCAGGTCGCCTTCCTCAATTCCGAAGCGGCGCCGCAGCTTAGCCGGGATCACGATCGTGCCCCGCTTGCCCACCGTGCTGGTTTCCAAGTTTTTCATGTTCGCTCCCTCTGCCAGAATTTCCGAATATCTGACTATCTGATAGTATAACAATATGCCAGCTTTTGTCAAGGCAGGGCGGTTGGCTTGCCCACTACACCGCGCATTTTCGGACTTCGTAGGGGCGCAATTCATTGCGCCCAATCCCATCCAGGGCGCGATCAATCGCGCCCCTACCCCGATTTTTTGAAAAAATGGAGGGGGCAGGAAGGCGGTTTGCTACCGAAGGATCAGGTCCATCTCCTGGAGTTCGCAGATGCGGTCGCGAAGCTGGGCGGCCTTCTCGAATTCCTGGTTCTGGGCCGCGGCCCGCATCTGCTTTTTCAGCTTGGCGATCAGGTGGTTCAGCTCGTCCGGCGGCACCAGGGCCAGGGGGTTCTCTTCCCCCAGAGCGGGCACGGTGAAATAGTCGGCCTCGTCCACCGAGGTCCGGATCTCCCGGATCGCCTTCTGAATGGTCTCGGGCGTGATCCCGTGCTCGCGGTTGAACTCCTCCTGCATCCGGCGCCGGCGGTTGGTCTCGTCTATGCAGAACCTCATGGACGCGGTGACGGTGTCGGCGTAGAGGATGACCTTGCCCCGGACGTTGCGGGAGGCGCGGCCCACGGTCTGGATCAGGGCCTTCTCCCCCCGCAGGAACCCTTCCTTGTCCGCGTCGAGGATCGCGACCAGGCTGACCTCCGGGATGTCGAGGCCCTCCCGGAGCAGGTTGATGCCGATCAGCACGTCAAACTTGTCCTGCCTGAGGTCGCGGATGATCTCGAAGCGCTCCAGGGTGGCGATGTCCGAATGGAGGTAGCGCACCCGCAGTCCGATCTCCTGGTAGTAGCGGGTGAGATCCTCGGCCATGCGCTTGGTCAGGGTGGTGACGAGCGCCTTCTCCTTGCGCGCGATCACTTCCCGCAGCCGCTCCAGGAGGTCGTCCACCTGGGTCCCGGCCGGCCGCACCTCCAGCTCCGGGTCCGTCAGCCCGGTCGGCCGGATGATCTGCTCCACTACCCGGCCCCGACTTTTATTCAATTCGTAATCGCCCGGCGTGGCCGAGACATAGACCAACTGGCCGACCCGCTCCTGGAACTCCTCGAAGGTGAGCGGCCGGTTGTCGAGCGCACTGGGCAGGCGGAAGCCGTATTCGACCAGGGTCTGCTTGCGCGAGCGGTCGCCCCGGAACATGCCGCCGAGCTGGGGGACGGTCTGGTGCGATTCATCTATGAATAAGAGGAAGTCTTGGGGGAAGTAGTCGAGCAGGGTGGGCGGGGGCTGGCCCGGGGCGCGGCCGGTGAGGTGGCGGGAGTAGTTCTCGATCCCGGAGCAGTGGCCCATCTCCCGGAGCATCTCCAGGTCAAAGCGGGTGCGCTGCTCCAGGCGCTGGGCCTCGACCAGCTTGTTCTCCCGGCGCAGGAATTCGAGCCGTTCCTCAAGCTCCCGCTCGATCGAGACCAGCGCCTGCTCGATAGTTTCGCGGGGCGTGACATAGTGGCTGCCGGGGTAGATGGCCGCCTGGTCGCGCTCGTTGAGCACGAGGCCGCGGAGCGGGTCAATCTCGCTGATCTTCTCGATCAGGTCGCCGAAGAATTCAATCCGTAGCGCCCGGTCTTCCTCGTAGGCGGGAAAGATCTCGACCACGTCTCCCCGGACGCGGAAGGTGCCGCGGTGGAAATCGAGGTCGTTGCGTTCGTATTGGATCTCGACCAGCTTCTTGAGCATCTGGTCGCGGTCGGCCTCGGCGCCTTTCTCGGCCTGGACCAGCATGCCGGAGTAGGCCTCGGGCGAGCCCAGGCCGTAAATGCAGGAGACCGAGGCGACGATGATCACGTCGCGGCGTTCGAGCAGGGAATAGGTGGCGCGGTGGCGCATCTTGTCAATCTCTTCGTTGATCGAGGCGTCTTTCTCGATGTAGGTGTCGGTGGAGGGGAGGTAGGCCTCGGGCTGGTAGTAGTCGTAGTAGGAGACAAAGTATTCGACGGCGTTGTCGGGGAAAAGCTCGCGGAACTCGGTGTAGAGCTGGGCGGCCAGGGTCTTGTTGTGGGAAAGGATGAGGGCCGGCCGGTTGAGCGCCGCGATGACGTGGGCCATGGTGAAGGTCTTGCCCGAGCCGGTCACGCCGAGCAGCACCTGGTCGCGGGAGCCGGCCTGCAGGTGCTCCACCAGCTCGGCGATGGCCTGGGGCTGGTCGCCGCGGGGCTGGAACGAGCTGACGAGTTTGTAGTTCATGGCCGATTTCAGCACACGGGTAGGGTGCTCAGGGATTATTTCTTTAGAACAAAATCGCTGTCCTTGAAGTCCGGGATTTCGGCTTGGAGGAAGGCTTTGATCTTTTTGATCAGCCTCGCCTCGATCTGGCGGGCGCGTTCGCGGGAGATGTTGAAGCGCTTGCCCACCTGCTGCAAGGTGAGGGGCTTTTCCACGAGCAGGCGCTTGTCAAAGAGGTAGGCTTCTTTTTTGTTCTTGGGGTCTTCCAGGGTCTGGCGGAAGGCCTGGAGCTTTGCCTGGATCAGCTCCCGGAACTGCTCCTCGGCCAGCACCTCGTCCACCGCCGGCCGCTCGTCCCGCAGCACGTCCTGCCGGCTCTGCTTGCCGTCCTCGGTCACCGGCGCAGCCAAAGACTCCTCCCGGCCGGACAAGCGCTGGTCCATCTCCTGGATCTCGGACTCCTTCACGTCCAGCGCCTGGGCCAGGAGCTTGGGTCCTGGGACAAAACCCGAGGACTCCAGCCGCTCCTTTTCCTTTTTCAGGTTGAAGAAGAGCTTGCGCTGGGCCTGGGTGGTGCCGATCTTGACCAGGCGCCAGTTGTCCATCAGGAACTTGAGGATATAGGCCCGGATCCAGAAAGCGGCGTAGGTGGTGAGCCGGATGCCGCGGTAGGGGTCGTAGCGCTTGACCGCCTGCATCAGGCCGACGTTGCCCTCCTGGACCAGGTCCAAGAGGTCCATCCAACTGCGGTGGTATTCCAGCGCGATCTTGACCACCAGGCGGAGGTTGGCGGTGACCAGCCGTTCCGCGGCCTGGCGATCGCCCTGGTCATTAAAGCGGGTCGCCAGCTCGTGCTCCTCGTCCGGGGAGAGCAAAGGGTAGCGGCGAACCTCAGCCAGGTAGCTCTGGAGCGGGGTTAACCGCTCCAGGCCGCCCATGGGGCTGAGCGGCGCCAGGGTCTGGCGGTCCTCGTCCTCCAGCTCCGACGCTTCCGGGCTCTCGAGGAAGACATCCTCTGCTTTGGCCTTGAAATTTTCCTTATCCTCAACCATGGTCGTAGGCAGGGGCGGCTTCAACCCAGGCTCCGGATCGGTTCCCCCAGTTGATTATAGTCAATTTGCCCGGGATCGCCAAGCCTGGCGAAACGAAGCAGGAACTCGGCCTCAGGGCCGAGAGGCGACGGAGGATCTCGGGATCAGGGGAGAGGAGGATTCCGGCTAAGCGGCTTTATGGATCTTGCCGGACCGGAGGCACCGGGTGCAGACCACGACTTGCCGGGTGCCCTGGGGGGTTTGGGCGTGGACGGTCTGGATGTTAACCCGCCAGCGCTTCTTGGTGCGGTTATGGGCGTGGCTGACTTGATAACCGACCTGGGCTTTTTTCCCGCAGACTGAGCAAACTCTGGACATGGCGCTTACTCCAAAATTAAAACCACATCGGCTCTTTCTTCAGCCGATCCTTGATAAAGATATCCAGCCGGCGCTGGATTTCCGGGTCAATCAATTCGAACGCCAGCCCCATCCCGGGGAGCGCGATCTTTTTACGGTGCAGGTCGTATTCATTCACCCAAACCACCTTGGCCGTGGTCCGGATTTCCTCATCCGTCTCGGGCAGGCGGAATTTCAATTCGGTGCGCCGGTTAATCGGCAAGGGATCCACCGTCCGAATAAAGCAGCCGCCGGCCGACAAGGTCGAAGTATAATTAGACATCCAACCCTCGGCCGCCGCGTAATCCACCGGCAAGGCCAGGAGGATTCGCGGGTAGTGCCGGGCGTCCTGGCTGCCGCGATAGAAGACGCGGTTCACCCGGAACAGGATTTCATCCACCAGTGCCGTCTTGGTCAAGTAGCCGATGGCACCCAGCTCGCGCAGCCGCTCAATTTCTTTTTCACTTTTGAAAATCCCGGTGATGACCAGGACCGGCGCGGCCGGGGCCGGAGCTTCCTTTTTCAAGCGGTTCAGGATTTCAAAGCCGGTCATCTTGGGCATCAGCAGGTCCAGGATGATCAGATCCCACCCTCCCGGCTCAGCGACAATCCGGTTCCAGGCCTCTTCACCGTCGCTGGCAGTGCCGACCTCGTAGCCGGCTTCGTGAAGGACATCCTCGAGCATGATACGCATCGGGGGAGTGTCGTCCGCCACCAGGATACGTTTTTTGCCCTTCGTCGCCATGAACCACTTTGAGCCTAACTTAGCACAATTCACCAAGGGATGCAAACAAAAAAATAAAAAAATGAAAACTATTTTTGATCTCATTTTTAGAAAAATCCTTCTTTTGGAGGGCTTCCTGGGCCGGGGATTTGACGCTGATCCCGGTCAAGCGGGGCATCCCAGGCTGCCCGGAATGCCCCGGCCTGGCGCGAGGCATGATCCCCCGCTTATCACCGGAAGGTGGCAGATCGAAATTTGGGGCAGGGGAGGATGAGGGCTTGACCGGCAATCGGAAGTATTTGACACAGAGCCGGATTGCCTTTACACTCAAAAGAGATCCCTCTTCACAAGGAATCCCTGGTGAAAAATAACAAGATCAGTCGGAGAACTTTTATCCAAAGTTCGGGGCTTTCGGTTGCGGCTTGGGCAACGCTGGGCCAAGGCCGGCCGGCCCAGGGCGGGGAGGCGGCCCGGAGCTCGGGCAACCTCTGGCCGGGCCGGGTGGCCGCGGTTTCCAACCCTGGGGCGGTGACGGCTTCCGCCAAGCTCCAGCCCGACCAGGTGCGCGAGATGGTGGATCGCGCCGTGCTGGAGCTGACCGGCGAAAAAAGCCTGGAAGAAGCCTGGGCCTTGCTGCTGCCCGGGCTTAAGCCGGAGGACGCGGTCGGGATCAAGGCGAACGTGATCAACCCCAAGCTGCCCACCCACCCGGAGGTGGTGGCGGCGGTGGTGGCCGGGCTGAAGGCGATCGGGGTCAAGGAGAACAAGATCGTGATCTGGGACCGGGTCAGCAATGGCACCCTGGGCTCCTTCGCCAAATCCGGCTATACGCTCAATGACAGCACTGCCGGCGTGCGCTGCCTGGGCACTGACCACGAAAAGGTCGGCTGGGATTCCCAGGTCAAAGCCCAAGTGCCCAGTGTCAATCTCGAATTTCCGGTCTCGCGCCTGGCCTCGGAGATGGTGAAATATTCAATCAACATTCCCGTGCTCAAGGATCACAATACCCCGGGCATTACCTACGCGCTGAAAAATTATTATGGTTGTATCCCTCTGCTCGATGCCCCGCTCCTGGCCAAGGTCAAAGCCTCCCGCATGCACACCGGCAACGGCAATCCCCAGATCGCCGAGCTCTACAATAATTCCGTCTTCCGCGACAAGACCCGGCTGCACCTGGGCGATGCGCTTCTCTTCAGCCACGTCAACGGTCCGGGCGGGCCCGCCACCGGCGCCGCCTATGCCATCCACGCGACCACCGACCCGGTGGCCATGGACATGGTGGGGCTGGAAATCGTGGACCGGAAGCGCCGGGAGGACGGCCTGGAGCCGGTGGCGGCAAAATCGGGCTACATCCAGGCCGCGGCCGGGCTCGGCCTGGGGGTGGCCGACCGGGCAAAGATGGACATTCGGGAGGTCAAGCTCGGATGAAACGGACCTTTTTCCTTGTCGTAGCCGCGGTGCTGCTCCTGGCCGGCGGTGAGGCATGTCAGCGCCTGGACCCACCTCCTGATTTAAAAGCTCTGCTCCCGGAGAGCGGGGAGATCCCCGGCTTCGATCGGGATGGGGAAGCCAGCCAGGGCCAGGGGTTTGAGGGCCTGGCCAGGATCATTGACGGCGCCGCGGAGAAGTATGTGGAGTTCTCGGCCGAACGCGGCATTTTTCAGGATTACGCCATCGTCCACGAGCGAGGGGAGATAGTCAGCGTGGCCATCTACCAAGCCCGCGACGCGGGCAAGCTCTTTCGCGAGGGTTACGAGGGCCGGCGCCGGCCCGAGCCCGGGATCGGCCAGGAAGCGCGCGCCCGGCTGGACCTCGTTGGCGCGACCGCCCTCGATTTCTACCAGGGGCCTTTTTACGTGGAGCTCTCGATCAACTGCGGCCGGCCCGAGGCCATCGAACACCTCCGCCAGTTCGCGGAGGCCATTACTCGCCGCATCCGCACTTCTTCTTAACTCCCCTCTTCGGCGAAGCAGGGAGACGGGAAATGTCAAGACTACCGGACCGCAGGCAATTCCTGGGCCGAGCGGCCTTGGCCGCCGGCGCAATCGGGGTCCTGCCCCGCCGGCTGCTGAGTGCGCCGGCTTCTTTGCCGGCCGACCTGGTTCTGGTCAAGGGCGAGCCGGGTCCTGGCGTGCGGAGGGCGATTTCGGCGCTGGGGGGTATGGGAAGGTTCGTGAAGCCGGGCCAGCGGGTGGTGCTCAAGCCCAACATGAGTTTTCCGACCGGGGTGGAAGCCGGAGCCACCACCCATCCCGAGGTGGTGGCCGAGGTGGCGAGGCTGGTAGCCGAGGCCGGGGCCAAGGAGATCCTGGTGGCGGACTACCCGCTGCGCCGGCCGGAAGTGTGCGTGTCGCGCTCCGGCATCCTGGAGGCCTGCGCCCGGATTCCCCGGACCCAGGTGCGCTTTTTCGCCGAGGAGAAGTTTTTCGAGGAGGTTGGCGTTGCCCGGGGCAAAGTGCTGGACCGGGTGAAAGTGCTGAAGCCGCTCCTGGAAGCGGATATCTACCTCAACCTCCCTACCGCTAAAACCCACGGCGCCGTCGGGGTCTCGCTGGGTCTCAAGAACCAGATGGGCCTGATCTGGGACCGCAACGCCTTCCACACCCGCTTTGACCTGGGCCAGGCGATTGCCGACCTGGCCACCGCCCTCAAGCCGCAGCTTACCATCCTCGACGCCAGCCGTGCCCTGGTGACCGGCGGTCCCGGCGGCCCGGGCAAGGTGGTCTGGCTCCATCGCATGGTCGCCGGAGTGAATCCGGTGGAGGTGGACGCCCTGGGTGTGACCTTGACGCCCTGGTATGATCAAGTGCTGCGACCGGATCAGGTCAGCCACCTGCGGGCGGCGCGGGCTTTGGGACTGGGCGACCTGGACCCGGAGAAATACCGGTACCAAGAGGTGGAAGGCTGATCGCTTTCCACTTTACAACCTTGCAAAAATAGACTAAAAGAATAGAGAGTCATGAACAAGGGGCGCATCCTGATCGTGGACGACGATCAGTTTTATCAGGCCTTTTGCTCGGACGTCCTGTCCGAGGAAGGCTACGTGGTGAGGACCACCTTTACGGGGGAAGAGGCCCTGGCGCGGCTGAAGCAGGAAGACTACGACATCATGCTCACCGACCTGATCATGCCCGGGCTGGACGGCCAGGAGGTCCTGGAGCGGGCCAAGCAGATCAAACCCTCGCTGGATGTGATCATCATGACCGGCTATGCCTCGGTGGAGAGCGCGGTCCGGTGCCTCAAGACCGGGGCGGCCGACTACCTGACCAAGCCGCTGAACCCGGAAGAGCTGAAGATCACGATCAAGCGGGCGATCGAGCTCCGGCACCTGTTTGACGAGAACGTGGAGCTGAAGGGCCTGCTCACTCTCTACGAGACCTGCCAGCGGATCAGCTCCTGCCTGGAGCTGGATAAGCTCTACGGCCTGTCCCTGGATGCGATCCTGCTCGGGCTGAAGGGCGACGCCGGGGTGAGCGTGTTCCGGAGCAAGCCGGGGGAAAACTTGGAGCTCAAGGCCTGGCGGGGTCTGGAAGAGGACGAGGCGCGGGGGATCACCGAGATCTTGTTGGGGGAAGAGCTGAAGCAGATTCCCCAGCGGCTGGTGACCTTGGAGTCGCCCAGTTGCAACCGCGAAGACGCGCCCGGCTATCACCTGCGCCTGAGCTCGGCCATCGTCCTGCCCTTTCGGGTCAACGGCACGGTGGAAGGGGCGATGGTGGTGTTCAAGCGGGATCACAACGGCGTCTTTGACCGCATGGACCTCTCTACCGCCCGCTTCCTCGCCGAGCAGATCCTGCGCTCGCTGGAAAACTCGCTCAAGTATGCCGACGCCCAGCGCCTGGTCTTTATTGACGACGTGACCGGGCTGTTCAACACCCGCTACCTGGACCTGGCCCTGCAGACCGAGATCAAGCGGGCCAAGCGCTTCAAGAGCCACCTCTCGCTCCTCTTCGTGGACATTGATTTTTTCAAGCAGGTCAATGACTCTTACGGCCACCTGATCGGCACCAAGGTGCTCCGGGAGACCGGCAAGATCCTGAAGAGCTGCCTGCGGGAGATCGACTTCACCATCCGCTACGGCGGCGACGAGTTCATCGTGCTGCTCACCGAGACCGACCGCGCCGGCGCGGTCAAGGTGGCCGAGCGCATCCGGGAGGCGATGGAGGAGCACTCCTTCCAGATCCGGGAGAGCCAGCACCTGCGCCTCACCTGCTGCGTGGGCACCGCCACCTTTCCCGAAGACACCGACAACAAAACCGACCTCATCCACCTCGCCGACAAGGCCATGTATCGGGGCAAGGAAACCACCCGCAACGTCGTTTACGCCGCTTCTTCACTTTAACCACAGAGCCACAGAGAGCACAGAGCGGAAAACTATTTAACGCTTTAAAAGGTCATCCCTAAGCAAAGCACTGTCGCCCTTTGGCGGAGAAGGGTCTCCTTGACAGCATTATCACCAGCGGTAGAATGTCCTCGCCCGAAAAAATACTTTAGCAAGCAGATTCCAGATCAACTTGGAGCAACTCGAAAAGTCAGGGTTCCATTTTTTCTAGGATTCTACATTCTGTCATAGGAATAAAAAGACTCTCTGTGTCCTCTGTGTCTCTGTGGTGAAAAATTCTGATTGAAAGGAGTGGTTCATGAATTTTGACCTGCCCGAGGAGTTGAAGGTGATCCGCGAGGCGACGCGCAAGTTCGCGGAGAAGGAGTTGATCCCGATCTCCCAGCACATGGAGGAGACCAAGGTCATGCCGGCGGAGATCATCGCGAAGCTGAAGGAGCTGGGCTATTTCGGGATCGTGACCCCGGTCGAATACGGGGGCATGGGCTTAAGCAACGTGGGCCACTGCGTGATCCAGGAGGAGTTAGCCCGGGCCAACCTCGCCTTTTGCCTGCTCATCTCCGGCAACAACGGCATCGGCAGCATGGGCATCCTCTATTTCGGCAACGAGGCGCAGAAGCAGAAGTATCTCCCGCGCATGGCCACCGGGGAGCTCTTGAGCTGCTTCGCGCTGACCGAGCCTAACGCCGGCAGCGACGCCGCGGCCATCCAGATGAAGGCCGAGAAAAAGGGCGACCAGTATATTCTCAACGGCATGAAGCACTTCATCACCCGCGCCGACATCTCGGACGTGTTCACCGTGATCGCGGTCACCGACAAGGCCAAGCGCCAGAAGGGCGGGTTCAGCGCCTTTATCGTGGAGAAGGACGCGCCCGGGTTCAAGATCGGGAAACTCCAGGACTCGATGGGTTCGGACATCCTGCACCAGTGCGAGATGATCTTCGAGGACTGCGAGGTCCCGGCCGAGAACCTGCTCGGCCAGGAGGGCGACGGCTGGAAGGCGGCGATGCGGGTGCTGGAAGAGGGGAGGTTGGGCCAGGGCGCGCGGTCCTGCGGGATGGCCCGCCGGCTGATTGATCTGTGCGTGGACCACGCCAACACCCGCGTCCAGTTCGGGAAGCCCATCGCGGCGAACCAGGCCATCCAGTGGATGCTGGCCGACATGGCGGTTGAGCTTTACGCCATGCAGTGCATGACTTACGACGCCGCCTGGCGCTTGGACCAGGGCGACCGGACCCAGGCCCGGGCGAGCAAGGTCAAGCTCTTTTGCACCGAGGGGATCGGCCGGATCGCGGACCGGGCGGTCCAGATTTTCGGGGGCATGGGCTACATGCGGGAGGCCCCGATCGAGAGCATCTACCGGGAGGCCCGGGCGCTCCGGATTTACGAGGGAACCTCCGAAATCCAGCGGCTGATTATTTCGAGGGAGGTGCTGAATAAATAGGCGACCCCACCCCTCGCCGGAGCAATGTAGCCCATTCTTCCCCTGGAAGGGTGGGGTAATCAATACTCAATACTAGGGACAGCCATCATTATCCGAGATTCACAACCGATAGTAGGAATTCTAGAGGAATTGCTTGTCGAAAAGGAGAGTTTTTTCAACAGCGCCACTATCTCTATTATTCCCTATTATTCATTAAGTTCCTAGTGGATTTAGGGTCCGCCAATTATAAATAACAGAGGTACAAGTATCACTCTCAATGGCATTAAAATGAAATGATGGGACTCTTTCAATTTTATAATGTAATATTTGGGAGCTTTTATTTTCCCATCCTTGTCGAGTTTGAGTATCCAAAAGACCCGGAGGCCCTTTTTTCTAAAAAGTTCTGCAAATTGACTTTCTCCTCCATAATACCCAGTCAGTAGATATCCCCCATCGCTGGCTTGGGAGATATCCGTCGCTTCGATATACCCATCTATTCCGAACTTTTTATACCACTCTGTTTCCAATTTCCGATCCAGCTTCCTTACCCAGGCCTTATTTTTATTAGTAAAGGTAAGATTCCCTGATATCACTCCGGCGAGAACATAGCCGCCGCCTTTTGTGCGAGCAAGGTCATTGACAATGATTTGCTTTGTTCTTCCTCCGTGGAGATCGTGGGATACTTCCAATAAGATATTGCCGTTTTGATCCAGCCGGGCGACCCAGAGCTCTTCCTTAAAAACCGATCCTTTCTTGCGTTGTGTTCCCACGATTATGGAACCGCCATCCTCCTCAGCTAATACTTCCTGAATCTCGTCTATTTTTTGCTTACCAAAAGTCCTGGACCAAACCTCGTTTCCCCGGTCATCCATTTTTGAAATCCATCCGGGCATGGTAAGTGCATCAGCTGTGCCTATGCCCGCGACCAAGTACCCACCATCGCTACTTTTCACAACTTTTTTCGGCTCTGCATATTTCCCCTTCTGGTAAGTGTACCAGGTTATTACCTCACCGGTTTCAGGGTTTTTTAACCAATGTTCGATTTTAATTTCGTCATAGACTCTGTCCCAAAGCCAGCTACCATTCTCATCGAACTTGACGACCCGGAAGCTCTGATATTCTCCACCTGGAACCCGTTCTGGAAACACGGCCAGATAGCCTCCATCGTTAGCCGCCGCAGCGGCCAATATTGTTTCCCAATACGGCATATTTGTTTCAAATCTTTTCTCCCATAATTTTTCACCGTCCGCGGTAATCCGGGCCAACAGAAGTTCTTCTTTTCCATCCTCCCAATGTCCAGCTCCAACTAGCAGGTAACCACCTTTTTCGAGGGCGATGATGGCGTGGACTCGGCCGACCACACTGGTGTTAATCTCGCTCTCTATTTCCCCTCCTGAATTTAGTTTCATAATCTTAATTAAATGCTCCTTGCTTTGGTCTCCGCGGGTAGCAGCAAAATAGGCAACCGCAATCATCTGGCCGCCGTCTCTGGTGGGCCCTAGGATGAAGGTTTCACCATATATTAGCTTCCCAAGAATCAGCATCCATGATTCAGGGGGATTGGAAGCGAATGTAATCGCGGGAAAGATCAGTTGAAATATTAACAGAAATGATAGCAGAAGACCTACCTTATTGATCCGATTTCGATTCATTTGATCCTCCTAGGTAATAAGAGACAACCGCCGGTATTAGCCTTCATACCCTTTGCATTTTAACGCCTTTGCGTGCGAAGTTTCAACTCCTCGGCCATAGTGGTGATTACCTCCTGGCACCCGCCCTCGGCCACAAACTGGGAATGATCGTCCGGATCGGCGAAACGGCCGGCCATGATCGCACGGCAGAGGTCCGAGCCGTGCCGGTCAAGGAAAGCCCGGCGCAAGGCGGAGGCGGCCTGGGCCAGGCGGTCGCCGATGCCGATCTCCTGGGTCAGCGCTTTCCAAAAGCTGTGGCGCGGCGCCGGCCGGTCGCGATAGAGGTGAAGCCCCAGCGCCCAGATGCCCGCGGCCAGGACCCCGCACACGTTGCCGGAAAGCCCCAGGCCCCCGGCCAAGCCGGCCACCATCACTCCCTCCCGGTCGCCGGCTTCTCCCCACACCCGCCTCCATAACTCCTGGGTGCAGGTTCGCGGAGGCTGTTGCAGACTTTCCGGCTGGAATTCTCTGAGCGCCCGATTCATCGCCGCGTGCGCCCGGGGCGCAAACGCCACCGCCAGCTTTCGGCACTCGAGGTGTTTGCCCGAAGTCACGTAGCTCACGCGCCCGGCCATGGTATCCAGTCCGCGGTCAATGATCTCCCGGCAGTTGACCGCGCCGGCCCGGGTCTGGAAATCCTCGAGCAAGCGGCTGGCGGCAAACACCGCGGCCGCGCCGGCGCTGGCCGCGTCCGCCTGTAGCCGCTGCGCCCTGACGCCCGCGGCCAAAGCCGAGCCCCAGAGCATCCCGCAGGCATGGCCCTGGCGCAAGACCCCGCCGGCCAGGGGATGCGCGGCCTGCTCTTCGGTTTCCAGCTTAATCCCTTCTCCGCGATTCAAGATGGTGAACAATGCCTCGGAACAACTGAGGCTGCGGTTGAACCAGTATTCGGTCGAGCGGGGTGTAATACTAGGGACAGCCACCGGTATTCATCCTTTCATTTCTCGAATAAGCGGATAATTGCCTCGGCCACCTGCTCCACGCTCTTGCCCTCGGTGTCCACCCGGTGATCGGCCGCGGCGCGATATTTGGGCTCGCGCTCGCGGAGCACGTCGGCCACCTCCTCGGTAAAGGATTTTCCGGTGAGCGACGGCCGCTCGGTATCCGTCTGGATGCGGGAGACGATGGCGGGGATGGAGGCGGTGAGCCAGAAGACCGGGCCGGCCTGTTTCAGGAGCGCCGTATTCTTCTCGCGCAGGATCACTCCGCCGCCGCAATCGAGGACATGGTTGTCCTCTTTCACGACCGCGGCCACCACCTGGCTCTCCAGGTCGCGGAAGCGGTCCCAGCCGAATTTCTCCACGATCTCCGGGATGCGCATTCCCGCCTTGGCGATAATGCGATCGTCCAAGTTGACCAGCGGCATCTGCAGCCGCTCCGCCAAAATCTTGCCGACCGTGCTCTTGCCCGTGCCGCGATAACCGATAAGTATCAAATTCATGCATCTCTCCTAAATGAACCGTGTCAGGTGTCAGGTGGCAAGTGTCAAGTAGGAGCCGGACTTAACCTGACACCTGACACCTGACACGCTCCGGATTATTCCCGGACCATCTTCAATTGGTTAAGAATCAACTCACTCTCCGGCTGGATCTGCAAACAGCGCTCCCACAGCTTTTTCGCCTCGCGCTGGTTCCCCAGTTGGTAGTAAGCGCCGGCCAGGTTGTTCATCAACACAAAATGGTCCGGCCGGTATTTCAGGCCCTGCCGGAGCACGGTGACTGCCTGCTGGTATTGCCGGCGATGATAATAAAGCGCGCCCAGGTTGTTGCAGGCGTCGGCGTGGAAGGGGTCCTTGCGGATGATATCCCGGTAAAGGGCCAGGGCCAGGTCATATTGCCCCTTGGCCTCGGCCGCTTTCGCTTCTTCAAAGCGACTCCGGGGGATGGCTTCGGGTTTGGCCAGGTCCCCGGTCTGCTCGAACTTTTGCCTCGCGTCCATGAGCGCCGCCTGGGCCTCCGCGATACCCGGATCTATCCTCAGCGTCTCTTCCCATTCCCGGATCGCGCCGGAGTAATAGCCGACCATGGAATAAGCGCTGCCCAGGTTGTAATGGCCGTCGGTGGAAAAGGGGTCCACCTCCAGGGCCTGCTTGAACTCCACGATCGCTTGTTTGAGGTCGTCCACTCCGGCCCGGGGGTTGCGGTAGGCTTTCTCCAGGGACTTGGCCGCGATCGCCACCCGGATGAAAGAGTAGTTGTAATGGATCAGGGGCCAATTGACCAGCACCCCGGCCGCGATCAGGGCCGCGGCGAGCGCGAGCAGCGGCTTCACTTTTCGCGCGCGGACCAGGCGGAGGAGCTCCGCCGCCAACACCGCGGCGAAGGCGATCAGCACCGGCACCAGGGGCAGGCGGTAGCGCTCGGTGATGAAAAAGGGCAAGAGCGAGAGCAGGTAGGCGAGGAGGAACCCGAGGAGGAGCTTATCGGCCGAGTTCCATCCCGATTTGATTCGCCGGCCGATGCTGACCAGGGCGAGGGGGGTGACCAGCCCGAAACCCACGAACATCCATTTCAAGACCGGCGCGTATTCCGAGCGCACGAAATAGAAGTTGATGTGGTTGGGGATCTCGTAGCTGTTCCAGAGCAGGATAAATTTGCGGCCGAGCTGGCGGCCGGCTGCCCCGGGCTGTTCGCGCAGGAAGCGCTTGGCTTTCGCCGCCCAGAAGTTGGAGACCTCGGAGGGCTTGAGCTTGCGGCCGGTCTCTTTTTCCGCCACCTGGACCGAGGTGCCGTAGAGGTCGGTGTTGCGGAGCCCGGAGCCCGGGGGCAGGAGGAAGATGCCCTGGCCCTGGGGGTTGTTGCCGATGAAGAGGTTGACGCCGGCGTTGGAAGAGACCAGGACCAGGTCATGGCCCACGACGTCATTGCGGACGGTCACGGGCAGGATCATGAGCGCGGTCCCGGCGGCAAAAAGGAGCGCGGGCTTCCACTGCCACGATCGAAAGCGCAGTGAATACTCGCCGAGGAGCCACCAGGCGGCGACCGGCGCGAAGAGCAGGAGGTTGGTCTTGTCGAGCACGGCCAGCCCGAGGGAGACGCCGGCCAGGAAAGCCAGAACCGACTCGCTGTGAAATACGCGGAGGTAGGGTTCATCAGGTAGGGGCACGGCATGCCGTGCCCTTACCTCTCTGGCCTGAAGGAGCAACAAGAGGGCCAGGTCGGCGAAGACCAGGGTGAGGAAGATCATGAGGAGGTCGGCGTCAAAAAAGGCGAAGAGGCCGTAGAGGGCGGCGGCGATTCCGGCGATGAGAGCCGCGACTTTATCTCCGGCCGAAAGCTTTTTGGCCAGGAAGTAGATGAGGAGGCAGTTGCCGGCGCCGATCAAAATCTGGGCCAGGCCCAGGACGAAGAAGCTTTTGCCGGAGAGGCCGAGGCAGAGCGCCATGAAATAGGGATAAGGGGGAGAACTGTGGAAGTAAATCTCATCGCCGATCAGGTTGCCGGCCAGGATCGAGAGGGCCCGGTCCAGATAGATCTTCGAGTCGCCGAGCGGGTCGTCAAAATAGGGGGTATGGGAGATCTGGAAAAGGTAGATCAGGCGCAAGCCGAGGGCCAGGGCGAAGACCAGGATCAGCAGGGTCTTCTCGCCTCCGGCCGGCTGCCAGGGCATGCGCGCCGGCGGCAGGGCGGTTGGAGGCCGGCCAGCGGGAGGATGTTTTCGAAAATTCTTCTTCATCGGCTAGCGTGCAGAACAAGGGGCACGATCGTCCCGCTGGGGCCTTAACGGCCGGTATCGCTTTCGCCGGCCGCGGCAGGCCCCTGGCCGCGGGAGCGCTTCTTTTTCCTGATGAAGAGTTCCACCCGGGTCCCGTCCGGCCGGCGGCGCCAGCGGTTGTGGGCCCACAGCCATTGCTCCGGGTGCTCCCGGATGGCGCGCTCCACCTCGGAGGCAATCGCCTGGGCCACCCGGCGGTTGTTCTCGTCCTTGTCGTCGGTGAGTTGGTAAAGGAGGGGTTCCCGGAAGATGACGTGGAAATAGCCGGGCTTGCGGCGGATGATCCAGTAAGGGACCAGGGGGACCGAGTTCTTCCAGGCGAGATAGCCGGGCACCGCGAAGGTGGAGGCGTCCTGGCCGAAGAACTGGACAAAGGTGCCCTGGTCGCGCCGGGCTTCCTGGTCCATCCAGAATTGAAAGATCTCGCCTTGGGCCACCCGCTCCTCGATCAGCTTGCCCAGGCCCTTGCCGCTGAGGATATGGACGTTGAACGGCGCGGCTATATAGTCCAGCAGCCCTTGCAGGCGAGAGTTGCCCAGGCCTTTGGCCACCAGGTAGACCGCGGGCAGGCGGGGGAACCGGAAGATCAGCGACAAGGTAGCCCAGCCGCCCAGGTGGCCGCCGATCAGGAACACGCCCTGTTTCCGGGCCAGGAACCGCTCCAGGATCTCGGCGCCTTCAAAGGTGAAATGCTCGGAGAGGTTACGGAAGTGGATCTCCTTGTAGTGCAGGAGTTCGCCGATGCTTAAAAACATGTTCTCGAACGAGAGCCGGCCGATCCGCTCCCGCTCCTCCGGAGTCGTTTCCCGGCCCAGCGCCAATTCCAGGTTGTAAAGCGTCAGCGCCCGCCGGCCTTTGGCCAGGCGAAAAGCCAGGCGGGACAGGCCCCGGACCCACCAGAAGGTGAAGCGCATGGGGATAACCCGGCTCGAGGCCAGGAACGCCTGGACCAGGGCATAAACGAGGTAATTGAAAAGTTGCATGGGAATGAAAGACTCCTGGACTCTGGATGTGTTCCCGCTTTGGCGGAATCGGCTTCTCCGTGGCGGCGGCCCGCGCCGTCAAGTCTAGGCGCCGCCGGTAGCGGCCGGAAGCTCAACCCTCGGGACTCGGCTTCGCCGCCGTCTCTTTGATTCTCATTTTTACCATAGAAAGGATTTTCTTTTCAAGTAGCCGCCGAGCGGGCTTAACCACGAAACTGGGAACCCGGTTTGACAAAGCGCGGGGGCTTGTTTAATCTTGTGCCAAATCGAGAGTGGGAGGTGAAGATGTTCCGCGAGGCGAAAAAATTCTTGAGGGTTGTGCTGGTGGTTTGGCTGACCGCCTTTGCGGCCGCGGCCCAGGAGAAGATCGAGCGGCCGGGCCGGGTGTTAACGATCGAGCCCGGCTCCGGCGGAGTGATCCTCCGCTGTGAAACCGGCGCCGTAGAACTCGCCCAGGTCGGACCGGGAGTGGTCCGGGTGCTGGCGGACCGCTCCGGCAACCTGGCGCCGGTCCGGTCTTACGCGCTGGCTGACCTCGCGCCCGCGGTTTCCGGACTGGAGGTGGACGAATCCGGGCAAGGGCTGCGCCTGAAAGGCGACGGGATCTTGATCCAGATCAACCGCGATCCCCTCCAGTTGGTCTTCCTGGATGGGGACGGCCGGCCCCTTCATCGAGACGCGGAGCCCGGCGGCTTGGGCTGGCGGGGCGAGGAGGTCCTGGTCACGAAGCAGATGCCGGAGACCGAGCACTATTACGGGTTCGGCGAGAAGACCGGCCCGCTGGACAAGCGGGGCCTGGCCATGGAGATGTGGAACCGGGACCAGCCCTATTCCGGGGATTTGGATCCGCTTTACCAGTCGCACCCGTTCTTTCTGGCGCTGAACCGAGGCCGGGCCTACGGGATTTTCTTCGACAACAGCTTTCACTCCTATTTCGACATGGGCCGGTCCGACTCCTCCACTTACACTTTCCGGGCCGCGGGCGGGCCGCTTCGCTACTACTTTATCTACGGGCCGGAGCCGAAAGACGTGATCCGGCGCTACACCAATTTGGTGGGCCGGATGCCGCTGCCGCCCCTGTGGGCGCTGGGCTACCAGCAGAGCCGCTGGAGCTATGAGAACGAGAAGCGGGTGCGGGAGATCGCCTCCGGGTTTCGCAGCCGGGGCATCCCCGGCGACGTGCTCTTCCTGGACATCCATTACCTGGACCGCTACAAGGTCTTCACCTGGAACCGCAGGCGCTTCCCGGACCCGGCGGGCTTGCTCGCGGACCTGGGCCAGAAAGGCTTCAAGGTCGTCACCATCATTGATCCGGGGGTGAAAGTTCAGCCCGGCTACTTTGTCTATGACCAAGGCGTGGCCAAGGGCTATTTTTGCCGCCGGCCGGACGGGTCGGATTACCGGGCGCGGGTGTGGCCGGGGGACTGCTCTTACCCGGATTTTCTCCGGCCGGAGGTGCGGGTCTGGTGGGGCGACCTCCACCGCGTCCTTCTGGACCCGGGAGTGGCGGGGATTTGGAACGACATGAACGAGCCCTCGGGCTGGAAACACGACGTGCGGGCGGGGGGCCTGATGCTCAGCCTGAGCCCGATCCGGGAGATGGACATGGTCCACGGCCCGGCGGATGCGCCGGTTCCTCATGCCGAAGTGCATAACGTTTACGGGCTCCTGGAAAGCCGGGGCACCTACGAGGGTTTGCGCCGGCTCAAGCCGGAGGAGCGTCCTTTTGTCATCAGCCGGGCCGGGTTCCCCGGAATTCAGCGCTATGCCTGCGTCTGGACCGGGGACAACTATTCCAACTGGAACCAGTTGCCGCTCAGCCTGACCATGCTCCTCAACCTGGGACTCTCGGGACTGACCTTCGTGGGCGCCGACATCGGCGGCTTTGTCGGCTCGCCCAGCCCGGAGCTGTATGCCCGCTGGATCCAGCAAGGCGCTTTTTATCCGTTCGCCCGCACCCACACCATGATCCTGTCCGGGGACCAGGAGCCGTGGAGTTTCGGGCCGGAGGTGGAGGCGATCGCCAAGGAGGTGATCGGGCTGCGCTACCAGCTTTTGCCCTATTTTTATGCCCTGTTTGAGGAATCCAGCCGGACCGGGCTGCCGGTGATGCGGCCGCTCCTGCTCGAGTTCCCCCGGGACGAAACTGCTTACACCATCTCCGACCAGTTCCTGATCGGCCCGGACCTGCTGTTCGCGCCGGTGGTGGAAAAGGGAGCCAGGAGCCGGCGGGTTTATCTGCCCGAGGGCCGCTGGGTCTCCTGGAAAGAGGGCAAGGTTTATCCCGGGCCCGGGTGGATCGAGGCGGCGACTGCGCTCGACACCCTGCCGCTCTGGGTCCGGGAAGGCGCGATCATCCCCCTGGCGCCGGTCATGCCGCACACCGGCGCCAAGCCCTGGGACCCGCTGAGCCTGAGGATCTACCCCGGGGCGGGCGAGTCCTCTTTCACCTGGTATGAAGATGACCAGAAGAGCTTTGCCTACGAGCAAGGCCAGTGGCGGCGGACCACCGCCACGGTCCGGCCGGCCGCGGACGCGCTGGTCTTCCAGATCGCGGCCCCGCTGGGCGCTTACACTCCGGCCGCCCGCTCTTTCCGCCTGGAGTTTTACGGCCTGGCCGCGGTGGCGGCGGTGACACCGGCGGCCGGGGGGCCGGGCCTGGAATGGGTCTATGACGCCTCGCGCCGGGTCTTGATCGTGCAAATGCCGGACCGGGGGCAGGCGGAGATTCTTACGATCGCGTATAAGTGAGCTAAAGGTTGGCGGTTGACAGTTGACGATGACAGTTGGCGGTTGGAGGTTGGCGGTAGGTGTAAGGACTCAAAAGATTGGCCTACAGATCGTCGGGCACGAATCCAATCGTGCCCGACCAATTCGTTAACGTAGGGCAGGTTTGGATACCTGCCCGATTCAAGGGGACCGTATGCTAAGTTGTTGAGGCATTCCAGGTAGGCGGTAAGAAGGGCATAAAAAAGGCGGGGTCGCTTTCGACCCCGCCGGTTTCGGATCAACGGGTCAGCGTTAGCTGGTGACGGTCAACCCTCCTGGGCCTACCAGTCGAAGGAGATTCCCTCGCCCCAGGAAAGAATGTCGGAGTCCTTGCTGGGCGGCCCTTCGTAGAGCCGTGGGCCACCCGGGGGAACCATGTAATAATCGCCTTTATTGCCCGAGGTGAAGCGGCTGGTAGTAAAATCCTCAAGTTCGAGATACCTGCCTCCCTCTCCGGGGAGGTTGTAAATGCCTAGGAAGGTCAGGTAGTCCACATACCAGATTCGGACAACCCCAGGCTTACAAGGGTTGAAGCTACTAGCACAGGGATTGTTGCTGAAGGGGACAAAGGTCTGGAATTTGAGCACCCCCTCGTCCACCTTCGGCTTGGTGATGATTTTCTCACCCGGCTCGAAGCAGAAGGGGTAAGTGATGTCGCCGATGCATCCTGGACAATGCTCCTCGCGCTGCGTTTCACTCCACAGGGTTCCGTAGGAGGTAATGTCCTCGGTACCAATCTTGATAACGGGGTCCTTATCCCAGACCGCAAAAATGCAATTGATCATGGTCTCGTCCCGGGCCATCACCTTGTCCTCGATGTGGCCGGTGCCGAAAATGACGATGAGGCCGCTTTCCGGAGCCTCAATCACGGTCGGGGCATAGAAGATGGGGCGCCGGAGGGCGTCAAAATCGGGATAATCGGGATCACAGGGCGCGGGGGGATCACAGGGCTTGGGCAAGTCTTCCTCATCGGTGTATTCGCCCTCGCGGTCGCCGGTATCCCAGAGCAGGCCCAGTTCCCACTCCGTGGTATCCCCGCTGGCCATGTTCACCTTCCACATCCGTCCCTGCAGATCGCCCATGTAAAGGAGTTCGCTCAGCCCTTCCTGGGGCGGCGCGTCCACCACGGTGGGATCGCTGGGCAGGTTATTCCAACTGGCGAAGTAATCGTCACTCGAGGGATCGTCGTTCCAGAGCCCGGCTTCCACCTTGTCCCACCAATGAGGATCGTCCTTGTCCGGGACCATGAAGCGGCGGAGGATGCTGGCATCGTCCGCGTTGACGAAGTAGATGTAGTTGCCGATGTCGGGGTCTTCACCTTCTGCCGACTGGCCGCCGCCGAAGACCGCGGCCACCCAGGTGCTGTTGCCGTCGCCCAACCAGAGCTCGGCCAGGAAGGGCCGGGACCAGGTATCACCGAGACGGTCGCGCGGTTCTGTATCACCGGCTACCATATAGCGATCGGTGAACTCCCAGAAGGTGTGGATCTTCTCCGCCGCCGGGGTGCCCGTATCGGAAGCCGAGATGGAGTCGGCGTCGCTAACGTCAAGGGCAAAGTAGTCCCGGCCGCCCTGGCCCAGGCCGCAGACGATCATGCTCCGCCAGCAGAAACGCTCACCGCCCACCTCGTCACAGCCGGCGGCCGCGCGCTTGGTGGTATCATCCCATTCCACGTCGGCCATCCAGAGGGGCTGGGGCAGGAACACGTCGGCCGCCACCGGGCTTCCATCCACGTAATACCATTGGTTCTCGCGGAGGATTCGGAGCGTAGGCAAGACCTCATAGGGGATGTAGGCAAAAGCCTCTTCCATCTGCCGCTCGTGCTCGGGGATGAGATTTCCTTTGAGATCGAAGAACAAGAAGAAGGCGTGGAGCATGCCGTCGTTGGCGCCCACGTAGGTCAGGCTGGGCCGATCTTTATATTTCTCCAGGAAAAATTCATACTTAAGGAAGCTCTCCTCTGCCTCCCCTCCGGGCGGCCCCACGATGACGGGGATGGAGCGGTTGACGGCGCCCAGGGTCCAGGTGCGCTCGTCGCCATTCTTAAAAGTGACTTGGGGGCTGTCCTCAGCAGTCCCCCGGATAAAGGAAATCAACACCTGGGCGTCCTCCACCTCGTTCAGGGCGGTATCGCCGTCCTGGTTCCCGGGTCTGAGGAGGGTGAGGAGGGTGGACGCCTGGCTGGTCACAAAGTCCAGCTTGTCCCACCGGACGAGGCTCCCATCACGGTAAGCCCAATTATTGGAGCCGGAGACCGGCTGGGCGGTGAAGATATCCCGGTCGTTCGAATTCGTCTGGTTGAGCACCGAAGCTCCGTCCGCCACCGGCATCAGACTGCCCAGGTTGTCCGGGTCCTCAAGCAGGGCCAGGTCATACAGTTCCAAATGGCCCTCCCACATCACCTTGTCCGGATTGACTACAAAGTAGCCGGCGACGATCGCGGTTTCATTGGGATTCAGGACAGGTGCGCTCCGGGTGTAGGCCCCGGACATGATGATGTTGAAGATCGTGGCCAAGGTGGCCTTCAGTTCATCCTCATTGTTGGCGTAAAAGGCATAGTCATAGGGGTCGTCGCTATCCATCTTCGAGGCATCGGCCATGCCCTCGAGTTGGGCCATGGCGTTTGGGTTGCCTTGCAGGGCGAAACCGATCAGGAACACCTTGACCCCTTGCCAGATGTCGCCGTCCTGCTTGAGCTGCTCGATCCAATACTTCTGTCGGGGGATCACGGTGCTGAGCGGGCAATTCCGGACGTCAAAGCCGGTGCAACCGTCGCCCATGGTCTGTTCACCGTCGGTGACAAAGATAACGAAGTTGCGCCGGCAACCCAGGTTCCCTTCGGTGGTAGTGGAGGTGTAGGCCTTATCGGCCTGGACGATGTGGTCGTCCGGCGTGAGGTCGCATTCGTGGTCCACATACATGGTGGGATTGGTGTCGTTGCGGCCCGTAATGTCCAGGAGATCGTCCAGGGAGGCGGGGGCAAAGAAGTATTCATACATGTTGCGCATCGAATCGGCCAGGGGCGTCCAGCCGTCCGGGGATAAGGCGATGATCTGATCCTGCACATTATTGCGGGCGGCGTCGGCGCTGATCCCGGTGCTGTATTCATCGGGCAGGCTGACCAGGAGGTTGGCCCCGCACCTGAGGAAGTCCGTGTTGTTGCCCGTGCAGTTGGAACCCCCTACGTTTCCGCCGTTGTCAAACTTGGCCAGGCCCCAGCGGATATTGGTGTAGATGTCGAGCAGGCCCGGGTCCAGCTCGTAATATTTCTGGCCGTAAGTCATACCGTCGAACTTGCCGTCTCCATTCGCATCCTTGCCGTCAAAGAAATGATAGGTCACGCCCGTATTGACGTAGGTGAAAGCGGAGTCAATGTAATTCAGGGGATTAGTGCTGGAAGGCTGAGGGATTTCCAGGCCCATGCGGGCCGCATAGTCGAGGGTAGAATTGCCCGGGGTGTCGTCGAGGGTGAAGTCCGGGCCGAAGCGGCCGTCCGGGTTAATCACATCGGTCAAGGTAACCTTGGGGATGCCCCCCACCAGCGCGGCTCTCACCTCATCCTCGGTGGGAGTCCGGTTCACAAAGACCGTCGCTCCGACGGTGCCGTTAGCCACCCACTGGTAAAGATCGCGGGTTTCATTGCGGCCGTCGTCCGGGCAATTACTTGAGGTCGAGTCCCCGCACACGTTTCCGGTCCCGTAAGATCTATAGCTGCTGGTGCCTTTGGAAGCCAGGTAATCCCGCAGGAGCAAGTCCACCGCCCATAACCGGGCATCGGGGTCGCTGACAGAGACGTCGTAATCGTCGCTGTCAAAAAAGACGAAGTAGTTTCCCGAAGGGTCGGGCCGATAGCAGGCCCGCCACCGCCACCACGAATAATAGCATTCGGCGATATAGATTACCGGAAAGACTCGGACGGTGCGGTTCACATCCCAATAATGCTGGACAAAGGCGTCGCGGGGAGTGAGGGAGCCGCCGGTAGGCACGGCGGTATAGATGTCGCGTTGCTTGCTGATCCCGCCGTCGGTGATGTCGGACCGGGCGTCCAGATTCAGCTCGAACATCTGCCGAGCCCAGAGGTATTGGTCCAGGGTGGTGAGCGCCTTGTCCATGTTCTTGCTGGACGGGCAATTGCCCCCCTGGCAGTTATTGATTACATCGGGGGGGGTGTTGCTGAAGTCGCCGAAGCCAATGTCATCGGAATCGGCGAAGACAAAATACTCTCCATTCTCCTCCGGCTGATAGGAAGCATTGATCCGGAGAATCCGGGTGAAAGGGTTGGTCAGGGAAGCCCGCACGGTGAGAGGGCCGTTGGGATCGCCCATGTAAACATTGTAGCCCTCGAATTGGACCGGGATCGCGCCGGAGCCGGTGAGCACGTATTTGGCGATCTCAATGCGGTTGGTGCCCAGGTAGGTGCAACGGTAGGCAAGCTCAGTGCAGCCGTTGATGTCCCACTCCATACTGCCCGAGGTATCGAGCATGATCATGACGTTGGGCTTGATTTGGTTCCCGGCGTAGAACGGAACCTCGGCGAACTGGGCGTGAGCCAGGCCGGCCAGGAAAAGGACGGCGGCTCCGGCGACCGTGGCATTGAGGAAGGTCTTGTTTTTCATGGTATCTTCTCCTTCCAGTCAAGAGCGAAAGTTGGGTGTTCCTCCGGCCTAATTGTAGCGATAGGCGATGCGGGCGAATCCGGGATCGCCATGGTGTTGCACTTGCTTGACTCGGATCAGGGTCTCAATGTTCCTCTGGGTCTGAGCCCGGCCCAGGCCTTTGCTCTGGATGCGAAACTGGTAATAAACCACCTTGGTGTCAGCACTATCCAGGGAGGATCGCTTTCGGCCCGGAGCCAGCCCCTCTTTGGTGACCAGACACTCCCAATGGGAGTAGCCGACCCCGGCTTCGACATCAGAGGTTTTGAGCGGGGTAGACTCGGGAAATAAACCATAGGCTTGGTCGATGATCATCTCCACTTTATTGATGTTCGCGACCTGAACGCACATGCTCGCCCCGATCTCCGAGGCATTTAAGGCTTCCTCCGCCACGCGGAAGTTGCGGGAAACCATCAGATCCACTTTGGTCACCAGGATCATGGCGAAACCCATGATGGTGAGGGCGAGCAAGATCACGACCGCGGTCAACAGGGCGGCGCCTTCTTCCGGCTTGGCTTTCCGAACCAGGGCAAACATGTTCATGGCAGGCTCCTTTCCATTACAGGCCAAAGGTCGTCCCGCTGGTGGGACAGGAGATTTCAATCCAGGCGGTGAGGGCCGGGGTGGCCGAGCACACATAATTGGACAGCCCGATGTTCCGGGGCTGGATTTTTTGGACGTGGTCCAGGGTCAGGGGGACGTTGCCCTTTTGACCTTGAGCGGTGAGCGGGCCCCAGGTCTTGCTGACCAATTGCAGCTCAATGGAGCTGATCCGGCAGGGGTTGCTGGGATTATTGGTCTGGCTGCCGGCGGTGTCGGGGGAGGTGTCAACGTTGCCGTTGGGCTTGTTGTCCGGATTGAGTTCGACTAAATTATAGCGCACATTCAGGTAATCAATATGATCTCCCAACTCCTCGTCAATGAAGCAGGTGTTGGTGGCGGCGTAGCGCGTATTGAGGGGTTTCGTGGGATCCGCCACATAGGTCCGCCGAACCAGGAAGTTGACCGGTTCGGTGAGCGCGCCCGAAGTCCGGTCTTCCTGCTTGACAAAGAAGATTCGCCGGATAATCGGGGCCACCACGTCGCTGTCGGCGATCGGCACGGCCAGGGGCGGATTGATGGTGAAAGTGCCAACCGTGTCTCCTCCCGACACCGCGGTGATCTCGTGATAGGAAACCGCGCTCTCGTTTCCGATCAAGATGCGTTTGACATATTGGTCAACTAACAGGCCCGGGTTATTGATGGTAATCGTGTTGGAACCGCCGAGATGTTGGCCCGCGATCGTGGTGGTCTCACGCAAAAAATTGCCCCAGACCTCAATGGCTTCGGACTGGCCGTATTTCGGATCCACCGGGAGCAGGGTCCCATCATCCAGAACTACAGTTGTTCCTTCCATGGGCCAGGGCCGGATCGGGTAGAGCGTGGGTTCCCGGTCAAAGCCCAGCGCAATCCCGGAGTATCCGGCCATGCGAATGTCCCGGGCCACCATATGAAGCGCGGCCCGCAACTGGGCCTGGTTCCGGGCTAACTCGGACTGTTGTTTGAAACTGCGCTGCTGGGCCCAGAACAGAGAGAATACGGCCAGGAGCACGATGGAGGAAACCGCCATCGCGATCAGGAGCTCCACCAGGGTGAAGCCTTGCTCTTGCTTTGAAATTCTGGATCTCATCATCGCTCTCCAACCGCCTCTTATCGTTCCTGGGCCTGCACTTCCCGGACCCCTGAGATGGTGGCCCGTTTTGTCCAGATGAGATTGCCATTCACGCCGCTGCTCACAAAATTGCCGATAAGGTCGTCCCAGGCGTTTTTCTTATCTCCCTTTTCAAACCAAAGCACGCTCACCACAAAACGAATTTGGTATGGGCCGGGAAAGCCGTAGGGTTTGGTCATTCCGGTAATCGGATCAGAAAACGGCGGCGTGCCCTTCGAGCCGCCCCGCTCCACGGTCCAGGTCACCAGATAAGCCGGCTCTCCGACCCGGGCGGGTTGGCCTTGTTCATTAACTGGACCGAGAAGCCAAAGGCGGGTGGCGTCGCCATCACCAGGCATCATCCCCAAGGAGTCGGGGGCGCCTAATTGGTCAAAAAATGGAGACGCCTTCGTCTCGGAAGAGGTCTGGGCCTCAATGTTATTGCCTAATTCGTCTTTGGGGTAATAAATGATATTGTTTGTTTCCGTTTCCGGAAAGGGATAGGACATGAGTTTTTCCATCTGCCCCTCGGCTAACTGGGTGGCCACCGAAAAATGCCGGCTGTAAGCCAGGCCGCTAATGGCCGCCACCTGAAGCTGGATTAACGCGAGCAGGCCAACCGCCAGAACGAACAAGGCCACCAGCACTTCAATCAGGGTAAAACCCCTTGGTTCATGCCCTTGACCAGCCAAGCGATTTGTCCTTTTCCCTGACATTTTTTCCTCTCTGACACCCAAGTCATGCATCTTAGGTGCCAAGTATGCATGATTATCCAGCATCGGCAAATTTATGTTAAAAAACAATATATTACAAATGATAAACGATGAACCCAACAAGCAAGCTCCTTTTAAAAATCCTGAAAAAAATGTCCGCTCGCGAATTGTAATCATTTAATTTCAGCTAGTTATAAATAATTAAAGTATTTAGATTTTGATTTGCAACCACAGAATTCTTACTAATCGTTCAGTTGGTGAATCCCTATTCATTTTTTATAATTACATATCATGATTAAACACAACTATTTGAAAAAATTATTGTTATATCTGTTTTTTCCCATTTTGGAAGATTGATTCCCAATGAAATAAAGTCATCATTTGTTCAAATATTTGATTAGTAATGGTAAATTCTAACTTATTGAAAAACCGATCATTCTGAAAAAATTCCATGTTCGAGTTTGCAAAAAATTCAATAGGGCCATTTATCGAATAAATGTAAGAAAGTTGCCATGTTAATTCATAAAAACGGATGTTATTCCTATTGGCAGCCTATTCAACGCATGTGCCGTTTCTCTCTTCTGCCGGCCTGGACCGGCCAGCAGGTCCCAGTTTCCATTAGCCAGGAGATCCCTTCTAAAGTAAAAGCAATTTTCCGGCCCAAAGCGAATGGCCGTCTTTCCCCGGCAGGCGCGGAGGGAAGCCTCGGACTTTTCCCTCGGCTCCGGTCAAAGCCCGAGGCCGCGCCCGGGAATGCGCTGCCGCCGATTATACAGAAATGTGATGGCATTCCCGGTTGCGCGGGGCCCGCCGGCGGTGAGGAAACGGCTCGGATGATTTTTTTGATGATTTTGGTCGACCGCGGCTACAACGGGATATTGCCATGCTTCTTGCGGGGACGGAGTTCGTGTTTGCCGCTGAAGAAGGCAAAGGCTTGAATAAGGCGGAGGCGGGTCTCCCCCGGCTCCACCACGTCGTCAATGGCGCCGGTCCGGGCCGAATAGTAAGGGTTGGCGAACTTTTCGCGGAACTCTTGCACTTTCTCCGCCCGGGCCCGGTCCGGGTCCTCGGCCTTTTCGAGCTCCTGGTGAAAGAGCACGTTCACCGCGGCCTCGGCCCCGACCACTCCCATCTCCGCGGCCGGCCCGGCCAGGATCAAATCCGCGCCCATGGCCTTCGACCCGCCCATGGCCAAAATCCCGCCGCCGTAGCCCTTGCGCAAGATCAGCGTGACCTTGGGCACACTCGCCTCGCAAAACGCATAGAGCATCTTGGCCCCGTGGCGGATAATGCCCGAGTGCTCCTGCAGCACGCCCGGAAAATACCCGGGCACGTCCATCAGGTAAAGCAGCGGGAGATTGAAGCAGTCGCAGAAGCGGATGTGGCGCGCGCACTTGTCCGAAGCGTCCACCGTGAGTGATCCCGCCAGGTGCATCGGGTTGTTGGCGATCACTCCCACCGTCCGGCCGGCCAGGCGGACAAAACCGACGCTGGCCTCGGCTGCGAACTCGGGCTTGATCTCAAAGTAGCGGCCAGAATCCGCCAGGCCCTGGATCACCTGGCGGACGTCGTAGGGCTGGCGGGGATCGAGCGGGACCAGGTCGGCCAGGCTGTCGGTCCGGCGGGCCGGGTCATCGCCCAGGTCCACCAGGGGCGGCGCCTCCAGGTGGTTCTGGGGCAGGTAGCTCAACAGCTCGCGCACCAGGGCAAAGCACTCCTGCTCGCTCGCGCCCCGGAGATCCGCCACCCCGGTCCGGGTGCAGTGCACGCCGGCCCCGCCCAGGGCCTCCAGCGCAATCGCCTCCCCGGTCACTTCCTCAATCACCTTGGGCCCGGTGATGAACATGTTCCCGATGCCCTCGGCCATGATCACAAAGTCCATCAGCGCCGGCGAATAGACCGCCACCCCGGCGCAGGGTCCGAGGATGACCGCGATCTGGGGCACGATGCCCGAGGCCAGGGTGTTGGCCAGGAAGATGGCCTCTCCGCCGTGCGGGCCGGCCTGGGCCTCCTGGATGCGGAGCCCGCCCGAGTCGAGGAGCCCGATCAGCGGCACGCCCCGTTTCCGCGCCAGCTCGGCCGCGGCAAACATCTTGCGGCCGTGAACCGGGCCGATCGAGCCGCCGAGCACGGTCGCGTCCTGCGCGTAGAGGCAGACCTCCCGGCCGGCGATCTTGCCCCAGCCGGCGATGACGCCGTCGCCCGGGCCTTTTTTCTCGGGCATGTCGAAGGTGGTGGAAGGGGACTCGGCAAAGAGGTTCAGCTCGAAGAAACTGCCGGGGTCGAGGAACGCGGCGATCCGCTCCCGCGCGGTCAGCTTGCCCTTCTTGTGTTGCGCCTCAATCCGCGCCTCGCCCCCGCCCTGCTCGGCCTCAGCCTTCTTTTCCCGATACTTCTTGATCTCGTCTTCCATGGTCCCTCATTATACCCAAAGTGCCAAAGATTTGGAATGGAAATCAGAGGCTAGACCGCATCATTTTAGATTTTGGATTTCGGATTGGGGATTTCGGACTTGCGAAAATTCTGCCAATCCAAAATCTACAAAATCTAAATTCTTTTTACTGCCCACCGGCCCGTCGTCCTTGTAGCCCTCCCTTTGTCCGCAAAGGGTGGGGCCCGTTAAAAACTGCACCAAACTTACATATATAGAGAGAGATGAAGGGTGAAAGATGGGGGATAAAATAGAACGATTGTTCGAGATGCTAACCCGGCGATTTATCAAGGCCTTTTTGTCTCAATGCCCCCAAGCCGCCGGGGCGCGCTTGGCACCTGCCTTCCCGAATCCTCCGATCCTCCTCTCCGACTACCCTGAAACCAACTTAACCTGGCGAAATTTCTCTTGGTTTCTTCTTCTTCTCTTTCCCGACATACTACATACGACATACGATATACCCTCTTCAAACGTCCCCCCATTCTGCGCGCCAACCACCCCATATTACGCAACAGCCACCCCATCCTGCGCAGCAGCCACCCCATTCTGCGCAGCAACCACCCCGTGTTTTCCGCCTGGGGATTCCTATTCCAAGCGCCGTGCACTGTGCACCGTGCACTGTTCACTATTATCCGCAAGAGGCTTGAGGCAGTAAGAAGGAGATCATCCGCAGATGGACGCAGATAAACGCGGAGGGAAGGGAGCAAGAGAATTCAGCGGTTGCGGGTGTAGGCACCCGCATCACTCAAGAAAGTTTCCCGACCCAAAGCCCGTCCCAATCGGGGGGCTTTTGCGCCAGTCCTTGTTTGACCGGATTTTGGAGCAGATAGTTGAGCTCGGCCGCGAAATCTTCGGGATCCCGAATCAGATGATCGTAATATTCTTCCTGCCAGATCGAACCGCCGGTTCCTCCGCGATGCCGGCCGATCTTTCGAGCCGTAACGCTCTTGATACCTTTTACGATCTCAGCCAGCGAAAACCATTGCGGCGCGTTTGGCGCAGGCCGTTGCGGCGTTAGCAGCATATGCACATGATCCGGCATCACCGCCACCGCATGTAAAACCCATCTCTCCAGATGCCCAAAACGGCAACTGGCCAAAATGATCGCGCGTTCCTGAGCGTCGAAATGCTCCCCGCGTCGAGCCGAAAACGTCAGAAAATAGGTGGACCCGCCCTTCTCCCAGTGCGGCAAACGCTCCCGCCGCCGATGCCCCAGCGTTGGTCCAACCCGCTTCATTGCCCATCTCCCTCATCTCCCGAGTGGTGCGGGTGCCCACACCCGCAACCGCTAGCTCTGACCCCATACACCACACCACTGCCTGCTGGCTACTGACTACTGCTTCCTGAGCTTCCGCGCGATCATCATCTCCTCCCCGATCACCAGCCCCGCTTCAATCTTGCCGTAAACCGTGTTCCCGGCCTCGTAGCCGCCTTCGTCATACTCGTCGGGGGTGGTGAGGTAGAGGAAGAGGCCGTTGGCCAGGCCGGCGATGATGGGGACCGGGTAGCCGATGCCCTTGGCGCCCTGTTTCATGGTCAGCCCGATCTCGGAGATCATTTCCAGGGGCACGGCCAGGAAGATCACGTCGCCGGCGCGCACCCCGGCGAGCGGCATGGAGGGATACCAGCGCTTGAACAGGAGCTTGGGAATATGGACGCCCATGGCCCGGACCGGCACGTCAATCTCGCGGCGCACCAGCACCGCGGCGACCGGCTCGGCCGGGATCGGGAGCGCGTTTTGGGCGAGCGGCAGGGCGGCCTGGGCCACGTTCTTGCCGATGATTTCCATGCAGGCGAGGTCGTCGGGGTTGTCGGGCATGGCCGGGGCCTGGTCGCCCTGGGCGCCGTTCATGTAGAGGACGACCGCTCCGGGGAAGGCGGCTTCAAGTTCACGCTGCATGGCGCCGGGCCAGTCCGCGGAGATGAGCATGTTATCGGCGCCGAGCACGGTGCCGTGGGTGGCAAAGCTGACCAGGAGCGCGAGGGGCTGATCCAAGGCATCGTCCACCCGGAGCACGATGATCTCGTCGTCGGTGACGTTTGCCGGGTTCCTGGGGTCGTAGGCGTTGTTGAAGCGGCGGGTGTCGTAGTTGTAAGACTTGGCCGGGTCGCGGCGGTTCTTGGTAAGGCCGGGCGCCAGGCCGGAAGCGGCCTTGAGCTTCGCGGGCTTTAGCCCGGACTGGGCCTCTTTGACCGCGCCGGCGATCTGATCCGCGGTCCATTCGGTCAGCCACTTCTGGTAGCCGCCAAAGACCAGGCCGGCGATGAAATTCTTCTCCATAGCGCCGGGCCCGGAATGGGTGTGCGAGGCGGTGATGAGCAGGTTTTGATCGTTGATGCCGGCGCCTTGGAGCCGCTCGAGCACGGCCCGGCGGAGCTCGCGGGAGACGCCGATCAGGTCGAGGGTGACGATGGCCACGCTAAAGTCGCCGCTTTTCAAGACCAGGGCCTTGGCCATGACCGGGTCGTGGACGCCTTGCATGGGCTGGCGGCCGCGGGCGCCATAGCCGGAAGAAGGGATCTTATGCTCTTGGACATTAGGGGTGATGTCGGCTTTGGCGGCGCCGGCCAGGAGTTCGGCCCGGGCGGTAAAGGCAAAGATCAAAGTGAGTGCCAATCCGAGGCTGGCGAGAGTCCGGATGGTTTTCATGATTGCACCTCCTTAGACGCGGTCCAGCTTATCATAACAGTGCGGGGCCGCCTAGCGAAAAAGGATCATCCGGCTGAACAGTACGTCAACCCGAGATCGCTTCCTGGGGTGAGGTGACCTTCGATCAGAATGAGAGGAAGAAGAAAAAGACTAAGTCCTTCGATTCATAAGTTCGATGACGAACTTATTTACTCAGGACTTAGTGCTGAGTGAGCAAACTCATCGAGCAAGCAGAAATGATATGTCATTGTATTTGCGAATCGAAGCACTAAGAGGTCGGTAGGGGGCGAAGACGCCAAGAGAAGAAGGCGTCAAGCGCCTTTGGGTGTTTGCGCTCCCTTCGGTCTGAGCCTCAGGGTCGAAGACAGACGGCGCGCGCCTCCACCCTAGGGCTTCGGCCGTGAGCTCAGCCGAACGGCGCGCTCGCTGGCGCGCCAGGAAGGAAGGCAGAGTGTTTACCATGTATCTGAACCTGGACAGAAAAATTCCGAGGAGAGAAAAAACTTGACAAAAGGCAGAGATTGGATTAGCTTAAGCTTGCCTCATTATTTGAATCTTGGAGTTGAAAAATGAACGAGAGTTCAGAGAATGGGAAGATAAGCCGCAAAGAACGAGAGTTCCTGATGCGAAGGAACGAGATCATGGCTGCGGCCATGCGCCTCTTTGCCGGCAAGGGTTTCCACAACACGACTATGAGCGAGATCGCGAAAGAAGCGGAGTTCAGCACCGGTTCGCTTTACAATTTTTTCAAGAGCAAAGAGGCGCTTTACTTAACCCTGTTGCGGGAAGAGATCGAGAAGATCGAAGCGGACGTGCGCGTCCGGAAAGACCAGGCGAAAGGCCCGGCGGAAAAGCTGGAAGCGGTGGTGGACAGCCTGATTGATTATTTCGAGGCGAACCGGGACTTTTTCAAGATTTTTTCGATGCACCAGGATCATTTCGAGTGGCCGATGAAAGGGGAGTTGGCTCAGGTGGTGCGGGCCAAGTATTTGAGTTTCATCGCCGAGCTGGTGGAGGTATTCAAGCAGGGGATTGCGCAAGGCGCCTTTAAGGCCCATGAGCCGGAGGAGTTGGCCCTTTGCTTCATGGGGGTGATGAACTCGTTCCTTTTCTTATGGATTGAAACCGAGCCCAAGGGGACGCTTCGGGAGAAGAAGCCGGTGATTCTGGATATCTTTTACCGCGGCAGCGCGAAAGGATAAGAAATGAAGGAGGAACCAAGTTGAGAAGGGTGCGAAGTCGGTGGTTCTCGATCGGGCTGATTGTGGCGGCGCCGGTCTTTTTGGGACAGGCGCCATCCGAGGGAATGGATGCGGGTGTGGGCACCCGCACCACGGAGGTGCTGCGGTTGAGTTTGGAAGAGAGCCTGCGTTTGGGCCTGGCCAACAACCCTCTCTTGAGGGCGGCCGAGGCCAAGGTCCGCGCCAGCCAGGGCAAACAGATCAGTGCGCGGGCCAATTTTTTTCCCAAGCTGACGGCGAGCGGGGCCCTGGTGCGGTCCAATACCTTGACCGAATTCAAAATTGGGGCGCCGACCATGCTGGATACTTCCTTCCCGGTGGCCAACAGCCAGGGCGACCCGGTGCCGCCGGATCACATCCACAAATATCCTACAGCTGGATTTGAGATGAGCAACACCCGGGAAGGCAACATTTACAACGCCAAGCTCGAGGCGCAGATGCCGTTGTTCACCGGGGGCCGGGTGGTGAACGGGTATCAGGCGGCCCGGCTGGAGACGCGGGCGCAGGAGGAGGACCTTCGGCGGATGGAGCTGGACACGGTCTTTCAGGTGAAGCAGGCGTTTTACGGGGTGCTCCTGGCCCGGGCGATGGTGGAAGTGGTGGACAAGTCGTTTGCCACCATGGAGGCGCACTACAAGCGGGTGCAGGACTTATATCGGCAGGGAATGGTGTCCAACCTGGACCTCTTGCAGGTGGAGGCGCAACTGAGTTCGATCCGGCCTCAGCAGATCCAGGTGCACAACGGCCTGGAGCTTTCGAAGGTGCGCTTGCTCGCCGTGCTCAACCTCGACCTGGAGACGCCGGCAGATATCGAGGGGGAGCTGGCTTATGCCCCGGCCCCGGTGGAGGAGATTCCGGCGTTGAAACATGCCGCGGCTTTAGCTCGGCCCGAGCTGAAGGGCCTGGAACTGCGCTACGAACAGGCGGACCGGCTGAAGAAGATTGCGCGGGCAGGTTACTTACCCACGGTGGGGGCGTTTGCCAACTACCAGTGGAACCGGGGCCAGGAATTGCCGCCGAATGACACGATCTGGCGCGACGGCTGGCAGGCCGGCCTCAGCTTTTCCATGCCGCTTTTCGACGGTCTGGCCACGCGGGGCGAGATGAAGAATGCGCAGGGCTTGAAGGACCAGATCGAAATGAATCAGGCGGCGCTCAAGGCCGGGATCGAGGCGGAGGTGACCGCCGCGGCGCTGACCCTGGGGGCCGCGGAAGAGCGGATTGCGGCCACCGAAAAAAGCGTCCAGGCCGCGGAAAAGAACTACAAGGTCGCGGAAGACCGCTACTCGGTGGGTCTGGTGAACCATTTGGACGTGTTGGATGCCGAGGTGTTGCTGACTCGGGCGCAGGCCGACTACCTGTTGGCGGTCCACGATTATCTCTTGGCCCAGGCCAGCCTGGAAAAGGCGATTGGGCGGATGGAGGAGGTTGCTCCATGAAACGAAGCAGCATTGTTTTTTTGGTGGTCCTGTTCATCATCCTGGCCGGGATCGCGGCGGTGGGGATCCAGATGGCTCTGAAGTTCAGGGCCAAGCAGGAGACCACGGTGGCGGAGTCCGTCATTCCGGTGGTGGTGATGGAAGTGAAAAACGGCAGCATCGAAGACATCATTGATCTGACCGGATGGATCGAGCCGGACGAGAGGGTGAACGTGATCTCCAAGATTCCGGGCAAGCTTACCCGCAATGTGGTGCGGGAGGGGGATGAGGTGGGCAAGGACCAGGTGATCGCCTACGTGAACCGGGACGAGATCGGGGTCACCTTTGCCGAATACCCGGTGGAGAGTCCGGTCCGGGGCATTGTGGCCAAGCTGGCCTTTGACCCCGGGGCCATGGTCGCGCCTCAGTTTCCGCTGGCGGTGGTGATGAAGATTGACCGGGTGCGGGTGAAGACCAGCGTGATCGAAGAAGATTATGGCAAACTCAAACCGGGCCTGCCGGCGCGGGTGCTCACCGAGGCGTTTCCCGACCGGGTGTTTGAAGGCTCGGTCTATCGGATTTCGCCTACCCTTGATTCCTTCTCCCACACCGCCACGGTGGAAATCATGATCCCCAATCCCGAGCGCAAGCTCCGGCCGGGCATGTTCACCACCATCGAACTGGTGGCGGACCGGCACCAGGGAGTGCCGGTGCTGCCCAAGGAGGTGGTGGTGCAGCGCCGGGGCGAAAACGTGGTGTTTGTCCTGGGCTCGGACCGGGTGCACATGCAGCCGGTGAAGCTCGGCTATTATGACCTGAAAAGTTATGAGATTCTGGACGGGGTCAAGCTGGGCGACCTGGTGGTGGCGGAGGACCAGGCCTTTCTCCAGGATGGCGCCAAGGCCCGAATCGCCCGCCGCGCGGAGCTCGTGGAAGGGGAGTAAGGAATGAACCTGTTCAACTTTCCAGTCAAGCGGCCGGTCACGGTCGTGATGGGAATGCTGATCGCGGTGCTGGTCGGCGGCATCGCCTTGTGGAAGACGCCCCTGGACTTGATGCCCGATATCGCCTTTCCCAACCTGATGACAATCATCCGCTACGAGGGGGCCGGCCCGGAGGAAATCGAGCGCACGGTGGCCCGGCCGCTGGAGGGCGTGATCAAGACCGTGGCCAACATCAAGAACGTCAATTCCACCTCGGGCGAGGGGACCTGCGTGATCAACGCCGAGTTCAACTGGGGCACCAACCTGGATACCGCGTCCACCGACCTCCGGGAAAAAATCGGGATGGTCAAGAAATACATGCCCGAAGGCGCCGAAGACCCGATCATTATGCGGATTAACATGAAGGAAATGCCGGTGATGTTCTTGAATATCCGGGGCGAGGGCCGGCATATCTCGGAGCTGGGCAAGATCGGCGAGGACCAGGTGGCGCCCCTGCTCGAGCGGCTCCCGGGCGTGGCCTCGGTGGCGGTGATGGGCGGCCGCCAGCGCGAGATCCAGGTCAACCTGGACAAAGACAAGCTGATCGCCTACAACCTGGGCATCAACGACGTGATCGCCGCCGTCCGCTACCAGAACCTGGACCTGACCGCCGGCCATTTCGAGCAGAGCGGGATGCGCTTCCGGGTCAAGGGCGAGGGCGAGTTCGCCAGCCTCGAGGACCTGGAGAACCTGGTGGTGGGCAACGGCATGACCCCGGCCCAGCGCCAGCAGCAGCAGTTGCAGGCGCTCTCCGGGATGCCCCAGCCCCTGGCCGGCCAGGGCGCGATCTCGCCCATCCGGCTCCGGGACATCGGCGAGGTCCAAGACGGCTTCCAGGAGTTTTTGGGCGCGGTCCGGATCATTGACCAGACCGGGCCTCATTCCGGCGTGGGTCTGGCCGTGATGAAAGAGACCGATGCCAACATAGTCACCGTGGCCCGGGCGGTCAAGGCCAAGGTCCCGGAGATCCAGAAAGCTTTGCCCCAAGGGGTGGAACTCAACATCAGCTTCGATCTCTCCGAAATCGTCGAGGACTCAATTGCGGCGTTGCGCTCCTCCGCGGTCGAGGGCGCCATCTACGCGGTGATTGTGCTCCTGGTTTTCCTGTGGCAGATCCGGCCGACCTTAATTGTCGCGCTCTCCATTCCGCTCTCTTTGCTCCTGGCCGTGGTCTGCATGTATTTTGTTGGCTATACCCTGAACATCATGACCCTGGGCGCGATGGTGATCGCGGTGGGCAAGTTGGTGGACGACTCGATCGTGGTGATGGAAAACATCTACCGCCACATTGACCTGGGCGAACATCCCCACTCGGCCGCGGAAAAAGGGTTCCAGGAAGTGAGCGTCGCGGTGACCGCGGCCACCCTGGTGGCGGTGATTATCTTCCTGCCGGTCGCCTTTACCGAGGGGCTTTCCTCCCAATTGTTCGGCCCCTTTGCCGCCACCATCTTCTTCGCGCTCATGGCCTCGCTGCTCATCTCCTTCACCGTGGTGCCCATGCTGGCCTCCCGGGTCCTCAAGCCCCACGGCAAAGGCTCCAAACGCAGCCTCCATATTTTCGAGAGGGTGCAGAACGCCTACGCCGGCCTGCTGGGTTGGGTTTTGGACAACAAGGGCAAGGTGCTGACCCTGGCCACCCTGATCCTGGTCCTGACCGGCATGATGGCCGCAGCCCTTCCCACCGAGTTCATCCCCCGCTTCATCGGCGGCATATATGAGGCCAAAATGGACCTGCCGGTAGGCTCGAGTCTTCCGGAAACCATCAAACTGGTGGACCGGGTCGAGCAAAAGATGGCCCGATTCAAGGACGTGAAGCGGCTCTTTATTATCATGGGCAAGTCGGGCGACCCCAAGCGGGAAGCCTTTTTCGGCGGCGAGCAGGGCACCCATCAAGCCACTATGATGATCATGTTCCCGAAAAAGGTGGAAGGCCGGGTGACCACCGACCCCGAGCTGCGGGCCGCCTGGGACGAGTTGATCCGCGAGACCCCGGGCGCCAAGATCAGCTTCCGCGAGGCCGGGAGCATGCAGTTCCAGGCCACCAAGCCGATCGCGATCAAAATCTTCGGCGATGACTTCCAGATGCTGGGCAAGATCTCCGACCAGATCGCGGGCGCGATTAAGGGCATCGAGGGAGTGAAGGACGTGACCACCACCCTGGAAGAAGGCACGCCGGAGCTTCGCTACGAGCTCGATCGCACCCGGCTTTCCAATTACGGCATGGTTGCCGGCCAGGCGGCCATGGCCTTGCGCGCCGCGGTGGACGGCGAGGTGGCCAGCCTGTATCGGGAGTTCGGGGAAGAGCACGATATCCGGGTGCGCCTCCAGGAAGAGGATCGGAACTCGTCCGAAAAAATCTCGGATCTGCCCCTGGCCTCTCCGCTCGGCTTCACCGTGCCCCTGCGCGACGTGAGCCGGCCGCGCCTCGGCCAAGGCCCGGCCCAAATCAAGCGGGAGAACTCCAAGCGGGTGGTCTCAGTGGAGGCCAACAAGACCGACCGGCCCCTGGGCTCGATTATCGCGGATATTGAAACCGCCCTGGTCGGGGTCGTCATCCCGGAAGGCTATTTCATTGATTTCGGCGGCGAGCGCAAGGACCAGATGGAGGCCTTCCAGGACCTGGCCATCATGTTCGCCCTCGGGGTGCTCCTGGTTTACATGGTGCTGGCCAGCCTGTATGAGTCCCTGATCCACCCCTTTACCATCATGGTGCCGGCCGCGCTCTTCTCCTTCACCGGCGCGGTGATCGGGCTTTACCTCACCGACACCGGGTTCGGGGTCACCGCCTTTATCGGGCTAATCATGCTGATCGGCATCGTGGCCACCAACTCCATCGTCTTCGTGGACTTCCTGCTCGAGTTCCACCGCCAGGGCATGGAGCGCCGGCAGGCCATCATCGAAGCCGGCCGCACCCGGCTGCGGCCGATCCTGATGACCGCGCTTACCACCCTCTTCGGGGTGCTGCCGATCGCCATGGGCCGCGCCGAGGGCATGGAGATGCAACAACCGCTGGGCATTGTGGTGGTGGGAGGACTCTTCTCTTCGACCTTCCTCACCCTGGTTATCATCCCGGCGGTCTATGAGGTAATGGACGACCTGGCCCTGGACCTCAAGAACCTGTTCCGCCGTAAAAAACCCGAGCCCTCGCCTGAGCCTTCCCCCGGCGGTGGCGGCGCCTAATCGAAAAAGGGACAGGCACCGACTCTATCTATTGGTGCCTGTCCCCTTCGCCATCCCACCTCGCAATAACTTCATAATGATGGCAAGAATTGATAAATCTTTATCTAATCGGCAGGTTAATTTTGGGCCTAAGTGCTTCAGTTCATAATTTCGATGACGTATTTTCACTGCTCGGTCCCGCCTTGCCCCATCAAGCTCCCCCTCACCCTCCCCTCTCCCCCCAGCGGGGGAGAGGATAAGGAGAGGGGGGTAGCCTTTCGGTGTCCCAGGACTGACATGAAGATCAAGAATACGTAATGATATTTATGAAATAGTCCACTTAGTGCAGGGTTTCATAAATTCGATGACGTATCGAGATTACGTCAGGGACGGGTAGGGGCGGTTAGCGAACCGCCCCTACCGGCGGCCGATGATTTGGGTCCAGACAATAATATGGAACACCATTTATGAAACCCTGCACTAAGCATTAAAAAGAAAGAGAAAAGATTTAAGGCATAATTTTTGCATATTTTTCAATGGGATACAGATTAGTTGTTCATTTTCTTCGGCAACGGCGACGGCTGTAACGACGTGGTGCTCTGCGCCAACGCGCGGGTTCTTAAAAACTGAGGGTGGGCAATAGTAAAAAATCTTTGACAATGATGAATTAGGTAAATTTTACTTGTTTTGAGTATCAGGCGTAAACTCTTTAGTTCTCTCAGCCAAAGGAGGGGGAAGAGATGAGAGCCAGAAACCTGAAGGTCATTTTTTCGTTGGCTTTTTTGCTCCCTGCCACGCTTTATGCGGAAGAATGGTCGGCGCCGCAATACATCACCGAACTTAATTCCGCCAAGCGCGACGTTACGCCCTGGATCTCCGCGGACGGCAAGACCGTTTATATCGCCTCGGACCGCATTCCAGGAGGCACCTGTAGCCGATGCGGGATGGAAATCTTTGTCTCGCATCTGGTGGACGGGCTCTGGACCGCGCCCGAGCGCCTGCCCGAGCCGTTGAACGATCCTTTGAGCTGGGACGGTCACCCCAGCCTTACTCTCGACGGCCGCTACATGTATTTCTATTCCAACCGCCCGGGCGGCTTCAACCCCGGCACCCGCCAGAATGACGACACGGACATCTGGGTCTCGGAAAACATCGCCGGGGTCTGGCAGCAGCCGGTGGTTTTGGGGGCTAATATTAACACCACTTATTGGGATTATGCGCCCCAGATTTCGGTTGACGGCCAGACCCTGATCTACTCGAGCAATCAGCCGGGGGGCTACGGCAACCAAGACCTCTATATTTCCCACAAGGTGGACGGCGTTTGGCAGAAGTCGGAAAACATGGGTCCCGTCATCAATAACTCCATCGCCCAGGTCGCTCCCAATGTTTCCTATACCGGCAAATACATGTTCCTCTCGGATTTAAGCAACGTCTATCGTTCCATCAAAGTGGACGGTGTTTGGCAGGCGCCGATCAAGCTTCCTCGTCCGGTGAACCAGTGCTGGTCCGGCACACAAAGCAGCATTTTCAACGATTGCACCCAAACTCTCTATTTTTACAAGATGTGCAGCCAGCTGGGCCACTGGGACATCGCCACCACCCAATGGCTGGATTTCCCGGACGCGAACCCCTGCGAGGCTTTCATTATCCCCGAAGGGCAATGGCGCGTCCGCGTCACCCTGCTCGAAGCCAGCGCCGATCTCAGCAACGACATCTATTTGGATCAGCCCATCTCCCAGTTGCTGATTAAAAAAAGTTTGAAAAACGTGGGCAAGGTGGTGTCCACCCCCTTCCTTTCCGCTGAAGAGTTGATCTTCCATATCCACGTGGATGCCAACAACTGGGGTTTGGGCGAGTATGACCATTATTCCAACAGCGAGTTCGCCCACGTCCAGCGGACCGACCCCCTGCGCTACCTGGTCGGCTTTGAGGATCTGCCCGCGGACTTGGCTGATTGGGACTATAATGATACGGTCCTGCTGGTGGAGTTGGTCGGCGTCGAGGTGAACATCTGGGAAAGTCAAAATTATTTGGGCGAAAACCAGGTAGTTCAGTCCACTCCAGCCGATCAGGACACCGCGCTGGTGTTGCTCCTTACCTCCAGCGCGGGGGTCGAGGCGACCGCGGTCATTCCGGGGGCGGGTTTGAGCGAATCCACTTACGGCGTCTTGACCGAGGGCGATCCGGCCCTTTATACCGACCTGATCCAGCCGGAAGCCCCCCTGGCTCCCACCGGCGTTTTCTTGAAACTCGAACTGGAAAACGGCCAAACGCAGTTGCTGGACGGCCGGACGGGAATAATCAAGATCGCCTATGCGGATGAAGACGACGACGGCATCGTGGACGGCACCTCGGTTGCGGAAACCGGACTGGTCCTGGCCCGCTACGACGAGGAGTCCGGCGCCTGGGTGGCGCTGCCTTCGGAAGTGGACCCGGTCGCCGACAACGTCACTTGCGCGATGAATCAGTTCTTCCCCATTTTTGCGCTGGGCACCTGGACCACCCCGGACGAGGAACCTCCTCCGGTCGAACCGCCGGTGGAGCCGCCGGCCAATCCACCGCTGGCCGATGCTTCCGGCCCGAAGCTGCACTCGACCGACTCCGGCTCCGGCCCGGGCTGTCTCTCGGTGGCGGCCGCGTCCGACCCCGCGGGCTGGGCGGCAGTGGTCGGACTGCTCGGGCTGCTCGGCTCGGGTCGGCTGATAAAACGCCGGCCGCGGTAGTTTTTCTTCTTCCAAGTTTTTCCGTCCGGGTTTCGGCGAAAGGGTTTGACAGGCGGCCCTTCCATTGCGTAAACTCTTCTCCTGATGATTTTTTCCCGCTGCCAGCGAGGTAGACTCGGTTGGGGTGGAGTGAAAAATGTGTAACATCCAGGCCGTGCTCTGGGGCGCCAAACACCTGGCCCGAGCCGAGGTGCAGGGCAAGCGCGTGCTCGAGGTCGGCTCTTACGACGTGAACGGCACCATCCGGCCGATCATCTCGCTCCTGGAGCCGGCCGAATACATCGGCGTGGATATTCAGGCCGGGCCGGGGGTGGACGTGATCTGCCCTGCGGAAAAGCTGGTGGAGCGGTTCGGCCGGGAGAGCTTCGACCTGGTGGTCTCCATCGCCGCGCTCGAGCACATCCGCGACTGGCGCGGAGCGGTCACCAACCTGAAAAACGTGTGCAAGACCGGCGGCACCCTGTTCCTGATCGTGCCTTCCGTCTGGCCCTACCACGAATATCCCGGCGACTATTGGCGCTTTTTCCCGGACGATATCCGCCGGATCTTCTCGGATTTTGAGATCGCCGTCCTGGAGGAAGACGAGAGAAAGCCCACCCTGGTCTATGCCAAGATGATCAAGCCGGCGGGATTTATCGAGGCCGACCTCGCCGATTACCCGCTTTATTGCGTGGTGACCGGAGGCCGGGAGCTTGAGGTCACCGACCGCTCCATGCAAGGCTGGCACGCCCGGCGGTTGATTTTTATGGAGCGACTGAAAACCCTGCTCTTCGAGGTTGCGAAATTCATTTACTTGAAGCTCCAGAGCTGAAGACCTTTCCTGCTGGTCTTATCGGTTCATCTAATCATCCGCCATTGTTCAAGGAATCGCGGGCGTCTCGGGCGATGAAGTCTCCTCGGAGCCCTGCATGGACAGGCGCAGGAAGAGGGCGCCGAAGATCCAACGGAAAATATTGCTGATCATCTGCCAGAGCAGGCTGAAAGCGATGAGGTCGGACGGGTTCGCCCCGGGAAAAAATATGAGGAACCCGACCTGGGTGGTGCCGAGGCGGGCGGGGGTGATCGGAATGGAAGCAAGGAGGGAGACAAGCGGAAAATAGAGGAAGACATCCACCGCGGTGATGTGGATGCGGGTGGAGGGGAGAAGGATTACGAAGAAGACGCAGGTGACGGCGATGAGCAGGGTTTTCCCGGCTAGCAACACGGCGTAGTCCCGGGCCGAGGCCCGGTGGAAGGAGGACCACAGCCCGACCCGGTCGGCCAGGCGCTGGAAAAAATTAGGCCCGCTTTTCTTCCAGAAGAGGATGGCTAGGCCGAGGGCCAGCCAGGCCGCGGCCAGGGAAACCAGGATGACGCCGTCGCGGGAGTGCTGGAGGAGGAGCGCGGGGCCGCGCCCGGGAAGCACCAGGAGCAGGGCCGTGGGCGGGACCAGGAGGGCGTAAGTTTCGAGGAGCACGACCAGCAGGATGGTGGAGGCCGCCTTAGCCGGCGGGATTTTCGCGTTCCGGGCCAGCCAGACTCCCATGCCGAAATGGCCGGCCATGGTGGTCAGGCTCTGCCAGAGGCTGGCCGCCCCGCGGGCGTAGAAGATTGCGCGGAAAGGCAGCGGCCGGTGGAGCCGGCCGACGAGGTAATAGAGTATGGCCGCGTCCAGGGGGATGAGGGCGGCAACGAAGAGGCCGGTAATCGCGGTGAAGGGGACCAGGCGGACCTGGAGGGCGGAGCGGAGCACCTCTTCCAGGGGCACGCGCATGAAGATCAGAGCGAAAATCGCGGCGAGAACCGCCCAGGACAGAAACTTTCGGTACCGGGGCCGGGGGACGGGCGGGGGCACAATCAGGTCGGGTGTAGTCATGGGAGCGAAGTCGTTCGGGCCATTGTAGCAGAAGGGTCCGAATTTGGAAATCCGGCCGGCCCGGGCTATCTTTTCTTGACCTTTGAAAAGAGGCGTGATATTAAAGGGAGCTCGTTGCCCGGTGGACGAGGAAGCTGAACAGAAGCGGAGTCCGAACCTGCTCGATTTTCCCGCCAAGGTCTGGCGTTACCTCAAGCGCCAGGTGACCAGCCGGCTGGTCAAGATGGGCGACCATTCCTACGGTTTCCCGGTGGTGGACGCCTGGACGCCCTCGGACCGCTGCTCGATCGGCAAGTTCTGCGCGATCGCCCCGGACGTGCGGATCATCACCGGCGGCGAGCACCGGATGGATTGGGTGAGCACGTTCCCGTTTCGGGTTCGCTTTCGCCTGCCGGGGGCCGGCCGGGACGGTCATCCCGGGAGCCGCGGGCCGGTGGTCCTTGGGAATGATGTTTGGATCGGCCAGGGGGCCCGGATCCTCTCGGGCGTAAGGGTCGGCAACGGCGCGGTGGTGGGGGCTTACGCGGTGGTCACCAAGGACGTGCCCGATTATGCCGTCGTGGCTGGCAACCCGGCCCAGCTTATCCGCTACCGGTTTGACCCGGAGACGATCCAGGCTTTGCTCAAGATAGCTTGGTGGGACTGGCCGCTGGAAAAAATTCTGCGCCACGTGGATCTGCTCTGCTCCGACCGCATCCAAGAGTTCATTGCCGCGGCCCGCGGCGAGGACCAAAAGCCGAAAGCGTGAAAAAGCCGCCCCCTCCGCCCAAACGCGCTTGGAACTCTCGGATCTTCCGATGGTCTGCCGCGGTCATCATCTTGTCAGGGGTTGGACTCGCGGCGGTTTACCTGGGCTGGATTCGAAAGCCCCCGGCGGGGGAAAATCCGGCCGAGGCTTCTCCAACCGCGGCTTCGTCTTCGGAACCGGTGCTGGCCCCGTCCTCCGGCTGGATTTCCATCCCCGGCCTGGGCGACGGCCTGACGACCTATGCCCTGACCTGGGAGCCGGAAGGGGAGAGCCGGGGGACCGTCATCCTGCTCCAAGGCGGGTGGACACTCAGCGTGCTGGACCCCAATGTCCAACCCGCGGTGCAACGTCTGGTTCGGGAGGGCTACGAGATCCTGGGCCTGGATTACCGGGGCCGCCCGGGTCACGGCCCACATTTCGACAGCCTGGAGGACATCGGCACCAAGGAAGTGGACGACGTGATCAGCGCGGCCGTTTGGCTCCGGGAGCATCGCCGAGTATCCTTCCTGGCTTTGATCGGCTTTTCCCACGGCGGCGCTCTGGCCCTGCGGGCCGCCGAGGAGTTTCCCGGCCGCGGCCTGGGGTTGGACGCGGTGCTCGCCTACGGGCCGATCACCGACTACGAGGCGTGGTTTGAGTTCTGTTGCGGCCAGAAGCTCGGGTATTGCGAATTGCTGAAGCGGTTTACGCCGGAAGAGCGCTGGCAAGGCTCGGCCATTCACTTCGCGGAGAAGTTGAAGGTTCCGGTCTTTCTGGCGCACGGCAGCCGCGACCGCACCGTGCCCCTGACCCAGTCGCAGGCCTGGCTGGCGGCGCATCCGGATTCGTCGCTTTTCATCTTCCCCGGCGGCCACGGTGACCTGTTCAACCCCGCGGCGCTCGACCTGGGCTTGACCTGGTTGAACCGGGTGCGGAACGATGGGGAAAGAAAGGATTGAAATCTTTTCGGAATTGGGGCATAATGGGTACCGTCGCGCGGGGAGAATCCGCGGCAAAGGGTAACTTGACCATGGCCCTGTTCGGAGGAGATAAAGACAAGCGGAAAGCATCGGAGCCGGCAACGGCCCCGAAGGGGGAAGAGATGATCGGTGGAAAAAAGAACAACGTGCCGGTCCCGACCTCGGGAGAGCTCAACGCCCTCTTGGGCCAGGGCAGCGAGTTCGAGGGCAAGCTCTCGTTCGAGGGCACGGTTCGGATTGACGGGACGTTCCGGGGCGACATCCAGTCCCAGGGCCTGCTTATGATCGGCGAGTCCGCGGTGGTCGAGGCCGAGATCCTGGTGGACACCGCCGTGATCGGCGGCGAGGTGCGGGGCAACATCACCGCCAAGAGCAAGATCGAGTTGCAGGCCAGCGCCCGGGTGACCGGGAACCTCTCGACCCCGGCCCTGGTGGTGAAAGAAGGCGCCCGCTTCGACGGCCAGTGCCAGATGCAAAACCGCGAGCGGCCAGCCCGGCCGGTGACCCTGCTCGGCGGACCTGCCCAACAAGAAGGATCCAATTCCCCGGCTCCGTAATTGGGCCGGCTCATCCCCCGACTGAAGGAGCGCGGTCCCGGAACCGTTGCGGCCGGAGGGATGGGAGTGAAAAAGTCTCGAATGACGCAAGTAGTTGGATTGCGTGGGCGCCGAACCCCCCTGGCGGTCTCGGCGCTCGGCTTGATGCTCTTTCCTCTCGCGGCACTCGCCTCCGAAGCCGCAGAGGCCGGTCGCCATCTCTGGCAGCCGCCGCTCTGGAGCATCACCGGCTTCGTGCTCATGCTCCTGAGCATCGCCGTCATTCCCCTGGTCAAGTCCCACTGGTGGGAATCCAACCGGCACAAGGGCTACGTCGTCGCCGCGCTCGGCATTCCTCTCGGCCTCTACGTGATCCATCACGACGGGCACGCGCTCGTCCGCAGCCTCCACGAATACGAGCAGTTCCTGATCCTGCTCGCTTCGCTCTTCGTTATTTCCGGCGGCATTATCCTGCACGGCGACATCCACTGCCGGCCCCGCAACAACGTGGTCTTCCTGGCCATCGGCACCTTGCTCGCCAGCTTCATCGGCACCACCGGCGCGGCCATGCTCTTGATCCGGCCCCTGCTCGCCTCCAACTCCGAGCGGAAGCACGTCAAGCACACGGTGATCTTTTTCATCTTCCTGGTCGCCAACATCGGCGGCTCGCTGACCCCGCTGGGCGACCCGCCGCTCTTCCTCGGGTATCTGCGGGGCGTGCCCTTCACCTGGACCTTCCGGCTCTGGCAGCTGTGGCTTCCCACCAGCTTGTTCCTGCTCGCCCTCTATTTCCTGCTCGACACCTACTTTTGGAAAAAGGAAACCCCGGAAGCCCGGCACTGGGACGAGGAGCATGTGATCCCTTTGAAGCTCCGGGGCAACCTCAACTTCCTTTTCCTGCTCGGGGTAATCGCGTCAATTTATTTCTACCCGGACATGCTGAAATTCATGGTCGGCCGGCTGGGCATCCCGGAGAGCCAGGCCGAGGTCATCCCGGTGCGTGAAGCATTGATGGTCCTGATGGCGGTCCTGTCCTGGAAGTTCACGCCCATCGAAAACCGCCGCGACCAGAAATTCACCTTCCACCCCATCATCGAGGTGGCGGTGCTCTTTCTGGGCATCTTCGTCACCATGATCCCGGCCCTGGTCATCCTCAACCACTGGGGCCCCACCGCCCCCATTCGACAGCCCTGGCACTTCTTCTGGATGACCGGCGGCCTCTCCAGCTTCCTGGATAATGCCCCCACCTACCTGACTTTCCTCTCCCTGGGCACCGGCCAGCCGGTGCCCGAGGGCATGGCCCGGGTCCTGCTCCACCAGGGAGCCGAGATTAAACAAGTCACCCTGCTGTCCATCTCCGCCGGCGCGGTGTTCATGGGCGCCAACACCTACATCGGCAACGCGCCCAACTTCATGGTGAAATCCATCGCCGAGGAAAACAGCATCAAGATGCCTTCTTTCTTCGGCTACATGGGCTGGTCGGTCGCGATCCTGATCCCGACCTTTATCGCCCTGACCCTGGTGTTTTTTCTCTGAGGTTCTTTGTGAAAACTGAAGCTGGGGCAAGGCTGAAAACCGGCCCCATTAATTTAAAATTAAAATTGGGTTAATATGCTTGCAATTTTTCCGCAGGTAGTGTAGAAAAAATTTGCTCTGGAGTCCTGATATACTCGCAGCTGTGGCAAAGTCACCCTCGATTTCTGAAAAAAAGGAGATCGTGCTTGATTAGTATCAATCTCACCTTGCTGGTTCAAATGGGCGTCTTCCTGGCGGTGTTGGTCATCCTCAACCGCCTCCTCTTCCAGCCGATCCTCGCGACCTTTGACGAACGCACGCGCCGGGTGGAGGACGCCAAGACCCAGGCCCGCGCCCTGGAAGCCGAGACGGCCAAGCAGGTGGCGGCTTACCAGGGACAACTGGAGGAGGCGCGCACCGAGGGGGAGCGCTTGCGGGAGGCCATGCGCAAGATGGCGTTGGCGGAAAACGAGCGTCTGGTCCGGCAGACGCGGGAAGAAACCGGCGACACGCTGGGCGAGTTGCGGGAACGGATCGCCCGCGAGTATAGGGAGGCTTCCGCCACGCTCAAGGTCGAGGCCCGGGAGATGGCCCGGGAAGTGGCGGTCCAGGTGCTGGGCCGGCCGGTTCAGTAGATAATAGATCAAGGGGTAAGAGGTGGCGGCGAACAACAGCGATCAAAAGGCCAAGAAGAAAATGATCACCTTGATGGTGATCTGGACTCTGCTGGGGATTATTTTCACGGTGGTGCTGGCCCTGGTGCAGCCGTTCGGCATCCAGGGCATCAAAGGCGCTCTGAGCGTGGGCTGGCACCTGCCCAATTTCCTGATCCTGGTCACCATCCTCTGGTATTTCGGACGGGGGCCGCTCAAGGAGCACCTGGTGCAGCGCCGGGCCGGCCTGGCCGAAGCGATCGCCGAGGCCGAGCGGCAAAAGCTGGCGGCCGAAGACCGTCACCAGGAATACCGGGAAAAGCTGGACCGGATCGGCGAAGAGATGGCGGGCCTGAAGCAGGCCATGCGCGAGGAGGCGGAGCGGGAGAAGGAGCGGATCCTGGCCGCGGCGCGGGACGAAGCGGCGCGCATCCGCCACGAGGCCGAGTTCACCTCCCGCCAGGAGTTGAGCAAGGCCCGGGCCGCCTTGCGGGAAGAGGCCGCGGCGCTGACCGTGGAGCTGGCGGAGAAGGTGATCCGCCAGGTGATTAACGACCAGGACCAGGAGCGGATTCTGCGCGACTATCTGGAGCGAGTGGAGTTGAAACCATGATTCAGGGAAGCCTGGCCCGCCGCTATGCGCGGGCGTTGCTCGCCATCGGCCGCGAGGAAAACCGCCTGGAGGCGCTGGCCTCGGAGCTGGCACGGTTTGTGGAACTGCTCTTGGAGGACAAGAACCTCTACGAAGTTTTGCTGGGACCGACCGTGCCCCGGCCCCAGCGCGACGCCGTCCTGCGGGAGGTGGCTCGGCGCATGAAGCTTTCCGACACCCTGGTGCGCTTCCTGCGCCTGCTCGACGACCGGCGCCGGCTCGACTATCTGCCCCGCATCCTCGGCTCGTTCCGGGAGATGCTGGACGAGGCCCAGGGCCGGGTGCGGGCCTCGGTAACCACGGCGGCGGCGCTTTCGGCCGCGGCTGAAGAACAGATCAAGGCCACCTTGAAGAAACTGACGGGCAAAGAGGTCATCATGACCGTGGAAGTGAATCCCGAACTGATCGGCGGAGTGGTCACCCGGGTCAGCGGCTTGCTCCTCGACGGCTCGATCAAAACCCAGCTTCGGCAGATGCGGCGGGAGTTGGCCAACGTCTCGTGATGGATGAGATGGTGTCAAGTGTCAGGTGTCACGTATCAGGCAAGATGAAGAAGATTTCCGAATTGCTTTTTCTTGACTCCTGACACGCTACGGTTCTTCAGAGGAAAGAGGAGTAACTAACCATGGCAGAAATACGCGCTGCGGAAATCAGCGAAATCATCCGCAAGGAAATCCAGGAATACGACCGCAAGGTCGAGGTGGCCGAGACCGGCACCGTGCTCTCCGTCGGCGACGGCATCGCCAAGGTCTATGGCCTGGAAAAGTGCATGGCCATGGAGCTCTTGGAGTTCCCCGGCGGGCTCTACGGCATGGCGCTCAACCTGGAAGAGGACAACGTGGGCGTGGCCATCTTCGGGGAGGTCACCCACATCAAGGAAGGCGACGTGGTCAAGCGCACCGGCCGGATCGCCGAGGTGCCGGTGGGCGACGCCGTCATCGGCCGGGTGGTGAGTCCGCTGGGCCTGCCGCTCGACGGCAAGGGACCCATCGCCATGAAGGAGACCCGCCGGATCGAGATCAAGGCGCCGGGCATAGTCTGGCGCGAGCCGGTGAAAGAGCCGCTGCAGACCGGGCTCAAGGCGATTGACTCGATGATCCCCATCGGCCGGGGCCAGCGGGAGCTGATCATCGGCGACCGCCAGACCGGGAAGACCGCGTTGGCGCTGGACACCATCATCAACCAGAAGGGGCAAGGGGTCTATTGCTTCTACGTGGCCATCGGCCAGAAGCAGAGCACGGTGGCGCGGGTGGTGGACAAGCTCACCCAGATGGGGGCCATGGAATACACCACCGTGATCTCGTCCACGGCGAGCGAGCCGGCCCCGCTCCAGTTCATCGCCCCCTATGCCGGCTGCACCATGGGTGAATTCTTCCGCGACTCCGGCCGGCACGCCCTCTGCATCTACGACGACCTCAGTAAGCACGCCCAGGCCTACCGCCAGCTCTCGCTCCTGCTCCGCCGTCCGCCGGGACGCGAGGCCTATCCCGGCGACGTCTTCTACCTCCACTCCCGGCTCTTGGAGCGCGCGGCCAAGATGAACGACAAGCACGGCGGCGGCTCGCTCACCGCGCTCCCGGTAATCGAGACCCAGGCCGGCGACGTCTCCGCCTATATCCCGACCAACGTCATCTCCATCACCGACGGCCAGATTTTCCTTGAGACCGACCTCTTCTACGCCGGCGTGCGGCCGGCCGTGAACGTGGGCATCTCGGTCTCCCGGGTGGGCGGCAACGCCCAGATCAAGGCCATGAAGCAGGTGGCCGGCTCGCTCCGGCTCGACCTCGCCCAGTTCCGGGAGATGCAGGCCTTTGCCCAGTTCGGCTCGGACCTGGACAAGGCCACCCTCAACCAGCTTAACCGCGGCGTCCGGCTGGTGGAAATTCTGAAGCAGCCCCAGTATCAGCCCATGCCGGTGGAGAAGCAGATCGTGATTATCTATGCCGGCACCCGGGGCTTTTTGGATGCTCAGCCCTTGGATGCGCTCGCGCGCTTCGAGAAGGAGCTGCTCACCCTGGTGGAGAACAAGCACCCGGAGTATTTGAAGGAGATCAAGGACAAGAAGAAGATCGAGGAAGCGCTGGAGAAGAAGCTGGACGAGTTGCTGGAGGCATTCGTTAAAGAGTTTAAGGTTTGAATGGCATTTCGTAGGGGCGCAATTGATTGCGCCCAAGAATCCAGAAGTAAGGGCGCGATGAATCGCGCCACTACAAGCACCAGGAAAAAAGATGGCGACGTTACGTGACATTAAGCGGCGGATTCGGAGCGTGAAGAGCACGCAGCAGATCACCAAGGCCATGTACATGGTGAGCGCGGCCAAGCTCCGGCGGGCGCAGGAAGGCGCGGAATCGAACCGGCCCTATGCCCGGGCGTTTGAGGGGGTGGTGGCGAGCCTGGCCAAGCGGGCGGAGAAGAAGGACCACCCGCTTCTTAAGGTGCGCGAGGAAAAGAAGATCGAGCTAGTCCTGGTGACCTCCGACCGGGGCCTATGCGGCGGCTTTAACTCCAACCTGATCCGCACCGCCGAGGCTTTCCTCAAAGAGCGCCGGCCCCGGCACGAAGCGGTGGTGCTCTCGGTGATCGGCAAGAAGGCCCGCGATTACTTCCGCCGGCGCAAGGTGGAGTTGCGCCTGGCCGAGGTGGACGTGCTCCGGAGTCTGGAGTATGCCCGGGCCGCGGCGCTGGGCCAGGACTTGATCAGCCGCTACCTGAGCGGCGAGGTGGACGGGGTGTATTTGGTTTACTCGGTGTTCAAGTCGGCCATGGTGCAGCGGCCGACCACGGTCCGGCTCTTGCCCCTGGAGCTGCCCACGGAGGAAGGGACCGCGGCGGTGGACTATATTTACGAGCCGAATGCGAAAGCGGTGCTGGAGGATCTCTTGCCGCGTTACGTGCGGGTGCAGTTTTACCGGTCGCTCCTGGAATCGCGGGCGAGCGAGCACGGGGCGCGGATGACCGCGATGGACGCGGCCACCTCCAACGCCTCGGACATGATCAGCAAGCTGACGCTCCAGTTCAACCGGGCGCGGCAGGCGGCGATTACCAAGGAGTTGATGGAGATTATCGGGGGGAAGGAAGCGCTGGAGAAGTAGTATGTCGTATGTAGTATGTTGTATGTAGGGAAAATGCCGGAAACAGAATACAGAGAAGCAGGGACGAGGCGGGGGATTGAAGATTTCAGGGATTTGATTGCCTGGCAGAAGGCCCATGCCCTGGTGTTGAGCATTTACCAGATTACGAAAAAGTTTCCTGAGGATGAGAGGTTTGGTTTAACGATCCAGATGCGGCGAGCGGCTGTATCCATCGCCGCCAATTTGGCGGAAGGTTTCAAACGTCGAGGGGAAAAAGGCAAGGTCCAGTCCTGCAACATCAGCCAGGGTTCTTTGGAAGAGGTGCGATACTATTTGATTCTAACCCACGATCTCGGATACGGGGAGAGCGCGGAGAATTTAATGGCTTCATGTGACGAGATAGCTCGGCTGATAACCGGATTAATCAATTCAGCCGGAGCAATCAGCTTGGGCAAAAAATAACGGAATTTAAGATTATCTACATACAATATACGACATACTACATACTTTTTAACTTGCGGAGGCAGACATGCGAATTGGAAAGGTCATCCAAGTCATCGGCGCGGTGGTGGACGTGCACTTCGAGGGCGAGCTGCCCGAGATCTTCAACGCGCTCACGGTATCGAACCCGGGGATCAACAGCGAGCCGGAAAACCTGGTGCTGGAAGTGGCCCAGCACCTGGGCGAGAACACGGTCCGCACCATCGCCATGGACATGACCGACGGGTTGGTCCGGGGCATGGAGGTCAAGGACACCGGCGACGGGATCAAGGTGCCGGTGGGCGAGGCCTGCCTGGGCCGGATCATCAACGTGGTCGGGAAGCCGGTGGACGAGGGCGGTCCGATCCAGACCGACAAGTTCTACCCCATCCATCGGCCGGCGCCCTCGTTCCAGGATCAGGAGACCAAGGTCGAGATGTTCGAGACCGGAGTCAAGGTGATTGACCTGCTCGAGCCTTACTCCAAGGGCGGCAAGATCGGGCTCTTCGGCGGCGCCGGGGTGGGCAAGACCGTGATCATCATGGAGATGATCCACAACGTGGCCCTGCACCACGGCGGTTACTCGGTCTTTGCCGGGGTGGGCGAGCGCACCCGCGAAGGGAACGACCTCTGGCTGGAAATGAAGCAGAGCCGGGTCATCGAAAAGACGGCGCTGATCTACGGCCAGATGAACGAGCCGCCCGGGGCCCGCGCCCGGGTGGGGCTGACCGCGCTGACCGCGGCCGAATACTTCCGCGACGAAGAGGGCCAGGACGTGCTCCTCTTCATTGACAACATCTTCCGCTTCACCCAGGCCGGCTCCGAGGTGTCCGCGCTCCTCGGCCGCATCCCCAGCGCCGTGGGTTACCAGCCCACCCTGGGCACCGACCTGGGCGAGCTCCAGGAGCGGATCACCTCGACCAAGAAAGGCTCGATCACCTCGGTGCAAGCCATTTACGTGCCGGCCGACGACCTGACCGACCCGGCGCCGGCCACCACCTTCGCCCACCTCGACGCCACCACCGTGCTTTCGCGCCAGATCTCGGAGCTGGGCATTTACCCGGCGGTGGACCCGCTGGATTCCACCTCCCGGATCCTTGACCCCGCGGTGGTGGGCGAGGAGCACTACCGGGTGGCCCGCATGGTCCAGAGGATTCTCCAGAAATACAAAGACCTGCAGGACATCATCGCCATCCTGGGCATGGACGAGCTTTCGGACGAGGACAAGATCACCGTGGCCCGGGCCAGGAAGATTCAAAGGTTCCTGTCCCAGCCCTTCCACGTGGCCGAGGAGTTCACCGGCCGCAAGGGCAAATACGTGAAGGTGGAGGACACAGTGCGGGGTTTCCGGGAGATCTGCGAGGGCAAACACGACGAGATGCCGGAGCAGGCCTTTTACATGGTAGGCGGGATCGAGGAAGCGATGGAGAAGGCCAAGCAGTTGGCCGCGGCGTGATCTTGTGCTTTGGTGAAGGTGAACGTGCACGTGAATGAATGGTGGTTGCGCGGGTGAGGGCACCCGCGCCCCTAAAGTCAGTAGGAGAGTTGGTTGGTGAGTAGCCATGGCGGAAAAATTTAATTTTGAACTGGTGACCCCGGAGCGGAGGCTGGTGCAGGCTGAAGTGGAGTCGGTCACCGCGCCGGGCGAGCTGGGCGAGTTCGGGGTGCTGCCGGGCCACCGGCCGCTTTTGACGCTGCTCAAGACCGGGGTGCTGACCTTTGTGCAAAACGGCGTGGCGGAGCGGGTGGCGATTTCCGGCGGGTATGCGGAGGTCTCCGAGGAAGGGGTCAGGGTGCTGGTGGAGAGCGCGGAGCTTTCCGGGGAGATTGTCACGGCTGAAGCCGAGGAGACCCTGGCTCGGGCTGAAGCGGACATCAAGAAGCTGGACCCGATCGAGCAGGCGGAGGCTTTGGCCCAGGCCCAAGCGGCCCGCGACCTGGCCCTGGCCCGGATCCTCGCGGCCAGGAAAACTTGAGAAAAGAAGCTGTTAAGAACCCCCCGGTGATAGGGGAAAATGCGGGGAAAGGGGCGCGAGTGATCGCGCCTTTTTTCAATTGTAATCTGGCCACATCTTTTTATCTGGAAAGATAATTTTAACCGCGGATTAACGCGGATGAACGCGGATAGAAAAACAAAAAAGAGATTTATCCACCAAGGACACGAAGGGACACGAAGAAACGAAGCCGTATTAAATTCCCTTGCCTTCGCGCTCAGTTAAAGAATTTCCTTAAATCTGCGAAATCTGCGTAATCTGTGGATGCTCTTCTTTTGTTTTCTTGTCTTTTGCCATTCTTGTCTTTTCATGGATAAATCCTTTCTTCCTCTTCATTTGCGTTTATCCGCGTCCATCTGCGGTTTCCAATTCTTCTTCGGTTGCGGCCCGGCCGCGCTGTGGAATCAAAAGAAGAATTCCTTCAGGTTCAAGTTCAAGGGGAAGAAGCCTTGATACCTTGACGCCCTGACACCTTGACACCCTGCCCCCCCTTGCGTTGCGGCGCAAGAAAAATGCCCTCGCTCTCTCTATTATATTTTGAAGGAATCCTTGACGATTCCGCATTTTCTTGATATAAAATAAGAGCTTTATTCTTGAGGGCTTTAAGCGCCGGCTGCCGGGCCGGGATCAATCTCCCGGCGCGGGGTTCCGGGAGGGAAAGATGAGACGAGCACAGGGCAAGGTATTCTTGGGTCTGGGTCTGGCCGTGGGCCTCCTCGGGTTGTCGGCCTGTTTCTTCTTGCCCGGCACCGAGGACGGCGGCGCGACCGGCGACCTCCGGGCGCCGGTTGCAACCATCACCGCTCCCGCCGACGGTTTTGCCACCGACCAAACTACCTTATTGGTCACCGGCACCGCCTCGGACACGCACATTGTTACCAGCGTGGTGGTATTTGGTTGCCGAGAGGGCAACACCATAGACCGAGATAACCCTTGTTTTCCCCAGATGCTGGCTGCGGGAACTTTGGATGATGGCCAAGTCCTGCCCGTGGCCGCGATTAGCCTGGTAGATGACTTTGATAGCTGGAGTGCTTCATTAAGCTTTTTCGGAGATGCCGGGGTAGCCAGAGAATACACCATTAACGTAGGCACCATGGACGATGGAGGAAATTACAAGTTTAACGCAGCCAGTATCAAGGTCACGGTCGGAGGCCCGGATACCTTTGGCCCGCTGCTGACTATTATTGCTCCCATGAATAATCAAACGGTTCTGGTGGACACCATTCCGGTCGTGGGAAAAGCGCGCGATACAAATTGGATCGCCTCGATTACCGTTGATCCGGGAACCGGTCCCGTGCCGGCTGAGAGTCTCTACGGCAATACCCTGGACATTTGGCGAGTGCAGATTCCCGTTGCTCTAGGCGGGAATACCATTACCATCGTGGCTACGGATGGGCTGGCCAACGCCGACTCTTTGACCCTGCATATCACCAGGGCCGATCCCACCGCCAATATGACTCCTCTTATCAACACTCCCGTTCCTCCCAATCCCAATCTTTTTACCATGGGCTATAACGGAGGTTCTGCTCCGGAACAGCCCGAGCACACAGTCCTTTTATCGGATTATTACCTGGATCGTTATGAAACTTCCTTTGCGGACTACTTGTTATGCTATTACACTCTGGATGATCCGGCAAATAATGCCGGCTCTCATCATTGTCCATTGGTCGGGAGTGAGGATGTCGTGTTTGAGGATGTTCTGATTCCGGTCGGTTCACCCAAAAACCCTGACCCCTGGGATAATTATGATACCTTGGCTTATCCTTTGCTCGGTCGGGAAAACTACCCGGTTCGAAACATTGATAAGTTTTCCGCGGAATGGTTTTGCAATTGGAATGGAGCAAAACGGCTTCCGACCGAGGCGGAATGGGAGCGGGCGGCCCGGGCCGGTGCCGGCGCCAATAATGAGCCCGATGGCCGGTTAAATCCCCTCGGCGGCAATACGGTTGATTGTGCCACAGCCAACGTCCTGGGCTGCATTGGGCATGTGCTCGCGGTAAATGACCCCATCTACGGGGCCAATCCCTTAGGTGTTTATCATTTGGCGGGCAACATGATGGAATGGGTTCAGGATTTTTATCAGGACGATTATTATTCCGTCTTAAAGCCCCTGGAACCGGTCCCGGATCCCCTGATGGATGTTGAAGCCAATAGCACTTGCCTTAATGGCAGTTGGGACTGCATCGTCAATCGAGGCGGGTCTTACACCTCCAGCGCGCAAGTAGCGCGCAGCACTTTCCGTAATTACTATGATGACCCGTGGCAAATCGGAATGGATTACATGATCGGCTTCCGCTGCGCCGCGGATGGGCCCTGAGGTAATTTTGGATTTTAGATTTTGGATTTTGGATTGCCCAGAATCCATTAATCAAAAATCCGAAATCCAAAATCCGAAATCGAGCAACGGTTTTAACGATGGCCCCGCCTGATCATGACGCCCAGAAGCAACTGCTGATTGACTGCTGGAACAAAAAGCGGGGGGCCTGGGAAGCATTTGTGGCGCAATATTCCCGGCTGATCTATTACAGCATCCAGCGGGCCTCGCAGATGAAGAGTTACCCGGTGACCCCCGAGGAGTTGGAGGACCTGTTCAACGAGATTTTCGAGCTTTTGATCCGGGACGATTGCAAGAAGTTGCGGCAATACCGGGGGGACCGGGGTTGCAGCGTGGCGACGTGGCTGCGGACCATCGCCACCCGGCACGTGCTGGATCATATCCGGCGTTCGGGCCGCACCTATCTGCGGGTGGATTTTGAGGCCGAGTCGGAAGCGGCGGTGATGGAAAGTTCGTTGCAGGAACCGGCGCTGAGCCCGGAAGAGATGCTGCTGATTAAGGAACGGGAAGAGATCGTGGCCCAGGCCATTGCCGAGCTGAGCGAGGACGACCGGCGTTTTGTGGAGCTTTACTATCTTAAGGAGCTGCCGCCGGAGGATGTGGCCCAGGCGCTCCGGGTGACGGTGAGCACGGTTTATAGCCGGGTGAACCGGCTGAAATCCAAGATCAGCGAAAAAATTCAAAAAGGCGCAAGAAAATGAAGCGAAGGGCGTCTATTTAGGGTAATTGGGGATGGGCTTTTTTTGAGGTCGGGGAGATGCAAGAGTTAGATAAAATTATCAAAAACCAAATCGCGGCTCTTTCCAGCCGGCCCAGAGATCCGGGGCCCTGTCCGGCGGAGGAGGTCCTGGCGGGTTTTTTGGACGGCGGTCTGACCGGCTTGGAGGAGACCGCGGTCCGGGAACATCTGCTGGAATGCCCGAGTTGCCTGGAGGCGGCGCGGATAATTTCCCGCCTGGCCGAGGATACTGCGGCTGAAGCGGAGCGGGTTCCGGTCAAGCTCTTGCGCAAGGTGATGCGGCTGGATCCGGCCAAAGAAGGGCTTTGGGATATTGTGATCAAGTTCGGTCAAGGGGTGGCCGAGGTGATCCGGGGCGCGGGCGAGGCGGTGAGCTACACCCGGGCCATCCCGGAGATGGTCCGCTCCGAAAAGCAGGCGGTCTCCGAAACCCTGGTAACCTTTGCCAAGGTGTTCCCGCCTTACAAGGCCGAGGTGGAAGTGGAGAAGGTGAAGCCGGACCGGAGCGAGATCACGGTGCGGGTGCGCGAGCTGGAAGGCGCCCGGCCGCCGCGGGGCTTGCGGGTGAGCATGTTCGCCGCGGCCCGGGAGCTGGAGAGCTATTTAGTTGACGACGAAGGCCAGGTGGTCTTCGAGAACGTCCGTTTTGGCAAATACCGGTTGAATATTTTCCAATCCGGAAAAGAAATCGGGAAGATTTCCTTGAACATGAAAGGAGAGGGGAGTCATGGCGGATCAAGACACCAAGGATAAGGTCCAACCCGGGGCTGAGGGCTCATCGGGGGCGAAGGGGGAAGAATCCCTTCCCCGCTCGGTGAACGAGATCCTGCAGGCCCGGATGAAGCTGGAAGATCAGCAGCGGCAACTGGACCAGATGATCAAGGATAAGTTCCAGCGCAACGTCACCATCCTGTTCACGGACATCAAGGGGTCCACCGCCTTCTTCGAGACCTACGGCGACGTGGAAGGCCGGGCCATGGTCCAGCGGCACAACGAGCTTCTTTTCCCCAGCATCACCGGGCACGGGGGCAAGGTGGTCAAGACCATCGGCGACGCGATCATGGCCATGTTCGAGGACCCGGTCCAGGGCGTCCTCGCCGCCATGGAGATGCAGAAGGTCCTGGATGAGCACAACAAGAGCCAGGACCAGAAGCACAAGCGGATCGGGGTGCGGATGGGGCTCAACTACGGGCCGGCGGTGATCGAGGAGAACGACGTCTTCGGCGACGCGGTCAACCTGGCGGCGCGGGTCGAGTCCACGGCCGACGCCGGCCAAGTCCTGATCTCGGAGGACCTCTACAAGCAGGTGCGCAAGTCCGACGACATCATTTGCCGCTTCTTCGGCGAGACCGAGGCCAAGGGCAAGACCGAGCCGGTCAAGCTCTACCGGGTGATCTGGAGCGAAGAGCAGTTGGTGTCCGAAGAAGAGTTCAAGAAGACCGGCACCCGCCGGGCTTCGGACAAGCGGGGCAAGGTGATCAAGGGCCGGGTGATCGAGCTGCACGTCTCCCGCGAGGCCGACAAGATGAAGGTGAGCGTGTTCGAGCGGGCCCGGGGCGAGGAGAAGACGGTCCAGCAATACGACACCCAGAAGCTCAATGACGCCGTGATCCGCGAGGCCTGCGAGGAGATCGTGAACTTATTGAACCGGGCCAACAAGCGGGGCAAGATCACCAAGGAGATCCTCAAGCAGTTGCAGGCCGTCGGGCAGCGGCTGTTCGACCACCTGCTCACCCCGGAGGCCAAGGAGAAGATCGGCCACAGCGAGGCCGAGGACCTGGTGATCCGGATGGACGACCAGTTGGTCCACATCCCCTGGGAACTGCTCTTCGACGGCACCCAGTTCCTCTGCCAGCGCTACAGCATGGGCCGGATCGTGGCCACCCGCCAGCGCGTGGCCGAGGCCGCCAGCCGGCACATTGCCAAGCCGCTCAAGATGCTGATCCTGGCCGACCCCCGGGGCGACCTGCCCTCCAGCCGCACCGAGGGCCAGGCCATCCGCGACCTCCTCGACCCGGAGCACGAGCTGATCTCCGCCAACCTCAAGGTCTCGGAGATTGACAGCAACTTTGCCAAGAACAAGCTGCGCGACTACGACGTTATCCATTACGCCGGTCACACCGATTATGATACCCAGAACCCGGAGAAGTCCGGCTGGCTGCTCTCCGACGGCAAGCTCTCCAGCGCGGAAATCCGGGCCATGGCCGGGAAAAAGCCCATGCCCGCTTTCGTCTTTGCCAATTCCTGCGCCTCCGGCCAGACCGATACCTGGCAGATCAAGGCCGATTATGAGCGGGAGATCTTCGGCCTGGCCAACGCTTTCCTGGTCTCCGGCGTCCAGCACTACATCGGGACTTTCTGGGATATCCTCGACGAGCCCGGTCTCGAGTTCGCCCAGGCCTTTTACCGCGAGGTGATGGCCGGCCGGTCCATCGGCGAAGCCGTGCGCAAGGCCCGTCTGCACCTGATTGACAAATACGGCGAAGAAACCATCGTCTGGGCCTCCTATATGCTTTATGGTGATCCGACCTTCAGTTATCTCGCCGAGGTTGCGGAGGCCGAGGAAGCCGCCGGGGAGGCCAAGGCCGAAGTCCCCACTCCTCCTCCCGGCGCTTATCCCGTTTACATGGCCCCCGGCCAACCCGTGGTCATGCGCGGTGGTGAGACCGTAGCCTTCGGCGCCAAGTCCGGCATGTCAACCGGCATGAAAGCCCTGCTCGCGTTGATTGTCATCGCGGTCCTGGGCATCGCCGGCCTGCTCGCCTATCAGAGCGGAGTCCTCGGCGGCCAAGGCGCGGCCGAATACCTGGTCGCGGGCAATACCGCCCTTGATAACGGCGATATGGCAACGGCGATCAGCCAATACCAGCAGGCGGTTCAGGCCCGCCAGGGCAGTCCCGCGGAAAAAGCCGAGGCCTTTGTCAAGCTGGGCCGGATTTACTCCGGCCAGGGCAACAGCGCCCAGGCCGTGCAGAATTACCAGGCCGCGGTGGAGGCCGACGGCGGCAACGTGGAAGCGGCCATGAACCTGGGTTCGAAGCTGCTCTCCCTGGGCAATGCCGCCCAGGCCCAGACCGCGTTCCAGACCGCGCTCTCGGCCAGCCCCGGCGACGCCATGGCCACCCGGCTCCTGGCCGAGGCAATGAACATGCAGAAGCTGGCCGGGGACAAGGCCTACCAGGCCAACCTGAACAAGACCGTGGACGAGCTGGTGGATCGGTATAAGAAGGGCCAGATGGCCATGCCGGCCGGTCCGGGGGAAGAATGGACTTCCAAGCCTTTGACCTTGACTTTCATTGATTTCACGGCCAAGGGCCGGGCCGCCCAGATGGAAGGGGAGGACGATTTCATTCAACTGGCGGTCAACGACGCGCTGCGGACGACCGGCCGGATGGAAGTGGTGGAGCGCGAGAAGATTGACAAGATCATCTCGGAATTGAACCTGTCCAGCTCGGTGCTGGCCAGCGAAGAGACCCGGTTGAAACTGGGCCGGCTCTTCTCCGCCCGGCTGATCGCGACCGGCGCCATCCTCCGCTACGCCAACGAGACCCAGGTCAGCCTGCGCCTGATCGAGACCGAGACCACCCAGGTCAAGGTGGCGGTCACGCCCAAGCCGCTCTTGGCCGCGGCCAAGCCCGCCCAGATCGCGGACGCGATTACCAAGGAGCTGGTGGCCAAGGTGCGCAAGGCCTACCCGCTGCGGGGGATCGTGGCCGCGGTGGAAAAGGACGGCAGCGTGGTGCTGAACCTGGGGAGCAAGGCCGGCCTGACCTCGGGCACCAAGCTCAACCTGCTGGAAGAACAGGTGTTGCAGGTGGCGGGCAAGAGCCTGACCAAGCGCAATCCCGTGGGCATCCTGGAAGTGACCGGGGTGGAAGACGAGCTGGCCTATGCCAAGGTTGTGTCCGGCGCGGCCAGGAAGGACATGAAAGTCGAAGAAGTGGTGCAATGAGCACGGTCTCCCCTGCTTCCGGCAGGGGCCAGGCCGAGAGCATCTGTCTTGCGAATGCCTTTGCTCCCAGCGGGGTGAAGGCATTCGATTTGGGGACACCATTCAGATGGTGTCCCCCACGGATCAAGGAGGGGCAGGTTGACTTTGGTCATCAGGATGAATTGGAAAAAGGGAACCGCGCTGGCGGCGCTGATTGCGGGCCTTCTCGCCTTCGGGGCCCAGGCCCAGGTCTTGGACTTCACCATTACCAGCGCGCCCTCTCCGGTCGGCTCGGGCGCGCGGGCCATGGGCCAGGCCGGCGCTTTCATCGCCACCGCCGACGACGGCACCGCGGCCAGTTGGAATCCCGCGGCTCTTATTATTTTGGAGAAGCCCGAGGCCGCGGTGGTGGGAAGCTCGGAAGGGCAGGCCCGGCTTTACCGGGATGAGGACGACCAGTCCTTTACTTCCTACTCCTTTAACTACATCGCCGCCTCCTATCCCTTTTCCATCAAGGAAAAGAACTTCGTGGTCAGCCTCAACTACCAGCGGCTGTTCGATTTCAACTACCACCTGGAGCGGAACCTGGCCGGCCTGGTGCCGAGCCAGGTGGCTTATGGCGCGGCCTCTTTCGACGATCATCCCTGCGGCTGCCTGGATGCCGGCGGGGGTTTTATTCCTTGCGACGGCTCCGCCGGGCCGGTGGCTTCGTATATTCCCTGCACCGCGGGCACGCCCACGGATCCTACCGATGACTTTTACCTGGGCGTGGTCAACCAGGACGTCAAGCGGGTCCAGGCGCTGCGCCAGGAGGTCACCCAGACCGGCGACATCGGGGCGGTGGCGCCGGCTTTCGCCGTCCAGATCATTCCCAGGTTCTCCCTTGGCTTCACCTACAACTTCTGGATGGACGGCTTTGTCAACCGGGGCTACACCCGCACCACCGAACAGCGCCAGACCGTGTTCGAGCAGAACAACAGCTTCACCTTCCAGGACCTGAACCTGAACCTGGAATACGATCCCGGGATTGATGTCGGCTTTCCCGCGCCGGGCGTGCCCACGGTCACCCGCTCGCATCTCAAGATTGACGAGAGGTTCCGGTTCCGGGGCCAGAACTTCAACCTCGGGCTGCTCGCCAAGGTCACCGGCCGCACCAGCGTGGGCCTGGTCTGGCGCTCCGGCTTTGACGCGGACGTGAAGTGGAAATATGAATACCTCCAGACCCAGTCGCGCCTGGTGGGCGATACCTTTCAGCAGATCGGTTCCGCCACCCGCAGCCATTTCTCTGAAGACATCACCATGCACTTCCCCGACTCCTTCGGGCTTGGCGTCGCCAACCGCTTCTCCGACGCCTTCAGCATGGAGGCCGACGCCACCTTGGTCCGCTGGGATACCTTTACCACCGAGATGATAGTGACCGATCCTCTCACCGGCCGGCGGCGCAAGGAAACTTTCAGCGCGGTGAGCGGGCTCCGCCGGAGCGAGTCCGGGGTGGACCCGACCGCCACCGTCCGCCTCGGCGGCGAGTATATTTTCATCCGGGAAAAATACGCGGTGCCGCTCCGGGCCGGCGCGTTTTACGATCCCCAGCCGGCCGAAAAATCTCCTCAGAATTATTGGGGCGGCACCCTGGGCGCCGGCTTTGCCTGGAAAGGGATCATTGTCGACGCGGCTTACATTTACCGGTTTGCCAACGACGTGGACCTGATCACCACCACCAACGCCGCCGGCACCCGCCTGGCCCAGATCGAGCGGGGCGACGTGCAGCAGCACTCTTTCCTGCTTTCCACCATCTATCATTTCGAATAGCGAGGAAGACCATGAAAGTCACCAGAGCTCTTTTACTCGGGACCGGGTTGACCCTGGGCCTCTTCGGCTTCGGCCGGGACCTGCCCGGCAAGGGGCCGGAATGTGTCAAGAACGGGGTCAAGTATGGGGTGGTCAAGGGCAATTTCCGCGAAGAGTGGTGGAATTACCAGGAGCGGGGCATGTCCTACCTGGAAGGCGGATGCTACGAGCCGGCGCTGGCCGACCTTGACCATGCCATCAAGCTGCGCCGCCAGGTGGACCGCAAGGAGGGCGACCAGCGCCGCGCCCGCACCTACGGCATGCACTTCGCGGATTACTTCGGCCACCGGGAAAAGGGCATCGCCCTTTTTGAGCTGGGGCAGGTGGACCAAGCCATCCAGGAGCTGGAGACCTCGCTCTCGAGTGCCGAGTCGGCCCGGGCCCAGTATTACCTGGACAAGGCGCGCAAGGCCAAACTGGAAGAGACCCAGGCCGACACCGCGGCCCCGACCGTGGAGATCACCTCCCACCGCGATCGCGCCGTTACCAACCAGGCGGCCATCATCCTCTCCGGCGTGGCCAAGGACGACCAGTTCGTGAAAGAGGTCTGGATCGCCGACCAGCCGGTGCTGGTGCCGGTGGCCGAGCCGAAGATCGCGTTCAGCCAACGGGTGGATCTGGAGCCGGGCGTCAACACCATCACCGTGATGGCCAAAGACCTGCTGGACAAAACTACCACCCAGACGCTGAAGCTCTTGGTGGACCGGGAAGGGCCGCGCTTAAGCGTGGAGGACATCCAGAAAGGGACGGCGCCCGATTCGGTCCGGATCCAGGGCTTTGCCGACGACCTCTCCGGCCTGCAAAAGCTGGAGTTGAACGGCCAGCCGGTGAAAGTGACCGACGGCGTTTTTGCCGCCAGCTTAAACCTGGCCGGCCAGCAGGCCATCAAGTTCAAGGCGGTGGACATGGCCGGCAACTCCACCGCGGGCACCATCCACCTGGGCGCCCCGCCCAAGGGCGCGCGCTATCAGCCCGGTCCCACCCGCTACGCCGGGCTTTACGACCCGGAGACTTACAACCCGGCCGCCCCGTTCCGGCCGCTCCGCTACAGCCCGCTGCCCTATGGGATCATGCCTTATATCGAGGAGCGCCGGCAAGTGGCGGAGAACGACATCTGGTGGGGCCTGCTCAACACCTACGACGCCATGATGGATTCCGAGCCGCCGGCGATCAAGCTCAAGGACCTGATCGCCGAGCAGACCGTTTATTTCGACCAGATCTACCTGGAAGGCAACGTCTCGGACGTCAATCCCATCGCCGAGCTGAGCGTGAATGCCAAGAACCTGATCAAGGGCCAGCGCAAGAACATCTTCTTCAACTACATCCTCAAGCTCAAGCCCGGCCGCAACCGGATCGTGATCGCGGCCACCGACTTGAAGGGCAACCGGGCGGAAAAAGAAATCCGGGTGATGCGGGTGGTGCCCAAGGTGCACCAGGTGGGCAGCCGCATGTCGGTCACTTTGCTCCCGTTTTACGAGGGGGGCGCGGTCAAGGACATCGGGGAAGTGGCCTATGACAACCTGGTTACCGCTTTAGTCGAGCAGGAGCGCTTCGACTACGTGGACCGCTCTCAGATTGACGCGGTGCTGCGGGAGATGAAGCTCTCCGCCGAGGGGCTGACCGACGAGAGCGCATCGGTCAAGGTGGGCAAGCTCACCGCGGCCGAAGGGGTGGTGATGGGCGTAGTCAAGGAAGGCCAGAGCTCGATCGAGGTCTATGCCCGCTTGGTGGACACCGAGACCTCCAAGATTCTCCTGGAAAAGGACGCCTTTCACGAGGACAAGAGCCTGTCCAACCTCCGCTTCCTCATGCAGGGGCTGGCCCTCAAGCTCAAGCTCGGCTTCCCCATCCTCGAAGGCGAGGTCCAGGCCCAGCAAGGCAAGACCTATACCATCAACCTCGGCGCCAACATGCTGGTCAAGCCCGGCATGAGGGTCGTAGTCTTCAAGGAAGAGCCCATGATCGAGCCGAACACCGGCGTCTCGGTGGGCACCGACACCGTGGTCCTGGGCGAAGGACGGGTGATCGCCGCTTACGACCGCATCTCCCAGATCGAGCTTGTGGATGCCAAGGGGCCGGTCGCGGTCAAGAGCCTGGTCATCACCAAATGAGGCGCCCGAAGCAGGAGATTGCGTTGGAAGAGATTTCTTAGTAAAATTTAACTATTCTCATCCGCCACAGGGATTTTTCAGCAAGGAGGAATCGCTATGCGACTCTCCCGTCAAACGTTTGGGGCTCTGGGCTTCTTCCTCATCGCTTTCTTTTGCGCGCCGGCGCTGCTCCAGGCCGAAATCGCGGTCTATAATCCCCCCCTGGGTGCTCCGCAATGCACCAGCGGGACCAGCCCGTGTAATGTCCCGGGGGATCTGATTGACAGCCGTAATGGCCTGTTCAACGCCCTCCGGGTCCCGCCTGGACCAGAGCCCAACGCACCTAATACCCTGATGTCCAGTCCCTGCGTGGATGGCACAGGGGGCGCTTACCATGCCAGCGAATCCCTCGATTCTTACGTGGTGGATGACCTCCAACACACCCAATTCTTGGCAGGAGACACCGTCCGGGTGGAAGCCACGGTCTGGTGCATGAACACTTCCAGCGACCGGCTCTCCGTGTTCCTGGCCGACAATCCCTCCTCGCCATCCTGGATGCTTCAGGGCACCCCTGTCCTGTGCCCTGGCATTGGATCCAAAGTTTTGCAGGTTTCTTTCAAGCTGGGCACTCTCGCGGGTAACCAGGCCATCCGGGTAGTCTTCAGCAACCAACCCTCCGCTTCGTGCGATCCTGGCCCGACCAGCGACCGGGACGACCTAGTGCTGAACGTGCTGCCGGCGGGTTGCCCGGGCGATACCGACTGCGACGGTATGCCCGACACCTGGGAGACGATCTATGTCCCCTGCGGCCTGGATCCGGACGTCCCGGACGCCGACGGCAATTTGGACCCTGATACCCTTACCAACCTTGCGGAATATAACGGCGGCGTCAATTCCACCGATCCCTGCAACCCGGATACCGACGGCGACACCATGTGGGACGACTGGGAGCGGAATAATTCCTGCATGAAACCCACCGTGGTGGATGGCGACAGCAATTACGACGCGGACAGCTTTACCAACCTCGATGAATATAACCTCGGCACCAATCCTTGCATTTTCACCGCCGACACCGACCACGACGGGCTCCCGGACGCTTTCGAGACCAATACCGGGAGCTGGATGGGGCCCAGCGACACCGGCACGGATCCCTTGAACCCCGATTCCGACGGCGATCTGCTCTGGGACGGGGTGGAGACCAACACCGGCATTTATCTTGACCCGAACGACACCGGCACCGATCCCAATATCCAAGACACGGATGACGGCGGGATCTGGGACGGGGTGGAAGTGTTCTTCTGCGGCGGGGCTGCGCCCAGTGATCCCACCTTCGATGCCGACGATATAGATTGTTCTTTCAGCGATGCCGACCAGGACGGGCTGGATGATTCCTTGGACTACGATGACGGCGATCGCGACATGGACGACGACGGTCTGCTCGACGGACAGGACTATTATTGGCTCGCCCCGGGCGCGGAGCAGGACTTTGATTACGACGACAGCGGCGCCGGAGACGGGGCGGAATACCTGGTGGACTTCACCGATCCCGAGCTCATGGGGGATGACCTTTTCCTCACCTCGCCGGCCCAACCCGGGGCCAATTTTTTCTGGGACCTGGACGGCGACCACCGGGCCACCATCATTGATAAGCTCCTGCTGGAAAAACACCTGGTCAACCATCTCCTCAACTTCGCCAACGTGGACCCTGATACCATCACCTTGATGGACTTGGACGGTGACGGGTCGGCGGACAGTATGGACGTCGCCCTTTTCCAGAACCTGCTCAGCGGCGATACCTCGCCCAAAGGCGGCGCGCCGATTGCGATCCAGAACACCGTCATCCCCGGCAACACCCTGGTGCCGGGCGGGCCGGCGCATGACATCGAGCTGACCCTGGTGGATGGGGATGGCACTCCCCGGAATGGGGCCGGCATCATCTTCGAGGTCACCGCCACCACCGGCGGGATCAATCCCGAAACCCAGGTCATCTTCGGCGGCATCTACGCCCACGATGCAACTCTGTTCGTGGACCCGAGCAAGGGCGCCAACTACAGCGCCGGCACGGTGTTCGCCGTCTCCGGCCAGCCCAACAGTGACGGGCGGGCCAAAGTGACGATCGCCATCGCCACCGGCACGCCCAACGGCACGGTAACCATTCAGGGCCGGCTGCCCGGAACCCCGGACACCCTGGGCAAGGGCCTCGCCGCGGTCCTCGGCGGCACCTTCATCCTGAACGTAGAAAACGCCTTGACCGGCCTGGACATCCAGCCCGACACCCCGGCGACCGTGGACGAAGGCTCGAGCCTCCAGTTCTCCGCGATCTGCTCCTGGAGCGATTCCACCACCTCCAACTGCACCGCCGCCACCTCCTGGGCGGTGATCGCCGGCTCAGGCACCATTACCGGCTTCGGGCTTTACACCACCGGTCCGGTGCCCGGCTGCACCGCGGTGACCGAAACGGTCCAGGGGACCAACGGCGCTTTCTCCGACACCACCGACGTGACGGTCAACCCCGATGACCCGGTGATCCTCCTGGATATCCTTCCCGATACGCTGACGGTAACCGAGGGCGATGTCGCCCAGCTTTCGGCCCAGTGCACCCGGCAGTGCGGGGGCAGTGAGAACTGCACCGGTCAAGTCACCTGGGGAATTGATTCCGGGCCCGGCTCGGTGGACGGCGCCGGCCTGTTCACCGCGCTGAGTCCGACCGGCTGCGCCAGCGAAGATGCCTGGGTCAGCGCCCAGCACAACACCTATCCCGGCGTGCTCGATAGCGAAACCGTCACGGTCAACAACCTGGATAACGTGATCGCGGTTTTGCTCCATCCCAATTTGCCCAATGTCAACGAAAGCACCAGTTTGCAATTTGGCCTCACCTGCGACTGGCAGTGCAGTCCGGACACGGATTGCACCGCTACCGCCGTCTGGAGCGCGACTGGCGACGGCACCATCAATGCCAGCGGTCTCTTTACTGCGGACGCGGTGCCGCCCAGCGGCGGGACCGCCACGGTGACGGGTCAGGATTACTCGCTCCAAGACTCGACCACGGTGACCGTGATCAACGTCCCGGTGGACACGGACGGCGACGGGCTGGAAGATGATTTGGAATTAGTCTCGGGTTGTCCCAACCGCACCAATCCCGACAGCGACGGCGACGGGCTTTGCGACGGCGGCAATACGGTAAACGGAACCTGCATTGGCGGCGAAGACCGCAACAACAACGGGACCCTGGACGCCGGCGAGACTAACCCTTGCGATGCCGACCCGGACGGGGACGGACTCAACGACTACCAGGAAGTCTGCTACGACGGCAACTGCAATGCCTACACCACGGGATCGGACACCAATCCCTTCTCGGATGACACGGACGGCGACCTCCTCGGCGATGCCCTGGAAGCCACCCATGCCTGTCTCAGCGCGGTCCTGGCCGACACTGACGACGATGGCCTCGCGGACGGCACCGAGGACGCGGACCATGACGGGGTGAAGGACTCCACCGAGACCGACCCGTGCGACCCGGACACCGACGGCGACCTCCTGAATGATTACGCGGAAACCTATACTTTCTTCACCAATCCCCTCAAGGCCGATTCGGATGGGGACGGGCTGGACGATTATCAAGAGATCTGTTACGACCTGGACTGCGCCAGCTACACCGCGGGGGCGGATACCAACCCCAACAACCCGGACACCGACGGCGGCGGCCTGGATGATTACACCGAAGTCCGTCAAAGTCTCGATCCTCTGGACCCGGGTGACGATGTCTCGTGCAGCGATAACCCCCAGCCCAGCGTGGAAGACTCCCGGGTGGACAAGGGTCCTGGGTCGGCCAATGCCATCTCCACGGCGCTCGCCTCGGATGGCTTCAACGAGGTGGTCTTCCTCTGGGAGGACAGCCGCAACGGCAACCCCGATGTTTACGCGCGCCTGGCCCAGGGCAACACCCTCGGAACTAACGACTTCCAGGTGGACCAAAGCACGGGTTCCGCCACTCGTCCGGCCGCGGCCTTTGCTTCCAAATACTTGATTGTCTGGCAGGATAACCGCAACGGCAATCCCGATATTTACGCCCGCACCTACCTGCCCTTTGGCGCGCCGGTGCTGAGTGATGAGCTCCGGATGGATGTGGATACCGGCTCGGAAGCGGCCACCGCGCCCCGGGTGGCGGCCACCTCGGACACCCGTTTCTTCTCTACCTGGGTGCGGGAAGGGAACGCCATCTACGGCCGCGACTGCAACAACAACTTCTCCTGCGGGAGCCAGGTGGAACTGGCGGCCGGCTCGACTATTACTGGTCAGGATACTTTCTCCAACCGCAACGGCTTTTTCTTCCTGGCCTGGGCCCAGGCCGGTAACGTCCAGATCCAGAAGTTCGACACCAGCGGCAACCCCGTCGGATCGGCCCTGACCTTGAACACCATCAGCGGCACCGCGGACCGGCCGGCGCTGTTCTGCGACAAGGACGGCAATTGCCTGGTGGCGTGGGAGGACACCCGCCGGGCCGGCGGCAGTGTGGACATTTACGGCCGGCGCTACCAGAGCAGCACCGGCTCGGCCGGGAACGAGTTCCAGGTGGATACGGGCACTCCGACGGGCGAGCAGTCCGGGTTCCCGGAGGTGACGGTCAACTCGGCCGGCGAGTTCCTGGTCGCCTGGCAGGACAACCGCTTCGGCGATTTCGACATTTTTGGACAGCGTTATGACAGCACCGGCAGCGCCGTGGGCTGCGAGTTCCCGGTGGACCGGAGCGGCACGGCCAATGCCCGGCGCCCGGCCCTGGCCCGGCTCCAGAACGGCCTGGTTGCGGCCTGGCAGGACAACCGTGAGCGCGGCACCGATACCGATATCTACATGAACCGCTACGGCGGGCCGACCAAGCAGATTTATCTCTCCATCCCGGGCGGCCAGGTCTCGCCCGGCCAGGAGTTCTGGGTCTCGATCATGGCCGCGACCAATTCCACCACCCTGGGCCAATACCGGCTGGTGCTGCTCTACGATCCCAACTTTCTCGAGTTCATCCAGCCGCCGGTGCCCATGGCGGGGGACACCGCCTTCAATGATCCCTGGTTCGCGAACCTCTATCCCGGCGAGCTTGAAATCTACGGCCACAACGTGAGCGCGGAGCCTTGCACAGTCGCAGGTCAGCTTCACCTGGCCGACATCCGCTTCCGCCTGAGCGGGAACGCGCCCCTGGGGATCACCACCTTCATCAACCTGGACCAGAGCAGCGGCCGTTCCGAAATCTTCAACTGCAGTTATCTCATTGTCAGCAACGAGTTCGGCCTGATGGGGGTGCAGGTTCCCGTGGAAACGCCTTGCGCCACCTACGGCGCGGACCAGTTCATGGACTGCAACGGCGACGGGATTCTCAGCTACGATGACGTGAGCTTCGCCCAGAAGATGGTGGACGGCGTCTATGTCAACACTTCCGGCGCCTGCTTCACCAACGTGGGCGGGCTGCAGTGCGACATCAACGGCAACGGCTATATTGACGAGAACGACATCGGGTTCCTGGAGTCCTTCATCCGGGCGGATTTCCTCTTCGCCGGCGAAGACGGAGTCTGCGACACCGCCGCCGCTCCCGGCGATGTCCAGGAAATCCCGGTCGGCCAATCCGTTCCCAACCTCGCGGTTTGTGTCACCGCCGGTGAATCCGTCTCTTACTATGGTCTGGTCGCGACTCCTGCGGACGACGATGTCTTGGATAGTTCCACCGTTCCCCACGTGATCAAGGCCGGTCCTGATAACATTTGTGATACTTCCGCCGTCTCCACCGATGTCCAGACCACCCCGGTCGGCGAGGGAGGGGTGGACGCCATCTGTGTTACCGCTGGCGTCCAATCCATCACTTACCTTGATCTGGAGGCAACTGCTGCCAACGATGATACCGTCCTCTATAGCAATACGGTCGCGGATGTCATCCAGGCCGGCCCGGACGGCGTGTGCGATACCTCCGCGGTCTATCCCGACGTCCAGACCACCCCGGTGGACGAAGGATATTTCAGCACGGTTTGCATCACCGCCGGCGAGAATGGCGTGATTGACTCCGCCACCAGCGGCGACGATTACGTGATTGACATGAGCCTGAACCTGGCCCACCTCTGCTCCTGCGTGGCCGCGGGCAGTACCACCCTGGCCACCTCGCCCAGCTACGATGACATTCGGGATGACACCGAGGGGATCATCGCTCCGGGCGATAACGGGAAATGCGAGACCACGGCCAGCGCCCCGGACATCCAGGTCACCCCGGTGGGCAAGCGGACGGCAACTTTACCCGGCTCGCCCAAGAGCCTGGAACTGTCCTGGCCGCCTTACTCGCCTTATTACGTCGATGTCTATACCGAAGACCGGGTGCCGATCACCGTGGTGATCAAGGACGAAAACGGAATGCCCCGCTGCGGCATCAGCCCGCGCTTCGAGCTGGTGGCCGGCGACGGCATCTTTGAGAACACCTACTCCACTATGGCCGAGGGAATCCCTTCCTGCTCCGGGATCGGCGTAACCGGCCGGCCCGACGGGAAAGTCACCGTCTCCTTTATCCCCGGTTCTACGGCCAGCACCATCAAGGTGTCCATCCCCAACTACTTCTCCAAGTGCGTGGCCTTTGTCCCGCCGCTCTATCTGACCATCAACCCCATCACCTACCAGCCCCCGCCGGACTACCTCTGCGCCTATGCCTCGCAAGCCGGCGATTCCTATCTGGGCGATGCCATTAATGTGGACGTCTATCTGACTGGCCATCCCGCCGCCGGCGGCACGGTGGGCATTGTCGGCCGCTCCAAATTCCTCCATGTCTTTACCGACCGCAACTACTACGCCGGATCCAATTTTGGCGCGGCCGGCCAAGAAGGCGGGGACATGGTGTTTTACGACGGCTTTGAGGACGGCAACATTTCGGACTGGATGATCTTGCTCCCCCACCAGCCCTATTTGACCCTGGAAATGAGCGGAGGAACCGTGGGGTTCTTCCAGGGACTGTATAATGTGAAGGCAGTGTATCCGATGAGTCCGGAGCCGCTTTACATGGCCAAGCAACTGATGAATCTGGGAGCTTACGAGGATATCCGGATCGGCCTCCATGCCTTTGGCGGCTACATGGCCGGGGGCGAAGTGGCTATTGAGATTTCGATAGATGGTAATACCTACATCGAGATCTCCCGGTACCCGATCCTGCCGGGCTTTGGCGCCGACAATACCGCGCCGCCTCAGGACCCGGTGCCCTTGTCCCTTGGCAGTTTCGCCGGGATCCCCGCGGTTTGGGTCCGGGTGGCCTTCTATCCCATGATCCCGGACGGCGAGATCTATCTCGAAGACATTTATGTCTTTGGAGAGAAATCCATCTTCTCGGAAAACTTTGAATTCTTGTCGCTGGACCTGTATCCCTTGTCCTTTGACACCGTGACCGGCGCCCAGGGCCTTTGGGCCAATGTGGTGACCACCATCAACCCCGCCGGCGGGCAGGGCCTGAAGTTCACCCGCCTCCAGGCCGGGAGCACCGTGGAAAATTACATCCTGGAGAAACGCCTCGACCTCGCCGGCCTGGACAACGCGATTTTATCTTTCGAGGTCAAGGACGGCGGCTTGTTCAACAATGGCATTCTGGAGCCGTCGCACGGCTTTGCCGTGCAGGTGAACGACCGCGGCGGGGCGGGCAAGTGGATCGAGCTCTGGCGGATGGACCATGCCTCCACCGCCTTGGAATACGTGGAAATCACCCTGTCCGGCGATTACCGCTACCAGTTGGTGGGCGACTCCGCGGTTCCCGGCGACGAGTTCCGCATCCGCTGGGTGGCGCGGATGAATTCGACCGAAGGCGGCGGCGATCCAGACGCCGTCTATCTGGATAACGTCAAGATCCAGGGCGTCACCCAGATTGGGGATGAATTCCAGGAAATCGTGGACCAGGGCAACGGCCACTACTCGACCACCATCAACACCTTTGCCCCCACCTATGCTGCCGGCACCCAGGACCCCCTGCCCACCCACGTGATCGCCACCTACGAAGACAGCTCCGGCCTTTTCCTGGATTCCACCTGGTTCTGTCCGCCCCCGCCCTTGCAATACATCCCCCGCAAGGTGGTGATGGACACCGCCGGCCTGACCGGCGCTCCTTCTCCCCATGTCTGGCCCGACACCTTCCAGGTCAAAGCCTGCGAGAAGATGCAGTTCTTTGTCCTGGGCCGCTACCAGGGGGCGCCCCCCTGGCAGTGGGAAGACTTGACCCACCTCTTCTACTTCTCGGTGGATGGCCCCGCGACTATTTCCCCGGACGGCTGGCTCCAGGCCGACTGCTTCCGCTCCACCGACACCCTGGGTATCAACGTCAACGCCATTCCCCGTTACCCGGGCATCTACGATCCCGGCGGGTCCGGCGGCGGGCAGCCCACCGGCTATCTTTCCGGCAAGATCATGCACACCTATCCGCCCTATGCCGGGGTGGCGAACGACTCGGTGACCGCGGACAGCAGCACCGACTTCAGCGGCACCACGCTCTCCGACGGATCCTACAGCTTCCAGGACGTGCCGATAGGAACCTACATCCTTAAGTCAATGAAGCTCAACTACAAGGGCAAGACCGAGACCGGAATCGAAGTCGAAGAGAACGAAACCACCACCAAGAACGTTTACCAGCCCACCGGCTCGGACACCGACGGCGACACCACCGGCAACTCCTCGGATACCGACGACGACAGCGACGGCGTGCTCGATGTCAACGAGAGCGGACTCGGCACCAGCGTCAACGACCCCGACTCCGACGACGACGGCTACCTCGACGGCAACGACGCCTTTCCCACCGACGGCAGCGAGTGGGCCGACAACGACGGCGACACCACCGGCGACAACGCGGATACCGATGACGACAACGACGGCCTTTCCGATACCGAGGAGACCACCGCCGGCAGCGATGGTTATATCACGGACCAGCTTGACTATGATTCCGACGACGACGGGTTGTGCGACGGCTCGACCGCGGTCATGGACGGTTCCACGGTGCTCTGCGCCAACGGCGAGTTCACCGCCAGCACCAACCCGAATAAAACCGACACCGACGGGGACAAGCTCAGTGACGATATCGAAGTCGTTACCAACTCCTGCCTGGCCCCGAACACGGTGGACACCGACGGCGACGGCTTGTGGGACGGCGATACCCTGGGCGCGGGTGAAGACCTCAACCACGACGGGGTCCTGGACGGCAACGAGACCGATCCCTGCGATGCCGACAGCGACGATGACGGATTGAATGACTACAAAGAAGTGGTCACCCGTCCCTGCCTTGACCCACGCGATAACGATACGGATAACGATGGCTTGCTCGACGGCACCACCTCGGGCGAGGACAAGGACAACGACGGGGTGGTGGACGCTGGGGAGACCGATCCCTGCTCCGAGGACACGGACAGCGACCTGATGCCCGATGATTACGAGGTCAGCAATGCCGCGTGCTTGGAGGCCACGACCGCGGATGCGTTGCAGGACGGCGACACCGACGGGTTGGAGAACATCCACGAATATTTCAACAACAACGGCGACGGCAACGTCAACGACCCCTGCGACGACACCAAGCCCAGGCGGGGCTGGCCCGGGGGCGGTTACTTCGGCGACGGCGACGGCAACCTGCTCATTGGCGTCCCGGACCTGAACCGGATCAACCTTATCCTCAACGGCCGCAGCGCGGACTATATCAACGCCTTCCCCGCCGACCCGGTGATCCAGGACATGGACGGCAATCTGATCATCGGGGTCCCGGACAAGAACCTCATCTCCCTGATCCTCAACGGCAA